>Ga0193713_1000312_pt1 | contig 16546 bp, 15 predicted proteins | sample H3a2metaG_FD_143054 | JGI IMG/M metagenome (GOLD analysis project Ga0193713, IMG submission 143054) | Soil microbial communities from a riparian zone of the East river system, Colorado, United States - H3a2 | ecosystem: Environmental > Terrestrial > Soil > Riparian zone | place: USA: East River... | reverse complement strand
AGGCAGCTTCTCCTACAGCAAAACGGATTATTGGATGTCGAACGAATTCCCTAAACGAGAACTGGAAACGCTTTGGGCGCCGTGGCGAGTCGAATATTTTGAGCGCGAGAAACCGAACGCGGATTTTCTTGAGGCAGCGGCTCGAGCGAGCGATGACGCCGCACATTTAGTGATCACCCGCCGCAAGAACGCGTTTCTAATGATGAACCGTTATCCCTACGCGGTTGGTCACTTGATGGCGGTGCCCTACCGCAAGACCGCCGATATTTCGTCGCTCGGTGAGAACGAAATCGTCGAGCTTTGGAATCTGGTAGTGCATGCGCAAGCGCTTCTGCGCGCCGCAACAAGAGCCGAAGGGTTCAACATCGGATTGAACCTGGGTGAATGCGCGGGCGCGGGCATTATTGATTACCTGCATGTGCATATCGTGCCGCGGTGGAATGGGGACACGAATTTCATGCCGATCCTCAGTGGCGCGCGTATGCTCTCGGAGGGATTGCGCGCGCTCTATGATAAATTGATTGAAGAGCAGACCAAGATGGCCACGGAGTCGCGCGCGAGTACATGAACGGGTGGGTCGACGCGCCGCCGCCGAAAAGGGGAATGGGCTGCTTCGCCAGGGGCTGCCTCATTCTTGTGGTTTTTGCGATTGTCCTGGCTGTCGCCTGTCTGGCCGGTCTGTACTGGGGTTTTCAGCGTCATTCGGCAATCGTGCACGGTATTTATTGGCTGGCGAAGACGCACTCAATCGCGGAAGCGCCGGCGCCTGTTCCCGAATTCACCGCTTCGGAAGAACAAATTCGAGCGGTCCAGGAGCGATGGCAGGATTTCGAACACAAAGTCCGTGCGCAACAAACGGCTGAAATCGAGCTAACAGGAGATGACGTCAACACCTTGATTGCGTTGAACCGAGATGCGCGCCGGAAAGCCTTTGTATCGATTGAGGGCAATCGTCTGCGCCTTCAGACGAGCGTTCCGCTTGGCGAATTTTTCGGCCGATCCGGTTATTATTTTAATGGCGATACCACGATTCAATTAAATGGCGCGGAATCTCTGGAGCATCCCCAATTGAACCAGATCATCGTGAACAATCAGCCGGTCCCGAAGGATCTTTTGAACTGGAAATATCATTCGAAGCGGCTGGGCGATTACCTTGCGGAATTCCGGGATAGGTCCGAGATCAACGCGATCGAAATCCGCGACGGGAAATTGATTCTACGGTCGCGTGCCGATTAATTCGGCTGCATGATCTCCCGCACGAAGACGTTGAGCTGCCCGTCTTCCTGTTTACGTACCTCGGTGATTTCGTAAGGCCGCAACTCATCTCGACTCACAGTCGCGCCTTGCTGCGGCGGGTTGTAGCCGGATGGAAATTCGACGATGATACGCGTGGATGAGCCCGCCCCCAAATGCAGCACTTTGTCCGTTAATTTGGTGCGCGGCCGGAGCACGGCGCGATTGGCGTCGGAAAAATTCACGAGGAATTGCCCTCTTAAATAAACGCGTTCACCGGCAAGTCCGTGCTCAGCGACATCTCGTAGATCGCTTGTGTCGATCAGCCGACCGAGTGGCATTTTCCCTGGCGGGAATGTCTTCCAGCTGCCTCCGCCGGCGTTTGAAGCCAGAGCCACTCCGGAAGCATCAGCGGGAACAGGCTGCGCGGGCAATACCGGAACCGGGGTTGCAGTTGCCGCAGGCGGAGGTTGAGCAACCGCGACGCTAGGCGCAGGCGCGACAGTTGGAGCTGCCGTGGCAACGGGAGCTAATGGTAGTGTGCGCGCCGATGCGACGGCGAACGGAGTCGAAGTTGGCGCAGCCGGTTTTTGAGCGATAGCCGACTGAACAGGAGTGGCGGTGGGGGATGGAGATTTCATCTTCTCTTTCTTGGCCAATTTGCCACCTTTTGGCGTCGGCGTTGTCTTCGCTAGCTTTTGCGGAATGGTCGGTGCCGTCGGAGTTTCGACCGGTCTGGCTTGTTCGACTCGAACCAACTCATTCTCCGCCGGTGGAGGCGTAACGGTAGGCCCCACAGCAATTGGGACTTTGGGTCCTGCCGTTTTTCGCCGGTAATCGACGAATCGTTCTTCGGCTTTGACGCGCGCATGCTCCTTAAATAACGGCCAGCCTCCGATGAGATTAAGAGTAAGCGGCGGCTCTAGCCGGAACGTCCCGAGGCCGCGTGTGACCGTATAGCTTCCGTAAAGCAAGGGGACAGCTGTAATCATGATGCGACCGTCAGCTAATCGCTGTGCATGAATCACTGAGGAGAGATCATGTGTGCGCTCGAGTTTGATCTCCAAACCAACCTTAAGCGTCTGCTTCATCAACGGCAGCACCTCGAGGTTCGCCGGATAGACATGCTCCATGAGCAATTCGCCGCTATCGACCGCATTAGTGAGGGCGACCATCCCGGAGGTAAACACGTCGCCAGGCCCGAGTTCCCGCGCTTCCACGATCGTGTACCTGCCAACGACGTATGGCACCAGGCCGCGGACTTGCTGATAATTTCGAATATAGTTGCGCGCCAATTCTGCATTAGCCTTGGCCAACTCGGCAGCGCCCATTCCGACATAGCGATCGTAGAGTTGTTTCGCGCTCAGGAATTCCCCGGCCGGCGCGGCAGTCAACTCGAAACGCTTCGGTGGATCGATTTTATGCAGCCTTTGTAAGATGCGATAGCTATCCGGGCGTTCCGGCTGATCGAAAATATAAAAACTGCCCAGCCATGCTGCGAAAGCGAAGCCGGTCAAAAGAAGAATGGCGACCGTCCACCCGAAATAATTAGTCCGTCGCCGGGGCGACGAGTAGGTCTCTTCGTAGCGAGAAGTCCTGTAATTCACTTAAACGGGAACAAGAAAATTCGCCGGTTTCAAGCTGACTGCTCGGTTTCAAACGACGATCCGCATCCGCAGGTTCGAGATGCATTTGGATTCACAATGTGAAAACCAACGCCGGTCAAACCATCGCGAAAGTCCAAAGTAGCGCCGCGCAAGTATGCGATGCTCTCACCATCGACAAGAAATTGCATCCCGTCGCGCTCTACTACGGCGTCGCCTTCCTTTTTTTGATCGAGCGCCATCTCATAATGAAGCCCCGAACAGCCGCCCTTTGCAATCTGCACGCGCAAGCCTTTGCGAGAATTTTCTGCGCGCGCTTCAAGCAAAGTTCGGAGTTGTCGAACCGCGCTGTCGGTGACATTAATCATCGCTCGAAAAGTAAGGCTGCGGCTGCACCAAGTCAAAAGCTGTACTCGCACCAGACTCCGTTTTTCTTCGCAATTTGTAAGGCGAAATCTAAAGTCAAAAGCGAATGAGCAGGATTCGATTGCTGCCAGATACCGTCGCCAGCCAGGTCGCGGCTGGCGAAGTGGTGGAGCGGCCTGCTTCCGTAGTGAAAGAACTCATCGAGAACAGCATCGACGCCGGTGCCCGCAAGATCGAGATCATGACTCGTCGTGGAGGAATTTCACTCGTCCGCGTGATTGATGACGGCTCTGGCATGGATCGCGATGACGCACTCCTTTCGCTCGAACGTCATGCTACCAGCAAGATTCGTTCAGCCGCCGACTTGGAAACGATCGCTACGCTTGGATTCCGCGGAGAAGCTTTGCCTAGCATTGCCAGCGTTTCGCGCTTTCGATTAACTACACGTGAGCCGAATGCCATCGCCGGAACGGAAATCATCGTAAATGGCGGCAAGATTGACATCGTGCGCGACGGCGGTGAAGCGCCCGGAACCCAAGTAGAAGTCCGCTCGCTTTTTTATAATCTGCCAGCGCGCCGAAAATTTCTTCGTTCCGAAAACACCGAAAGCCGTAACATTGAGCACCAGATTCATCTACAGGCGATCGGGCATCCTCGGATTGCCTTTAGTTTGCTGCGTGACGATCGGCTCGTCTTTCAGCTTCCGGAGACGGCAACTCTTAGCGATCGAATCCGGGATTTGTACGGTTCCGAATTATTGGAACGCCTGATTCAGGTAGATGGTAATGCTTCCGCCAAAGTTCAAATCAGCGGACTCATCGGGCAAGCGGGCCTGAGCCGGCAAACGCGCGCGCAACAACTCATTTTTGTGAACGGCCGTGCGATCGAAAGCGGCCTCATCACCGCCGCCATCCGCGAAGGTTATCACACCGCCCTGATGAAAGGGCAGTATCCGGTTACGTTTCTTTTTCTCGACCTCGATCCGGCCGCCGTCGATGTAAACGTTCACCCAACAAAGCGTGAAGTCCGTTTTCGGGATCTAACTGGAGTACGTGAAGCGATTGTCCACTGCCTTCGGCAAACACTCGAACGGAGCCGGACCGAATGGCAGGAAAAATTTCGCGCGCCTGCGGCGTCACCGCCATCCGTGACGAAAATTCCGGCGCCAGCGATGGTCGAACGACAACTTGCTGCCGCGGTCAGCCCCGAGAGCATTCCGGCACCTTACAGGCCGGTCGAGTTTGCTCCTCGACCGCATCTCGTCCCGGATAATCGCAAGGAGCCTGGAGCTGGGGTCGCTGACCCGGGGCGTGGCCGGCAAGCCGTTCGTTCCGCGCATGCCGCTCCGCAGCAATTTCAGATCATCGGTGTCCTCAACAAACTTTATGTGTTGATGGAAAACGCGGATGGGCTCGTCCTCGTCGATCAGCATGCGGCGCACGAACGCATTCTCTTCGAAGACTTGCAGCGAAGAATGGAAGAGCAGGGAGTTCCAGCGCAGAAGCTGCTACTTCCTCAGACTTTCGATCTCCCGCCGCGCGATTCGGACTGGATCGAGCGCAACGTGTCGATCTTGCAAAAGATGGGAATCGGAATTGAGAGCTTTGGTCCGAATTCGTTCAAGATCGAGAGCCTGCCAAGTTTTTTGAATGTCTCGGATCCGACGCAGTTTATGCGCAAAGTGATCGATGATCTCAAAAGCGTGACCAACAACAGTTCGGCTATGCGATTGGGCGAAGAGATGATCGCCAAGACGGTTTGTCGGCACGCTGTGAAAGCCAATGATCCGCTGCAGTATCTCGAAGTCGAAAAACTTATCCAGGATTTGCTCGAGTGCGATCTGCCCTACTGCTGCCCGCACGGGCGGCCTACCATGATTCAGATTTCGCATGCCGAACTGGAGAAGAAATTCGGTCGGAAAGTTTGAGGAGAGGTCATCGCCGACATCGCGGACGTAAATATACCGCGAATGCAGGCCGCGCGGCCTGTCGCAACAGCAATGCGGCTTGCCATTTGGAGTGCCGCTTCTAGTTTGGCGCGGTGAAAAAAATCGAGGCGATCATCAAGCCGTTTAAAACCGAGCCGGTGAAAGAAGCGCTCATGGCAGTGGGCGTGGAGGGAATGACTTTGAGCGAGGTTAAAGGCTTTGGTCGGCAGAAAGGTCACAGCGAAATTTATCGTGGCACCGAGTATACGGTCGATTTTTTGCCTAAAGTGAAATTCGAGATGGTGGTTCCGGATGATCGCGCGCAGCGCGCCGTCGAAGCAATCTTGTCCGCCGCCAGGACCGGAAAGATTGGCGATGGAAAGATCTTCGTTGCGGAAGTGGAAGAAGCGGTCCGGATTCGAACGGACGAACGCGGTGCGGAGGCACTCTAGCTGTTACCGATTCCGATGTCTCAGTTCCAACAAATGCACGATTTCTTATTGTCGGTTTTTCTCGGTATCGTCGAAGGGCTCACTGAATTTCTTCCGGTTAGCTCAACCGCACATCTGCGGATCGCGGAAGCGCTGCTCAAAATCGATCTTCATGATGGTTTCTGGAAGATGTACACGATCGTCATTCAGCTTGGCGCAATTCTGGCGCTCCCGGTTTATTTTCGGGAACGCATCCTGAAGTTTCTTCGCACATTTCCAAGAGGCGAACGTGGCGATCGCACGATCTTGACCCATCCATTGAGTCTCACGCTAATTGCATTTGTCGTTACCGCGGTTCCAGCGTGGGCCTTAACCAAACAGATCGGCAAAAACCTAGAAAATCTCTGGGTTATGGCCTGGGCCCTTATTATCGGTGGAATAATCATGTGGGTGGTTGACGCCGTTTGTACCCGGCCGCGCGTCGCGCACATGGAGGAAATGAGCCTACCGCAGGCGGTTTGGATAGGCGCCGCACAAATTCTTTCGGCAATCTTTCCGGGAACTTCACGGTCGATGTGCACGATCGCCGCCGGGCAAGTAGCGAGCATGTCGCGCCCGGCTGCGTTAGAATTTTCGTTTTTTCTGTCGATGCCGACGATGTTAATGGCGACCGGATATGATTTTATGAAGACGGTGATGCCGTATCATCACGAGGCGAATCTCGCGCCACTCCGAATGAATGGCCATGAATGGATCGTGCTTGCAATCGGATTCATAGTTTCATTTTTCGTAGCTTTGGGAGTGGTTGCCTGGTTTATGCATTGGGTGCGGGCACGGGGATTTGCGCCGTTTGCTGTCTACCGAATCGTGCTCGGGATCGGAATATTGATGCTGCTGGCGCGCGGAATGATCTGATCAATTGAAAATGGAAACGGACGTTGTTCTTCCCGATCTCCAGAGTGCCGTTCTTTGTGAAGATGTGCGCTGCGAATTCAATGGGATGCAAACACTCGTGGGCGTGCTCAATGTCATTCCGGCGCCGTCGCTGCCGATCAATTATATGCGGCTCTGCATTTGGGCGCGTTGGTGCAGCGGGACGGGCAAATTTCGGCAGAAATCGCGGATTGTGGGCGTTGACGAACAACAGGTGATCGCGCAGGCCGAAGTCGAGTTCGTGTTGAAGGAGATGGAAGGGCACGCGACGAACGTTCATTATTTCGGCGGTGTGCAGTTCCAACAGTATGGGATGCATCACGTCGAGATCTATCTCGAAGACGAATTGCGGCTGCGCTTTCCGGTGCCGGTACTTCAGATCACCCGTTCAACTGTTTAAACTTCCGGGCGTTTTGCATTAAGCGCTTGCCAATCGCGCCGAATTCATTTATCACCGGCGCGTTAATGTTGAGAGAAGTCTTAACCGCGTTGCTCTGCAGCTTTGCCATTGCAGGCCAAATCTGCGCGCAGGAAGTGGTCGTCGCTCACGAAGCGAAACCAAATCCTTCCGAGCGAGTAGCGCCGGTTTCTGAGAGAACGAAATCAGAATCGGAGACGGCGACTGAATTGAAATCTCACGTTCGCGAAAAGAAATCAGCTTCCACCACACTGACAATCGAGGAGATGCGAATGGCGGGAGTACTCGCGGCCGAGCGCCAAAAAAACCAAGGTCGCGTTGAACCAGCGAGCACAACAGGCGGATCCGGTTTACCCGCCGCAAAAACTGGAGCGCTCGCCGTTGAGCAGAAAAAGGAAACTCGCGCTGAACAGACGAATGCATCATCGCGGGCGTCGACTTCGCAGACCACCAAATCGGAAACGGTCGCCCCGGTTCGGCCGACGATGATCGAATCCGGGAAGCAGGAACCAGCCGCTTCTCACCCGGCAAAGGCAGAGGTTCGCGGCGGGAAAACAAACGTGCCGCAATCGGCAAACCGGCGTGATCAGGAGACTACGAAAGAAAAGACAACCAAAGGAACACGAACGGTTGCCCATTACAGCTACAAAACCCCAGAGGGCAAAAAGGAATCAGCTCCTGTCATCACGCAATATTATCCCAAGCGGATCGTTTACCCGTTTGCCAAGATTGATCGGCATATCGATGGCAAGCTGATGCAAGCAGCGACGATCGCGCAGGAACGCGCGCATGCGCATTCGCGCTCGATGTGCTGGCATTATGTAAAAGAGGCTTTGCTCGCTTCCGGGGTTATCGATTCGCGCCCAAAGAGCGAACTCGCAAAAGACGCCGCTCAGGACCTCGTCAGTAATTACGGATTCCAAAAATTACCGGTGGGAGATCCATTTGCCGCGCCGGTCGGTTCGGTGCTCGTCTACGGCGCCACCCGTGCCGCCGGTCACGTTGAGATCCGGACCAGGGACGGTTTTGTCAGCGACTTCTATTCGAAAACGCCATCGCCCCGTCCTTTGCTCGGCGTTTACGCGAAGTTGTAATTTTCCGCCAACTTCGAAACGAACGTCAACCGACGGAATTGTTCGCGCGCACGCCCAATTGCGCGGAGAGAAATGAATACTGGTCCGCAAGTTGTTTGATTCGCTCACTCGAGCCGTGCCGATGCCGTGACCGGCACTCGAGCTTGTGCGCAACAAAATTACGAGTCGAACTCGCGCCCAACCGCCGCGGACTATTTTTTCCGATCGAGCACAGCCGTCTCTTTACTGAAAATCTCTTGCAGGCACGCACTGCCAACATATTATTTGTCGGCAGTCCCGAGTGTGTCCTGGTGGATGCTTCGGGAAAATTTTTTGCCCAATTCCAATTCCAATTTCGATGGCGAATACGATCTTAATCGGTGCGCAATGGGGCGATGAAGGGAAAGGGAAGATCATCGACGTGCTCACGGCCAAAGCCGATATTGTCGTCCGCAGCCAGGGCGGCAACAATGCCGGACACACGGTTATTCATCGTGGCGCCACATACATCCTGCATCTTATTCCCTCGGGCATACTTCGTCGCGGGAAAATTTGCGTGATTGGCAATGGCGTTGTTGTCGATCCCATTGCGCTCGTGGCGGAGATCGAAGGCCTGCGCAAATTGGGAATCACAATCGGCAAGAACCTACTCATTAGCGATTGTGCCCATTTGGTTTTGCCTTACCACCGTTTGCTGGATGAGGAACGTGAGCTGCGGGGGGGCGGGGCGAAAATTGGTACTACCAAACGTGGAATTGGCCCCGCCTACGGAGACAAAGCCGCGCGCACCGGCCTGCGGATGTCCGACCTGATTCAGCCGATTGTTTTTTCCAAAAAACTGCAAGCCAAGGTGATCGAGAACAATAGAATCCTCCAGGCGCTCGGTGCAAAGCCAATCAGTTTTCGTGAAGTCAACGAAAGTTATCTCGCAGCCGGAGAAAAGCTGCGGCCATTTATTGAGAACACGGTGGTTTATCTTCATCGCGCCCTCGAGCGCGGGAAAGAAATTCTCTTTGAAGGCGCGCAAGGCACATTTCTGGATATCGATCATGGCACGTATCCTTATGTCACTTCCTCAAATACGACTGCGGGCGGCGCGTGCACAGGGACGGGCGTGCCGCCGCATCGGATGGATCGCGTAGTTGGAGTGATGAAGGCGTATACCACGCGCGTAGGTGAGGGAGCATTGCCCACTGAAGATCGGCAATTCACCGGAAGGCTTCACAAATTGGGACGCGAGTTTGGAGCAACCACCGGCCGCAAGCGGCGCTGCGGCTGGTTCGACGTCGTAGCAACCCATTATGCGACAATGATCAACGGGATCGACGAACTCGCGATTACGAACCTTGACGGGCTGGATCATGTCGATCCAATTCGCGTCTGCGTGGCGTACCGATTGAATGGAAAGCGCCTGAATGTTCCTCCATCCGACGCGACGCAGCTGGCTAATTGCAAACCGGTTTACCAGCAATTGCGCGGCTGGTCCAAATCGACGCGTTCTGCGCGCAAACTTTCTCAGTTACCCTCCGCGGCACAGGATTACGTTAAATACATTGCCAACCTAACGGGAGGAAAATTGTCCATGGTCAGCGTGGGTCCAGAGCGCGGCGAGACTATCATTCTGTAGGCATGCCCCCTGCCGCGAAAACGATTCCGCGTCACATCGCCATTATCATGGATGGTAACGGTCGCTGGGCCAAAACGCGTGGTCTCCCACGCATCAAAGGCCACGAAGCGGGAGCGCGGGCCGTTCGTGAATGTGTGGAAGGCTGCGGTGAACTGAAAGTCGAATATCTCACGCTTTACGCTTTCTCGGCGGAAAACTGGCAGCGCCCCAAAAGCGAGGTCTTTTCACTGATGCGCTTGCTCGAAAAATTTTTGAAAGAGAAGACGCCGGAGCTGATCGAAAAAAATGTTCGGCTTCAGGCGATCGGTCGCTTGACTGATCTGCCGGAACGTTCCCAGCAACAACTTCACAAAACGATTGAGCAAACCGCTGGTAATAATGGGCTCACCCTCATTCTGGCGTTGAGCTACGGCGGGCGACTCGAGATCATCGATGGTATTAAGAGCTTGCTTCGCGCGATCGAGCTGGGTCACATCGACAAAGCGATGATCGATGTTGAGATGTTCAGCAAACATCTCTACACGCGCTATTATCCCGATCCCGACTTGCTCATTCGCACTTCTGGCGAAATGCGCTTGTCTAATTTTCTTCTCTGGCAGCTCTCTTACACGGAGATGTATGTCACGCCCAAACTGTGGCCGGATTTCACAAAGAAAGACCTCTTTGCCGCCGTGGAAGAATTTGGACGCCGGCAACGTCGCTACGGAGTGGTCGAGTAATCTGCAGCTGCTTCGCTCTACGAAGCGCGACCTTGAAGTAACAAAGCACGGACGCGGCGCGTCGCCCACAGGCGACGGCTATAGAAAAGCTTCTGTCACCGAATCTGCGAGCGACTTGCCCGCTCGCGTCAACACGAAGCAACCGTTCGATTGACGAAGCAAACCGAGACCAACGAATTCTTCGATTGTCTGTTGCCGATCATTCAGTAAAGCGGACGAGGTTCCTTCGCGTGTTCGCAATGAAAGCGCGATTCTTTCCGTCCGTTTCATCTCGTTAGTCAGATTTTCGGCCGAGCCAATTGGTGATTGTCTGGAGAGAACGCGATCAGCATACGCGCGGTAATCGGCAAGATTTTGCCAGCGTCGCATTCCGACGGTGGAGAATGCGCTTGGGCCAATGCCGAGATAATCTTCGCCCGACCAGTAGGCGCGATTGTGCACTGATGAGAAACCGGGACGCGCATAATTTGAGATTTCATACTGCTCGTAACCGGCTTCTTCCAAGATCGACATCGTCATTTCAAAGAGGCCTGCATCGCCATCTGGATTCGCTTTCAGTTCGCCGCGTGACTGACGCAGAAAAAATTCCGTGTCTTCCTCGTAGGTCAGGCAGTAGGCAGAAATATGCTCGGGCTGCAGCGCAATTGTTTTTTCCAGCGTCGCTTTCCAATGCTCAGTCGATTGGCCAGGAAGCCCAAACATGATGTCGATATTAATGTTCGTGAATCCGGCATCGCGTAAGGTGTGGAATGACTTTTCAGCTTGCGACGCATTGTGTTCGCGTCCAAGAATCGTCAGCAGTCCATCATCCCAAGACTGAACCCCGAGACTGATTCGATTTACTTTGAGCTTGCGCAAAAGCGCTGCCTTGCGTGCGGAAACACTCCCCGGATTCGCTTCGATTGTGCATTCTTCTAATGTCGAGAGGTCGAGTCGCTGGTGAAAGCCTCCGAGCAGAAATTCCAACTGCGAACTCGTAAGCGCCGTGGGTGTGCCGCCGCCGAAATAAATTGTCTTGGCCGATATGGCGAAGGCGGCGCATTGCTTGTCGAGATCGCGCAGAATAGCCTCACAAAATCGCGCTGTTTGCGAACGATCGAGCAAGTCTTTGTAAAACGCACAATATGGACAGATGCGCGCGCAGAACGGAATATGAACGTAGATGTGGCGAATTGGGCCTGTAGCGGCAGGCGTGTCGCGTGGGAAGGCAACCGGCACGGCTGCCGCTACAGTCGGGCAGTTGTGATTCGCGCTGTTGCTCATAAAATCCGTTGCCGCTGCCAAATTACCTTGTCGATGCGAAACGTAGTTCTTGTTCTTTTCTGCGCCACCGCTTCCGGATTTGCCCAAACCTCGCAGCCGATGCCCACGCCGTCGGTCGTGTATACCATGCACGATTCGAACGCAATCAAGGACTACAAGACAAATCCGTCGATCGTGCGCGCGATGGTCAATCGGCTCGTGCTCGCCGCGACCGGCCAGCCCGACGTGGCGAAGGCGTGGGCGTCTCTGGTTTCTCCGAATGACAAGATCGGAATTAAGATTTGCGCAGCCGGTGGCGAACTTTTCACAACACATCATGACGTCGTGAGTGCGATTGTCGATGGCCTCGCCGCGGCCGGACATCCGCGCAGCAGTATCATCGTTTGGGATCGTTCCCTTGGTGGAATTAAAGACGCCGGCTATCAACCGGGAAATGAGGGTTATCAGCTCAAAGCAATCGCGCCCCGCGACGGCTATGATCCGAAGGCAGTTCTTTCCGCGCCGTTACTTGGGAAACTGGTTTGGGGTGATTTTGATTATCGGGCCGACAAAGTAAAAATGCCGATCCTTTCCGACACTGAGAACACAAGTAACGTCAGTCATTTTTCGCGCATCGTTTCGACGGACGTGACGAAAATCATCAATGTGCCGGTAATGAGCAGCAGTGAAACGAACGGCATCGCAGGTTGCCTTTACAATGTGACAATTCCAAACATCGACAACTGGCGACGTTTCTCCCAAGGCTCTCGTTTTGGTGCGGAGAGTCTCGCAGAAATTTACAGTAACCCGCTGATCGCGAAGAAAGTCGTTTTCAACTTGATGGACGGCCTCATTGGGCAATACGCCGGCGGGCCGCAATCACAGCCGAATTACGCCGTGCATCACGCCACCTTATACGCCAGCAAAGATCCAGTGGCTTTGGACGCCGTCGCGTTGAAACGCCTGGAGCAATGGCGGCTGGGCGCAAGTTTGCCTGTTATCGGCCACACGGCCGATTACGTCGGCTTCGCCGGCGAGCTGGGTCTCGGTAACGCGGCAGCGAATCGGATCGAAATCAAAAATATCGGACGATGAAATCTCCTCGACTTAAGAAGTGATGAGCGACCGATCCAGCGCCTCTACCCGGCGGTTACAGACATCGATTCTGCGCTCCGTTTCGCGGTCGTTCTATCTTTCTATCCGATTTTTGCCAGCGCAATTACGCGAACCGATCGCGCTGGCATATTTGCTCGCGCGGACAACGGATACGGTGGCGGATACGCCACGCATTTCAGCAACGCTGCGAGTGGAAACTCTTCAAACGCTATCGAAAGCGATTCAAGACAAAGCTTCGCGGAACGTCGTTGTCGATCTTGTCGCTTCATTTGCACCTTTGCAGCAGCATGCGGCCGAACGAACACTTGTTGAATCGTTGCCAGATTGTCTGGAATCGCTCGAGCACTTGGAGATGGCCGATCGTAATAAGATTCGCACCCTCCTCGAGAAAATCACCCAAGGCCAAATGCTCGATCTCCACCGCTTCGATAACCCGGAGGAAATTCGCGCGCTCTGTACTGCCGCCGATCTGGATGAATACACATATCTTGTGGCAGGTTCTGTCGGCGAATTCTGGACGCGGCTCTGCTTCAGGCATGTTCGGAAGTTTGCCACGCTAAGCGAAGACGAGATGCTTACGCTCGGGAAACGCTACGGCGTGGCGCTTCAGTTGATCAATATTTTGCGCGACGCTGGCTCCGATCTCCGAGCTGGCAGATGTTATTTCCCGGAGGAGGAATTGATTTCCGCTCGCCTGACTCCGGCGCAGATTCTCTTCGAACCGGAACGATTTCACCCGATCTATCGAAATTGGGCCGAGAAGGCTGAGCGCGGACTGGAGTGTGGGATGCAATACTCGCGTGCGATCCGAAATCGGCGTGTCCGCGCTGCCACGGTTTTGCCCGCATTAATTGGAGCACGCACGCTTGCCCTGTTGCACGAAGCTGGAGCAACTGTACTGGACCGCAGGGTCAAAGTCTCGCGCCGGTACGTCCGTGGAGTTATCGCTTCGCTCGCCATCACCCTGGCATCGCAGTCGCGGATTGATGCGATTTTCGTTGGCGCGAACCTGTTACAGTCGTCTCCGATTGCCGAAGATTAAGAATATAGCGATTGCAAACCACCGCTGAGCTCACAAAAAATAATTCCGCTGGCGTTCCGTGATCGGCCGTTCGAGGCGCTCAAGGACTTGCAGCATGTCTTCCCAGACCTTTCGTTTTTCCGAAGGCGTCTGATTTCGAAGCAGGTAGGCTGGGTGATAGGTAATCATTAAAGGTGTTCCGCTGTACGAGTGCCATCTGCCGCGCAATTCCCTCATCGTTCCTCGCGACCCGAGCAATCCCTCGACGGCGACTGCGCCGAGGGCGACCAGAACCTTTGGTTGAATAATCTCAATCTGTTCGACCAGATAGGGCCGGCACGTTTGCATTTCGAGTGGCGTCGGTGTCCGATTGCCGAACGACCCAGGCGGTGTATCGGGCCGGCATTTCAAAATATTGGCAATGTAAACTTCCCCTCGAGTGAATCCCATCGTTTCGATAATTCTGGTAAGCAACTGGCCAGCGCGCCCGACAAATGGTTCGCCTTGCTTATCCTCGTCCGCGCCGGGTGCTTCGCCGATGAACATCAACTCCGCATCCGGATTTCCTACGCCGAAGACGGTTTGTGTCCGCGAACTGGCGAGATGCGGGCATTTTGTGCAGATGCGCACGCGCTCCCGAATCGGCGCGAGTAAATCCGCTTTGTTTGGCGCGACGAATCGCAATCGCTCAATCGAAAGTCTGGACGCGCGGGGCAATCGATCACTTGTCTGGCGAATCTTCTGCAGCGCCGCGATGACAAAATCGAGAGCAGTCTCTTGCATTTTCCAGATCATCTGAAGTTTTGCGCCGCGTCGCAATTTTTTTCGAAAAATGGGCGCACAGCCAGGATGGTTGTGTTTCAGATTAAACCATGAGCGGACGGCTGAGCGATTATGATTATGATCTACCGCGGGAATTAATTGCTCAGCGGCCGCCCGAACGCCGGGAAGATTCTCGGTTGATGGTGCTTCGTCGTGAGCAGCAAACGATCGAACATCGACAGTTTGTTGAGTTGAAAATGTTGCTTAGCCCGGGGGATCTCCTCGTTTTGAACGATACCTTGGTCGTCCCCGCCCGGAGATTTTCCAATGACGGCGCGATTGAATTCCTGTTTATCGAAAGGGTTGCCTCAAGGCGCTGGAAATGCCTGGTTAAACCGGGCCGAAAAATGCGTGTCGGCGCAACGACGAAGATCGACAATGTAACTTTGCGCGTCGAGGAAATCTTACCGGAGGGCGAGCGCGTTGTCTCGCTCGATAAAGATGTCGATCTTTACGCAGGCGGTTTGATGCCGTTGCCGCCCTACATTGGGCGCGAAAGCGATGAGGGGGACAACGTCCGTTACCAAACTATTTTTGCCCATGCACCGGGCGCGCTTGCCGCGCCCACTGCCGGTCTTCACTTTACCCAGCAAATCTTGAGCGAGATTCCGCACACCTTGATCACGCTGCATGTGGGGATTGGGACATTTCTGCCGGTGCGATCTGAAAATCTGGCCCAGCATCGAATGGATGCGGAACGCTTTTTCATTTCAACCGAAGCGGCAAACAAGATCGACAATGCCCACCGTGTGGTTGCTGTAGGGACAACCACGGTGCGCCTGCTAGAATCAGCGAAATCGAGAGGCGGCACGCTCCTTGCGCAAGAAGGATCAACGGATCTTTTTATTTATCCGCCATATCGATTCCGGGCTGTCGATCTTCTTCTGACAAATTTCCATCTGCCGCGATCGACGTTGCTCATGCTCGTCAGTGCGTTTGCCGGTCGCGAGTTTTTGCTTCGAGCTTATCAGGAAGCGATTCGCGAACGCTACCGCTTCTACAGCTACGGCGATTGCATGCTGATATTGTAGCGCGCCGTCGGTTTAGGAATTTGTGCAAGGAACGGCGCGCCCGGCGGTCGCACCCTACCAGTTTCAGTGCGTTGTGTTATTCTTCGCGCCAAATGGACGATGTCGATCAACCAAAAGGCGAGTTGGTCATCCAAACAATCGCGATGCCCAAGGACACGAACGCAAATGGCGACATTTTTGGCGGCTGGTTGACGTCGCAGATGGACTTGGGCAGCAGCATCCTCGCGGCAAAAATAGCGCAGGCGCGAGTCGTCACAGTGGCGATGGAAGGAATGTCCTTTCTTGAACCCGTTCGGGTGGGGGACACGGTTGCCTGTTACGCGTGGGTCGAGCGAATTGGGCGGACTTCGATAGTGATTCCTGTGGAAGTTTGGGTGCGGCGATACATGCATGGAAAACAGATCCGCGTTACGCGTGGCGTGTTCACTCACGTCGCTATCGATGACTCCGGAAAACCGATTCCGGTAAAACGCGGTGCCACGTGAGGAATTTGCTATCGGCCGCGGATCGATGACGCACTTTGCTTATCTGTTCGAGCGATTCCCGTCATTCGGACAGACGTTTTGCTATCGAGAGGTCGCGGAGCTTGCTCGACAAGGCGTGACGCCTCCTATTTTCTCCATCCGCAAGCCGAAGGATGAGCCCCCCCAGGATTGGGACAAACGCGTTGTCGCGCGTGTGCATTACCTTCCGGAGGAAAAAGAATTGCTGGACGAAGTCCGTCGGGCCTCGCAGAAGCAAAAGATAACGCGAGAAGTCATCGCCGCATTGGACGAGTGGGGGAGGCGCACCGACTTTCTCCGTCTTTATCAGGCTGTTTATATCGGACTGCGCTTGCAACGAATGGGCATTGCTCATGCTCACGCACACTTTGCGGGAATGGCTGCCCGAACCGCTTTTTGGATCCAGAAGTTTTTTGGAATCAGTTTTAGCTTTACGGCGCACGCCAACGATATTTTTGCGCCGCGCGATTTCGAGATCGG
>Ga0193713_1000311_pt1 | contig 16578 bp, 20 predicted proteins | sample H3a2metaG_FD_143054 | JGI IMG/M metagenome (GOLD analysis project Ga0193713, IMG submission 143054) | Soil microbial communities from a riparian zone of the East river system, Colorado, United States - H3a2 | ecosystem: Environmental > Terrestrial > Soil > Riparian zone | place: USA: East River... | reverse complement strand
TGGCGGCAAGCGCCGGAGTGCAGGCGGTCGCGGTGAGTCACGGGGCGCACCCCAGGGGCGACCTGGTCGCGCTCGCGCCGCTTGCCTGCCTGGAGAACATCGACGAGTTGGCGCGATGGCTCGCACGGAACGCATAATCTGCTCGAGCGCGGATCTCACGGATTCGGGAGACGGGGTACGCTTCGAGCTCGAGGTGGACGGAAAGCCCGAACCGGCGTTCGCGGTGCGCTACGGCGGCCGGGTCTACGCCTACCGCAACCGCTGTGCGCACATGCCCATGGAACTGGACTGGCAGCCCGGAAAGTTCTTTGATGTCTGGGGCCTGCATTTGATATGCTCGACGCACGGTGCAACCTATGCGCCGGATACGGGCCGATGTCTCTACGGCCCGTGCTTCGAGGAGGGGCTCATCCCGATTCCCGTTGAAGAGCGGGACGGCAGTGTGATCATGAAAGGCGATCCGCGTGGCAGAAGGTAACTGGGAACGCGATGCGATGGAGAAGCTTGCGGGCGCCGCGCTCAAAGAGCAGCGCCGCGCCCGCCGCTGGGGTATTTTCTTCAAGCTGCTCGGTTTCGCCTACCTCACCTTCCTGCTGCTGCTCGTGCTCGACTGGCGCCGACAGGACGGCTTCACTTCGGGCAAACATACCGCGCTGGTGGACGTGGTGGGTGTGATCGACCCGAAAGGAGACGCGAGCGCCGACCGCATTACCGAGTCCCTCCAGAATGCGTTCAAGAACAAGAATACCCAGGGCGTGATCCTGCGCATCAATTCGCCGGGCGGGAGCCCGGTGCAAGCGGGGATCATTTACGACGAAATTCGGCGGCTGCGGGAAATCTATCCCAACGTTCCCATGTATGCCGTCGTCGAGGACATCTGCGCCTCGGGCGGCTACTACATCGCTGCCGCCGCCGACAAGATTTACGTGGACAAAGCGAGCATCATCGGGTCGATCGGCGTGATCATGGACGGCTGGGGTTTCACCGGCACCATGGAGAAGCTCGGCGTGGAGCGGCGCGCGCTCACCTCGGGGGAGAACAAGGCCTTCCTCGATCCGTTCTCGCCGGTGGACGAAAAGCAGAAGCGCCATGCCCAGTCGATGCTGGACGAAATCCACAAGCAATTCGTCGATGTGGTGAGGAAGGGACGGGGCAAGCGGTTGAAGGAGAGTCCCGATATTTTCTCCGGCTTGCTGTGGACCGGCGCGAGAAGCGTCGAGCTGGGACTTTCCGACGGCTTTGGAAGCGTCGATTTCGTCGCGCGCGAGGTAATCAAGGCCGAGGACGTCCTCGACTACACGAAGAAGCAGGACTTCACCGAGCGCTTCGCCAAGCGATTCGGCGCGGCGATGGCCGGCGCCCTTGCCAAGGTCCTTGCGCAGGGGTCGTTCAACGTTCGCTGAGATTGCCCGGGCGGGGACCCGCCACGACTACTCGGCAAGCAGCAGGAATACCGTGGGCCGCCCCTTGAGTTGCGGCGTTTCCTTGCGCCATGCCGCAGCGGGTTGCGTTTTCACCGATTCCGATTCCAGGGTCAGGTCCGCGGCGACACACACGAGCGTAGCCGGGGCGAGAGCGCGCAGCATCGTCGCCAGAGTGCGGTCGTTGCGGTAAGGCGTCTCGATGAATATTTGAGTTTGCTTCAGCTTCCGCGACTGGCGCTCGCATTCCTTCAAAGTGGAAACGAGCTCGGTTTCTGCGATCGGGAGGTAGCCGTGGAACGCGAAACGCTGTCCGTCGAGACCCGAAGCGGAGAGCGCGAGAAGAATCGAAGAGGGCCCGCTCAAGGGCACGACGCGTACGCCCTTCTCGTGCGCAAGTCGCACCAGGCTCGCTCCCGGGTCGGCGACAGCCGGCAGCCCTGCTTCGGAAAGGAGTCCCGCATCGCTGCCGGCGAGGAGCGGCTCCAGCAAAGCCGGTATATCGCTTCCCTTGGTGTTGTGGTCGAGCCGCTCGACGCGGATGCTCTGCAGCGGTCGCGCCGGCGCGATTCGCTTCAGGAAGGCGCGCGCCGCTTTTGGGTCTTCGGCAATGATGTAATCGAGTGAGCGGGCGCGATCCAGTGCGGGAGTCGGAATGACTGCCTCCGGCGCGACGTCGCCCAGCGTGTTGGGCAGGAGATAAAGTGAGCCTCTGCGGTCAGAGGACATTCAACCCTTGCTCGCGCAGCAGGTCCACCAGCGCGATCAGCGGCAAGCCGACGAGCGCGTTCGGATCTTCGCCTTCCATTTTCGCGATCAGCGCGATTCCCAGACCTTCGGCCTTCGCGCTGCCGGCGCAGTCGTAGGGTTGTTCCCGGGCGAGATAGCGTTCGATTGCTCCGTCGTCGAGCTTGCGGAAAGTGACGCGGCACGGGACGACGCGCTCGCGGCTGCTGCCGTCGGAGGTGTTGTGCACGCATACTGCCGTGTAGAACACCGCCTCGCGGCCGGACAGAGCCCGAAGCTGACGCGCTGCGTTCTCGCGGGTTCCGGGTTTGCCGAGCACCTCGCCGTTTCCAACCGCGACCTGATCGCAGCCGATGATCAGTGCGTCGTGAAAGCGGCTTGCGACCGCCAGCGATTTCGCCTGGGCGAGGCGTCGCGCCATGTTCTGCGGCGCCTCGCCCGGGAGGCGTTCCTCGGCGAGGCCCGGATCCGTGACCGAAAACGGAATCCCGAGCCGCTCGAGCAATTCACGCCTGTAGCGCGAGGTGGAGGCGAGGACAAGCTGCATCAGCCTCTGCACTGCTCGGCGACGAGCTTCTCCTGCCGCGCGATCGCATCCGAGTTTTCACTCTGCTTCAGACGGGCAAGCAGTTCGCGTTGCTGATTGCATTGCTCCTGGCGCCGGGTTTGCCTGTCGTCGGCCTGCTCAGTCTGGGTCGCGCCGGCGCGGGGTTCCCGCTCTCGGGGCGGACTCTCCCCTTGGCGTGGATTCGACTGGGTGCTTCCCTGGGATCCGGTGACGGCGCCCGAAGGGGGCGACGCGAGCCTGTCCGGGACTTCGCTTGCCTTGCCACCTTGGGGCGGTCGCTCGCCATAGTGTGTCACTCCCCGCTCGTCCACCCATTTGTAGACTTGGGCGAGCGCCGGCGCGGCCACTGCCAGGAAAATCAAAAAGTGTGGTAACGCTCTGAACAACTTGGAATTTCTTTTGACACTCCGGAACAAACATAATATCATGCGCCCCTTATGTCGCAAGAGGGGGTGATAGACAGCCTCCATTTTGCCCGCGCCGCATCGGAACAGCGGGGAGTGCTGGGCATGGAAGAGTTGCAGCGCCTGGCGAAAATGCAGTGCTCGACCGAAGGTTTGGAATATTGCCTGCGCGGGGGTAGGGCGGGCAGCGGCAAGCCGTGCTTGCGGATTTCGGTAAGAGGATCGGTAGAGTTGCTTTGTCAGCGCTGCCTGAACCCGTTGCCGGTTCCCATCGCGATCGACGCCGAGCTGCAGCTCTCGGACAGCCTGCGCGAGATCTCGGAAGCCGACGACGAGATCGACCGTGTGCTCGCGTCCCGGCACATGGACGTCGGGCAGCTTGTCGAGGACGAGATTATTCTGGCTTTGCCGATGGTGCCGCGGCATGAGACCTGCGTGCACCCACCGGTGACATGAGTTTGAAGGAGTTCCCATATGGCAGTCCAGCAGAACAAGAAATCGCCGTCGAAGCGCGGCATGCACCGCGCTCACGATTTCCTCACCAACCCGCCGCTTGCGGTCGAGCCGACGACGGGCGAAGTGCATTTGCGTCATCACATCAGCCCGAGCGGTTACTATCGCGGCAAGAAGGTCGTCAAGACCAGGAGCGAGTAGGGCTCGGCCTGGCGCGAGTGACCGGACAGAGCCGGGATCGGCCCTCCCATTGAGCGAAGCAGAGACGCTTCGCGCCGCGCCTCATGGAAATCACTGTAGCCATTGATTGCATGGGCGGCGATCATGGCCCGCACGTTACCGTGCCGGCGGCGCTCAATTTCCTGAAATCCAATTCGCAAGTCGATGTCGTTCTGGTGGGGTTGCGCGACGCCATCGAAGCGGAGCTGAAGGCGCACGGTGCCCGGTCCGGTCCGCGCCTGCGCGTGCACCACGCAAGCGAGGTCGTGCTGATGGACGAGTCCCCGGCGCTCGCGCTGCGCAACAAGAAGGACTCCTCGGTTCGCGTCGCGGTCGAGCTCGTCAAGAACGGCGAAGCGCATGCCTGTGTCAGCGCCGGCAACACGGGGGCGCTGATGGCGGTTTCGCGCTTCGTTCTCAAGATGCTTCCGGGCATCGACCGTCCCGCGATCATCGCCGCGCTGCCCAGCATGCGCGGGAGCACTTACGTGCTCGATCTCGGCGCGAACGTCGACTGCGAGGCGGAGCACCTGCTGCAGTTCGCCATCATGGGGGCGACGCTGGTCGCGGCGGTGGAGCACAAGGACAGGCCGAGCGTCGGCCTGCTCAACATCGGGGAAGAGGACATCAAAGGCAACGAGGTGGTGAAGAGGGCGGCAGAGCTGCTGCGCGAAAGCGAGCTCAATTTCATCGGCAATATCGAGGGCGACGGAATCTACAAGGGGGAAGCCGATGTGGTGGTGTGCGACGGATTCGTCGGCAACGTCATGCTCAAGGCCTCGGAGGGAATGGTGCAGATGGTGCGCAGCTTCATCCGCCAGGAGTTCATGCGCAGCGTTCTCGCAAGGCTGGCCGGCGTAATCGTCATGCCGGTGCTCTATGCGTTTCGCAAGCGCCTCGACCCGCGCCGCTTCAACGGCGCGACCCTCCTCGGATTGAAAGGCATCGTCGTGAAAAGCCACGGCTCCGCCGACGTGTTCGGATTCGAGCGCGCCATCGAGCGCGCCATGGAGGAGGTGCGCAACGAAGTGCTGCACCGCCTGATGCTGCGGTTCGGTCAGGTCGAGCGGGGAAATCCCGAGGCGGTGGAAACGTGATCTGGTCCCGCATCGCCGGTACCGGAGGCTATTTGCCGCCGAAGGTCGTCACCAACGACGATCTGGCCAAACAAATGGACACCACCGACGAATGGATCCGGACGCGCACCGGCATCCGCCAGCGCCATATCGCCGAACCCTCGCAGGCGTCCAGCGATCTGGGCGTCGAGGCAAGCCGCGCAGCGCTCGCCGCCGCCCGCATTGCCCCGCACGACATCGATCTCATCATTGTGGCCACGGCGACGCCCGACTACATTTTTCCGAGCACGGCTTGCATCATGCAGGCGAAGCTGGGAATAAAAGGCTGCGCCGCTTTCGACATTCAGGCGGTCTGCAGCGGCTTCGTGTACGCGCTGGTGATCGCCGACAAATTGATCCGATCGGGCCAGCATCGCTGCGCGCTCGTGGTCGGCACCGAAGTGTACTCGCGGATCCTCGACTGGAACGATCGCGGCACCGCGGTACTGTTCGGAGACGGTGCCGGCGCGGTGGTTCTTCGGGCGGACTCCAAACCCGGGATCATGGGAAGCGTGCTGCATGCCGACGGCTCCTATGTGGACATTCTCTCGGTGCCCGGCAACGTCTGCGGCGGCAAGATCGTCGGCTCGCCGTTTCTGCAGATGGACGGGCAGGCGGTTTTCAAGTTTGCGGTCAAGGTACTGGACGAGGTCGCGCGCGAGACCTTGGCCTTGTGCGGTCTCACCCCCTCGGACATCGACTGGCTCATTCCGCATCAGGCCAACGTGCGAATACTCGAGGCGACCGCGAGGAAACTCGGCATCGACCTGTCCAAGCTCGTCGTCACCGTAGGCAGCCACGGCAATACATCGGCCGCCTCGGTGCCTCTCGCGCTCGACCTGGCGATCCGGGACGGGCGCATCAAGCCCGGCCACAAAGTCCTGCTCCAAGGCGTGGGCGGCGGCTTCACCTGGGGCGCATCGCTGGTGGAGATGTAGCGGAGATGAAGTTCGCGATGGTTTTTCCAGGCCAAGGTTCGCAGTCGGTGGGGATGCTGGCCGGCTACGGCGACATGCCCGCGATCCGCGAGACGCTCGCCGAAGGGTCCGACGTCCTGAAGCAGGACCTCGCAAAGTTGATCGCCGAAGGCCCCGCGGAGGAGCTCAACAGCACCGTCAACACCCAGCCAGTCATGGTGACAGCGGGCATCTGTGCCTGGCGCGCGTGGCGGGAGTTGGGCGGCGCCGAACCCGCGCTGCTTGCCGGTCACAGTCTGGGCGAGTACACCGCGCTGGTGGTGGCCGGCGCAATTTCCTTCGCCGATTGCCTCCCCCTGGTGCGCCTGCGCGGCCGGGCGATGCAGGAAGCGGTGCCGCAGGGCACCGGCGCAATGGCGGCCATCCTGGGCCTGGACGACGAAGCCGTAAGGTCGGCGTGCGCAGAAGCCGCAGAGGGCGATGTCTGCGAGGCGGTGAACTTCAATGCGCCCGGACAGGTGGTCATCGCCGGGCACGCGCTCGCCGTGCAGCGGGCGATAGGGGCCGCAGAGGCTCGGGGCGCGAAACGCGCAGTCGCGCTGCCGGTGAGCGCTCCATTCCACTCCTCGCTGATGGCTCCGGTTGCGGCAAGGCTCAGGGAAGCGCTCGACAGAATCGCGGTGAATGCTCCGCGGATCCCGGTCATCCACAACGTCGATGCGAAGAGCCATCCCGACGCCTCGGGAGTCAAGAAAGCGCTGGTGACTCAGGCCGATCATCCGGTGCGTTGGGTCGAGTGCGTCAGGGAGATGGCGGCACGAGGCGTGACTCAGATTTTCGAATGCGGCCCGGGAAAGGTGCTCGCGCCGCTTGTCAGGCGCACCGCCGCGGGACTGCAGGGCGCGGCGCTCGCCGACCGCGCGGGGCTGGAGCAGGGCGCACGGTTGTCGAAAGCCGCATGATGGATCTCGAGGGCCAAGTCGCGCTGGTGACCGGCGCATCGCGCGGAATCGGCAGGTCGATCGCTCTGGCCCTCGGCGAGCGGGGCGCGACAGTCGTCGGCACCGCCACCACCGAAGCCGGCGCGCAAACCATCACGGCGTATCTCGCGGAGAGGCGGATTCAGGGGAAGGGAGCGCAGCTCGACGTCCGGATCGCGACGAGCATCGAGATTCTCGTGGCCGCGATCGAGCGGGCTCACGGCACGGTGTCCGTTCTCGTCAACAACGCCGGCATTGCCCAGGACAACCTTGCCCTGCGCATGAAGGAAGCCGAGTGGGACGCGGTGATCGACACCAATCTCAAATCCGTGTTCCAGCTCTCCAAGGCGGTATTGCGCGCCATGATGAAAGCGCGTTCGGGCCGCATCATCAACATCACCTCGGTGGTCGGTTCGAGCGGAAACGCCGGTCAAATCAACTATGCGGCGTCGAAGGCCGGCATCGCGGGCATGACGCGGTCGCTCGCGCGGGAGATCGGCAGCCGCGGCATCACCGTCAACTGCGTTGCGCCCGGCTTTATCGACACCGACATGACCCGAACGCTCACCGAGACGCAGCGTGGGGCGCTGCTCCAGCAGATTCCCTTGGGGCGCCTCGGAAAGCCGGAGGACGTGGCCGCCGTGGTGGCTTTTCTCGCCTCGCCGCAGGCCGCCTACATCACTGGCACGACCGTTCACGTCAACGGCGGCATGTACATGAGCTGAGAGGCGCAAAACAACGACCGTGACCGAGTCGCGGTTCCGGCTTGATCGGCTTGCCGGGAGGAAAGGCGATTCTGCTACAATGCGCACCTCCCGAATTTCGATTGCAGCAAAACAAGGGGGAAGGAGCCCGCAATGGAAAACGTTGAACAGCGCGTCAAGAAAATCGTCGCGGAACAGCTCGGGGTGAACGAAGCGGAGATCAAGAGCGGATCCTCGTTTGTCGACGACCTCGGCGCGGACTCGCTCGACACCGTCGAACTCGTGATGGCTCTCGAAGAGGAATTCGAGACGGAGATTCCGGATGAGGAAGCTGAAAAGATCACCACGGTCCAGCAGGCCATCGACTACGTGAACGCTCACGCCAAGAAAGCCTGATTCTCCCCACGGCTGGAGTCGATTTGAGCCGCCGTCGTGTCGTTGTCACCGGATTAGGAATTGTCTGCCCGATCGGCAACACCGTTGCCGAAGCCTGGTCGAGCGTCCTTGCCGGCAAGTCCGGCATCGGCCGCATCACACATTTCGACGCAAGTCCGCTCTCCAGCCAGATCGCAGGCGAGGTAAAGAACTTCGACGTCGCCGCGTACCTGTCGCCGAAGGAGGCGCGCCGCATGGACCGCTTCATCCATCTGGGCATCGCGGCCGGGGTTCAGGCGCTGAAAGACTCCGGCCTCGAGGTCACCGAGGCCAATGCGACTCGCATCGGCGTCAATATCGGCTCGGGCATCGGCGGGCTGCCGATGATCGAGGAGACGCATAACGACGTGCTGAAAGGCGGCCCGCGCAAGATTTCACCGTTCTTCATTCCCAGCACGATCATCAACATGATCTCGGGAAATCTGTCGATCATGCACGGACTCAAAGGGCCGAATCTGGCGATGGTGACGGCCTGCACGACCTCCGCGCACTGCATAGGCGAAGCGGGACGGCTGATCGAGTACGGGGACTGCGATGTGATGGTCGCCGGAGGCGCCGAGTCGACGATCACACTGCTCACGGTGGGCGGCTTTGCGGCGGCGCGCGCACTTTCAACGCGCAACAATGATCCCGCCACGGCGAGCCGTCCCTGGGACAGGGACCGCGACGGCTTCGTTTTGGGAGAGGGGGCGGGAGTGGTGGTGCTCGAGGAATTCGAGCACGCGAAACAGCGCGGTGCCACGGTCTATGCCGAACTCGCCGGCTACGGGATGAGCGGCGACGCCTACCACATGACTGCGCCCCAGGAGAGCGGCGAGGGTGCGGCGCGCTGCATGGAGAACGCCCTGCGCAACGCGGGGCTCAATCGCGAGGACATCGACTATGTCAACGCTCACGGGACCTCGACGCCGCTCGGCGATCTCGCAGAGACCGTGGCGCTCAAGCGCTGCTTCGGCGATCACGCGAAGAAGCTCGCCGTCAGCTCGACCAAATCCATGACCGGGCACCTGCTCGGCGCGGCCGGAGGCGTAGAGGCGATTTTCTCGGTGCTGGCGATTCGCGATCAAGTCGCGCCTCCGACCGCGAATCTGTTCAACCAGGATCCGGCCTGCGATCTCGACTACGTCCCGAACACGGCCCGGCGTATGCCGCTGCGCTCCGCCCTGTCGAACTCTTTTGGGTTCGGAGGGACCAACGGGACGCTGATTTTCAAGCGTGTTTGATCCGACCGCCTTCCGGTGGCGCGCGACGCTGTCGTAGACAGCCGAAGAGGGTGAGGACGGGTGCATTTGTCAGCTGCGCCCACGTTGCAGTTCGATCTGAAGCCCTCGCGCAAGCTTGCGGGCTTGCTTCTCGTCGCGCATGCTCTTGCGCTGGCGGCAACCTGGGTGAGCTTGGCCGGGTGGCCGCAGGTTCTGGTCGGTTTCGGCATCCTGCTCTCGGGTGCGGGCTGTCTTGCCGAGGTCTTGCACCGGTCCCCCCGAGAGGACGGACGCGCTTCCTGGCGGGACCGTAACGGAGAGTGGCATGAAGGCTGTCTTGGAAGCGACCACTTTGTTTCGGTGGCATTCGTAGTCCTCGGGCTCGATCAGGCGGGGCGGAGCCGCAAATGGCTGGTCATCATGGGCGATTCGGTGTTGCACGAGGACTTCCGGCGGCTTCGAGTCTGGCTTCGCTGGCGCCGTGAGCCTGGATCTGGAGGGAGCCCGACTCGGTCGGGCACGGAATAACCCCATAGGGAGCTGAACTATTCCTCAAGGGGCCGGTCTTTAACTGCAGGGCGCCGAGTCTAGGGTAGACACTGCGGTATACTGCCGCCGCCTGTGGACAACTTAGAACAGAAGCGCGACACCGCTTCGTTAGGGACGGCGGCAGATGGATGAGCGGGATCTCGACCGGCAGCTGGTCGAGCGGGCCCAGCGAGGCGACAAGCATGCTTTCGAGCTGCTGGTGTCGAAGTACCAACGCAAGCTGACGCGGTTGCTGGCCCGGTTTATCCGGGACCCAGTCGAGGTCGAGGATGTCGCACAGGAAGCATTCATCAAGGCATATCGCGCACTGCCCTCGTTCCGGGGCGACAGCGCATTCTATACATGGCTGTACCGCATCGGCATCAATACCGCCAAGAACTATCTCGTGGCGTTGGGCCGGCGCGCTCCCACGACGACCGAATTCAACTCCGAGGACGCCGAAAGTTTCGAGGACGGCGAGCAATTGCGCGATATCAATACGCCCGAGAGCATGATGATGTCCAAGGAGATCGCGCAAACGGTAAATGACACGATGGAGCGATTGCCGGAGGAGCTGCGCAATGCCATCACGCTGCGCGAGCTCGAAGGTCTGAGTTACGAAGACATCGCGACGATCATGAACTGCCCGATCGGCACGGTCCGCTCGAGGATATTCCGTGCGCGCGAGGCAATCGCCGAACAGCTGCGACCTCTGCTCGAGACGAGCAAGGACAAAAGGTGGTGACCATGAAAGAAGAATTATCGGCGTTCATTGACGGCGAGCTTCAGGGCGAAGGTCTTCAAGCGCATCTTGGGCGGCTCCGGACGGACCCCGGGTTGCGCAAGGCATGGGATACCTATCACCTGATCGGCGACGCGCTCAGGGGCCAGATCAGCCCGGAGATCGCGGCTCGCGTGGTCGCTCGCCTGCGCGAGGAGCCCACGGTGCTCGCTCCGCGGCCGGAGAAGAGGAATCCCATCGGGCGCCTCGGCTGGTATGCCATGTCCGCCGCCGCCAGCGTCGCCGCGGTAGCTCTCGTCGTATGGACGGCTTCCCCCGGCTGGTGGGGCGAGCCGCAACTCGCCGGGGGTCCCGCCGCGACCACGGCGGCGGCTCCGGTGACCACTCTGATCTCTATCGAGCCGCATCCCGAAGTCGAGAATTACCTGCTGGCTCATCAGCCTTATTCTCATAGGAGCGCGATGCAGGGTATCGCGACCTACGTGCGCGCGAATGATGAGCGCGGGGCCGCAAGGAAATGACGTCGCCCTTCGCGTCGCGTGTGTGGCAGCCGGTAAGGATCCTGCCGTTCCTGCTTCCCGTATCCGCGGCGATAGCCCAGGCCGACACCTCCGCGCTGCAATGGCTCCAGCGCATTTACGCCGCCACCGAGAAGCTCAGCTACTCGGGCACGTTCATATACCAGCAGGGCCAGCAGTTCGAAACCTCCCGCATTACTCACGTCGTCGAGGCTTCGGTACCGCGCGAGCGGCTGGAAACCCTGGACGGAGTGCCGCGCGAGATCATCCGCACCGGCGACGAGGTGGTGTGCTACCTGCCCGCGAGCCTGACGGTGAAGATCGACAAGCAGCCCGGCCGCCGGCCGTTTCCCACGATCCTTTCGGAGCAGCTGAAGGACGTGTCGGAGAACTACACCATCAGGAAGGGCGAGATCGAGCGCGTCGGGGGCTACAGTTGCCAGGTCCTCGCGCTGGAGCCGAAAGACCGGATGCGATACGGTCACCGGCTCTGGGCGGATCTCAATACCGGCATGCTGCTCAAGGCGAAAACCTTCGATGAGAAAAACGAGCTGGTGGAGCAGTTCGCATTCACGCAGCTCAAGATCGGCGGCCCCATCGGCCGCGATCAGCTGAAGGCGCGCTATCTCCGCGAAAGCCGGGACTGGCGCGTCGAGGATTCGGGGGCTACCCGCGCCAATCTGGCCGAAGCCGGATGGACGATCCGTTCCAGTCCTGCGGGTTTTCGCACAGTGGCCGAGCTGATGCGGACCATGGGAGGTATCGGAGGGGTCGGCCATATCGTGCTCTCCGACGGGCTTGCGGCGATCTCGGTGTTCATCGAGCCTGCGACGAGCAAGCACCCGGCGCCGCAGCCGGGTCTGGTGCGGCAGGGGGCGATCAACGTCTACATGCGCCCGGTGGGCAGCTACTGGGTTACGGTAGTCGGCGAAGCGCCTGCGGAGAGCGTAAAATACATCGCCAACGCTGTGGAATACCGCAAGTAAAACCCGGCGACCTTCGTCGAATCACTCCGGTTCCCGGCAGCCGGACGTGACGTCGCGGTTTTCCGCCAGCTCGATTTAGGGGATACTTTTGATCGCGAGAGTACTGTTTGTCTGTCTGCTGCTCGGGTTGCCCTCCGCGCTGTTCGCCCAGGGACGCGAGCTGCCCGATTTCACCGATCTCGCCGAGAGGCAAGGCCCCACCGTCGTCAACATCAGTACCACTCAGGTTCGCGAGCGCCGTGCTTCGCCGCAAATTCCGAATCTCGAGGAAGACGATCCGCTCTACGATTTCTTCCGGCGCTTCATCCCGCGCCCGCCGGGTCCCGGCGGACAGGGCCCGCGCGATTTCGAGAGCCGTTCGCTCGGCTCGGGCTTCATCATCAGCACCGACGGCTACGTTCTCACCAACGCGCACGTCGTCGATTCTGCCGATGAGATCACCGTTCGCCTGACCGACAAGCGTGAATTCAAGGCTCGCGTCATCGGCGCGGACAGACGCACCGACCTCGCGCTGATCAAAATCGATGCAACCGGGCTGCCGGCCGTACGGATGGGCGATCCGAACCGGCTCAAGGTCGGGGAATGGGTCGTCGCAATCGGCTCGCCGTTCGGCTTCGACAGCACCGTTACTGCGGGCATCGTCAGCGCCAAAGGCCGCAGCCTGCCGCAGGAGAACTTCGTTCCCTTCATTCAGACCGACGTCGCGATCAACCCGGGGAATTCCGGCGGGCCGCTGTTCAACATGCGCGGCGAAGTCGTGGGAATCAATTCGCAGATCTACAGCCGCACCGGCGGGTTTATGGGCCTGTCCTTCGCTATTCCGATCGACGTCGCGATGGACGTGCAGAGCCAGCTGCGCCAGTCCGGCCGCGTCAGCCGCGGACGAATCGGTGTCGTGATCCAGGAAGTTTCGAAGGAGCTCGCCGAATCGTTCGGCCTTGCGAAGCCCGCGGGTGCCCTCGTCAATGCCGTCGAGAAAGGCGGCCCCGCCGAAAAGGCCGGGGTGGAAACGGGCGACATCATTCTCAAGTTCGACGGCAAGCCGGTATCGAGCTCGAGCGAGTTGCCGCGCATCGTCGGCAGCACCAAGCCGGGCAACAAGGCGAGCATGGAAGTGTGGCGCAAAGGCGTGACCCGGGAGATCACCGTCACGGTCGGCGAATTGCCCGAGGATCGCCTCGCAAGCCGCACCGAGCGCAAGGGGAAGCCGCCGGAGCAGGCAGCCAACCGCCTCGGTTTCGCTGTCGTAGATCTTACCGCGGAGCAAAAGCGCGACCTGAAACTGGGTGGGGGCGTGATCGTCGAAGAGGTCCGGAACAATCGCCGCGCGGACGTGCGCGCGGGCGACGTGATCACGGCGGTGACCAGCCGGGGCCAAACCACCGACGTGAGATCCACGGAACAGTTCAACAAGCTGCTCGCGCAGCTGGAGCGCAACACCACCCTTACGCTCCACGTGCGGCGCGGCGAGAGCAATCTGTTCGTAACCGTGAAAGGCGAAGGTGCGCCCGGTTAGCCACCATTGCGACCTGGCGAAGTTTGCTGCACACGCCACCGAAATACGCTAAAATTCAAAGTCTTGTGGCTGAAAAGGTGCTGGGTGGCACCTTTTTTTATAACCGGTAGTCCCAATGCAGCACATCCGCAATTTTTCGATCATTGCCCATATCGATCACGGCAAATCGACGCTCGCAGACCGCTTCATCCAGCGCTGCGGCGGATTGTCGGAGCGCGAAATGTCGGAGCAAGTGCTCGATTCGATGGATCTGGAACGCGAGCGCGGCATCACCATCAAGGCGCAGACTGCAGCGCTGCAATACACTTCGCGCGACGGAAAGACCTACAACTTGAATCTTATCGACACGCCGGGTCACGTCGACTTCTCTTACGAAGTGTCGCGCTCGCTTGCCGCGTGCGAAGGAGCGCTGCTGGTGGTGGACGCAAGCCAGGGGGTTGAGGCGCAGACCGTCGCCAACTGCTACACCGCCATCGAACAGGGCGTAGAGGTGGTGCCGGTGCTCAACAAGATCGACCTCCCCTCGGCCAATCCAGAGCGCGCCATACAGGAAATCGAGGACGTCATCGGCATCAAGGCGAGCGATGCGTTGCTCGTGAGCGCGAAGACCGGCGAAGGGGTGGAGGAAGTTCTCGAGGCCGTGATCCATCGCATGCCGCCCCCGAAGGGCGATCCGGCCGCTCCTCTCAAGGCGCTCATCATCGACTCGTGGTTCGACAACTACGTCGGCGTGATCATGCTGGTGCGGCTGGTGGATGGGGTCTGCCGGCCGAAGGACAAGCTATTGCTGATGTCCACGCAGGCGGTTCACCTGTGCGAGCAGGTCGGGGTGTTCACGCCCAAATCGCAGAGCCGCGAGCAGCTTTCCGCCGGAGAGGTGGGATTCGTCACCGCCGGGGTGAGGGAGCTCCAGCACGCGCGCGTCGGCGACACCATTACGCTCGTAAATCGTCCCGCGGCCACGCCGCTGCCGGGCTTCAAGGAGATCAAGCCGCAGGTGTTTGCCGGACTCTATCCGGTGGAGGCGAGCGAGTACGAAGCGCTGCGGGACGCGCTGGAAAAACTGAAGCTCAACGACGCATCCCTGCACTACGAGCCGGAGACCTCCCAGGCCCTCGGCTTCGGATTCCGCTGCGGCTTCCTCGGTCTGTTGCACATGGATATCGTGCAGGAGCGGCTTGAAAGGGAATACGAAATGGCGCTCGTCACGACCGCACCCACGGTGGTGTACGAGGTGCTGTTGCGGGACGGAACGGTCGCGCGCATAGAGAACCCCGCAAAGATGCCGGATCCCTCGAAAATCGAGGAGATCCGCGAGCCGATCATCGAAACGATCATTTTCGTGCCGCAGGAATACGTCGGAGCGATCATGACCCTGTGCACGCAAAAGCGGGGGGTGCAGAAGAACATGCAATATCACGCGCGCCAGGTGATGCTGACCTACGAGATGCCGCTCAACGAGGTGGTGATGGATTTTTTCGACAAACTCAAGTCCGCGAGCCGCGGCTATGCCTCGCTCGACTACGAATTCAAGGAGTACCGCGCCGCCGACATGGTGAAGCTCGATATCCTGATCAACGGGGAGCGGGTCGATGCCTTGTCGCTGATGGTGCACAGGGAGAACTCTCAGTACCGCGGCCGCGATCTGGTTTCGAGAATGCGCGAACTGATCCCGCGGCAGATGTTCGACGTGGCGGTGCAGGCGGCGATAGGTTCGCACATCATCGCGCGCGAGACGGTCAAGGCGCTGCGCAAGAACGTGCTGGCGAAGTGCTACGGCGGCGACGTGTCGCGCAAAAGGAAATTGCTGGAAAAGCAGAAAGCGGGGAAGAAGCGCATGAAACAGGTGGGCATGGTGGAAATACCCCAGGAGGCGTTTCTCGCCATACTTCAGGTTGAAAGCAAATGAATTTTGCATTGATACTTTTTGTCTTGCTGGCGATCACGGGGGCGTTCGCCCTGGCGGATGCGGTCTACTTCGCGAAGCACCGGGGGAAGGACGACAAGGAACCCTGGTGGATCGAATATCCGAAGAGCTTCTTCCCGGTCATTCTCATCGTGTTCCTGCTGCGCTCGTTCCTGGTGGAGCCCTTCAAGATCCCTTCCGGATCGATGGTGCCGACTCTGGTGGTGGGCGATTTCATCCTGGTCAACAAGTTCGCCTACGGCATCCGGATCCCCCTCATCAACAAGAAGATCGTCAGTATCGGGGAACCCAAGCGTGGCGACGTGATGGTGTTTCGTTTTCCGGAGGATCCATCGCTCGATTACATCAAACGCGTCATCGGCGTTCCCGGCGACAGGGTCGTCTACGAAAACAAGAAACTCTTAATCAACGGCGTCGCCCAGCCGCGCAAGCAGGTCTCCGACTATCTGAATCGCGAACGGATCCACTACTCGGCGCAGTTTATCGAGACGGTGGGCGGAGTCGAGCACGCCATTCTCCTGGAGAACGATGCGCCGGCGGCGGTCCCCTTCACGCGACCGTTCCCGTTTCGCGAAAATTGCAACTACAATAGCGAAGGCGTGGCCTGCACCGTGCCTCCCGGGCACTATTTCATGATGGGCGACAACCGCGACAACTCCGCGGACAGCCGCGTATGGGGTTTCGTTCCGGACGAGAATATCGTCGGAAAGGCGTTTTTCATCTGGTTCAATTTCAGCGAGCCGCGGCGCTTCGGAACATTTCAGTGAAGGGGAATCCATGAGGAACCAGCGAGGCGTTACTCTGATCGGAATGGTGGTGGTGTCCGTCGTCGTCGTTATCGTCGCGATCGGCGGCCTGAAGATCGCTCCTGCCTACATCGAGTACTTCAAGATCAAGAAGGCGATCACCGGCATCGCGCAGACCAACAGCAAAGGCACCGTCGGCGAGGTGCGCCAGGCGTTCGATCGACGCGCGGCGGTGGACGACTTCGACGTGATCGGGGGCAAGGACCTCGAAGTCACGAAGGAAGGCAGCGACCTTGTGGTCTCGTTTTCCTATCCGAAGCGAATCTCGCTGTTCGGCAATGTCAACCTCGTGATCGATTTTGCCGCGAGCAGCAACAATTAACGACGCACCGGAAGCGGATTCCACCGCACGCTCGGCGCGCGCTCCGAGGGGGTCCGTGGAGCGGGAGC
>Ga0193713_1000310_pt1 | contig 16606 bp, 18 predicted proteins | sample H3a2metaG_FD_143054 | JGI IMG/M metagenome (GOLD analysis project Ga0193713, IMG submission 143054) | Soil microbial communities from a riparian zone of the East river system, Colorado, United States - H3a2 | ecosystem: Environmental > Terrestrial > Soil > Riparian zone | place: USA: East River... | reverse complement strand
ACCCGCCGCCACCATCACCGCCGCGACGATACCCGAACCGACCATAACCGACGCCACCATAACCGCCGCCGCCATAACCACCACCACCATAACCGACGCCGCCATAGCCGCCGCCGCCATAACCGCCGCCACCATAACCGCCGCAGCAACAGCACGGCGGCGGAGGCGGCGGAACCCAGACTCGACAGCAGCAGCCGCAGCCGCCCCAACCGGCGTTGTCCCAACCGCCACCACCCCAGCCTTGTGCTTCGGCGTTGGTGGGAATGGAGGCAGCAGCGAGTGTGAGGGCCGCTGTGAGCACGGCGGCTATCCTGCGTAACTTCAGCAACATGACACGTCTCCCTCTGTTTATTTGGCGGTGAACCCGCACTTGATTTGTAGTTTGCTGACTCAGACCTCAAACAAGGCACAAGCTGGGATTTCCAGCCGCCCATCTCGCGATATCTCGCGACATGGTGAATCCGAGGACCGTCGTGACTTCCAGTTGCGTCGATTGGCCCGCGTCTGGACCATGTCCGGTCTACCCCCGAAAGCCGACGCCGCGTCACGGGTCGGCGTCGTCGCGTACGGGTCATTCGCGTCGGTTGACGCCCCGCCCGCTACTTCCGGTCTCGCCCAATCAACGGACATCGCGAGACCGGCCCGGCTGGTCCGGTTCGCGCCGACAACGGACCTCGGGCAGTGAGCAATCTGTGGGGAGCTATGATCGTTGCTTCGCATTAGGAAAGCAGATCGCGGCAGCCGAGATCGTCAACGGCGAGCATGATGCGCTCGAGGTTATTCCACCAGACTCGGGCCGCGATGTTGTTGGTGGCTTGTCCAGTGGGTCTCGTGATCAGCCAGAGCACCGACAGGCGATAATCGTCGTCTAGCGCCTGGCGGTCGTAACCGCGCACGCCGTGAGCCAGCAGCTCTGCGTGGTAGACATCCAGTAACGGCCGCTCCATTCGCCGCCGGCGATCCGGATACCAGAGCATCGCCATCATATAGGCGAGGTCATCGGTCGCGGCGTCGATACCCCAAGATTCCCAATCGATCAACCGCACACCTTCTCCGATGCCAAGCCGGGGTAGAAAGAAGTTCCATGGATGCGCATCGCCGTGAATGATCGTCAGGTCGCGGCGCGACCGATAGCGCGCGAGCAATTGCGGTGCGCGTTCGAATAGGTTTTCGTAGAGTTCGCGCCGCTCTGGAGGCATCATCTCGCCGTATCGATTGGTGAAGCGCACGAATTGGTCGGCCAAATCTCGCAGGACTAGGTCCCATTCATTGACGTAGGTACCAACCGAGACGCCGAGATGCTGGTTATCCCACCATGTGGCATGAAAGTGCGCCTGCGCTTGCACGATAGCTTCATATTGCTCGAATATTGGCGGCAGCGGCCACTCGGTGGCGATGCAGTGAGAAGCCGTGAGGTCTTCGAGCAGTAGGTGCCACGCGTTAATATCCGTGGCCTCGGCTGCTTCAAAACAGCGTGGCACCAGCTGTTCCGGCAGCGCGGGTGCGATGTCGCGGTAGAACGCCATCTCGCGACGGTTCGCGTAAGATGGACGACCGGTGCTATCAAGGCGGCCCATCTTGAGAATCAGCGAACTCGGGGCGTCTGGGGCCGGACCGTCATAGTCAAGCCGCAGCTGCAAAGTGCGCGACCGCAGCTTCGGAAAGGAAGCCATCACCGCGACCTTGCGAACGGATACTTCGCCGAGCGAGCCGGATCGACGAAGCGCTTCGGTGAGGTGCTCGGCGTCAGCCGCCTTCGGCAAGGGGTCAGCTGTCATATAAATCCACACTACCCAAGTCTAAGAACATCTAGCTTACCAGTTGTTCAGAAGGTGTATCTACGCGGATAGGGTGAAAGTATTGAGTTCTTCAAGGCTCACTATGCGCGTGACCGCCGTTCCACTCGCTTCCGCATTGGCGCAGAGCGTTCTCACCTCCGGCATCCAAACTTGCTCTACCTCCCACATGGTTCGGAAAACAGCCTGCATCGGTGGTATTGCTGAAATTCCGCCAGGCGGGTGTTCGAGCTTTCCGTTCGTCCAAGAGATGTGCCGTTCTGCTGCCAGCCAAAAATGGATCCAAAGTGGCATATCAACTAGAATCGCCGCTGCCTTGCGAGTACTCGGGCGAGCGTGGATTTGCCGCCGCCAGCGTTACCGATTATTGCGATGCGTGACACGTCCGGAGCCTTGAAAATGAACGGGTCATTTTACTCTACGAAGCGCCGCGCACCACCCTTATTGGTCCGAGCATCCAGCAAAATCCTGATTTGTGCTCTAGAACTCTAACGGCGCGATGTCCGCTCCGGGTCAAAAACGGAAATCAGGCCCCGCAATCCTGAATTCCGTTCTTCCCTCAACAGCAGACGTTCGCCAACGCGGCGGTCACGCCCGAAAAGTGCCAATAAGCGACATCACTCGACCACCTCATCGGCGCGGCCGAGCAGCATCGCTGGCATTTCGAGGCCAAGCGCTTTCGCAGTCTTGAGATTGATGACCAGTTCGAATTTGGTCGGTTGATAAAACGGGATATCTCCCGGATTGGCACCTCTAAGAATCTTATCGACGTGGTTGGCGAGGCGGCGATAGATGTCCGCTAGGTCGCTCCCATAAGCCATCAGTCCGCCAACTTCGACGAATTCGCGGTTTGCATACATTGTGGGAATTCGATCTTTCGCGGCCAATTCGACAATCGTCGCACGATAGTTGATGTGCTCGGATTCTTCAGATACCAAGAGCGCATCCGCTCGATCTTGTTCCATCGACTTGAAGACGCGCTGGTACTCTGCCTCGTTGAAGGGGCTGTCCACCAGAGCAGCCTTCAACGAACGGCCTGCCTGTTTGGCCTGCCGCACCTCTTGGATCTTCCCAGTACGGTCGCGTTGCAAGGAAACCGACGGTGGACATTTTTGGCATCGCCTCGACCAGCAGCCCCATACGTTTTCCAGTGATTTCGAATCCCCCAGCGATAGTAACGCCTGTGATATTACCGCCCGGCCGCGCGATGCTTCCCACAAGTCCTGAGGCAATCGGATCGAACATTACCGTCACAATCGGAATTGTCGTCGTCGCCATTTTGAAGTCTAACGATAGACGAACGGTCGACATTACAATCAAGTCGGGATGCGTGTTGACGACATCGCGGGCCAGTTCGGGATAGCGTTCGGGTCGCCCTTCTCCAGAGTACCGTTCCACCCTGAGGTTTTGGCCCTCGACGTAGCCCAGGCGACTTAGCTCCTCGAAAAAAGCGCGGAAATACCGTCTACCGCTACTCACGCTTATTTCGCTGACTTTGGCCGCCGGGCTAACGTACGCAATCCGCTTCATCTTCGCCGGTTGCTGCGCTCGGGCCGCGAGTGGCCAAACTGCCACCGCACCGCCGAGAAGCGTGATGAACTTGCGCCGTCTCATTGAGCCTCCCGAGGAGTGCCTCATCGGTGCCTCAAGCCTAGCACCTTGCGACGGCGCGACGAGTGAGAAAGGGCAGCCAATCGACCCAGACGCCTGCGACCCAATGTCCGAGATGGGTCAGACTCGGAAGTCGGGTGACGCAATCACGACTTCCGCTCTTCCCCCAACAGCAGACACTCCTGAGTCCGGCTGCGACGTCCGAAAAGTGCCAGAAGCAGTAGTGATCGGCGCATTCGGTCACGGCGTAGAGTCGCTGCTACGACGGCGCGAAGGACTCTGCGTGCCGTCCTCCAGTGCAACCGCCACCTCTACGCCCCAGCGCGGCAGATGAGCGAGATATCTTGTCAGAGTCATTTGGAGGCAGCGGTCTCCTTGAACAGCTCAACTCTTCCGCACGTGTTGTCGGTCACCGCAAAGACCTCGTAGAAATCGATCTGTGGCTTCATGCCGTAGCGCTGGATGATGCCCTTGAGCCACGGCCCGGTGTAGAACGCCTTGGCGTCCTCGATGCGATTCCACTGGTACACGCCGCCCGCCCAGCCGCTTTCGGTCCAGATGAAGTGCTTGCTGATCAGCCCCGTCACCTCGCGGAAGTCGGGTGCGATCTTGTGAAAGTGCTCGCGGCACGCGGCATAGTCGATCTGCGGCGGCAGTTTGTATCGTACAACGGCGGTGATCATGCGACCTCCTTGTAAGGATGGCCCCGGCGCAACATTGAGGGCATTCCCGTGATCAAGCAAGCGAAGCGGGAAGCCGATATGGGCAAAAGCGCAAAGCCAGTAGCTTCCGTTCTACTGCGATAAGCCGATTATCCCAGAGCCATGCTGGACTTGGCGTTAGGGCCACTAGCTTATTCAGCCTTGTCCTGCTGATCTGTGGTTTTCGTGCGGTTCGCGGCACGTCGCTCATTTTGGGCAACGCAGGCTCCATGCTGGTGCACGCGCACGACGGAGACATCGATCATCTACCCGCGCCGATCGCGACCAAATGCGACAGATGCGGCCGCGATTAGGTCGGCAAGGCGATTGACAAGTGCCTTTAATCCGCGCGCGTAGCTACGTCTTTCCAATTTTTTTTTGCCAATGTGAACGATTTCACACTTGTGAGGCAGATCGGCTCGGATGATGCCGCAAGAGGGGCGAGCCAAGCCTCCGCGAAGTGCACCCGGTTCCAATGGATTTGTTCCACACACACGCGAGTTTGGGAGCGACATCATGGAAGAGCGCAAAACTGGCAACAACTTAACGAAAGGTCTACCCGAGGCGAAGCGAGGCGCCTTCTCCCGCCGCTCGGTGCTCACCTTGGTCGGCACCCTCGGGGCCGCGGCGCCGTTTGGGATCTTCGGAGCGGCTCGCGCGCTGACGGCACCCGGGGCTGGATCGCTGTCTTATATTCCTGGCGAGCTTCCTATTTGCCGCACCGCGGCGAACAGCGAAGAGCTGCAGGGCCCGCCCCGCCAGCTCAAAATCGCCTGGAACGCGAACGCGGCTTGCACGGTCGCTGCGCCGGTCGCAAAGGAACGGGGTATCTTCACCAAGCACAACCTGGATGTCGATTTCGTCAATTTCGGCGGTTCGACCGACCAGTTGTTAGAGGCGATTGCGACTGGCAAGGCGGATGCCGGTTTGGGGTTGGCCCTGCGCTGGCTCAAGCCGCTGGAGCAAGGTTTCGACGTTCGGATCACCGCCGGTGTGCACGGCGGCTGCATCCGGCTCCTCGGCTCCAAGGCTGCGAATATTGACAGCCTGGAGTCCTTGCGCGGCAAGGCTATCGGGATTAGCGATCAGGCGAGCCCAGCGAAGAACTTCTTTTCGATCTTCCTCGCCAAAAAGGGCATAGATCCGACCCAAGAGGTAGAGTGGCGCCAGTACCCGGCCAATCTGCTCGCGCTTGCCGTCGATAAGGGCGAAGTGCAGGCTCTAGCCGAGATCGATCCACTGCCCTATCTCTGGCTCAAGGAAGGCAAGCTCAACGAGATCGCGACGAACTTAACTGGTGAATTCGCCGACCGCACCTGCTGCGTTCTCGCGATACGTGGCAGCCTCACCCGAAATGAATTGCCGGTGGCGGCCGCTCTGACACAATCGATATTGGAGGCGGCAGACCGAGTTGCCAGCGATCCCGCCGACGCCGCAGCGATCTATTCGGGCTACGGCGGGAGAGGATCCGTAGAGGACCTCGCCACCATGTATCGCAGCCATACTCACCACAATCATCCCGTTGGAGCGTCGCTCAAAAAGCAACTTTTACTCTATACCGAGGAACTCAAGGCGGTGAACGTCATCAAGCGAAGCACCGACCCGGCCAAGTTCGCCGAGCGCATTTATCTTGACGTTCTAAGCTGAGCTGATCGGAGAAATCTGCAGTGAGCGCGGTCGTCGATGAAGTATCGAGACCACAGAAACCGGGTTTCGGTTTTTTTGCAAGGCCAGCTACTCGATCGTTAGTCGGCGGGCTGGCTGCGGCCACCGCGTGGTTTGTGGCGGCAGCGCTCACCGCGTTCTGGCCGGATAAGATCGAAAGCGATTGGGCCTACACCGGCAGCCTCGCCGCTGCCTGCGGAGCATTGGCCGTTGCTCTTGCTTTGGCGGCCTTTGCCGGCGTTCGTTTTACTGTTTTCCACCGTCTCCAGCGGCTTTCTCCGTGGCTGTTCGTGCTCGCGCTGTTTTTGGCTACTTGGGAGGCCGTCACCGCAAAGCTCGGATTGCTGCCGTTGCCGTTTTTTCCGCCGCCGCAGGCCATTGTCGAGGTCGTAATCGACGACTGGGGGCGGCTGGCTGCGGGCATCTTCGCCTCTGCTCGTCTGCTCGCGACCGGTTATTTTCTCGGTGCGGCGGTCGGATTCGTGACTGGTGTGGCGATCGGCTGGTCGCGGCTCGCCGGTTATTGGATCCACCCGGTTTTGCGGTTCATCGGGCCGCTGCCGGCGACGGCCTGGCTGCCGCTCGCATTTTTCGTATTTCCGTCGAGCTTCAGCGCCAGCATTTTCCTGATTGCGCTCGCCACCGGGTTTCCGGTCACGGTGCTTACCTGGTCGGGTGTCGCCGGCGTGAACAGCGCCTATTACGATATTGCGCGGACATTGGGGGCAACACAGCGCTTCCTCGTGCTCAAGGTCGCCATTCCGGCGGCAATGCCGCATGTCTTTGTTGGCCTGTTCATGGGTCTCGGCAACTCGTTTGCGGTTCTCGTCGTAGCCGAAATGCTAGGCGTGAAGGCGGGGCTCGGCTGGTATCTGCAATGGGCGCAGGGTTGGGCGGCCTACGCCAATATGTACGCCGCGCTGCTGCTCATGGCGTTCTTGTGCTCCGGACTGATCACGCTGCTGTTCCGCTTGCGCGACCGCCTGCTATCCTGGCAGAAGGGTCTGGTGCGGTGGTAGCGGCGACCGTAAGCGACGACCCGGTCCGCGGATCGACGCTGACGCTCCGCGAAGTGAGCCATCGCTTCGACCTGGAAGGGCAGCCGCTGCCGGTATTGGACCGCATCAGCCTGCAGGTCGGCCGCGGCGAGTTCGTCGCTCTCCTGGGGCCGAGTGGGTGCGGAAAATCGACCTTGCTGCGGCTGGTCGCGGGGCTCGACACTCCGACCGCCGGCTCCCTGCTAACGGAGGGAAGGGAGATCCAAGCACCCGATCCGTCGCGCGTCGTCGTTTTTCAAGACCCCACGCTTTTTCCTTGGCGGACGGTATGGAGCAACGTTGCGCTCGGACTGGAAGCACGCGGGTTGCTGCGCACCCATCGCGGACGTATCGAAGACGCGTTGCGGCTGGTCGGGCTCACAGACTTCGCCAATGCCTACCCGCACCAGCTTTCCGGCGGCATGGCGCAACGCGCGGCTCTGGCGCGCGCGCTGGTCAACGACCCAAAGCTGCTCATTCTCGACGAGCCTTTGGGCCAGCTCGACTCGCTGACGCGGATCACGATGCAGGGCGAACTCGTGTCACTGTGGCAGCGCGCTGGCTTCACCGCGCTGCTCGTGACCCACGATGTGGAAGAGGCGTTGTTTCTTGCCGGCCGGGTTATCGTGTTGAGCCAGCGCCCAGCACACATCAAGGCGGAAATCGTGAACGCCAGGCCGTATCCACGCCACCGGGGCGACCCGCATCTGGCCGAGCTTCGCCGTCAGGTGCTCGCGCATCTCGGTCTCGACGCCACCTGGTAAGGATCGGGAAGGTTGGGTCATTGGCGGCATTTCATTCGTTCTGCACCTGACACTGACCTAGCCGCCAAACTCGTAGAGACGCTATGGCCGCGTAGTCAAAGGTCAAGTCCGCTTGGGGTCAATCGCGCCGTTCTGACTGTGCGCCGATCACTTCCGGTCTACCCCGATAGGCGGACATTTTCAGAGTCCTTCGGCATGTCTCAAAGGTGCCAGTTTCAGACCCGTGCGCCGCAACGAAGAGCCCCTATTCGATCACACGGTCCGCTCGCGCGACAAGGACGGGTGGAAGATCGAGGCCAATTGCTTTCGCGGTTTTCAGGTTGACGATCAGTTCAAATCGGCGAGGCCGCTGGATCGGCATGTAAATAGGCGTCCAAGATTGACCCCACCATCGCTTGGTAGATCAATAGCTTGGCTCGCCGATCGGCGTCGGGACCCCACGCCGATCAACAAGCTATACGTTCACTTTGGATAGGTTTTGCAATTTCCTTGGCAGTTCGACGTTCGAGCGTCACAAAACCACACGAGAGCGGCGCAAATCAGAATACAACGGGCCGGGAATAGGTGTCCGTGATGCACGAGGGCGAACTTTACACGTCAGGTCAGTTTCGAAAACGTTTGGCAATTAGACACAGGCGAAACCGAACGCTGCGATAAGGCGAGCGACTCGAACGCAGCGGAGTCGGAATATGGAAAGTGCTATTCGGGACCTCATGAAGCAGAGGGCGGATTTGCTACGGCGGCTTGCCGGTCTTTATCAGGTCGGCAACCAAGAGGCCCTGTTCGAGAATCCCACTCGTCCACAGAGTGGTGGAGTGAGGATCACTTCTTCCTATCGGCTGACAACGTTCGGCCGCGCATTTATGGGCGCATGCGCATAGAGTGAATGCGAGCGATGGTTTTTAGCTGCTACGCAAGCCAAAGCTTGCTTACCTTCCCACTCACCTCTCATCGTCCGGGCGACTGGGGTCACTGTTGCTCTAAAGCATCAGTCAGATTCCAATTTTCGGAGCAGCGCGAAATCCCGTTGACTTCGCTGCGCGGCATATCGTTCTTTTCGAGCGGGCGCGGGGGACAACGGTGACCAACACTCCGAGGTGTACCATGCGTGATCATGACCTCGTGTCCGATGGATTACTCGCAGTAACCGCAGCCAGCCTTGTGCTGCTCTGCTCGGGCTTGCTCGCTATCGCATTTGGCTAATCTGCCCAGGCACGCCCCTCCACCTCGCTTGGTCCGGATGAGCACATCGGCGTGAACCATGGACCTTAAGCCACGGGAACGCGTTGCCGTGGATGTTGGGGGCGATCCGGAACGGGATCTCCAGCGATGACCGCTATTCCTCTTCACATTCAAAGACGCCTCGAGCAGCGATGGGCTTCTCGTTTCACTCAACCGGCTGCGTCAAACGGGCCAAGGAATGTTGGAACGAAAGCCGCACCATCAACAGCTCGACGCCCGCAGCAAAGACCAAAGAAAAACCCGCCGAGGTGAACCGGCCCCTTCACCTCTCATCGTCCGAATGCACCCAAACGTAGGGCGCGGTCTGCCGCTCTTTTGCGATCGGCGAAGGGCGCCAGCATTAATGCTGGGTTTCCAGAGGTATATTTGAACCTTAGGTTGACCACGATGACCCATGTCTAGGGCAACCGGTGCCCCTGCCATGGAGTGTCAGCGGCGTCAGTGAGTGGGGTGCGTAAAATGCGCTCTCGTCAACAGAGCATTGCAATTTTAGCTGATAATGCAGCCAATCTCGTCATTCAATTACACGAATTGAAGCAACTCCGTGAGCGACTCAGGAAAGCTGAACAATCTGCCCGGAGATCGCGGCCGCGGACCCGCGCTAGGCTTTCGCGATACGGTCGCCAGCTTTGAGTCCTCTGGATTGGTCGCCGGTCAATAATAAAGACCGTAGCAATTGGACGACTGCCTCGCGGCCCGCACGAATAACCTACGGTGATAGAAGCGCCCTACCGTCCCACATTGCTCCGCAATCTGGGCGTACACACGACAGGGCTGTGTGGGATAAATCGTTCTAGCACTTGCAGGCACGAGAGAAAGCAGGAGCGTTGCGGTGGTGACAATTGCAAGGGAGACTTTCATCGGAATTCCCTCTTCGCTTCACATCACAGAATATACATTTGTTTTGCTGCATTGAGAGCGCGAGTGCACCCTGAGCGATTGCCCTGTGCATCATACCGTTTGGCACGCGCCATCGTCACTGAGAATTGTGCTTTCAGACGCTCGTTTGCTTGGTGCAAAGATTCAGGGGTTGGCTGGCGGTCAAGTTGCGCATTTACTGACTGGCGCGCCGTCAATCCGGCAAACGGATTGCCTGCTGATTGGCGTATGGCTGCTTCGAATTGTGCAATATTGGCAGTGCAAGGACCGGCTTGAGCTATCGTTGGGCTCACGCCAAGCAGCGCACAAATGGCAGAAGCCGCTGTTACTCGAAGATTGGACATCCGCATTCTCTGCTATTTCGACCACAGCGATTTGTAGCATCAGATCAGCCACGGCGCGAAGACCTTTGTAGGCGCGCCCCCTTACCGCGCTCTGCTGATCGTATTCGGCGAGACGTTTATAGGACGTCCTAACTCCCGAACCGATTGGCCTCTGCTTTGCGCTTCCGGTTCTCGCCCGGCTGGTGCGGAGTCAGCTTATGCCTCCGGCCCATCCCGACACCACATCCCTTGAACCGCAAACAGTGGCGGCGACAATCACTGAACATCCTGCCGTCCCTTGCATGGGAGTCATTTGCGCTCCATCACGACCGCTTACAGCACGATGCCAAAAATACAATCCGCCCGAGGTTGAAACCCTCTTAAAGTAATGCTGGGTTATCACGAAGGGTCGTTCCACCGTACCCACTCAGCGTGGCAGATAGATGGTATCCTGGAAGCGCAGGGGCTGGCACAGCAAGCTTCATTTAGTACTCGGCAATTCGGACAATGAGTTGCTCTAACGTACTCCCACCAATCGGCGACCCAATCCCAAACTTATTAGCGCTGCTATCTCGCTCGGTCGGGGTGTGGCGGCCAATGCTTGGTTCTCCTCTGGCGAAAGACCGTTGTCCAATCCCTTCCAACTCTTGTCCTTTGCAATTTGTGACAAGTCAGACAGCCCTTTTGAAAGCTTCGGATCAGGCGGAACTGCGTTGGGCAGCGGCGGAACGCGTGCGTCGTTGTCAGGAGTAAGTGCATGGATGATGTCTGCCGTTACACCACCAAAACCGCCAACCAAGAATAATGGCTGGCCCGCCTCCAAAGAGAGCAACGCTTCTTCGATCAGTCCTGGCAATCCCCCCTGAAACCCTGCGCGTTTTCCGCCAAGTAACACCCTAGCGTCGGTAGTCCCTGCCATGTAACGCCTCAGCGACATGAGGCTCTGGGCTTTGGTCTCGTCATCTGTAACCGGGACAGCCGCCTCGCCTCTTCCGTCGTCCCACCTTATCGGCTTGCCGTCAGCAGAAAGGCAAACAATTTCACCAAAAAGACCGACCTCTCTTTTCTGATCTGACAAATCCGTCAAGGATAATTTCCTGTGTTCTTGAAATGCTAGGCACACCCTCAACGGTTGATCCCGTCTGCCATAACGATGCAATTCCCGCACCAGGAAACTTGTATAACCGCTCGGATCGAGATGCCCGCCATATGCTAGTTTTCCGTTGCCGACCAGAACGCTCCTTGCGATTTCCCCGAGCGCAAGCCGCAAGTGGATTTCTACCAGACCAAGGCGGCCGAGATCCGCACTTTCAGAGACCGAAATTGCTACGCGTAGACCTTCCAGCGCATTCGGCCCCAGAAGACTCGTTGGGGATGAATCTCTAACCATCAACCGCCACGCGCCGCTAATTGTCTTGGAGTCATAACGTCCAATTTTCCTTCGAGCCCGCCAAACGCTAACATTTGCTGGAGCACTTCTTTCTCATCCGCGCCAAGCGGCGGATCCGGATGCAAAATACGGAGCATGGCGTCACCTTTCGGCAACTTATCGGCTGCCTTCGCGCTTTCCAACCATTGCACCAGCGTGACGGGCTCGGGTGCATGCGGCGCCCACCAGGAAACATCGAGCGCACGAATATCCTTAGCGAGTTCATATTGGTGCGCCCAAAGCGCGCGCTTCAGGCACTCGTCGACAAGCAGATTGAGCGCGCGGTATACGTCGCGCCGCTTCCAATTGCTACCGTCGAGCCTTATCGGAGCGCGAGGAACATGATCCATGAGGAATGATCCGCGTTCCTCCGCGTAGCCAATTCCATCGAGGATGACAATTGGCATCCCGCTACGCTTGGCTACCAACACCTCTCGCTGGCACCATTCGCGGCTTGGGTAGAGATCAGTACGAAGGGCAAGAAGAGCGCTGGTGCCGCCGTGCTTTACAAGCTCTCCGCTCCAATCCGTTCCAGGTTGCAAATCGCTGGCATCGAAGAATGCCCGCAGGTGAGTTGCTGCAATGACGTCCCGGACCATCGTAACGAGCGCTATCACATCCCCTATCTCAGCAGACGCACTGTGCTTCGTATGACTGATGAAGGCGGTCAGCCTTGATCCTTTGTCTGCCGACATGAATTGCGCCAAACCCTGCGACAGGTCCCTGCATCTCAAGTCGGTGTCATTGTCGTGCGGCATTTCCGCAGCCGCTGCCGCTATCGTCTGATACTTCCCCATAATGGATCCAAGAACTGTGCGATCCGTTGAACCAGCATCTAGCCTATATGGAAAAATAACCACCCGGTCGGGTGCATCGGCTTGCGTACCTGCAATTTCTTGCATGTACGCCCTCCATGGTCCGTTGCCTTCAACGGCGGCCGCCATTTCAAGTCCGAGAACCGGCACGACTGCCGTGAAACGGGCTTCCTGAACGTGTTCGGTGATTGGCCGGCCAGGCGACGGTATCGGCCTTGGAGGACCATCGGTTGACGCCCAACCCTCGCAACGGACGAAGACCTCGACTGCGCCGCCAACGAGACCGGTAAACGCCGTTCCTCGAAAGTGCTGAACAATCTCATCTGCAATTGTTAGGCCGACATGGTCACCGGGGTGCCAAACGACGAAAATTTCTAGGACAGGAGGAAGCATGCAGTTGACGACTCCTGAGCGAGACCGTACCAGATACGCAACCACACGTTTAAATACTTCAGATCAAATTTGAAAGGTCAAAATAGAATGGCCGACAAGACGATCAAAAACGTTTTTATAAGCCATGCTCATGAGGATGACGCGGGACTTCAGAAATTGAAGGACTTGCTTGCGGGCAAAGGCATGAACATTCGAGACGCGTCGATTCATGCCGGAAAGGAGAACGATGCGAAATCCCCAGACTATATCAAGTCTCAGGTTCTCGCACCCCAGATCAACTGGGCTGGAACGTTCATCACCTATATCACTCCTCAGACCAAAGATAGCAAATGGGTCGATTGGGAGATCGAATATGCAGAGAAACAAGGCAAGCAGATTGTCGGCATCTGGGGTCACGGCGACAAAGACTGCGAGGTGCCGGAGGCTCTGAAAAAATACGCCGATACGGTTGTCCCCTGGAACGCGGAAAAAATCATCGACGCGATCAACGGCAACCGAACCAACTGGGAAGATCCCGATGGCATCCCGCGCGCGACGCGCCCCATTACCCGATACGGGTGTTAAATGACGAACGTGCCGGACGTATATTCGTATGTAGTAGCCCGGGATTTCGGCTTCGCGCCGAATCCATTTCATGGAAGTTGCACGCTCGCGACCTGCAAGCCGGGTATCCGAAAATCGGCAAAGCTCGGGGATTGGGTTGTCGGGACGGGTACTGCAGCGCGTAAACGAGCCGGCTATTTGGTATTTGCAATGACGGTCGAGGAAGCACTGACCTTTGAACAGTATTGGTCGGACGACCGGTTCCTCCAGAAGAAGCCGGATCTTCAGGGAAGCAAAAAGCAGGCGTTCGGCGACAATATCTACTCCAGAAGGGCTGGAATTCGCGGCTGGAACCAGTTGAATTCCCATCATTCGTTGAGGGACGGAAGGCCCAACCCTCAAAATACCGAGAACGACACCCAGACCAATCGAGTCTTGATAGCCACGGACTTCGTATACTGGGGTGGTAAAGGCCCAAAAATCCCGGCTCGTTTCGACATCTGCGCAAAGCGCGGCCACCGGAAAAACTTTTCCGAGGAGACCAAGACAGATTTGATCGAATGGATACAATCGTCTGGTGAGCACGGCTATTTATCAGAGCCGCTTGACTGGGTACGAACCCCATGAGCGGCGCAACGTTCATGCTCGCGGATTATATCGAGTCCGCGAAGGAAACTGACAAGTTCTCCCAATCCGCCATCCAACCAATCCTCCTTGGATTGTTTGGAGAGGTCGGCGGCGTCATGTCTGCTGCAAAAAAACACAAACGCGAAGGAGAGGCCTACACCAGCTATCGGCAGGCCGTCGAAGAAGAGTTCGGCGACACGCTCTGGTATTTTACCGCGCTGTGCGCAAGGCTTAACGCCCGCGTCGATAACATTTTGTCCTTAGCCAGCAACAACGGAAAATACTCAACAAATGACCTTCCGTCCGGGGCAATCTCCCAGGTCTCGAGCGTTTTGGAGCTCCCTCAGCTTGACGATACGCTGTTAACGCTGGGTCGTGCGGCCGCCGATATGCTGTCAATATCAACAACTCAGCCGGATGTCGAAGCTCGGCTCGTGGCCTTCGCCGACGCCTATCTCCATGCTTTACAAGCCGCGCATCTTTCGTTTGCTGAAGTCGTTCGATCGAATCTCGCGAAGGTGCGTGGTCGATTTCTCGTTCCTGACGCATCAAGGCTACCGACGTTTGACGATAAATTCCCCGAAGAAGAGCGTTTACCGGCAGATTTCGAAATCGTCATCCGCGAGCGCAAGAACGGCCAAAGCTGTTTGCAATTGAACGGAGTGTTTATCGGTGACCCACTTACGGACAACATACGCGATCCCGACGGATACCGATTCCACGACGTCTTTCATTTTTCTCATGCTGCTGTACTGCATTGGTCCCCCACATTTCGTGCACTAATTAAACACAAAAGAAAGAGCGACCCTGCTGTCGACGAATCGCAAGACAGCGGAAGAGCGATCGTTATCGAAGAAGGCCTGTCGGCTTTAGTGTTTTCACATGCGAAGCTTCTGAATTTCTTTCAAGGGCAAAAGGGGGTTTCGTTTGACCTGCTGAAGACCGTGAACCAATTCGTGGACGGTTATGAGGTCGAGGCCTGTCCACTGAAGCTTTGGGAGGATGCGATTCTTCAAGGCTACTCGGTGTTTCGGCAGGTCCGTGCAAATAGTGGAGGCATCATCATCGGCAATCGAGGCTCTCGGAGAATCATGTATAAACCTCTGTTGGAGAAAACATGATGCGACCATCGGCATTTGTCTCGTCGCTAAGCGCCCTCTCGTTTGAAGATACCTTTAACCCGTATTCGGACACGTGCCCTGTTCACGATAAAATCGGAGCTCCGGCACAACGAACTCGAACCTTGACAGCAATGCTTGATGCTGCAGTCAACTGCGAAGTAGATTCATTGTGGATAGGCCGCGATCTAGGTTATCGGGGCGGCCGCCGCACCGGTCTTGCACTGACCGATGATCTTCACATCGCGGCACATGCCCGGCGCTGGGGAGTAGCGATCAGTCGTCCAACGAAAGGACAACCAGTTGCGGAGCGTACTGCCGCGGTCATATGGAAAGTTCTTGACGAGATTGAAGCTCCCATTTTTTTGTGGAATGCGTTCCCGCTTCACCCGCACGAGACGGACAGTCCATTCAGCAATCGTGCGCACAACGCCAACGAACGAGCGGCGGGAGAAGATATCCTTTCTGAATTGATCGTCTTGATGTGCCCGCAACGCATCGTGGCCGTAGGCAACGACGCTGCAAAGAGTGCAGCCCGCATAGCTCCAGCAAAAGCGGTATGCCAGGTTCGTCATCCGAGTTACGGCGGCCAGAGTGAATTTCTAGCCCAAATTCGAAGCCTCTATTCCTGTCACTCGCATTCGCTTTTTGAGTAGCCTGTTAGCACTTGGCAACTTGGCGTTCCATCCCGCTGCCGACACTAATATGGATGGCTACGGGCTAATTGGTCGCCTGTCCCTGCCACGCGCTACAGCGCACTCAAATCATCCGGCAGGTCGCCGAACTTTCTGATCACCTTGGCGTCGCTGAAATCGCCGGTGGCCGGATCACCGGTGCGGCTGAATGCGACTGCACCTGTTTGACCCAATATTTTGCACAGGCCTTCCGCACGCCCTATCGCGGCTGCGGGGCGTTGGCCCTCTGATGTCGCGGATCAGAATGACGTCTGCACATGGTGACCTGGTTAAGTGCCACCGCAGCCGCGGTCTATTTTCGAGGAAGCGGAGGTTCTTATGATCTGGTCGCGACTAATTTTTGAAACAACTTGGAGCCACGCGGAGGCAAACTTCGCCCACGTCCCGGAACGACAGCATCATCGGCGGCGCTATACCAGCTTTACGTTCTTAAGCGGCAGACTGCGCATCGGCTTGCCGGTTGCCGCAAAAATGGCGTTGAGCACGGCTGGCGCCACCACGCAGATTGTCGGTTCCCCAACGCCGCCCCAGAAATCGTAAGTCGGCGCAATCACCGTTTCGACCTTCGGCATCTCGGCAAGACGCATAATCTCATAACTGTCGAAGTTGAGATTGGTCATGCGCCCGTTCTTGATCGGCATTTCGCCGTAGAGCGTGGCGGTGAGACCAAAGGCGACCGATCCCTGCACCTGGGCCTCGATCTGGCTGGGGTTAACGGCATGGCCGCAATTGAGCGCCAGCACCATGCGATGGACCTTCAGCTTGCCCTGCGGACTGACCGAGACCTCGGCGACGGCAGCCGAGTAGCTGCCGTAGCCCATGAATTGCGCGATACCGCGATGCACGCCCGCCGGTAGCGGCTTGCCCCAATCACCCTTCTCGGCCGCGGCATTGAGCACGGCGAGGTGCTTGGGGAAATCCTTCATGAGCGCACGACGACACTCGAGCGGGTCTTTGCCTGCCGCCTT
>Ga0193713_1000309_pt1 | contig 16660 bp, 12 predicted proteins | sample H3a2metaG_FD_143054 | JGI IMG/M metagenome (GOLD analysis project Ga0193713, IMG submission 143054) | Soil microbial communities from a riparian zone of the East river system, Colorado, United States - H3a2 | ecosystem: Environmental > Terrestrial > Soil > Riparian zone | place: USA: East River... | reverse complement strand
TGCTCGTCCTCCTCGTCCTTGAGCAGGGGCTTCTCCGTGCCGTCGACGTCGATGAACCGGGTCGCGCGCATCTCCGACAGGAGCCCGGAATCGGCCTGCGCCAGCGGCGTGGGAACGTTCACCTTGCGGAGGTGCTCGAGGTACCGGTCAAGCGGCTCGAGGTCAACCTTGGGACGGCCTTCGGCGGCGATCCGCTGCTTCCAGTAGTGGACGCGGTATTCGATCGCGCGCAGGGCGTCGTCCGTCAGCTTGTTCCTCTTGTCGAGGACCGCCTCGGGCACGGCGATCTTCCCGATGTCGTGGAGGAGCGCGGCGTACCGGAGCTCGCGGACCTGGTCCGGCGTGTAGCGCAGGCCGTCGAACTGGTCCTGGGGCGCGTTGTTCACCGCCTCGGCGATCGCGACGGCGTACCGCGCCACGCGGAGGCAATGGCCGTACGTCGTCCGGTTGCGCCGCTCCAGGGCCAGGGTGAAGCTCTGGACGAGGCCCTCGAACATCCGCTCGATCTCGTCATACAGGCGCGCCTTCTCGATGCAGACCGCCGCCTGCGACGCGAGCGAGAGGAGCAGTTCCTCGTCGAAGCCGTCGAAGTTCGCGACACCCGCCTCGACGTCGGTCGAGGTCCGGAGCCGGGCGTCCGCGTTCTTCTTCTTATTGATGAGCTGGAGGACGCCGATGATGTCCCCGTCCCGGTTTTTCATCGGAACGGCGAGCATCGATTTGCACCGGTAGCCCGACTTCTGGTCGAACGAGGTGTTGTACGAGAAGGGGACGTCCGGGGGGAGCCGGTAGACGTCCGCGAGATTGACGATCTCGCCGCTGTTCGCGACGTAGCCGGCGATCGTCGAGACGTTGAACGGCAGCCGGAACTCCTTGAAGGGAAAGGTGACCGAGTCGTTCTGCGTGAACTTGAGCACGAGGTAGGGCGTGCTCTTCGAGATCGTGTCCTTCGCCGTGGCGTTCGCGAGGAATTCGACCTCGTCCTCGCGGATGTAGATGCTGCCCGAGTCGGCGCTCGTCAGGGTCCGGCTTTCCCGGAGAATGAGGCCGAGGAGGGCGGCGAGGTCCTTCTCCGCGCTGAGGGCGGCCCCGATCTCCTGGAGCTTCTGGAAGCGCCGGATGAGCCCCCGGTGCTCGCGCGGGAGGGCTTCCAGGATGCGCGACCCCGTGCCCAGCATGGCTTCTCCTTCAGACCACTTCCGACACGGCCGCCATGTCCCGGTTGGCCGCGATCGCCGCGCCCCGACGGGAGATGGCGATGACCCCGACGGGAATCTCCGCCGGCAGCGACGCGACGCCGCGCTCGCAGGCCCGGGCGATTTCCTCGCCCTGGGCGATCCAGTCGTGGACGGCGCGGGCCAGCATGCGGCGGATGATCTCCTCGCCGATCCCCGTCGTCGCCACCGCCGCCGCGGCGCCCGCGTAGAAGCCGCACCCGACGAGCGGGGTGTCGCCGACCCGGCCGTGGAGCATGGGGCTGGCGCCTCCCGTCGAGCAGGCGGTGGCCAGCGTGCCGTCGCGGTCGAGGGCGACGACGCCGATCGTGTCGCACCTCGCGAAAATCTTCTCGTAGGAGACGGGAAAGTTCCAGTGCCTGCGGAGGTCGAAGTTGCGCCACGCGTCGCGCATCTCCTCGAAGCGCCCGTCGGTCAGGGCCTTGCGGATCGCCTCGTACGCCTCCCGCGCGTGGCTCGAGGGCTTGTAGTAATCCTCGAAGCCGCATCGCCGCGCGAATCCGACCGCCCCCTCGCCGCTGAGCAGGATGTGCGGGGATTTCATGACCTCGCGCGCCACGAGGACGGGGTTTCGGACGCGCTGGATGGCGGCGACGCAGCCGAGGCCGCCCCGGGAGTCCATGACGGAGGCATCCATCTCGATGGTGGTCCCGTCGAGCCGGAGGGAGGAGCCGGAGCCGGCGTTGAACCGTCCGTCGTCCTCGAGGGCGACCGCCGCCGACACCGCGGCCTCGAGGGCCCCGGTCCCCTCGCGGAGCCTGCCCAGGGCCGCGGCCGCGGCCTTGGCGCACCCGTCCTTCCAGGCCGGGGGCGACCCGGCGCCGCCGTGCACGACGAGGCCGTAGCTGATCATGGTTGGGGCTGTGATTGTAGCGTGGAATCAGGAATCAAGAATCAGGAATCAGGGTCGGAGCCGGGTGCTCCAAGCTCCCGATCGGACGCTCCCTTCCTCATTCCAAATTCCTGATTCCTCATTCTTGATTTCGTCGTCAGGGCCTCGGACTTTCAAATTTGTTCATCAACTTGAAGAGCGCCAGCATCGAGAGGAAGACGACGAGCGCGGCGGCGCTCGACCCCGCCCCCACCGTCAGCGGAACGGCGCCGAGGAATCCGGCGAAAAAGCCGACGAAGACGACGACGAGCCCCAGCGGCCCGGCCACGCGCGGAAGGAGGCGCCCCGCGAGGAGGAAGGCGGCCAGCCCGAGGAGGATGGCCACGCTCCCCACGACCAGGAGCCACCGCAGTTCCGTGGGTTCCTCGGGCGGAACGTTCTTCTCGCCGACCACGAAGGCCTTCAGGACCGTGACCGGCTTCTTGGGGTTCTTGTCGGGTCCGAGCTCGCCCCCCGCGATCGCGGAGAGGACGTCATCCCCGCCGTCGAGCTTGCCGAAGACCGTGTACCTGGTATCGAGATGGGGCGCGTCCCCCAGGAGGATGACGAAGGTGGTGCGGGCGCTGTTGAAATCGTTGTCCTCGCGCGCCATGGAGAGGATCCCGCGGACGTGGCGGATCTTGCTGAACTCCGCCTGGAGCCGCTTGGTGGCCAGCTCCGCGAGCTCGGGGGTCAGCGTCCCGAGGCGCTCGTACTCCCCCCCGTTCTGCACGGCGAATCCCGGAACCACCCGAAAGAACCGCGTCCCGTCGTAGAAGCCCTTCCGGACCAGCCGGAGAAAGTGGCGGCAGTGGACCGGGGCGGTCTCCTCGTACAGGGCGATGACGAGGTCGCCCTTGTCGGTCCGCAGGACGATTCGCTCCCGGGAAAGCGCCGGTTCCCGGGACTGGGCCGGGAGGATGAGGAGCGCGGCCAGGGCGAGGACGGATTTCATGCGGTGACGCGCGCGGGCTGCGGGGCGGGCCGCAGCATGTCCGCGATGTTCACGAGGAGCGGCGAGCTGACCTTGGGGTTCTTGAGCTTCCAGATCACGCCGTCGACGAAAAAGTGGTGGATCTGGACGGCCGAGAGGATGACGGGGTAGGCCACCCCCGTCGGCACGCCGAAGCGCGCGGAGAGCTCCGGCAGGATGTAGAAAAGGACGGCGCCGCCCCCCAGGTTGACGACGAACCACCGGGCGCTCTCGCCGAGGACGAAACTTCCCGAGGGCGCGATCCCGTTCTCGTCCATCTTCTCCTTCAACTGCATCGACCACGCGATGAGCATGTACTGGAGGCTGTGGAACATCGGCACGAAAATGTAGAAGTTGGCGAACTTGCTCCCCGGGACGAACCAGACGAATTGCGTCAGCGCCGGCAGGAGGACGATCGGCGGAAGGATGCGCCGGTTGGTGATGCACCACCGGATGATCATGACCAGCAAGAGGGCTCCGCAGGCGTACATGCCCCAACGCGCCGCCTCGGGGAACCACGGGGGGAGTCCCAGCCTCGCATAGGCGACGTCGTAGTACGGCACGGGGATCGTTCCCGTCTGACCGACGGAAGTCGTGAAGATGTAGGTTCCGAAAATGAAACCCGCGAGGGCGAAGCGGGTCACCTTGTCCACGGCAAATCCGGCGCGCCGGGAGTAGACGAGCGAGATGCCCACGGACTGGCCGCTGAAGTGATAGGGCGACCAGATCAGGAACAGGAGGACGAAGAAGGGGGCGACGGCGTCGGGGAAGGCGAAGGAGGCCCAGGTGGCCGCCACGAGGATCACGGGAACCGCGAACGACGTGAAAGGATACTGCGCGATGTTGCTTCGGGAGTGGTAGAGCCGATAGCTGGTGGCGGAGAAGTGCGGCCAGTTGATGACCCAGGAGAGGTAGAAGGCCCCGGTCTGGGCCCACTTCTGTCTGGTATAAACGTCACCCGATACGGCCTTGAATCCCCACAGGGAGGCGCCCAGGCAGACCAGGAAGAAAAGGACCGAGACGCCGCCGATGATCCCCCAGTCGACGGGCGCGTTCACGAAATAGAGCGGATGTCGCTTCGGGGCGGGCGGGGCGGCGACGGCGGCTTCCATACAACGCCCGATGATACCTCACCGTGGCGCGTCGACACAACGCGCTGATATCATGCCTCGATGTCCGATTCCGACGCGCGCACGCCCGCCATCCGGGTGATGCTCCTGCCCCGCGACACCAACGAAGCCGGCACCATTTTCGGCGGCGTGATCCTGTCGCACCTCGACCTCGCGGCCGCCGTGGAGGCGCGCAAGTTCGCCAACCGGCGGTTCGTGACGGCGGCGATGCGGGAGGTCGAGTTCGTGGCCCCCGTCTACGTCGGCGACATCGTCTCGTTCTACACCCGCACGACCCGGGTCGGTCGGACCTCCGTCACGGTGCACGTCGAGGTGGAGGCGGAGCGGCGCACCGACGGAAGCAAGGTGAAGGTCACCGAGGCCGAGGTCATCTACGTTGCCGTGGACGACGCCGGCCGGCCGACTCCCGTTCGACAATAGTCAGCACTCAGCAAGCTCTGTTGAAACCGTCTCCTCACCACGAAGACACAGAGCCACCAAGAAGAGGGATCCTTGGAATGCGCCCGCCGGCGTTCGTGTCCCGAAGGGCCACGAACCGGCCCCGGAGGGGCCAGGGACGGCAGGAAGAGCCGCGGAGAGAAGGCGCCTTCTCTCGCGGCTCTCCCGGCCGTCCCTTCCGGCGGGCGCTCAACCGATCGGCGTCCGCCTGGTGTCTTGGTGGTGAAGGAAAAGGATTCCAACAGAGCTCACTCAGCAGTCAGCAGTCAGCGGGCCGGGAATCCAGAATCGAGAATCCAGAATCGTCCGGTCGAGGGCTAGGGTGCCGGTCCGTCAATGGTCGGGTAGAACGTGAGAGGTATACTGGACTCACATCGCTGGGCGGTGGTGTAACGGTAGCACGAGGGATTTTGGTTCCTTCTGTCCAGGTTCGAATCCTGGCCGCCCAATTCGCCTTCGCCGGACTCTGTGGCCGGCATCGGCGGAATGCGGATTCCTGATTCCAAATTCCTGATTCCAAATGTTTGACTTCGCTTAAGGAATCACCAGGACCTGCCCGGGATAGATGAGGTTGGGATTGGCCCCCACCACCGTCCGGTTGGCTTCGTAAATCCTGGGCCAGGCGTGGATGTTGCCGTAGTAAACCCCGGCGATCTTCGAAAGGCTGTCCCCGCGTCGGACCGTGTAGGTCCTGAGCCCGGCCACCGCCGTGGCGGCAGCCCCCGCCGTGGCCGCCCGGGCGGCTCCGGCGCCGGCGAACGCGGCCGTCCCGCCCGCCCAGGTCACGGTCTCGCGCACGGAGCCGTAGCAGTCGAACTCCATGGCCAGCCCTTCGCGGTGGAACCGCGCCATGAATTCGTCCGTGACCTCGATGCCGAACAGCGTCACCTTCTTCCCGCCGTCCCAGTTGTAGCGGTCGAAGAACTTGTACTCGAAATCAAGTTTGTAGGACCCCGTGGGCTCGACCGTGGCGATCCCCTTCCCCCACGCGGAGTACCCGCCGATGGCGAAGTACCAGTTGTAGCTTTCGGCCTTGGTGTTGTAGAGGTGCGGCGTGATCCGGGTGGAGGTGATTTCGTGGACGCCGGGAGGAAGGGTCTCCACGAACCGCTTGGCTTCCTCGAGCTCGCGATTGTAGTTCGTCCGGGCCGCCGGCACGTCGTCGAGCATGTCCTCGAGATCGATGGTGTAGTCCGTCCCCACGTTTCTCATGTAGTGGAGCATGTGCTTGGCGGCGTCGTCGCCGACCACGATCGCGGCGCTCGGCAGGATGTCCAGGATGGCGGCCTTCTTCAGGACCATCTCGACCGTGGTGGGGTCGGAGTTCCAGACCCCCGCGCCCGGATCCCGGCTGACCGGCGGATCGGTGTTGCCCACCATGTAGTTGACCATGTCGGTTCAGCTTCGCGTGGAGCCGCTCACGCGCCCACGATCACCTTGACCTGGCTGGGCGCGAGCTGCATCCCCGCCGGGAAATTGTCCTTGTTGTGCGACGTCATGCTCGTCACGTGGGCCACATCCTTCCCCTCCGCCTTCACGGTGGACGATCCCATCTTGAACACGACCTTCCCCATGTTGCAGCTGGAGGAGACGCCGCCCGCGACCCCGGCTTCGTCCCCGCTCGACGAGGGGATCTCCGTGTCCTTCGTGACGACGGGCTGGTTCTCGATCTTCACTTTGCTGGAGCAGGTCCCCCCGCTCGCGGCCGACACCTGCGCGATGTTCGGATAGGGGATCGGTATCGGGGACGGCGAGGGCGGCGCCGGGGTTTTGCAGACGTCGGGAAAGCCCATGCACATGCCGCCGCCCTTGGACGAAGCGGGAAACATCGCGTCGCCTCCTTATCCGAGATGGATCTTCTCGCCGTCGATCCGCACGTCCCCAGTGGCGCGCTCCGTGATCCGGCCGGCGCGCACGTCCCACGTCTCGTCCACCACCGAGCGGACGGACCCCGCGCGGATGTGGAACGCCTCGGCCACCCGTCGGTAGGCGCGGACAAAGCGCTCAAACACCGACCGCGCGGCGAGCTCGAGGCGGTCCGCCCTCACTTCCACCTCGGGCGCCTCGATTCGGACGCCTTCCGCCGCGACCAGCCCGATCGAGCCGTTCGGCGCGCGAAGTTCGAGGTCGCCCGGGGCGATGAACGACGTGACGCCGCGGCCGTGGAGGACGCCGATGACGTACCACGCTTCGTCCTGCCCCACCGCAAGCACCGTATCCCCCGGCGCGGGCCGGTAGGGAAAGGCCAGCGCGAGGGCGGCCCACGTCTCGCCTTCCCCGATCGAAAGTCTCACCCGGGCGCCGTCCACGGCGATGACTTTCGCGGGCCCGAGCTGCGCCGTCGTTTCCGTCAGCATGGATCCTCCTTGGGGTGATCTTGTCGAACCCCTACTTCTTGTCCAGGGGAGGCGGCTTCCAGCCTTCCGCGTCCAGCCGGTCCGAATCCGTCCGTTTCACCAGCTTCAGGTTCGCCCCGTCCCACCGCGCCGTCCGCTCCCGGACCGCGTGAAGCGTGGCTCCGAGCAGGTCCGCCTTCGTGAAGTCCGCCCCCTCGACGACCGCGAAGGAAAAGTCGGTGTACGCCAGCTTCGCCTCGTGAAGGACCGCGAGCGTGAGGTCGGCCTTCAGGAAGATGGCCTGGTGGAAGTCGGCCCGGGCGAGATTGGCCGATTTCAGCTTCGCGCCCGCGAAGGACGCCTGCCTCAAGTCGGCCCCTCCGAGTTTCGCTCCCTCGAGGTCCGCGCCCTCGAAGACCGCGAAGCGGGCCGACACGGAGGTCAGCGTCGCCCCTTTCAGCTTGGCGCCCGTCAAATCGGCCCGCAGGAGGACCGCCTCCGACAGGTTTGCGCCCGCGAGATCGGCTCCCGTGAATTCCGTGTCGGAGAAGTCGCACTTCGCCAGGTCCCGCTGCGCGAGCGCGGCGCCCGCGAGCGTGCACTTCAGGAACCCGGTCAACGCGATGCGCGCCTTGGAGAGGTCGATCCCTGTGAAGTCGGTCGAGATGAATCGGGCCTCGCCCATGTTCGTCCCGTCGAGCGACGCCCCCGCGAAACCCGCCGCGGTCACCGCCGCGCCCGAGAAGTCGGCCTTCGCGAGGTTCGCCTTGTCGAAGATCGGCCCCACCATCGTGGACTTCCTGAAGTCGGCGCCCTCGAGATTCGCCGAGGTGAAATCGGTTCCCTTGAGCCGGGCTCCGCCGAATTTCGCCCCCCGCAGGTCGCAGTGGGCGAGAACGCATCCCGTCAAGTCGCGGCCGGCGAAATCGGCGGCAGCGAACGTGCTCCCCGCGAGCATCGCCCCGCGCAGGTCGGCCTCCAGGATCCGGGGCATTTCGATCGTGGCCCCCGCCATCCGGCTGCCGCTGAGCTTGGCCTTCCGAAGGCTCGACCCGTCCAGGCGTGCCTGGGTCAGGTCGGCCCCGGAGAAATCGACCCCGGCCAGGTTCAGCTCGCGCAGGTCGGTTCCCCGGAGATCGGCGCCCGAGAACGAGCCGGCCGCGGCGAGGCGCGCGAGCACTTCCTTTCGGGTCAGCGGAGTTCCGGTCATGGTCCTACCCGAGCCTGGTCCTCTTGAGGTTGGCGCCCTTGAAGTCGGCGCCCGCGGTCTTCGCGTCCCAGAACTCGGCCTCGAACAAATTCGAGCCCTGGAAATCGGCGCCGCCGAGGTCCGCCCGTTCGAAGCTGGCGCGCAGGAGATTCACCTCGGGCAGCGAGGCCTTCCGCAGGTTCGCGTCCGCGAAGGAGCCCTTCGGAAATTCCCCCCGCTTGAAGATCGCCCCCGCCAGCGAGGCGCCCGTGAAATCCGCGCCCGGGAGCTTGGCGCCCGAGAAATCGGCGCCGTCGAGGAGGGCGTCGATCCAAACCGATTTTTCGCCCTTCGCCAGCTTGAAATCCGCCTTGCGGGCGTCCGTCCGGGTCGAGGCCCGGAAGTTGGTGAGGTCGGCCTCGCGGAAAAGGACTCCGGCCGCCGAGGCCCCACCGATGTCGGTCGCCTTGAGCTCCGCCCCGGAAAAATCGGCCCCCTCGAGTAGGGTTTTCGTGAAATCGCACAGGGCGAATTTCGCCTTCCGGAGCTTGGCGCCCTTGAGGGTCGCCCGGAAGAAGGAGGTCATCTTCCCGGCGCATTCGTCGAGGTCCGCGCCGTCCAGCACCGCGCGCTCGAACGTGGCCCCGTCGAGCTTCGCCTTCTTGAGGATCGCCTTGGGGAGCCGGGCGCGCGTGAGATCGGCGTTCTTGAGGTTGGCCCCGGTGAGATCCGCTTCCGAGAGGTCGGCGCGGCTGAGGTCCGCATCGGCCAGGTTGGCGCCCGCCAGCTTCGCCTTCTTGAGCGAGGCGCCCGCGAGGACCGCGCCGTGCAGGTCGCGTCCGGCGAGGTCGAGTCCGGACAGGTCGGCCCGCGAAAGGTCCGTGTTCGCCAGGCTCCTTCCCGCGGCCAAGGCGCCCTTGACTCCGTCGGCGGTGGCCTTGGGCGCACCGGCCGGAAGAACCGGCTCGGGTTGGGCCGCTTCCTCATCGTGCGGGGGGGCCAGGGCCGCCATCTGCTTGTCGTAGGCCGCGTGGACGTGGTCCACGGCGGCCGGGGGATCCTTGAGCGGCTCCGCGCGCACCAGGACGCCCTCGAGCTCCTTGAGCTTGAGCGAGCGGACGTCGACCATCCCCCGCCAGACGAGGACGAGCTTCCCGGCCTCGAGATCAATCCAGAGCGTGTCGATTTTGAGCGGCACCTCCCGGAACGAAGGTTTCCCATCGATCCGCTCGCCGATGAAACAGCGGGCCCGGAGTCCCGGGAGTCGCGACGTGAGTTTCGCGTGGGCCGGATGGAGATTGTCGAAGACCAGCTCCTCGTCGCCCTTCAGCGCGCCCTCGATCTGCTGGTCGCGTGGCGCCCCATTGTAAATGCCGAAATCGAAATCCTCGGGATACCAGGGCCAGCGCTCCGCGAGCCATTTCGCCTTGAAGGTGCCTTTGACGTCCGACCGGGGCTCCCACGCCGGGTGGACCGGTCCGAATCCCGCGGGGTCGATCGCGTCGGCGGGACTCCGCAGGAGGCGATCCGGATTCTCGATGTTCGGGAGGTCGCCCGCCTCCTTCACGCGGCCGCACCCGAGCGGATTCTTCTTGAAGCCCTTGCCGCCGTACGCCCGGGCCCACGTGACGGGCATCGACTTGAAGGGTTCCGGCTCGGTCTGTCCCATGGCGAGGAGCCCGGGCTTCCAGCGGCGGTTGCCGATGACGGCGACGCTCTTGGCGAACGCGCCGACGCTGAAGCCGGCCCGAAGCACGGCGGCCGACTTCCCCCCCGGCGCGTGGCAGGAGGCGAGGAGGAGGAGGTCGGTCCGGGGTTTCAGGGGCGCGAAATCCGAGACGTACGTGAGCGCCTTTTTTTCATCGTCCTCGTCGTGCTTGTCGCCCGAAGGCAATTCCGCCTTGGGCGCCGGGTCGGCGGCGCCGCCGGGCTTGAGGACGAACGCCCCCTTCACGACGAAGGTCGCCGAAAGGCCTGGGGGCCGGACGCGCGTGACCATCCACGCGACCGACCACGGAGGTTCGCAGAATATCCGCACCGGGCCGTCCTAGTTGAGCTTGACCACGGAGCCTTTGACCGTGCACTCCCCGTCCGATTTCATCTCGAGCTTGCTTCCCTTCATTTCGACGCCCCCGCTGCCCTCGAGGGAGAGCTTGCCGTCCGACTTGAGCTCGGCGCTGGCCTTGCCCTCCAATTCGAGCTTGAGGCCGCTCCCCGAGAACGTGACTCCCGCCTCGATGGAAACGTCTCCGCCGGCCTCCAGGCTGTAGTCCGAGCCCGCCTCCACGCTGATTTCCCCGCCGACCTCTTCACTCAGGTCGCCGCCGACGGTCAGGGACAGCTCGCCTCCGACGGTCTCTTCCTTTTTCCCGCCGATGTCCGTCTTGGAATCGCCGCTGATTTCCACGGTGGACTTCCCGCCCAGCGTGACGGTCTGGTCGCCGCTGTACGTCATGTCGCTCGTTCCCGAGATGGTGAGCTTCAAGGTGCCGTCGACCTTCTCCTCGAGGTTCCCTTTCACCGCGCCCGTCTTGTTGCCGTCGACGGATTCGGTGAGATTGCCGCCGATCGTGATCTCCTGGTTGCCGCCGATCTCGAGCTTGTCGTTGGCTCCGATCTTCGTTTCCTTGTTGGAGCCGATCTCGATCTTCTCGTCGACGCCCACCTTGCGTTCCCGGTTGTTCTTGACCTCGGTCTTCTCGTCGTTGCCGATGAGGCCCGTCTTGTCGTTCTCGATCTTGCTGTTCCAGTCCTTCTCCGCGTGCAGGTAGACGTGCTGGCCCCCGCCGGTGTCGTCCATCCGGATCTCGTTGTTGCCGGCGCTGCGCCAGACGGACTGGGCGTGGTTGCCGTCCTTCACGGTGTTGGGGAAATCCGGATTGTGCGCGGCCGAGACGATGATCGGCCGGTCCGGATCGCCGTTCTCGAACGCGACCAGGACCTCCACCCCCTCGTGCAGCGGGGCGTGGAAACCGTAATCCGCCCCCACGTAGGGTTCCATGAGGCGGAGCGGGATCGATCCCTTGCCCTCGAGGTCGAACAGGAACTGCACTTCGTAGCGCCCCTGGGACTCGACGTTCGAGTATTCCCCTGAGGCGATGATCTTGGCGTGAAACAGGCCCGCCATCAGGGGCCACGGGGTGCGCCGCTCGGGGCGGTACACGACCGATTCCGGGATGCAGGTGATGTTATTCGCGTAGTGGAATCCCTCCTCCACCGGGGCATGATCGACGGGCTGGGTCCCCTCCGCGTGGAATTCCGTCACCAGGTATTCCTGGCTGAGGCCGCTGTCGATGGCGTCCGTTTCCGTCAGCTTGAAAGTGCCGCCCGCGAAGAGCCGGTGGACGTTGCCGGCGCCGAAATAGGCGCGCTTGCGGGTGAGGATCTCCTCTTTCCGGAATTTCGTCAGCTCGTCCCCCTCCGGCGTCTTCTTGTAGTGCTCCGCGAAGTAATACTGGATCCCGTCGGACGCCTTCCCCGGGGCCTCGCCTTCGACCTTGAGGTTGTCGGAAGGATTCTGGTCGTTGTAATCCTGGAGGATCACCTTCTTCGGCACGAACCGCTGGCGGCTCTGGAAGCGGACGATCGTCTGCTCCTGGCCCCAGGCCCCCAGGTTCCCCTTCCCCTCGAGGACCTTCGGGCTCCTCAGCGGAACATCGGAGTCGCCCGTGATCGGCCCGAAGGCGGAGTTGCTGTCGCCGTAGATCAGGGCTTCCTTGTCGTCGGAGTGGACGTGGTGGAAGTGGATGCCCTCGTGCTCGCAGAGCCGCTGGAGGAAATCGAAATCCGTTTCCTGGTACTGCAGCACCGAATCCAGGGTGGGATGGGCGCCGCGGCAGCTCAGCTCGACGGTCAGCCCGTGCTGTTCGATCACGTCCTGGATGATGTCGGGCACGCTCATGTTCCGGAAGAACCGGGTCTGGTTGTACAGGGTGAGCTTCCACAGGTCCGGCACCAGGACCACGTCGACCCGGGTCAGCCGGCCCGACCCCGCAGTCCAGGCGGCGTCGTACCCCTGCTGGACCGAGCAGAGCATGCCGCGCACGTGGACGGCGGGATCCCCGAAGATGAGATGGGCTTTCGCCTCGAGGAGATCATCGAAGTTCTGGATCGGGTCCTTGGCGGCGAGCGTGATCGAGTACGAGAAGAGCGACGAGATCGCCTCCGTGCCGCCGAAGGCGAGGACGCTGAACGCCCCCTCGTCGAATCCGTCGAGCTCGATCTGGATCACCTTCCCCATGGCGGGCTCCTTGTGCAGTTCCGGAAACTCCCGGCCCCGGTCAATTCGAGAACGTGTACGTGAATTCCCCGTTTTCGCCGACGCCGATCTTCAGCCGCTCCGGGAGCGGGCCCAGGCTCATCTGCCTCAGCAGCTCGGAGGAGACGCGCGGCAGGATCGACCCCGAGAGGATGTGGTCGATGTTGCGCGCGCCGGTTTCCACCTCCGTGCAGCGCTCCGCGATCACGTCGATCACCCGGGGATCGGTCTCCAGGTGCATCTTGTGGCTCTGCTTGAGCCGGGACCCGAGTGCCGCGATCTTCAGCGCCACGATCTCCTTCATCGCGTCGCCGGAGATCGGATAGAAGGGCACGATCGTCATGCGCGCGAGGAGCGCCGGCTTGAAGTGCTTGCTCAGGATGGGCCGGATGGCCGCCGTGAGGGACTCGATGTCGGGGGCCCCGGACTGGCAGGCGGACATGATGACGTCGGAGGCGAGGTTGCTCGTCATGAAGATGACCGTATCCTTGAAGTCGACCTCGCGTCCCTCGCCGTCCGCGAGCATCCCCTTGTCGAACACCTGGTAGAAGAGGTTCATCACGTCCGGGTCGGCCTTCTCCACCTCGTCGAGCAGGACGCAGGAGTACGGCTTCTGGCGCACCGCCTCGGTGAGGACCCCGCCCTCCCCGTAGCCCACGTATCCCGGCGGCGACCCGATGAGCCGCGAGACGGTGTGCTTCTCCTGGAATTCCGACATGTTGATCACCGTGAGCGACCGCTCGCCGCCGAACAGCTGGTCGGCCACCCCGAGGGCGCACTCCGTCTTGCCCACGCCGCTGGGCCCCACGAACAGGAACGCTCCCATGGGCTGCTTGGGGTTCTTGAGCCCCGCCTTGGCCGCGCGGATGCCGCGGCCGATCACGTCGAGGACGTGGTCCTGTCCCTTGATCCGGCCCCGGAGGTTCTCCTCGATCTTGAGGACGGAGGCGGCCTCGTCGCGCACCATCTTTCCGATGGGGATGCCCGTCCAGTCCGCGATGACCTTGGCGATGACTTCCGCGCCGACCTCGATATGCATGAGGGCGTCCTTGCCCTGGATCTCCCGCAGCTCCCCGAGGGCCGCGTCGAGATCCTTCGCGAGCGTGGCCGGATCCTTCTTCGGCTCCTTCTCGCGCTTGATCGTCTCGCCCCGCTTCGGCTTCGAGGAGCCCTCGATCTGCCGCCGCAGCGCCAGGACCCGGTCGACGGCCACCTTCTCCTTCTGCCACCGCTCGGTCAGAGCCTTCTGCTCCGTCTTGGAGGCGGCGATTTCCTGGTCGAGCTCCGCGATCCTCGGATCGCGCCCGGGGACGCCGCCCGCCTTGTCGCGGTTGTGGGCGGCGAGCTCCCGATCGAGGGTCTGGATCCGCCGCTCGACGTCCTGCAGCGTATCGGGCTTCGCCGTGAGGGTGATCCCGACCCGGGCGGCCGCGGTGTCCATCAGGTCGACGCCCTTGTCCGGATGCTGCCGCCCCGAGATGTAGCGGCTGCCCAGCTGGGCCGCGGCGACGAGCGCGTCGTCCCGGATGGCCACCTTGTGGGCGTCCTCGTATTTTTCCCGGAGGCCGCGGAGCATCGTGATGACGTCCGCCTCCCCGGGCTCGTCGAGCTTGACGAGCTGGAAGCGGCGCGCGAGGGCCGCGTCCTTCTCGAAGTACTTCTTGTACTCGCTCCACGTCGTCGCGGCGATGGTCCGGAGCTCTCCGCGGGCCAGCGCCGGCTTCAGCAGGTTCGCCGCGTCGCCGCCGCCGGCGGCGCCGCCCGCGCCGATGAGCGTGTGCGCCTCGTCGATGAACATGATGATCGGCTTCGGCGAGGCCTTGACCTCCTGGATCACCTGCTTGAGCCGGTTCTCGAACTCGCCCTTCACGCTGGCGCCGGCCTGGAGGAGCCCCATGTCGAGGCCGATGATCTCCACGTCCTTCAGGATGTCGGGCACGTCGCCCTCGACCACGCGCAGGGCGAGCCCTTCCACGACCGCCGTTTTTCCGACCCCCGCCTCGCCGACGACGATGGGATTGTTCTTCCGGCGCCGCGCGAGGATGTCGATCATCTGCCGGATTTCCCGGTCGCGGCCGAAGACGGGATCGATCGTCCCTTCGCGGGCCCTCCCCGTGAAGTCGACGCCATACTTCTTCAGGGCGCTGTCGCCGCCGCCGGGGGCTCCGCCCGCGCCGACCTTCTCCTCGGGCCCGCGCGCAAACGTCGCCGCCCCCTCGCTCGATTTTGCGACGATGACCGCGTAGTTCGTTCTCAGCTCGTCCCGTCGGATTCCCTGGAAGAGCTCGGTGTAATCCTCCGAGGTGAACCGCATCGGGTTGGACAGGAGGGCGCGCAGGAGGATGCCCGACCGGATCTCGGCGAGATTGTGGTCGAGCGACGCGAGGATCCACGCCTCCTGGATCCAGTCGATGAGCAGGGGGGAGAAGACCGGCCGTCCGGCGCTTCCCGTCCGGAACTTCTCCGTGATGTTGTTGAGCGCCTTCCGGGCGCGGCCGGAGTCGACCTCGAAGTGCTTCAGGATCCAGTTCAGATCGGCGCCGGTGTCCTCGAGCATCAGGGCCAGGACGTGCTCGACCGTCACCTCGTAGTGGGAGCGGGAGACGCACACGCCGGCGGCCGATTCGAGCATCCGCGAGCAGAAGCGGTTCAGGCGGGTGAGGAGGGACCGGATCTCAACGCTGACCATGGATTCGCCCTTTCATCTTGTAGGAGAGGGACTGGTTCGCGCCCGGCGCCTTCCCGATCCACGTCGACCATCCCAGCCGGCCCTCGGGGCCGCCCAGTTTCAGCGCCGGAATTTCCTCGCGCCTCAGCCACAGCTTCACTTCGTAGTCGAGCCCGTCGGTATTGAAGCGGTCCACGATCTCCTCCAGCTCCGCCGTCTTGTCTCCGGGCGGAAGGAACGCCAGGTAGTCCGCGAGCCCGAGCCGGTCGAGCCGGACCCGGAAGCTGGCGCCCCGGTCGAAGATCCGGCCGCCGATGTTCATGTCCTGCCCCAGCCGGTTCCGATGCGCCCCCACCCGGCACTGCTCCTCCTCCGGGATGTCGAGCCACCGGCCCGCGAACTGCTCGATTTCGACCGTGATCCCGGGGAAGTAGTCGGACAGGATGCCCCTGAGGGCGGTCGCCGGCCGCGTGCGCTGCGTCCAGAGTCCGGCGTACGCCAGGAGACGGATCGCCGGAATGCGCGGCTGCGGCGTCTCCGGATCGGGCAGCAGCCCCGCCAGGAGGAGAAAGAGCCGGGAGAGCGGATCGATGCCGCCGAAGCGGAACCGGACCAGGTGGCGATACTTTTCCCAGACCCGGTACAGCATCGAGACCGTCCGGTGGTGGAAGAGGTCCATGAAGGGCCGGGTGATCCCCACGTCCTCGTCCTGGTGGAGCAGCGTCTCGGTGAAGTGGATGGGCAGCGGCGATCCGGCGCCGTACATGCCGAGGAAGGCCGTGGTGAGTTCGAACCGCGGAAGCTCCGCGCCGTTCGGCTCCTCCACCGTGAGCTTCTGGACGTCCGACGAGGAGAAGGCCAGGGAGAGGTCGGACCGGAACCGGATGACCTCCCGCTCCGGGGGACCCTGCGTCCCGACGGGGGCGGAATTCGGAAACAGGATCTGCAGAAGCTGGACGATCCGGTAGAACGAGAACCGGTGCGGCTCCGCGAGGAGCTGCCGGCTCAGAGGGTGATCCTGCCACCGGCCTTCGGCGGCCACGTGTACACCTCCCCGAACTTGGCGCCACGGATCGTCAGCTTGCTGAAGGAATTGAGGCTGACGTACAGCGAGAAAAACTCGTTGAGCAGCGATCCGAACAGGTACATGTCCCCCTCGCCCGAGAATCCCTCCTCGTTCAGCTCGATCTCGACGGCGATCCCCCGCACGGGGTCGCCCCGGAAGAGATGGAGGGCGGGACGGGTCGTCACCTTGGAAATCGCCGAAAGCAGGAGCCGGTGCGCCTGCTCCGCCTGCCGGTCCACGAGGGCCCGGAAGTTGTACAGCCCGATGACGTTCCGGAGGGACTCGACCTGCGACAGGGTGGTGAAGTTCACCGAGAGGTGCGACAGCAGCCTCCAGAACACCTCCCCTTCCAGCGGCGGCGGGACCGTGGGGGAAACCTTCGTGATGTTCTTGAACCTGGCGAAATTCGGCGACGAGGAGGTGCCGACGCGGAGGTCCCCCATCTTCAACCGGGTCGGAAGCTGGCGGTTCGTGCAGGTCAGGTCGATCGTCAGGG
>Ga0193713_1000307_pt1 | contig 16727 bp, 12 predicted proteins | sample H3a2metaG_FD_143054 | JGI IMG/M metagenome (GOLD analysis project Ga0193713, IMG submission 143054) | Soil microbial communities from a riparian zone of the East river system, Colorado, United States - H3a2 | ecosystem: Environmental > Terrestrial > Soil > Riparian zone | place: USA: East River... | reverse complement strand
ATTGGATGTCGCTCGTCCATCCGGAAAACCACGCCCCGGCAGGAGCATTATTCACTAGCCGTATCAGGGAGAAATCGTTCGAGCTTTGCGTGGCAAGGAGATTGGCACCGCCGACCTGCTGCACCCAATCGCTGCGCAGCATCCCACTGTTACAACTGGTTGTCTGATAAAACCAATATACTTCGACGGTTTGAGCGACTGTCTGTGTTGGGACGCAATGATTCGCCGTCAGAAAATACGGAATCTGATCCTGGGCAAGATCATTCAGCAGAGTGCCCGTGCAGACCGCCTGGTGCCCATTATCATTGAATAGAATCCTTCCAACGGCATTGTTCAGGGAATTGGGGTAGCATGACGCGTCAACTTCACAACCCAGAACGTCCGGTTTATCGGAAAGGAGTCGCCGACCTAGCTCGGGAAAAATGTGCGATATTTCAAAAATCTCGAACGCCTTTCCGTTTTCGCCAGTTCTCGTGTAGAACTCGATAATGGCTGTGTCTCCAGCAAGAGTGCCAGACCAAAATTCTCCGCTGGCCCAGGGCCCTTTGTCCCTGAATGGGCCAAAAACGATGCTATCGGGCGCGGGGCCATAAACGTACACCTCCTCGTCGCGAGTAAGCTCAAAGTTGCGGAAATGTACGCCTATACCAGAAGCGCCGGAGCTCTTGATAATTAGCACAGTTATCTGAGAGCCATCTGGATTGACGAATTTTTGTGCTCGCGTCTTCGGCGAGACTGCGAGACTTCTGTTGACGCCGATTTGGTTCGGCGCAGTCATCGTAACAGAATGAATATCTAACCGGTCCAAGGTTACGCTAGCTTGGTTCAGGTCTAGGTGCGCTCCGTATCGGATACTGGGTAGAACCGTGTCAGCGCGGGTATGCATGCCGCCCTTATCGCGACTGGTCGAGACTATGCTGGGCACTGTTACTGGTGGCACAGCCTGAGAGTTGGTGTTCGGCTGCGTATGCGGTAAGGCAAACAGTAGCGTCAGCGATGCTGCCGAGAGCATAACGAACGCGATTAGGCTCTTAATTTTCGTTTTCATCGGCGAGCGCTCCTATTTTCATCTTTCTTATTCGGAAATTGTCCGACGAAGTTTTGGAAATTCTTCGGCAATCGGAAAGATCTAACTGCTTGTCCAACTGGCGGCTAACTTCCTCACATAGTGATGATCTGACCCGTGGCGAAGTTGTAGAAGTACCTTGGATTGGTCGTGTAGTGGCCCGGGTTATTGGGATCGGGGTAGTAGTAAAGCACTGTGTTCAAGCTGAAATCGTAGAGATACGGGAAAGGAAAGCTTGGGCTAGTGTAAAAGAAATGGTTGGACGCAAAGTCGTAGAAGAAGATGCCGCTGTGTCCATCATTGGCGTCGAAGAGATACTCGAAGCCCAAGTCAATGTGGTAGGTAAAATTCTGGTCAGGGAGGTAGCTATAGTAGCCAAAGGGCGTGCCGTTGGGGAACTGGAGATAGTACCAGCCGCCGCCCAGCGCGGTCTCGCCAGTGAAGAAGGCCGGGTGCCCGAACAGGTCATAACCTATGACATCGAGATTGACGCCTTCCGGCGATGTCGGTGCGACATCGGAGGACTGGCCTGTACAACCAAAGGCATTTTGCACGTAGGGATACGTCTGGGGACACGCTGGGCTCAGCCAGTCACCGAAATCGCCGTGCGGGCCCTGATTGAAATCGACGATGTTGGTGCTGCCGCTGTCGATCGAGAAATAACGTGAGCCGTTCGAAGTGAGATTTCTGACGCCGGGCGAGGACCAGCTGAAAACGTCCTGAGGACGAAGATCTGTGCCGGGAGGATCCAGATTGAGCTTCGATCCAAGGCCCATGACCTCGTCAATTTCGTGCTCGGTCGAACGCTGTGCGTCAAAGTTACCCGCAATTGTAGGCCGGGTGAACTGAAACGGGTAAGAGGAATTGAGCGTAACGATTCCATCATATGGGCCGCCGTTGCCCACGGTGCCGTCTGCGAACATTGCTGGTGGCGTGTTCAAGCTGTATGAAACCGCTCGTCCATTTGCACTCGACGTGACGATATTTGCAGATAATGCACTCCCCGGCAGACTCGCGTTCGCGAGATTGTCGTTGCTGGTTGTCGCATCCGCTCTTAGAGCATTAATAAACGTGCTCCATGGGCGCATGTAGATCACAAAGTCACTCTGCGAAATACGACCTGCAGGCAGAGGAGTGCCGTCTGGCGCAGTCGTTGCATAGCGGAAACGAATCTGAATTGTGACTGGATCGTTAAACAGTGCCTGATATATCGCGATGGTTTGGTTGATCATCGACTGGATCGCTGCCGCGTTCGGGTCGTTGAGGATAGAACTGTCGAACGTTGGGTTGATGACAAGCCCGGAAGTACTCGCCGCGGTCGTGGCTGTCTTTAGGATTGGACCGCTGCTGGCGCCGAGCGAATTGTAACCCCGCACTCGGTAGTAATAGATCGTGCCCGGTCTTAACCCGCTTACGATGCGATTGGTCGCATTGCCTACGTCCAGACCCTGATACCCGCTCACATAACTGCTAAACGAACTGCTGATGGAGACGTCCAGCCGGTAGCCCGCTGCTCCGCTTACGCTGTCCCAACTAGCCAAAAAGCTGCTGCGGGTCGAAGCCATTGCCACAGGCGGTATCGCTCCCTCCACCAACCTGTGGGAATAGATCGAGCCTACTTCCGCGCCAGCCCATGAAACATGCTTGCCAGCCATTGCTTTAAACACTGGCGACGTGTCCGGACCTTGATTTTGGTTGGCAGCCGGAGCCCCGGCAGATGCAACTGGAAACGTCCCAAATGCATAAAGCGCCACAGGGACTGCTACTGAAAAAAAGAACCAAGCGGCTAAGCCGCGCGAATTAGAGAAACCTGATTCTTTCTTATGGTAGCCGTGGTTCATCCCATCACCGCGATGCTCGCCATATCGCTCCCTTGGCGACGACGCGGTCGTCGCCTTGATGGTAGAACGAGCGGTGCTCGGTCGTTTACAGGTTTATCCACTGGCCGGTCGCGAAGTTGAAGAACCATCTCGGGTTGTGAGTGTAGCGGCCAGGATTGTTGACGTCCGGAAGGTAGTAAAGCCACGCGTTTAGGCTGAAGTCGTAGAGAAAAGGGAAGAGGGTCGGACTGGTGTAAAAGAACGACCTGGAAGCAAAATCATAGAAGTAGATGCCGTGGTTGGCGTCATTGGCGTCGAAGAAATACTCGAAGCCCAAGTCAAGGTGGTAAATAAAATTCTGGGTAGGGAGGTAGCTGTAGTAGCCAAAGGGCGTGCCGTTGGCGAACTGGAGATAATAAAATCCGCCGCCCAGCGCGGTCTCGCCAGTAAAAAACGCCGGATGTGGATTTGGAGTGGGGGTCGCTGTAGGAGTGGGGGTCGGTGTTGGTGTGGGGCCGGCTGGCGCGCAGTATCTCCCGCCGGTGCTTTGAAGAGCGCCTGAGTTACCGCCCCAGATGATCATTTCACTGCCGCTCCAGACGGCGGTGTGCCCTAATCTAGCTTCGGGCACCGCACCGGTGGTGCTGGTCGCTGTCCACGTATCAGCGCTGGGATTGTATTGCCCGCCAGTGTTAAAATAGAAGCTATTATCCGTTCCGCCCCAGACAATCATCTCACTGCCGGTCCAAACTGCCGTGTGTAATAGTCGCGCCCCGGGCGCACCGGTGGTGCTGGTGGCAGTCCAGGTGTTCGTGCTGAGATTGTATCGTCCGCCCGTGTTCAAAAGAATGCTGCCATCAAATCCGCCCCAGACAATCATCTCACTGCCGGTCCAAACTGCCGTGTGAACCGTTCGCGCCTCGGGCGCATTAGTGGTGCTGGTCGCTGTCCACGTATCAGCGCTGGGATTGTATCGTCCGCCCGTGTTCAAAAGAATGCTGCCATCAGCTCCGCCCCAGACAATCATCTCACTGCCGGTCCAGACTGCCGTGTGGAATTGTCGCGCCTCGGGCGCATTAGTGGTGCTGGTCGCTGTCCACGTATCAGCGCTGGGATTGTATCGCCCGCCCGTGTTCAAAAAGCTGGTGTCAGTAGCTCCGCCCCAGACGATCATCTCACTGCCGGTCCAAACTGCCGTGTGGAATAATCGCGCCTCGGGCGCATTAGTGGTGCTGGTCGCTGTCCATGTATCAGCGCTGGGATTGTATCGTCCGCCCGTGTTCAAAAGAATGGTGCCATCAGCTCCGCCCCAGACAATCATCTCACTGCCGGTCCAAACTGCCGTGTGTAATTGTCGCACCTCGGGCGCATTAGTGGTGCTGGTGGCAGTCCAGGTATCAGTGCTGGGAGTGTATCTCCCACCAGTGTTCAACCGGCTGCTGTTGCCCTGCCCGCCCCAGACGATCATCTCACTGCCGGTCCAAACTGCCGTGTGAACCGTTCGCGCCTCGGGCACATTAGTGGTGTTGGTGGCTGCCCAGGTGTCACCAGTGCACACATCAGGGATGGAAATCTCCGGAAGAACATAAGTAGCTGTGCCTAACGTTGTGATGCTAAATTTGCTGCCGACGGCTTGGGCTCGTAGCAAGGCAAAGCGCTGGCCTTTGTCGTCGGCGGATAAATCGGCGATCAAGCGTTCGGTTAACACCGGCCTGGCCAGGCCCTCAGCAATAACAAAGGGATCGTTTCCGAGGGCCTCAAACAGTTCCCGCAGAACTTCCGGCTGTTTTGTGTTCCGGGCCATCCGCTCCATCTCGGCTTGCAGCTGCTCGGGAGCGATCGGTGTCTGCGAGTAAACTTCCAGCGCTTGCGAGTCGCGGAGATAATCTTCCACCTTCTGTTGCATCTGCGTGGCCGACATCACCTCATCGAGCGACGGCTTAGGCCTCAAATTCTCTTTCGGCCAAATCCGATGTCGCCAGTAAACTTCCTCGATAGCTCTTTGATACGACACACGCTCCGCAAACGTCAGTGTTCGGTTAGAAACCTTCGCCGGCGCTTGGGGACGGAAGCCAGCCAGCCCTGTTCCACTAACCATAAAAAAGGCAGCGGCTGCGCAAAGAAGGAGAGCGATTAAGACACGCAGACTAGCGAACGCAGATTCAAATGTGGATTTCTTCTGCACTAGATGTGGACGATTTTTATGGGTTAGTTTGTTGAAGCAGGCAGTGATCGATTCGAGCGTTTTCATTCGTTTGACTCCCTCCGGGTCCCTTTTTTGTTGAGGCTGGTTTGTTGACGCTATAAATAGAATCCAGTTCCGCAGCGGAACCTACGAATCATCCGCGCGACGCGCATTTCGAGAGCGCGCTCACTTCGGCTGATTCGGGGCTCCAGTTGGATCTAGAAATCACGCTAAACGGTGTCTCAGCGAACATCCGGCACCTGCCGCTTATTCAGCCGTGCCGAAGATAAGTTGAAACTGTCGGATGACGTAATCGAAGAGGTTTTTACTCGATCCGCGTCATCGGCGCAAATTTTTTTTCTATCTTTATCCCAGCTTTGCAACCAGCGACCCTAAACTTTGACTAAAAACTCTCTCACTTCCTCCTGTAACGGAGCCGACCTTCGCGCACAACGGCCGTTTACCAACCAGGGGCGGGGATGTCGTTGATTGCGATGTGAACAAACGCGGCCGCCTAATCCTGCACTGCAACCCTGATCCCCCTACAACTCTGCAGCAGTCTCGAAGCTCTCGTGGATGAATACGCGCTCGTCGTCTGAGAGCTGCCGCAGAAAGCCTTCGCGCCAATGGGAATTTCGGTAGCGGGTTACCAACGATCCTTTGGCGAGGATGCGCGTCAGGCGGCCGGGAGGCCGCGCAATGGGCCGGGCAGGGGACCCTACCCCAAACCCGTCACGATGCGCCATGCGGCCGATCTGTTCCGCTTCGAATTTCGTTGGCTCCAGAGCGATACGGCGCATGAGCGCACCGAGATACTCGCCTGCTCCATCCATGCTCGGAACTGGAGATAGCTTGGTGAAATCATCCACGAACTCCAACGCACCACGACGGATAAGTGTTTGCGCGTGCAGATCGTACTGCGGGACGGTATCGCCGTAGGTGGGAAGAAACTCGCCGTCCGCGCCACGCTGGAGCGCGACGATACTGCCATGAGGGGCGTTAAACATGGCCTCGATCACGGCGACTCCGGGCATGATTACATCCCGCAGACGCGATGGCTTATCGAGATGGACGAGGTAAGACTCCATTTTATGACCACGTTCCGCGACAGGTTCCGCGGTCGCCCAAGTCGCAAAGAAGAAGCCGGTCGCGTTCAATTTGCGGCCTTCGATCGCTGATATGTCGTGCAGGCTGCGCAGAATCGAGGCGGCCCAACCGATGTCGACGAGCCCGACGGGCTCGCGCGAGAAGAGCTTGATGTAATCCAGGTACTGCAGCAGAAGCGTGCGTTCGGTTGCCGCTTTCGCCAGCAGATCACTGCTGATCATACGGAAGAAGCGCTTGAGCCGTTGACGCAGGTCAATCGACAAGAAATTGCCGCTGGTAGAGGTGAGTCTTTCGCCGAGTTTCAAGCCTACGCGGCGGAGTTTCGCTTTATATTCATGGGGCGACAGCCCGACGCGAGTGAGGAAGTGCTCAGTGGACAACGAGAGATTCGGCGTCAAGAGAACAGCCAGCGTTGGTTTGTCAATTTGCCGAATGGCAGCGAGATAGAAGAGACGCCGAGAAGAATAGGTGTAGGTGGCTTCGAGCGGCACGTTTCCTCGATCCTTCATCAATTTGAAGGCGTCGTACAGTAGATGGCCGTCGCGCGCGAGAAAATATAGGCGCCGGATGCCACGCTCCGAGGCAGCTGTGAACAGCCAGCGGAGATAAGCGCAGCAGATCGGGCCGGCTATTTCATAGCCGAGGGAGAGCCAGAGACGATCGGGTTGGCTTTCATTGCGCCCTAAGCTGACTGTTCGTTTCCGCGCCAAGCCAATGCAGGTGCTAGCAAAGAGCGAATCCTTCGCCCGGTCGTCTTCATGATCCCGGCGGACGGTCGCAAAGCGGCAGGCCGCTTCGTCCGCGATAAGGACGCTCTCGATCCGCTTCTCCCGCGCCTTGTGATAGTCGGAGTAAACGTTGTCACCAATATGCAAAATGCGCGCGCGGCGCGCGCCGCTGTCCGCCACCATATGTGTGAATAAACTTCCGACATGCTTGGTCTTCCTGCATTCGGACGAAGCGTAGATGACCGGGTCGGCGAAACCTCTGGAAGCGAGCAACGATTGGAGGTAGGCCAGCGGTAGGTACGTGTCCGAGATGAAAAACGTCCGGAGGCCGCGCGAACGGCATTTGCGGTAAAGCTCGAGTACCCGCGGATTAGCGTAGCAAAACCGTTCTTCGGTCGCCAATTCCAGCTCTTTGATTCGAGCCACCGTCTTCGCATCGAGTGCCGTCACGTGGGCGAAGAGGGCGTAGATTTCCTCCAGAGTAACATCTTGAAAATTGTAGTCCCTGGCAGCGTTAGCCCGGGCAACGCGCTCCGCTTGCATCCGCAGTTCCGTGAAGGGAAAAACTGAATCATCCAGCCATTGGCGCACCTCCTCCTGACAATGGTCAAAGACATCCTTCGGTCGTTGCGTCAGGCGGAGGATCGCGGTGTCGAAGATGTCGAACGAGATGGTTTCGTAATCGCCCAGACGCTCCGCAATCGCTGCGGCGCCGAGCGCATGCACCTCGACGTTGCCCTCGGTAGAGAGTGGTCGTCGTCCCGGATAATTCGAAATGCGGGCGACCGCGGATCGTAACGATGCCGACATACGGCCCCATAGCGGTCTTCGCGGCGATCCTCCGGGGGAAACTTTCACCAACCTGTTCAACTCCCAAAGGCCAGCCTCCATGCGAGAGAGCCGCTCCTCGAGCGCGCTCAAGCTCCTAGAGATGCTGGATACCGCGCCAGAGCCAGATCCGGTGAAGTCCGTCTCCGCGCGAAGGGCGGCATTTTGAATTTTGTTCAAAATCGCGTGATGCTGGTCCACACCGGCAGTGACGGTGTTGGCGTAAGCGGGCGCTTCCGTCTTCGGCCGCCAGTGGTAGAACGCCAGCCTTTGGGGAAGGACGGCGATCTCGAATTTCTGCAGCATTCGGAGGTTAAAATCCCAATCTCCGAGCACGTCGTACGCTTGATCGAAATAACCGACGCTCTCGTGAACTTGCCGGCGATAAAGAAACGAGATGGGCGGGAAGAGATTTCCGCCCATCATGCGGAAGAGGTTAATGTTCTTTAGGTCACAGTTAAAATCGTTACGCGAGGTCTCGACCGGGCCGTCGCTCGTCATAACCTCTTGGATCTGCACTGTATGGGTAATGACCCCTCCGTACGCCGTGCCCTCCTCCGAGTCTAAAAACTTGACCGTCTCCGCCAGGAATCGTTCGTCCCACGAGTCGTCATCATCGTGAATGACAATGTAATCACTCGCGCTGCTTATGATGGCGGAGTTGCTCGCGCGCTGCATCCCGTCCGAACGATTGTTATTGATGAGCACCAACCGGCCTGCGTATCGATCGCCGAATTCAGCCGCCGCCATCGCGCAAGGCGCTGGGTGGCCGCCGTCATTGATGATGATATGGGTCCAGTCTGAGAATGTTTGCCGCAAGACGGATTCCATCGCGCGGCGTAAGAGCACTGGGCGATCCTTCGTGCGAGTGATAATCGCGACTTTGCAAAAAGTGGACCCTGCGACCGGGCGGGCGGTCTCATTGACCGGCGCGCCCCTTTCGCGACCGACAGCACTTGTTACCGGCTCATCGAGCGTCTCAAACAGGAAGGGGGCAGGAACGCGGCTTTCCATACACAGACTTTTGGACTGCTCAGTATTGGGTCAAACTTACAAGATCGCAAGATTTTGGCGCAGCAACCTTCGAGAACGGCGAACATAGGGCCTTATTAAACACGATAGCTATTCCGCGATCACATGCAGATCACCCAAGAATGACCTCTCTGGTAAGATATTTGCCCGACCATCATCGATCATCTTTGGAAAAAGTTCCGCCCAGGCGCGTCAAGAAAAGCAAAAATCGATCACGAGGCGTTTTGAACGGCGGCCTCACTTCGGCTGACTCGGGGCAGTTGGATCTGGGGGATCGAGCTAAACGGTGTCTCAGCGAACATCCGGCCCCTGCGGCTTATTCAGCGGTGCCGAAGATAAGTTGAAACTGTCGGATGAGGTAATCGAGAAGGTTTTTACCATCATCGCGATAATCGGTGGAGCTTTATTTGACGCGCTCCGCAATCCTCTGAGCGTTCTCCCGGATAGAATCGCCGCTTCAAGTTCCATAAACGCAGTCAACTTTTCATCGACACGCACAGGGAAACGCTTTCCGTCGCGCTGAGCGACAGCGATTCGCAGCTTCGACTTCGAGGAATTCGATGATACGGAAAAATAAGCTGAAAGAAAAGCTACCGCTGCCTCGTATATTCGGCATGAACCGAGCCCTCGTTAAACTGGCAAAGCCGCATTTGAGAGTCTTGCTGACGATAGCGGCGGCAAGCGTAGCACCGCTTAATTTCACTAAAGCTGACACTCTTACAGCCGAAGAACAAGCACTCGTTGACAAAGGGGCCGTAATGGAAATGTACAAGCCCGACGAGCACAGTCGCCATTTCATTGCTCATATTGACTCGGTAACCGACCCGAAAACCAAAAAGACGTCAAAGACGGCTAACAATCCACAGGCTGTGGTGTGTTTTGTTTTTGGGATCGAAGACGCAGAACCGGCGCGAAAAGAAGGACGAAGTATGGCCGAGTGTCACTATAGTCCATCCCAAGCCCACGAATTCCTTTTTGCGCGAGGATGGGATAAGTATCACGACCGATTTTTCACCAGGTGTTATGTTCAGGAGGGTGAAGGCGCGTATGACAAAGCAGTAGAAACCCAGCAAAAGCACGTCGATCAGTCGTCAAGCAGTTAATGGCGGTTGCTTTTCTGAGTTCACCGCAACCCCTTCCAGCTTCAGTAACAACAGTTTAGCTTTGTCCAACTACAGGCTAACTTCCTTATTTGGTAATGACCTGGCGGGTTGCGAAGTTGTAGAAGTACCTTGGATTGCTCGTGTAGCGCCCCGGATGATTGGGATCGGGAAAGTAGTAGAGCACTGTGTTCAGGCTGAAATCGTAGAGAAACGGAAAAGGAAAGCTTGGACTAGGACTAGTGTAAAAGAAACTGTTGGACGTAAAATCGTAGAAATAGATGCCGCTGTTGTTGTCGTTCGCATCAAAAAAATACTCGAAGCCCATGTCGATGTGATAGATGAAGTTTGGGTCGTTCATGAAAACGAGGTAGCTGTAGTAGCCAAAGGGCGTGCCGTTAGCGAACTGGAGATAGTACCAGCCGTTGCTCAGCGCGATCTCGCCTGTAAAGAAAGCGGGATGTAGTTCTGGTGCCAAGGGACTCGTCAAGTTAGGATCGGTCAGCATTGCCGGGAAAGACCCTGCTGCTGCGTTTGCTTCTTGAACCATGCTGATTTGATCGTTATTGCTTATCGAGATTGAACGGTCTTGGGCCAGTGCATGGTGCGGCAGCAACGTCAGTGTGGCCAAAACGAAGAAAACAAGAATTCCTGACGATGCTAATGCTGGGCTGCTGAGAATGGTATTGCTTGGTGACTTTCTCATTTCATTACCTCCTAAGTGGATGTGTATCGCAACGGCGTACATTTAAAAGGAAGAGCGGAAGAACTGTCAAGCATATTCTTTGGTTCGGAATTCTCGAATGGCAATGTGCGTCAGCAATCCAGATCGTTCCACGCGAGAATTCACGGCTGACACGCAGCCCCAACTCCAATCAGGTTTTTTGCTGAGATTGTCAGCAGCAGGGCGTTGCCTACGTTAAAACCGTGGCGGAGGCGATGAACCTTAGACTCGACATGGACGATCCAGCAGACGCGAGAGATTGCGCCGAGCAGTTCTGGATCTTGTCGCCGGGAGAAAAATGCGAAAGCAAAAACCGCGTGGTTGAAGTTCTTTCGTTCTCCTAAGCGTAACCAGGCCGCCAGAACGCTCGGAGTCCCTCAGTCGCTGTCTTGACGCTTGGGCGACCGTTGGCCCATCACTTTTTCGCGTAACCTCGCGCCCGATTTTACGCACTACCTCAGTGAAGGCCAGAAATGAGTTCTCAAGACGAGAGTTCACGGAAGGCCAGACCAACGAGAAAGAAGAATAAAATGGAACACAAAGAAGCGAAGAAAACTATCAAAGTCTGTGACCTGAAGCCCAAAAAGGACGCCAAAGGCGGCCGGAAACATCATCGACGACGCCAAACGACAGTTAACGATTGGACAGTTAATGAGACTGGCGCTGGCAAATGGGATTATTGAGGTGAAATCGCTCTTGGTGCCACTGACACAACAGGAACAACAAACAACCAACAAAGGAAAACTAAAATGAAAAAGAAAACTACCAAAATCAAAGCCGTTGACCTGAAGCCCACAAAAGACGCTAAAGGCGGCCGCCGCGGCCACCGCGGCCACCAGAATACCTCGGTATTGAACCAGAGAGATGGACCCGGGGTGCAGGCCCCAAGCGGTGGCTACGGCATTCACATGGTTCAATAAGGAATAACCGTTAGAAAGTCGCACCGTGGTTCGATCCCACGGTGCGGTGCGGGCTTTGTTTATCGCCGTCTGGGACTCTGAGCAAACACCGCCGGAGGGTGGCAGGCCCTACCCCCTTTAGGCGCTAATCGCTATAGGTTTATCCACTGGCCGGTCGCGAAGTTGAAGAACCATCTCGGGTTATTAGTGTAGCGGCCCGGATTGTTGGCGTCCGGAAGGTAGTAAAGCCACGCGTTTAGGCTGAAGTCGTAGAGATCAGGGAAGAGGGTCGGACTGGTGTAAAAGAACGAGCTGGAAGCAAAATCATAGAAGTAGATTCCGTGGTTAACGTCATTGGCATCGAGGAGATACTCGAAGGCCAAGTCAATGTGGTAGATAAAATTCGGGTCAGGGAGGTAGCTGTAGTATCCAAAGGGAGTGCCGTTGGCGAACTGGAGATAATAAAATCCGCCGCCCAGCGCGGTCTCGCCGTTGAAAAAGGCCGGATGTGTGCCGACAGGTGTGGCCGTCGGCGAAGGCGTCGGCGTCGGATTCGACACAACAGTGACCGTGCCTACCATATTGCAGCATGATCCATGCGGAGTGCAGTAATACGGAAACGATCCGACAGTATTGAAGGTTTGAGTGAAGACAGCTCCTTGGTTGAGAATCCCAGAGTCCCAAAGCCCGTTGGGCATCCCTGGGGAACCTGAGGTACTGCTGTGGCCGCTCGAGCTCCACGTCCATTGCACTGTATCGCCTGGGTGAATCGTCACCGATGAAGGCATGAAGCACAGGCAATTGTTGGCAACCGTCACCGTGACCGTGACCGCGCTTGCCACCGTCGGGTAAAAAGCCAGAAGCGGAGTGATAAGAAGCATCACTAATACCGCCAAGCGGCCTGAAGAGGTTTTCATGGCATCAATGGTTTAGTTACTTTACTGACATCACACCGTGTAATTGCAAACAATCCGTTGCCGCACGCAATAGCGGAAAAGTGACGTGATTGTTACTTTTACAGACCGCGCATTGTGTGGAAGTGGCGTGTTCCCGGAAGAGAAACAGAAAAGTGACAGGGAAGAAGACAACGACATTTGAGATACTTGGCCGCAGGCATCCCGTAACGGCGCTTTGAGAACGAAAACTAGCTTCCATTTTTCCACATTCGGCTTTTTGCAAACGAGGCTAGTTCCGAATGAAAAATTTGGCCTGCAGGAGCAATTGTGACGTTCCGTCTGCTTGACTGAGCGTCCACGAATGGCGAGTTGTGCGACAAACGCTGCGCGCTGTCGTGACCCTATCACGAATGCATGATAGTGTGGCTCCCCTTGTCCACTGACCCTGCCAGCGTGCTCAATTGAAACGTCTGTTGTCGAGCCCGAATTTTCAGACAAAGGTGTAAGAGATTGCTAACGGCGAATTCAAGCTTGACGTTGACCTGCAATTGCAGTGCGGTTTCGAGCGCGTGCATGCGAGCGGCGAGACGATTATGCGCCAGGGTAGGGCTGGCGTTCTACAGGGCGACCCTTGTTATAGTCCGAATCTTTCTCGCGAACGAGCGGATTTCTCGCTAGGCAAGTAAACGCTCTTGAAAAAGACTGATATGAATATAAGCGAAACAAATTTGTGGCTGGGCGTGAGTGAGGCAGCACGAAATGCATTGACTCCACGCGATTATAAATTGAGTTCTTTGCCGCAACGAATCGCGCAGTCAGGTCTTCCTGCCGGCGAACTGGCAAAAGCAGACCGGTCGAGGCCGGAAATAAAGCGCGCCTGGATTCCTGGCGTGGAAATTTTCTCTCGCACAATCCATTCGCAGCGTCATCGCGGAGTTTTCGGTGAATTTGTCCGACGTGACGAAGGAGTTCTGGCGAAAATCGGATTTTGGCCGAAGCAATGGTCGGCCGCGCGCATGTTTGCGCCCAGCGCCAAAGGATTTCATGTGCATCCACCAAGTATTCCGCCCGGCACGACCGCCGAGAAATGGCTGCGACGTTTGTTCATGCACGGGCCGCAAAATTATTCGCTGCGTCGTTATGATGACGAACAGTGGGACGTCATGTTTTTTCTCCAGGGACGGGTGGAGATGATTTTGTGCGATGTGCGTGCTGGTTTTTCCAAGCGCATTATGCGTTTCTTCATCGATGGCGACAATCATCAGAGCAGCAACAATGCGGGAGTGGTCGTTCCACCCGGAGTCGCGCACGCCATTCGCGTAGAAGGGTCCGAAGATGTCGTCATGGTTTATGGGACGAGTACCGTTTTTCATCCCGAATTTGAGGGGCGGATTGCAAGCGAAGTCGAGAGTGCAGCTTTACCCGAATCTTGGCAGAGATTTTTGGGTAGCGGCGATTGACCCGAGTCACCCAGGGGTCGGTTCCGGTAGACCCTCCCAGCTTTCTTTAATGAAGCGGAGTTTCGATCCAGCCGTGTTGGAAATGATGGATCGGCCGCAACCGGTTTCGGCCGAGTTAGAGCGCGACCTGGAGCGTATCCGGCAACTGAATCGTTGGTTCGGCAGCTATCGTCTCGTTCTCGGTTTTATGCGCCGCTGGCTCCGCCCCGGTGCTCGTGTTCGGATTGTCGATCTTGCTACCGGCTCGGGCGACATTCCGCGATTAATTGCCGATTACGCACGCAAGATTGGCGCGCAAGTCGAGATTAACGCTTTAGATCGACAGCCTGCAACATTGGAGGTCGCCACGAAATTGAGCACCGGCTACCCGGAAATTTATTATCGCCAAGCCGATATTCTTGAATGGGATTCCGTTGGAACATATGACGTCGTGCTCTGTACGCTTGCGCTTCATCATTTCAGCGATCAAGACGCAGTAAGTGTGTTGCGACGATGTCGCGAGCTATCCCGGAAATTTGTTCTGGTGTCGGACTTGCGGCGGGGATTTCTCCTGCAGGCTGGCGTTCATCTTTTGACCGAGTTGATTTTTCGTGAACCCATGACCCGCCATGACGCGCGACTCTCCGCCGAGCGCGCATTTTCATTTACCGAAATGCGCGATCTCGCGCTACGCGCTGGCTGGCAAAATTTTGGTCACAAGAGATTTCGATTCGCGCGCCAGGCCATTTGGCTCGAATCAGCGTGACGCACGCTGTACCGGTCTGTCATTCGGAGCGAAGTCGCTTGCCTGGCTGTAGCGTTGTGCGAAGGCTCGGAGGAATCTCTGGAAGCCGTTCGATGATCAACTCTCGTTCAGCGATGCGAATTACTACCACGGTTGCTGAAGCGCAATCACTGGAGCGCTCAAAGCGGCGAGTGCTGGTGCCTACCATGGGAGCGCTACACAAGGCGCATGCTGACTTGATTCGCGTGGCTCGAGGAAGTGCTGGTCAGCAAGGTGAAGTGGCGGTGAGCATCTTTGTGAATCCACTCCAGTTTGAGCCGGGAAGCGATTACGAGCGATACCCGCGCAGGCAGGAAGCCGATGAGGAATTTTGTCGAGATAACGACGTCGATTTCTTGTTCCGTCCCAGTGCCGCGCAAATGTATGCGGACGATCGTTCGGTGTTCGTGGATGAATTTTCTCTTTCGGAGACGCTGGAGGGAAAATCGCGAACCGGACATTTTGGCGGGGTTTGCACCGTGGTCGCGAAGTTGTTCAATATTCTTTCGCCGGACGCGGCGGTATTTGGCGAGAAGGATTTTCAGCAACTGGCGATCGTTCGGCGCATGGTGCGCGATCTCAATTTTAAGATCGACATTATTGCTGTGCCCACCGTGCGCGAGCATGACGGGCTGGCATGCAGTTCGCGTAATCAGTATTTGAATATGGAAGAGCGGAAACAAGCGACAGTTTTGTACAAGGCGTTGCTGGCCGCGACAGATGCCGGCAAAAAATCTGCGAGAGATCTCATCGCACTTGCCCGAAAGGTGATCAACAAAGCGCCGCTGGCGCGGATCGATTACGTGGAGCTTGTCGATGCTGAAACATTTCAACCGGTTGAAACCTCTCGGCCAAATTCGTTGCTCGTATTGGCTGTATTCTTCGGGAAAACGCGCTTGATCGATAACATCCGGCTGGGATGAAGGAGCACATCGTGAGGCAGACGATCCCGTCTGCGTGTTTGAGCAATTATCCCTGGCAGGCAAGATTGCCTGCTTCACGGCGATGAAAGAATACGATTTCGCGGTCATCGGCAGTGGCATCGCCGGTCTGAGTTTTGCGTTGAAAGCTGCAAAGCACGGATCGGTCGCTGTTATTACGAAACGCAAAGGCGCGGACACAAACACCGCCTGGGCACAGGGTGGAATCGCTTGCGTGACTAGCGACGAAGACTCATTTGGGTTGCACGTGCGCGATACGCTTGAGGCGGGCGCTGGCCTGTGTGACGAAGCCGTAGTGCGCATGATTGTGACGGAAGGACCCGAGCGCATCCGCGAGCTGGCAGAACTCGGTCTCCAGTTCGATGAGCGCGAGATCGGTGGACATCGCGAGCTCGATCTGGGCAAGGAGGGCGGCCACTCCAAGCGTCGGGTCCTGCATGTTCAAGACGTAACGGGGCGGCAGATCGAGGAGACTTTGCTGCGTGAGCTGGGGCGACAATCACACGTCCAATTATTGGAAAATCACATGGCCGTGGACTTGATCACGGCAGCCAAACTCGGTTTCGCGACGGAAGACCGCTGCCTCGGAGTCTATGTTCTGGACGAAAAAACCGGTGACGTGGAAACAATCCGGTCGGATCGAATCGTGCTGGCAACCGGCGGTTGCGGGAAAGTTTATTTGTATACGACAAATCCGGATGTCGCGACTGGAGACGGCGTGGCAATGGCGTGGCGCGCAGGTGTCGAGATCGCGAACATGGAGTTCATCCAGTTTCACCCCACTTGTCTATTTCATCCTGAGGCGAAATCATTTCTGATTTCCGAGGCGGTGCGCGGCGAAGGCGGCCTCTTGCGCAATAATCGTGGCGAAGACTTCATGAAACGCTACGATCCGCGTGGCTCGCTTGCGCCGCGTGACATCGTCGCGCGGGCGATCGACGCCGAGATCAAACGCTCGGGCGCGAAATGTGTGTTTTTGGACATCACGCACAAACCGGCGGAGTTCATTCGGGAGCGCTTCCCGCACATTTACCAGACTTGCCTGCGATTCGGGATCGACATGTCGAAGCAGGCGATCCCGGTTGTACCGGCAGCGCATTATCAATGCGGTGGAATCAAGACCGACATCAATGGAGCGACGAATTTGCCCGGGCTATATGCGATTGGCGAGGTCGCGT
>Ga0193713_1000306_pt1 | contig 16754 bp, 16 predicted proteins | sample H3a2metaG_FD_143054 | JGI IMG/M metagenome (GOLD analysis project Ga0193713, IMG submission 143054) | Soil microbial communities from a riparian zone of the East river system, Colorado, United States - H3a2 | ecosystem: Environmental > Terrestrial > Soil > Riparian zone | place: USA: East River... | reverse complement strand
TACCCGCTCGGCCACCATCTTCGTCTTGTTATATTCGGAGACGGGTCTCAGCTCCAGATCCTCGGTAACCTGAGCTTCCTCCTTGACTCCGTAGACACTCCCGGAGGACGCGTAGATGAACCTGCGCACGCCCTTCCGAACAGCTTTGTCTGCAAGCTGCATCGTAGCTAGCGCACTTACTTCCCAAGTCAGTTTGGGATCGAGGTCCCCGCACGGGTCGTTCGCAATCGAGGAGAGGTGAAGGATCGCGTCAACCCGGTCGAGTCGTATCTTGTCGGAATCTCTTACGTCAATCTGCTCGACGGCCAGATTCTCGTGAGGCTTGAGGTAGTTGCCGAACCACATCGTGTCGATCGCGATCACTTCGTGGCCAGAACTCAATAACTTCGGGACAAGGACTGTGCCCTTGTAGCCGCACGCACCTGTTACAAGAATTCGCATCCTGGTTTTCTTCCTCGCCGTATTATCGCCGATACGGTGTGCCACCATCCAGCCGAGCGCACTGCCTCAGTCTCCCATGCAACGCTTCAAGGCAGGCTTCCCAACGCGGCAGTTCAATGCTGAAGCACCGGAGCAGCTTCTCGTTCGACAAGCACGAGTTCCCAGGCCGGCGCGCGGGTGATGGATATTGGTCCGACGCGATCGGCACGATTCGCGGCGGGTTCTGGAGACCCGGCAGCTCCAGCCGTGCGATCTCCGTTGCAAACCCGTGCCAGGATGTGTACCCCCTGGTCGTGGCGTGATACACGCCGCCGGCGTCTCCGAGTCCCGCGGCACCATGGCGCCCCAAGAGTTCCGCGGTCACGTCGGCAAGCGCCTGTGCAGAGGTCGGCGCACCCATTTGGTCGGAAACCACGCGTATCTCCTCCTTTTCCCGCAACAAGCGCCGAATAGTCAGAAAGAAATTCCTCCCGCGCGTTGCATACACCCAGCTCGTGCGCAGTATCAGATGGGCGCCGCCGATGCTGCGTATCGCCTGCTCTCCCCCGAGTTTGCTGCGGCCGTAAACATTGATGGGATTGGGACGGTCCTCTTCAACATAAGGAGTGTCCTTGGCCCCGTCGAAGACGTAGTCAGTCGAAAAATGGATGAGCAGGGCACGGACACGCTTCGCCTCTTCGGCCAAGATGGCGACCGCAGCGGCGTTGACAGCGTGGGCGGCGTCCGGTTCGCTCTCCGCACGGTCGACCGCGGTGTAGGCTGCGGCGTTGACGAGCACGTCGGGCCGCACCGAGCGAACCGCCCCGACGATCTGATCCGGAACCGCGAGATCCAGACCCCCACGATCAAAGGCGATGACTTCGCCGAGCGGTGCAAGGGCGTGCGCGAGCTCCCAGCCGATCTGCCCGTTCTTACCGGTCAGCAGAATCTTCACTGGAACACTTCGGCATCCTGCAGCGGGGTCCCTGCGGCGTCTTTCGCCGATAGTACGGGTGCCCCGGGGAGGGGCCAATCGATATCGAGTTCCGGATCCCTCCAGAGGATGCAGCGCTCGTGTTCGGGGGCGTAGTAATCCGTGGCCTTGTAGAGCACCTCGGCAAATTCACTCAGCACGCAGAAACCATGTGCGAACCCCGAGGGAATCCACAGCATCTTGAACGATTCGGCATTCAGGTGAATGCCTTCCCACCGGCCAAAAGTGGGCGAGCTGCGGCGAATGTCTACCGCCACCTCAAAGATCTCGCCGGCGACTACCCGGATGAGCTTGCCTTGCGGCTGGCGGATCTGATAATGCAGCCCGCGCAGCACGCCGCGTCCCGAGCGGGAGTGATTGTCCTGGACGAAACGGGCGCGGATCCCCGTGCGCTCGAGCTCCCGTTCGTTCCAGCTCTCGAGGAAGAACCCGCGCGCATCGCCGAACACCCGGGGTTCGAGAAGCAGCACTTCCGGAAAGCGGGTCGGGATGACCTTCATGCTTTGCGCGGGCTATCCCGCAGCAGCGATAACAGGTAGTTCCCGTAACCGCTATTCTTGAGCGGCGCGGCCAGAGCCTCGAGCTGCGCATCATCGATCCAGTCGTTGCGCCAGGCGATTTCCTCGGGGCAGCAGATCTTCAGTCCCTGTCGGCGCTCCAGCGTCTCGATGAAGTGGCTCGCCTCCAGCAGCGACTCGTGCGTACCCGTGTCGAGCCAGGCGTGTCCGCGCCCGAGCGCCACGACATCGAGCTTTCCGGCGGCGAGGTAGTGGCGGTTGATGTCGGTGATCTCCAGCTCCCCGCGAGCCGATGGCTTGAGCGATTTCGCGATGCGCACCACGTCGTTGTCGTAAAAGTAAAGGCCCGTTACCGCGAAGCGCGATTTCGGCTGGGCGGGCTTTTCTTCGATGCTTACCGCGCGGCCGTCCGGCCGGAACTCGATCACGCCGTAGCGCTGCGGGTCTTGTACTTGGTAGGCGAACACGGTGGCGCCGGAAGGTTTTCTTGCCGCTTTCTGCAAGTCGCTCGCGAGATCGTGACCATGAAAAATATTGTCCCCCAGCACCAGCGCGCAGGGTTCCTTCCCTACGAAGCGCTCTCCGATGAGAAAGGCCTGCGCAATGCCGCCGGGGTTCGGTTGCACGGCGTACTGGAGATTGAGTCCCCAGCGCGCGCCGTCGCCGAGCAGCTGCTCGAAGCGCGGCGTGTCCTGCGGGGTGGAGATCACGAGGATATCGCGGATTCCCGCGAACATCAGCGTGCTCAAGGGGTAGTAGATCATCGGCTTGTCGTAGACCGGCAGAAGCTGCTTGGATACGACCTGAGTCACCGGGTAAAGCCGCGTGCCGCTGCCCCCGGCGAGGATGATGCCTTTCACGCCTCGCCTCGATTGGTATAGTTCTTCTCGATCCAATTGCGGTAGGCGCCGCTCGTCACATGCGCGACCCAATCCGGATTGTCCAGATACCAGGCGACGGTCTTGCGCAATCCGGAATCGAAGCTCTCGGAGGGCGTCCACCCGATCTGAATGGTGATCTTCGCCGCGTCCATCGCGTAACGGCGATCGTGCCCCGGGCGGTCCTTCACGAAGGATATCAACATGGAATGCGGGCTCTTGCGATTGGGCCTCGCTTCGTCCAGCAGCGCACAGATCGCGTTCACCACCTCGAGATTGGTCTTCTGGTTGTAGCCGCCGACGTTGTAACTCTCACCGACGCGGCCGCGTTCCAGGACGTGTCGGATCGCCGTGCAATGATCCTGAACGTACAACCAGTCCCGTACATTGCCGCCCTCGCCATAGACCGGCAAGGGCTTGTGGGTGATCGCGTTCAGGATCATGAGAGGAATGAGCTTTTCGGGAAACTGGTATGGGCCATAGTTGTTCGAGCAGTTTACGGTCAGCGTCGGAAGCCCGTAGGTGTGACCGTACGCCCGCACCAGATGGTCGGCAGCCGCCTTCGAAGCAGCGTAGGGGCTGTTCGGCGCGAAAGGAGTCGATTCGTTGAAAGGCGGGTCGCGGGGCCCGAGCGAACCGAACACCTCGTCGGTCGAAACGTGCAGGAATCGGAAGTCTTCGCGCTGGGAAGGCGCTTGCTTTTCCAGCCACACCCGCGTTTCCTCGAGCAACGCGAAGGTGCCGAGGATATTGGTCTGAACGAACTCCGCGGGCCCGTGAATGGAACGATCGACGTGGCTTTCGGCGGCGAAGTGAACGATGGCGCGCGGCGCGTGTCGTTCGAGGAGGCGCCGCACCAGTTCCCGGTCGCAGATATCCCCGTGGACGAACACGTGCGCCGGGTTGTCCTTGAGGGGCCGGAGATTCGCCGGGTTGCCCGCATAGGTGAGCTTGTCCAGGTTGATGATCGGATCGGCGCCTTGCGCGAACCAATCCAGGACGAAATTCGAACCTATGAAGCCGGCACCGCCTGTGACCAAAATGGTCATTCCGAGGCGCGCTCCAGCGCCTTCAGCTTCGCGTACTTGTTGAAACTGTTCATACAGCCGATCGTGACGTGCACCAATCCCGGCACGCCGTCGAGGAAGCCGAGCCGCCACAGGTAGAACTTGACGAAGCGCAGAATGGGTGAGAGCACAAGCTGCAACGCATTCGCGCGACGGCCCGCGGCGCGCAGCGATTCCGCCTGCAGGCTCGTGTAGCGGTTCTGCTTGTCGAGATACTTCTCCAGGGTTTCCGCGGAATCGTGCAGGAGGTCGCCTCGGAGCCTGAGCACGGGCGACCGGGTTACGATTTTTTCATGCACCGCCTCGCTGCCCCAGCGCGCATGCTCGCGGTGAAACAGCCGCACGTTCCAGTCGGGGTAGCCCTCGCCGTGCTTGAGCCAGCGTCCCAAAAAGCGGTTGCGGCGCGGGATGGCGTACACAAGGCCGCGCGGTGCCCTGAGCTCCCGGACGATAGCGTCGCGCAGCTCGGGGCTCAGGGATTCGTCCGCGTCCACGCACAATACCCACTCGTGGCTCGCAGCGTCCACGGCGAACTGTTTTTGTGCGCCGAACCCGAGCCATTCTTTCCGGATTACGCGAGCGCCGTGACGGGCGGCGAGCTCGACCGTGTCGTCCGTGGAACCCGAGTCCACCACGACGACTTCCTCGGCAAAGGCGACGCTCGCAAGGCAGCGCTCGAGCTGGCTGGCGGCGTTTCGGGTGATGATCGCTACGGACAAGGGCATGGGCGCGAAGGGATAGACGGCAAACCCGTATAATCAGCGGCTTATGAGCGGCATTCTAACCGCTTTCCGCACCTGGCGGCCGGACCCTCCGGGATGAAAAGAATCCTGATCGTCAAGACCTCTTCGCTCGGCGATATCGTCCACAATCTTCCGGTGGCGAGCGACATTCGGCGGCATTTGCCCGATGCCCGCATCGACTGGGTGGTGGAGGAGCCCTATGCACCGCTTGCAGCGCTGCACTCCGCCATACGGCGCGTGATCCCGATCGCGCTGCGGCGCTGGCGGCGACGGCCTCTGAGCCGGGCGACGTGGAAGGAAATCGGCGAATTTCGCCGTCTCGTCCAGACCGAGCGCTACGATGCCGTCGTCGACACGCAAGGCTTGGTGAAGAGCGCCCTGATTGCCCGAGCCGCAATGGGCGAGCGCCATGGGTTTGACTCCGGCAGCGCGCGCGAGCCGTTTGCGGCCTGGTTCTACGATGTCACGCATCACGTTGCACGCGCGCAGCACGCGGTGTCGCGTAACCGCGCCTTGGGTGCCGCCGCGCTGGGCTATCGGGCGGAACACCCGGTCGACTACGGTCTCGTCGTCTCGGAATCGGTCGCGCCGCCGGCGCAGCCTTACGCCGTGCTGTTGCACGGCAGTAGCCGCCGCGACAAACTCTGGTCCGAGGCTGCATGGACTGAGCTTGGCCGAGCACTTTCCGCTCGGGGGCTCGCTTGTGTGCTGCCCTGGGGAAGCGACGAGGAGCGCAAGCGAAGCGAGCGCATAGCGCGAGAACTCGACCGCGCCGAGGTCCCCCCGCTTGAGCCGCTCGATCGCCTGGCCGTGCTGCTCGGTAGAGCTGTCGCCGTTGTAGGGGTGGATACCGGTCTCACGCATCTCGCGGCCGCGCTCGGGCGGCCGGTCGCGGCGATTTATTGCGGCACCGATCCGAACCTGACCGGGGTATTCGGGGCCCCGCGCGCGAGAAATCTCGGAGGCCCGGGCGACAGCCCCTCGCCGAAAGAGGCGCTCCAGGCCCTTGAAGCTGTCGGGGCGTTCTGATGTGGCGCGCCGGCTATAGACTGCTCCTTTGGCTCGCTTTTCCTTTCGTGCTCGCGCGCCTGTGGTGGCGCGGGCGGCACGAACCTGGATACAGGCAGAACATCGGAGAGCGATTCGGCTTTTACCGCGCGAAGCCCGAGAGGCGGGTGATCTGGTTGCACGCGGTTTCGGTGGGTGAGACGCGTGCCGCGGAGCCGCTGCTGAACGCGCTGCGATCCCGTCATCCGGACTGCGATCTGTTGATCACCCAGATGACCGCAACCGGCCGGGAAGCGGCGCGGCAGCTCTTCGGCGGCGGCGTGCACGTTGCGTGGCTCCCTTACGACTACCCCTCGGCCGTCAGGCGGTTCGTGCGCAACTTTCGCCCGCGGCTTGGCATTCTGATGGAAACTGAAATCTGGTTTCACCTCGTGGGCGAGTGTCAACGCGCGGGCGTCCCGCTCCTGCTTGCCAATGCCCGAATGTCGGCCAAGCCCGCGCGCGGCTACGCCGCGGTCGGGCCGCTCGTACGGGTCGCTCTCGGGGGACTGAGCGCGGTTGCCGCGCAGACCGCCGAAGACGCCGAACGGCTTCGCTCCCTCGGCGCGCCCGCCGTGGAGGTCACCGGGAACCTCAAGTTCGACGCCGATCCGAGCGCCGGAAGCGAATCGCTCGCGGCGCAATTTCGTCACGGATTCGGCGCTCGAGCGGTGTTGCTCGCCGCGAGCACTCGCGAGGGCGAGGAAGAGCTGCTCCTCGACGCATTGAAACAAAACGCTCTCGCGGATGCAATTCTGGTCATTGTCCCGCGGCATCCACAGCGCTTCGACAAGGTAGCGCAGCTTCTTGCATCCCGGGGCCTGAAGTTTGTCCGCCGCAGCGCGAACACCCCGCTCGATGCAGGCTGCGGCATCGTGCTCGGCGACAGCATGGGCGAAATGGCAGCCTACTATCGGGCCTGCGACGTTGCCTTCGTCGGGGGAAGCCTGCTTGCCTATGGCGGTCAGAACCTGATCGAAGCTTGCGCGGCAGGCGTGCCGGTGCTGATCGGACCCTACACCTACAATTTCGCGCAGGCGGCCGAGAGCGCGGTCGCTGCCGGCGCGGCGGTGCGGGTCAAAAGTGCCGAAGAAGTAATACAGCTGGCACGATCAATACTTCAGGATGCGGGGCTGCGCGAGCGCATGGGAAAGGCCGGGATCGCTTTCTGCGCGGCGCATCGAGGTGCCACCGAGCGGACGCTCGCGATCTGCAAGCGGCTGCTCGAGTGACTCCGTGCGCTCAGTTCGTCCCCAGTAGGCGGTTCACCTCTTCGACGTCGGCCTCGCCGAGAGTCCCGGAAGCCGACTTCAACCGCAGGCCGTTCAGGATCGTGTCATAGCGCGCCCTCGAAAGATCGCGCAACGTACTGAAGACCTGTTGCTGGGCGTTCAAGACGTCGATGTTGATGCGCACTCCGACCTCGTAGCCGAGCTTGTTCGAATCGAGCGCGCTCCGGCTGGAAACGAGCGCCGCCTCCAGAGCTCTCACCTGGGCCATCCCGTTGGTCACACCGACGTAGGATTGGCGCGCGGACAAAGCGGCGGAACGCCGCGTGCTTTCCAGATCCTGCTGCGCTTTTTCGCGATTGGCGACCGCTTGCCGAACGAGCGAGCTGACACCGCCTCCCGCGTAGAGAGGGATGGCAAGTTGTAATCCGATCGTGCGGTTGATCGAGTCCGAGGCGGAATTGCTCGAGGCGGTGGCGCTGATGCTCGATGAGTTCTGGCCCGCGCTGCCGACGATGTTCAAAGTGGGCAGATGCCCTGCGCGAATCCGCTCGATTTCACGCGCGGCGACTTCGAGCGCGGCCTCCTGCGAACGCACCGTGTAGCCCTGATTCGCGGCAGCGGTGGCCCATTCTTCCATCAAGTTCGGCCTGGGCGGGTTGAGCTCGATGCTCGATTTCAGCGGCTCGAGCCGCTCCGGATATTTGCCGACGATCTGCTGCAAGGTGCGCTTCTTGATTTCGAGATCGCTTTGAGCTGCGATTTCCTGGGACGTTCCGAGGTCGAAGCGGGCCTGCGCTTCATGGGTATCGGTGATCGTTGCCGTGCCGACCTCGAAATTGCGCTTCGCCTGGGCGAGCTGTTCGGAGATCGCAATTTTTTGCGCCTGGATGAAAGCGAGCCCGTCCTGCGAAGCGAGCACGTCGAAATAGGCTTGCCCGACGCGCACGATCAAGTCCTGCGTCGCCTGGCCAAAGGTGGCTTCAGCCTGTATCGCCTTGAATCCGGCCTCCTTGTACACCTGAATGTTCTGCCAATTGAAGAGAGGTTGCGTGAGGGTCACGGTATATCCGTTCGAATTGCCCAGACGGTATTGATATTGCTGCGGAGCGTCGGTTCGGAACGCTATGGCGATGTCGTTGTATTGGGTGAACGCTGTGGCGTTGACGGTGGGCAGGAGCTGGGCGAGTCCCTGCGGCAGGCTTTCCAGGCCGGCGTCGCGCGCCGCGCGCGCCGAAGCGTAGGTGGCATCGTTCGCGAGGGCGTCGCGATAGATCTGCAAAAGGTCGGCGGCGTCCGCGGGCGCCGCGCACAACGCAAGGATCAAGGGCAGCGCGAAACGTGGCTGAGACATGGCCGCTACGGCTTGGCCCGGATCATCACTAGAATTCGAAGCGCGGCGGCTGCAGCGCGTTCTTGAGCGGGGCGAGACAGGTCTCGAACAGATCGGTGGCGTGGTGCGAGCCTTCGTCGACGCAGGTTATCAGACGCGCCTCCATCACCGGAGGATCGCCAACGACAGCGAAAAGTCGTCCTCCTATCTTGAGCTGCGAGACCAAAGTCTGCGGCAGAACCGGCGTCGACCCGGTCAGGACGATGATGTCATAGGGCGCATGCTGCGGCCAACCTCGTGCCGCGTCGCCGAGCTCGACCGTCACGTTTTCCACGCCTGCGCGCCGGAGATTTTCCTCTCCGAAGGCTTTCAACCTTGGATTGATCTCCACCGAGCATACACGATGAGCTCGAGCGGCGAGAAGCGCTGCGAGATAGCCGCTGCCGGTCCCCACTTCGAGTGCCCGGTCGGTCTTCTTCGGCGCCAATTCCTGAAGGATGCGCGCTTCGAGCTTGGGCTGCATCATGCGCTCGTCCTCGTCCGCACCCTCGTATAGGGGAATTTCCAGGTCCGAGAAGGCAAATGCCCGGTGCTCGGCGGGTACAAATTCCTCGCGGCGCACCACGTACAAAAGATCGAGCACGTCCTGGTCGAGCACCTCCCAGGTGCGGATTTGCTGCTCGACCATGTTGAAACGGGCTTGCTCGACACTCATGAACGGGACGGGAAGGCCGGGCGAAAGGCGCCGATTTTAGCACTGTTTGCGCAGCGTTCCGGCACGCGGGCAATCAGTCGAGCTCAAGGGGTCGCTCTCGTGAGCCCGAAACGAAATGAGGGTACCATTATCAGTGCGCCGCGAGCGCATTTAACCGTCCGGGACCTATCCGTTCAATGCATGTATCCCAAGATCGTTATGGCGACGCGCTTGTGCTCACCCCTATCGGGCGCGTGGATAACAGCACCACCGACGGCCTGAAGTCCGGGCTTGACGCCTATGTAGCCAGCTGCCGCGCAGGGGGCGATCGCCTGGTCCTGGATTTTTCGAAGGTGGACTACATCAGCAGCGTCGGGTTGCGCGTTCTGATGCTGGCGGCCAAGCAAATCCGCGAGCAGGGGGGCTCGGTCGTGGTAGCGGCGCTCCAGCCCGTGGTGCGCGAAATCTTCGAGATCAGCCGCTTCAATCTCGTCTTCCAGTGTTTTGGATCCGTGCGCGAAGCTCTGGCCAAAGTTTCGCCAACCGCTCTGGCGGCCTACGACTCCGCCCATGGCGCCTGACCGATGGCGCTGTGGGTCACGTTCTGGGGAACGCGCGGTTCCATCCCCGTCTCCCTAGACTCCGCGTCGATCAGGGACAAACTCGCCCATGCGCTGGTTGCGGCCTCGGGTAAGCGCCTCGACACGCAGGAAAAAGCGCGGGCGTGGGTGGACTCCGAGCTTGATTTTGCGGTTTCGCACACCTTCGGGGGCAATTCCGCCTGCGTGCAACTCGATGCGGGTGACAGCGAGCACGTATTGTGCGATCTCGGGAGCGGCGTACGCGTCTTCGGAAACCACGTGTTTAGCCGAGACGGTCCCGCCAAGGCCAACGTCTTCCACGTGTTCCAGTCCCATCTTCACTGGGACCACATCATGGGCTTTCCATTTTTCGCTCCGGCCTACGTACCGGGAAACAGGATTCGAATTTACGGCTGCCACGCCAATCTCGAAGAAGCCCTTCGCCGCCAACAGGACCCGCCCAGTTTCCCTGTGTCGTTTGATCGCCTCGGGGCCTCGATAGAATTCGTCACACTCCAACCGGGGCGGACCTACGAGATCGCAGGGTGGAGCGTGACCCCCAAACTCCAGAGCCATTCCGGTGACTCCTACGGCTATCGATTCGTCCGCGACGGCCGGATCATCGTGTATTCGACCGATTCGGAGCACAGGCTGGACGTACCGGACGCGGTCGAAGGCGCGGCCACTTTTTTTGCCGACGCCGATTTGGTGATTTTCGACGCCATGTACTCGCTCGCCGAGGCCGTGTCGGTGAAGGAAGACTGGGGCCATTCGAGCAACGTAGTCGGGGTCGAGTTGTGCCAGCTTGCCAATGTGAAACACCTGGTGCTTTTCCACCACGAACCGGCCAACAACGACGAACGTATCGCAGAGATATGGCGTGAGACCTTGCGTTACGAGGAAATCTCGCGAACAGGCGAGCCCTTGCGCATCTCGGTCGCCTACGACGGTCTGGAGATCGAGCTCTGAGCGGCGAGATCCCGCCGAGCGCCGCAGGCTCCCGGATTCCCGGAAAGGGCTTGGGTGCCGGAGCAAATCGCCTGAGCGCCCTGTTCAATTCACGCGGGGCTGGGCACGGCCTGGTCTTGCTTTGCCTGCTCTTTGTGCCGATCCTGTGGCAGGACATGCCGGTGTCCGGGGCATTGCGTCTTGCCTGGCTCGACGTCTACCAGGAACTGTCCCCGCGCGAAAGGCGCTCCGCGCCCGCGGTCATCGTGGCCATCGACGAGGCGAGTCTGGACCGGTTTGGTCAATGGCCGTGGCCACGCACCCTGGTTGCGCAGCTCATCGATGAGCTTGGCGCAGCCCGTCCGGCGGCAATCGGGGTGGACATACTGTTTCCGGAGCCCGACCGGCTCTCCCCCGAATGGCTTGCACCTTCGGTGGCCGACGCCGATCCGCAATTGGCGGCGCGGCTGGCAAGGCTGCCGCGCCACGACGCAGTCCTCGCAGCGTCGATCAATGCCGCTCCGGTCGTGCTGGGCGTTGCGGGGCTCGAAACGGGCGTGATCTCCGGGCCGGTGTCATTCACCCCGTCCCTGCAAATAGGCACCGACGTGGGAAATGCCCTGCGTCACTATGCCTCGGCACTTCGGAGTCTCCCGGAAATCGATGCGGCCGCGGGAGGACACGGACTGCTAAGCGCCGATACCGAAGCAGGCGTTGTTCGACGCATGCCGATGGTGGCGCTGGTCGACACGACCCCGGTGCTGCCCTTGAGTCTGGAGACGCTTCGTTTGGCGAGCGGCGAAGCGCTCTTCTTCGTGCGCGGGGGCGCGGCCGGGGTCGAAGCCGTGGGGTTCGGCGACTTGACCGTGCCCACTCAGTCGGATGGGCGCCTGTGGGTGCACTACACGCCCCACGATGCGAGTCGGTACATTTCGGCCTCGGACGTGCTGCGCGGCGAAGTCGACCACGCTCGGCTCGAGCGGAAGCTCGTGCTCGTCGGCGTTACCGGGCTTGGCCTCATCGACTACCAAACCACGCCTCTCGGCGAACGCATGCCCGGGATCGAGATTCACGCGCAGGTGCTGGAGAACATTTTTGACGGCGCACTGTTGATGCGACCGCGATGGGCGGCCTGGGTCGAAGGACTGGCCCTTTTCGCCGCAGGCTTGATTGTCGTCTGTGCCGTGCCTCGGCTCTCGCCGGGGCGTTCGACGTTCCTGCTCGTTTTGCTGCTGATCGTGCTGGCTTCAGCCGGCTTCGGAGCCTATCGGGTCGCTGGACTCTTGATCGACGCCTCGGTTCCCGGCGCCGCCATCGCCTTTCTGTTCGCCGCGATGCTTGTCGAGACGCTCGCCGAGGCGAACGCCCAGAGAAAATTGCTGCAGGAACGACTGCAACGCGAGCGCGAAGCGGCGGCCCGCATCGCGGGCGAGCTCGACGCGGCGCGACGCATCCAGATCGGCAGCCTCCCGCGGCCCGAGCTGGCGTTCCCTGCCGAACATCGCTTCGAGATTTCCGCCGCCATGGAGCCCGCGCGCGAAGTGGGAGGAGATCTATACGACTTCTTCATGCTCGATGCCGAACACTTGTTCTTTCTCGTAGGCGATGTTTCCGGGAAAGGCTTGCCCGCGAGCATATTCATGGCGGTCAGCAAGGCTCTTTGCAAGAGTGCCGCCCTTCGACGTGGGCGCCGGATCGATGAATTGCTCCGTGAAGCCAACACAGAAATCGCGCGGGAGAATCCTGAATCCTTGTTCATAACCGTTTTTGCGGGTGTGCTCGACGTTCTGAGCGGTCGCCTGGAATATTGCAACGCCGGTCACGAACCGCCTTTCGTTCTGGCTCCTCATGGCGAGATTGCGCGACTCGAGGAGGGTGGCGGGCCGCCGTTATGCGTGCTTGACGGGTTTTCCTACGTCGCCGCCGAGCATTGGATGGCCCCACGCGGGATGGTGTGTGTCGTGTCCGACGGGGTGACCGAGGCAATGAACACGGCGGGAGAGCTCTACGGGGCGGGTCGGTTGCGCCGGGCCCTTGAGCGGGGGCGGGACGCCGAGAATCCAGGGGCGCTCGTCAATGGGATCCGCGCCGACGTCGCGCAATTCGTCGGCGGTGCCGAAGCCGCTGACGACCTCACGCTCTTGGTACTGCGCTGGAACGGAGCTAGCGCACGCTGATTTCTACGCGCCGATTCCGTGGCTCGGAAACTCCGTCGGCCGCGGGGATCAAAGGCTCGCGGCGGCCACGGCCAGCGGTGAGGATCCGCTCGGCGGGGATGCCCATTCCCGCCAGGATCGATTTCACGCGTTCGGCGCGCTGAAGAGAAAGCGCATCATTGGATGGATCCGGACCCACCTGATCGGTGTGCCCAATCACGGTAATGTCCGGCGCCTGTCTGCGCGCCATCTCTGCAAGCAACCGCTTTACTTCCTGTTTCGATTGCTCGGTAAATTCGTCGCTGCCGCTCTCGAAATAGAGGGTAAAGGAAATCGGGCGGGGAGGCTGGGCCGCGAGCGCACTGCCAAAAACGTCTTTTACTTCGCTCTGAGTTGCGGTGCCGCGTTGCACGCCGCCCTCGGACGTCGTACGCGCCGAGGCGTACGCGGTGTTGAGCACGGTCTTGCCCTTCTGGCCCTGGACGACGACTGTTCCGACCTTGCCCTCCTTGTCAGGCAACAGCACAACCAAGTCCTGACTCGGCGTGGCGCAGCCACCCAGCACCAGTGCTGCGATGAGTGCAGCGTAATGCCGGTGCATGAGGTTCCCTGAAAGGCTCAGTCGCCGAAGTGAACGAGGAACTCGGTTCCGCGTACTCCGAGGATCGAAGAAGGAGTCTTCACTTTCATTGCATCGGGAGATTGCTTGGCGATTTTCCCCGACACTACCGACAGGGTCCCCTTGCGGAGAGAAGATTCGAAAGCCCCTTCGTGCGTAGTCGAGTTGAACGCGTAGCGCTCGATGGCAAGCACGCTGTTGGGGCCGATCGACAGAAGCGAATTGTCGACGAATGCAATACCGGCCGAACCGTCCGCTCCGGTCACTACAATGTCTTTCGCCTGCAAGTGCGTTCCGACACGCGCCGAGAGCCGCTGGCCGCTGCGCTCGAGATACACCGAGCCTTTGGCGACTTTGAACTGGGCTATGTCGTTTGCCCAGCTTGCAATCGGCGCAAGGCCGCATGCGCATGCAAGGAGAAATCGACGAATGACGATTGAACGAGTCGGCTGCATAGTAACCCCCCAATAATTGGCCCGCTTTTCAATACCGGAGGTTGGCTGGCGCCCGTGAGGGCGGTTTGTTCCTATAATGATAGTCCAAACGGCCTTCTTCCGGCTCATCCCGTCAATGGCCAACGCCCCGCTTGCCCGGTTCCCGGCCAGGATGGACTCCATGGCCGAAATCCGGACCTTTGTTGAGGACGCGTGTACCGCCGCCGGGATAGGCCGGGAAGACTGCCTCAAGGTCCTCCTTATCGTCGAGGAACTATTCACGAACACGGTCACCCACGGCTATCGCGAAGAGAGCGAGTCCCCGGTGTGGATCGCATTTGATCCCTGCGACAAGGGATTTACGTTGCGCTACGAGGACGCAGCCCCGCCGCACAATCCGTTCGGCGAATTTCGCCCCACGGATACAGCTGTCCTCGTTGCTCAGCAGCCGGTGGGCGGTCTCGGCTTGAAGTTGATCAGGTCGCTGGCAAGGGAAGCGAGCTATAGCCGTGAAGGCGAGCGCAACTGTATCCGGCTTACGTTCGCTGTACGTCCGCGCGATTGACTGCGCTTGCCAACCCCTCGGGCTTGGAGTAACTTTGCTCGAGCAACGTAGGGGTCCTGACCGAGAAGGTTCTGCTTGGCCGGGTGAGAGTAAACCCTTCGAACCTGATGCGGATAATGCCGCCGCAGGGAAGCGTTGAGTGGTCCATCCCTTCGCTCCCCTTCGGTTCTTGCACGAGGAGCGCCATGAATGCCAATCCGAAATTTCTAGCCGAGACCGCCCGCGTCGACGACGCGGCGGTCAAACCGATGCCGAACTCGCGCAAGGTCTACATCGAGGGCTCGCGCCAAGACCTCCTTGTGCCGATGCGTGAGATCGTCCAGTCCGACACGCCCGCCTCGTTCGGCGCAGAGAAAAATCCCGCGATCTTCGTCTACGACACCTCCGGCCCGTACACCGATCCAGAGGTCAAAATCGACATTCGCGCCGGGTTGGCGCCCGTGCGTGCGAATTGGATCAGGGAACGCGCCGATACGGTAGAGTTGCCCGGCCCGACTTCGAAGTATGGCCTCGAACGCCTGAGTGATCCCAAGCTCGCGGAGATGCGTTTCAGTCTGAAAAGGGAACCGCGCCGGGGAAAGGCGGGCCGCAACGTGACGCAGATGCATTATGCGAGAAAGGGCATCGTCACTCCGGAGATGGAATATATCGCGATCCGGGAAAACCAGCGCCGCGACGCGCTGCCGGAATCGATCACGCGACAGCACCAGGGCGAGTCGTTCGGAGCGTCTCTGCCTAAATTCATCACGCCGGAATTCGTGCGCGAGGAAATCGCGCGCGGCCGCGCCATCATTCCGGCGAACATCAATCACCCCGAGACCGAGCCGATGATCATCGGCCGCAACTTCCTGGTTAAGATCAACGCCAACATCGGCAACTCCGCCATCAGTTCCGGCATCGCCGAGGAAGTCGAGAAAATGACTTGGGCGATCCGCTGGGGTGGCGACACCGTGATGGATCTTTCCACGGGGAAGCACATCCACGAGACGCGTGAGTGGATCATCCGTAACTCGCCCGTCCCAATCGGCACAGTGCCGATCTACCAGGCGCTGGAGAAAGTTGACGGCAAGGCGGAAGAGCTGACTTGGGAAATTTTCCGCGATACGCTGATCGAGCAGGCCGAGCAGGGTGTCGACTACTTCACCATCCACGCCGGCGTGAGGCTGCCGTTTATCCCTATGACTGCGAAACGGATGACGGGGATCGTGTCTCGTGGCGGATCGATCATGGCGAAATGGTGCCTCGCGCACCATGTGGAGAGCTTTCTCTACACGCATTTCGATGACATCTGCGAGATCATGGCGGCATACGATGTGAGTTTCTCGCTCGGCGATGGCCTGCGGCCCGGCTCAATCCAGGACGCCAACGACGAGGCGCAGATCGCCGAACTGAAGACCCTTGGGGAGCTTACGGACATCGCCTGGCGCCATGACTGCCAAGTGATGATCGAAGGACCGGGCCACGTCCCGATGCAGCTCATCAAGGAGAACATGGACCTGCAGTTGAAGTACTGCAAGGAAGCGCCGTTCTATACGCTCGGACCGCTCACGACCGACATCGCGCCCGGCTACGACCACATCACCAGCGCCATCGGCGCGGCGATGATCGGGTGGTACGGCACGGCGATGCTTTGTTACGTGACCCCCAAGGAGCACTTGGGCCTGCCGGACAAGGACGACGTCAAGGACGGAATCATCGCCTACAAGATCTCCGCCCACGCCGCGGACCTGGCGAAAGGCCATCCGGGCGCGCAAATTCGAGACAACGCGCTCTCGAAGGCTCGTTTCGAGTTCCGCTGGGAGGACCAGTTCAACCTCGGACTCGATCCGGACAAGGCAAAGGCCTTCCACGACGAGACGCTGCCGCAGGAAGGCGCGAAGCTCGCGCACTTCTGCTCGATGTGCGGGCCGCATTTCTGTTCGATGAAGATCACGCAGGACGTGCGCGAATACGCCGAGAAGCACGGGCTCTCGGGCGACGATGCGTTGAAGAAGGGTCTGGAGCAGAAGGCGGTCGAGTTCGTGAAGAAGGGCGCGGAGATCTACACCAAAGCCTGAGTCTTTCCGCTAAACTCGGGGCGGCAAAAATTGCCGCCCTTTTCTTTTTGGAGCCTGCGTGGACCCGGTTCTGCTCGCAAAAGCGCTTATTCTCGGCGTCATCGAAGGTTTGACGGAATTCCTGCCGATTTCCTCCACCGGCCACCTGATACTCGCCGGCGATCTGCTCGGCTTCGACGACGAGAAGGCCAAGGTCTTCGAGATCGTGATCCAGACCGGGGCGATGCTCGCGATCGTCTGGGAATACCGCGCAAAGTTTTGTCGCGTCCTGGCGGGACTCGCGTCCGATCGCGCCGCGCAGCGCTTCGCGGTGAACCTGATCGTCGCGTTCATTCCCGCTGCCGTGCTGGGGCTTGCTTTCGGCAAGCTGATCAAGACTTATCTGTTTCACGCCGTGCCCGTCGCTCTGGCCTTCATCGTCGGCGCATTCGTCATTCTGTGGGTGGAAAGACGAATGCGCCGACGATGAAG
>Ga0193713_1000305_pt1 | contig 16761 bp, 13 predicted proteins | sample H3a2metaG_FD_143054 | JGI IMG/M metagenome (GOLD analysis project Ga0193713, IMG submission 143054) | Soil microbial communities from a riparian zone of the East river system, Colorado, United States - H3a2 | ecosystem: Environmental > Terrestrial > Soil > Riparian zone | place: USA: East River... | reverse complement strand
GGTGCAGGTTGCACGCGTAGTCCAAAGGGATGTCAGCATCCAGAGGGAGTGGGTGGCGACGCTCGACGGCTATGTCAATGCGCAGATTCAACCGCAGGTCAGCGGCTACCTGATCAAGCAGGATTATTCGGAAGGTTCATTCGTTCATAAGGACGACGTGCTCTTTGAGATTGATCCCCGTCCATTCCAGGCCGTGCTGGACCAGGCGAAGGCTCAGCTCGCGCAGGCTGAGGCACAACTCGGCAATGCCACGCTCAATGTCAATCGCGACATCCCGGAAGCCGAGGCGAATGCCATTTCGCGAAGCCAGCTCGAAGGCGACACGCAGGCGCAATCGGCCGCGAAAGCGAGCGTAGCCGCCGCCCGTGCCTCGGTGGAGCAGGCGGCTCTGAATCTAAGTTTCACGAAAGTACGCTCACTCATCAGTGGAATTGCCGGCATCACGCTGGTCCAAGTCGGCAACCTCGTTACGCCATCAACCGTTCTCACGGGCGTATCGCAGGTCGATCCCATCAAGACATACTTCCCAATCAGCGGAGAAGAATACCTGCGAATTGCCGACAAGATTCACCCCGAGACCGTGAATCTGCTGTCGAACTCCGCGCCGATCCCGCTGCAGTTGATACTTTCGAACGGCAGCGCATACGCGCACAGCGGCAGCATTCTTTTCGCCGACCGACAAGTGGATCAACAGACCGGAACGATCAGGATCGCCGGGGCGTTCGCAAACCCCGGAAATGTCCTGCGGCCGGGGCAATACGCCAAAGTACGTGCCGTAACCGAGGTCCTAAAGGGCGCTTTGCTCATTCCGCAGCGCGCCGTATCGCAGCTGCAAGGATCAGCTCAGGTCGCCGTGGTTGGAGCTGATAACAAGATCAGCATTCGCGCGGTAAAAACGGGTGAGAGCGTCGACGCCATGTGGGTGATTACAAGCGGCTTGAGCGCGGGCGACCGCGTCGTCGCTGAAGGTACGCAAAAAGTCAAAGAAGGCAGCGCGGTCACGCCCACTCCGTTCACCACTGAATCCGGCGGTAATTGAAAAATGTCCAAGTTTTTCATTCATCGCCCGATCGTCGCCATGGTGATTGCGCTCCTGACGGTCATCGTCGGGGCAATCACCATTCTCGGTCTGCCCATCTCGCAGTTTCCCAATATCGCCCCCCCCGAAACGAAGCTGCAAGCCACCTTTGTCGGTGCGGATGCGGAGACCCTCGCACAATCGGTTGCGACGCCCATCGAGGCACAGATGAGCGGCGTGGACAACATGAACTACATGTATTCGGTGAATGCGACGGCCAATGGCCAGACGACCATGATCGTGGATTTCGGCGTTCAGACCGATCCCAACACGGACCTCATTCTGACCCAAATCCGCGAGACTCAGGCAGCATCCCAACTGCCATCCAGCGTAACGCAGTACGGGGTGACTGTATAGAAGTTGATGAGCGCGCCGCTGATGATCGTGGCGCTGTACTCTCCCCACGGTACGTACGATGCGAAATTCCTCGCCAACTATGAATACATCAACCTCAACGACCCGGTCACCCGCGTTCCGGGTATTGCCAGCGTGCAGGTGTTCGGCGCCGGGCAATACGCCATGCGCATGTGGCTCAAACCGGATGCGCTCACCAAGCTCGGCATCACCGTGTCCGACGTCGTCAATGCGGTGCAAGCGCAAAACACCGTAAACCCCACCGGACAGATGGGCGGCGAACCGGCGCCCAAAGGCCAGGAGTTCACGTACTCGGTGCGTGCGCAGGGCCGTCTGACCACGCCGGAGCAGTTCGGCGACATTATCGTGCGCGAAAATCCCAGTGGCGGGGCCGTTCGGGTGAAGGACGTGGCGCGCATCGAGCTCGGCGCGCAGAGCTACACGTTGATGGGGCGCATGAACGGCAAGCCGAGCGCCATCCTTGCGGTCTACCAGCTACCCGGATCCAACGCCGTCAACGATTCCAAAGCGGTCCGAGCGCTGATGGAGCAGTTGAAGAAGAGTTTTCCGCCGGACGTGGATTACGCCATTGCGCTGGATCAAACCAAGGCCGTCACCGAGGGTATGCGGGAAATCGTGTTGACGCTTGGCATCGCGCTCGTGCTTGTGATCATCGTCGTCTACCTTTTCCTTCAGGGCTGGCGCGCCACGCTGATACCGCTGCTCGCCGTTCCGGTGTCGCTGGTCGGCACTTTTGCCTTTTTTCCGCTATTCGGCTTCTCCATCAATACGCTGTCGATGTTCGGCATGGTGCTGGCCATTGGCCTGGTTGTCGACGATGCGATCGTGGTGGTCGAGGCAGTCGAACGTCATATCGAGGAAGGCATGACGCCGAAGGATGCCGCCTTGAAGGCCATGCAGGAGATTTCGGGGCCTGTCATCGGCATTGCTCTCGTGCTCTCAGCGGTGTTCATCCCGACGGCGTTCATACCGGGTATCACGGGGCGGCTATACCAGCAGTTCGCGGTCACCATCGCGATTTCTGTGATCATCTCGGCCTTCAACGCACTCAGTTTGAGTCCGGCCCTTGCAGCGCTCCTGCTTCGACCCAAGAAGCCCAGCGCGGGAGCGCTACGCAAGTTCTTCGACTGGTTCAATCGCGTTTTTCGACGCGCCACCGATGGCTACGTCAACGTGAGCCGCACGCTGATTCGCAAAAGCGGACTGGCCGTGGCCGCTCTGCTGTTTTTCGGACTGGCAGCTGTCTTTTTCGGTGCGAAATTGCCGTCCGGCTTCCTGCCGGACGAGGATCAGGGCTACGTCTATGTAAACCTGCAGCTGCCGAATTCCGCTTCTCTGGAGCGCACGGATCGGGCGGCGCGCGAGATAGAAAATATCCTGGCCAAGATGCCTGGTGTTCAATACACGACCAGCGTCATCGGCTTCAGCCTGCTTAGTTACATTCAGACGAGCTACAACGCATTCTTTTTCGTCACCTTGAAACCTTGGGCGGAACGCACTGACCGAAGCGAAGAAGTCCAAGCCATAAAGCAGCGCCTGAATCAGCAGCTGAGCAAGCTTCCACAGGGCTCGGCCATCAGCTTTTCACCCCCGGCGATTCCCGGCGTCGGCACTTCCGGCGGTTTCACATTTGTGCTCGAGGATCGGGGCGGTAACGATATTCCGTATCTGGCTGCGAACGTCGACAAATTCTTAGCCGCCGCGCGTAAACGCCCGGAAATTGCCGGGATCAATACGTCCTTCCTGCCGAGCGTTCCGCAGCAGTTTGTCGAAGTCGATCGCGATAAAGCGCTCAAACAAGGCGTGGCGATCTCTGACGTCTACACCAGCTTGCAAGCGTTTATGGGCGGGATCTTCGTCAACTACTTCAATCGATTTGGTCGCCAGTGGCAGGTTTATGTGCAAGCCGACGGCAACTATCGAGGCGCCGTTCAAGACACCGAGCAGTTCTATGTTCGCAACAACACCGGGGCAATGGTTCCTCTGTCGGCTTTGACCAAATTCGAGCCGCGTTTTGGTCCCGAGTACATCATGCACTACAACGAGTACCCGTCGGCCCAGATCAACGGCAACGCCGCACCCGGCTATAGCTCCGACCAGGCGATGGCTGCCCTCGAACAGGTATTTGCGCAAACCATGCCCCAGGACATGGGGTATGACTACCTAGGCATGTCGTTCCAGCAGAAGCTGGCGGCGCAAGGCGTTTCGTCGACGACGATTTTCGGGATTTCGCTTTTGTTTGTTTTCTTGATTCTGGCGGCCCTCTATGAGAGCTGGGCGCTGCCTTTCAGTGTGTTATTGAGCACGCCCGTGGCCGTGTTCGGCGCCTTTGGAGTGCTGCTGTTGCGGCGTTTGTTCATCCAAGCGTTTTACCCGGCGTACATGGTCGACATGGAAAACGATGTGTACTCGCAAATCGGCTTGGTGATGCTGATCGGTCTGGCTGCAAAGAACGCGATCCTGATCGTGGAGTTTGCCAAGGACGAATACGAGAAGGGTAGGCCGCTGGTCGATGCTGCGCTTGCCGGCGCCAGGCTGCGTCTGCGGCCCATCTTGATGACCTCGTTGGCGTTCGTATTCGGCTGCGTGCCGCTATGGTTTGCCTCGGGCGCCGGCTCCGTTGCGCGCCGGATCATGGGTACCACGGTAATCGGCGGCATGCTGGCCGCGAGCGCGATCGGTATCTTCTTCATCCCGGCGATTTTCTATGTTGTCGAGACCCTCTCCGGCGCAAAGCGAAAGGAATCGGTCCCAGCAGCGGTCGCCCATCCAACGGAAACCACCTGAGGTGAGGGTCTTCACACCTCTGACTTTCGCGCTGCTGCTTGCCGGGTGCATGGTCGGGCCGAATTACCAACGACCTGCGATCGACGCACCGGGTTCCTATCGGGCAGACAGCCAGTCCGCGATTGCCTCGTCGGAATCACTGGGCGATGAGAAATGGTGGGAAGTATTCCAAGATCCGGTATTGCAGGAATTGATTCGTACCGCTATTGAGCAGAACTACGACATAAGAATAGCCGCAAGCCGAGTTCTTCAAGCGCAGGCGCAGCTGGGTGTTACGCGCGCGAACCAATTTCCGACGGTGAACGCCGGGACTGACGTATCCAGCCAACGCAATCCCAAGATATCGGGCTCATTTCCATCCTATGAGGCGAAGGTCGGAGAGGTGGATCTTGCGGTCGTTTGGAATCTCGATTTCTGGGGAAAATACCGGCGACAAACGGAAGCCGCGCGCGCCAACCTACTCGCATCGCAGTGGGGCCGGAGGGCCGTTCTCACCTCGGTGATCTCGAGCGTCGCGAGCGCCTATTTTACGCTTCGGGAGCTCGATTTGGAGCTGGATGTGTCGAAAATGACGCTGGCTGCACGACAGGATTCGTTGCGTCTCACCAGCGTGCTCGCCAAGAACGGCTCGGCATCGGGGCTCGATGTACGGCAATCGGAGCAACTGGTGTACACAGCAGCGGAGACCATTCCCGATCTGGAGCGCCAGATTGTGCTGCAGGAGAATTCCCTCAGCATTCTGCTTGGTCGCAATCCCGGCGCCATTCCGCGGGGCCGCAAGCTCACCGAGCAGCCGAATCCGCCCGCGATTCCTGTCGGCCTGCCTTCGGAACTGCTGGAGCGCCGCCCCGACATCCAGGAAGCGGAACAGAATCTGGTGGCGGCGAATGCCGAGGTTGGCGTCGCCAAGGCCGCGCTTTTTCCCAGTATCTCGCTCACGGGTACGGCCGGATACGAAAGCTTCGCGCTAAACAACCTGTTTAGCCACGCTCAGAGAGCGTGGAACGGCGCCGCATCGCTAACCCAACCTGTGTTTGCGGGGGGAGCTCTGCGCTCGCAAAAACGCCTCGCCGAAGCGCAGAAAGAAGAAATGCTTCTCACCTATCAGCAAACGATCATGAACGCCTTCCAGCAGGTTTCCAACTCCCTCACCGCGTATCAGAAGGACCGCGAGTTCCGCGAGCAGCAGGCGCTATTGACGGCGGCCGCAGGAGATGCCGATCGCCTCTCGAAAATACTCTACCAGCATGGCGGCACGAGTTACCTGCAGGTACTCACCGGTGAAAACAACGAATTCGCTGCGGAGCTCAATCTTGCGCAAGCGCAGCTCAACGAGCGGCTCGCGCTGGTTCAGCTCTACAACGCTCTCGGCGGGGGCTGGGAGTGAGCCGAGGCGCGTTTCACCCCGTGCGCTCTTCCAACGGCTGGTAGTCTCGCGTGGTGGGCCCCGTATAGAGCTGGCGCGGACGGCCGATTCTCATATGCGGATCGGAGACCATTTCCTGCCAGTGGGCAACCCAACCGGCGGTGCGCGCGATCGCGAACATGACCGTGAACATGGAACGCGGAATCCCGAGGGCGCTATAGATGATCCCTGAATAGAAATCGACGTTCGGATACAACTTACGCGATACGAAGTAATCATCTTTTAGAGCGATTTCCTCGAGCTTCAGCGCAAGCTCGAACAGCGGATCATTGCCCTTGCCCACCTTTTCAAGCACGCGGTAACACATGCTGCGGATGATCTTCGCGCGTGGGTCGACATTCGAGTACGGCTTCGTTTGCTCCGCCGTGCGCGGGACCCCAGAGCGCAGAAACCCCGGCGGAAATTGCCGCGTAGGGATTTACCCCGGTGCTTCCCGCAAGCCGCACCGTCGAGGTGCTGGCGTTTTGCTCGTGGTCCGCATGCAGAATGAACAACAGATCGAGCGCTTCCACAGCCACCGGATCGGCCGCGTAGGGCTCGCAGGGAACCGCAAAAAACATGTTGAGCAGATTGGCGCAATAGGACAGGTCGTTACGCGGATAGACAAAAGGCTGACCCAGGGAGTGTTTGTAGGCAGCAGCCGCGATGGTCGGCAGTTTGGCAATGATGCGATGGGCAAAAATCTCGCGCTGACGAGGATCGTGGATTTCGGTGGTGTCGTAGTAGAAAGCGGCCATCGAGGCGACCATCGCGGAGAGCATCGCCATGGGATGCGCGTCGTGATGAAAACCCCGAAAGAATCGAAGCAAGCGTTCGTTGACCATCGTGTGCCGGGTTATCGAATCGCGAAAAACCTTGTGCTGCGCCCTCGTGGGCAACACGCCGTTGATCAGCAGATCGGCTACTTCCAGATAGCTGGAGTGCTCCGCGAGTTGTTCAACGGGATAACCGCGGTACAAGAGCACCCCCGCATCGCCATCGATGTAGGTGATTTTGCTCTCGGTGCTGGCTGTGGACATGAATCCCGGGTCATAGGTGAACACCCCCAAGTCTCGGGTGAGATGCGAAATATCGAGTACGTCGGGTCCGAGCGTGCCGGACATGATGTTCAGATCGGCGGCTCTGTGGGTGACGGGATTCTTGAGTTCGTATTTCGCTGCAGCGCTCATTGGCATGGGATCTCCGGGGGTCGGAATGAACGGATGATCCTAAACTAAGGCGTAAATATCCGACTTAGAAGCCTCTATCTCTCGATAGGAGTCATCGTCAGCAGCGATATATGCCATCGAGAAATAGAGGCTACAAAGCTAGACCGCTCGGGGCTACTCTTCGGCCATGCGAGATTCATCCGCGGTTATGCCGAGTACTTATCCTCACGCTTTCGCGGCAGGCGCCAATCTCAGCGACCTGAGCCTCGTGCAGTGTGCCCAGTCCGGAGAACGCCGGGCCTTCGACCGGTTGGTACTCAAGTACCGCTCCCGTATAATGGACTTGGCATTGCGCTATACGCGCAATCGCGCCGATGCGGAGGACGCCACCCAGGAAACGTTCATCAAGGCGTACCGAGGACTTCGGCATTTTCGTTGTGACAGCGCGTTTTACACTTGGCTCTACCGCATCGCCAGCAACTGCGCCAGCAATCTTTTGAAGGCACGCCGCCGCGATTCATTTAAGAACGCCATCGACTTCTCGGACTACCACCATGCCGTCCGCCATCCAACGCACCTGTGGGATTTGGCAACGCCCGAGGAACTGGCGCTCACCGCGGACATCCGTGGGATGGCGAATGCCGCTCTCGAGGGTCTCTCCGAAGAACATCGCACGGCAATTACCCTGCGCGAAATCGATGGGCTGAGTTATCAGCAGATCGCTTCAGCAATGTCCATTCCGATCGGCACGGTACGCTCACGCGTTTTCAGGGCGCGCGACATCATCGATGATAAGTTGCGTCGCGTTCATGATGGCGGTCTGGGCCGCCATGCGGCGCAACGTCTGCGTCACGCGGGATCTGGGAGAGGACCGGATGCGCCAAGGCGTCGGGCATGCGCGGATGTATCGTGATCCTGCAGTGATCTCACCCGGTCCGCGCCGCCTGTTCGCCGTCACCGGCTTGCGAGGATAGTCTCGCTGAATGCAACTCGCGCATGAGTCCTTCCCTTCGCCGCTCAGCCGCTCTAAGTTCACGTAGCAGCACGTACTCGCTTCTGAAGCAAGCAGCTGCCAATCCGATGCCGCATAGAATTAGCCCGAACAAGACGTCGTCGAAGTTCATGGTTGCGCGCGACCCAAGGAAAACTCAATTGCGCTCAAGAATATTACGAGTGTACGAACCGCCGGTAGACTGTTTCTCTCGATAGGATCTATCGGCCTGGCGCATACATCCCAACCGCCGTAGCCGGCTGATCGATTGAAACCCCATTCTCAGTCGCCGTGTTGACGTGGCCGAAGAGACCACGGTGCTTGATGGCAACGGCAATGGGCGTGGGGACCATTTTCTCCCACAAGAGATCTTGGTCTCTGATCTTCTTCAGCGCATCCCGCGAGAATATGCCGAGGATGTTCGTGTCGAACCCGACGATGCTGTCAATGAAGCGATTTTCGACTAGATGGCCATAAAGATTTGCGAGATGGTCGGCGACCCTCACGTTCTTCGCGGTGATCAGGACGTTGGGCGCGGCCGATGGTGCTGACGCGCCAGATCTGCTGGACTCGAGGATATATCTATCGTATGCCTCGCTGCTCATGGGATAGATGTATAGTTTTACCGCGTTTCTGAATAGACGTCCAAACGACTCCAGGATGCCGCCCTCGAGATTGTCGTAGTACTTCTCGTTGAATATTTCCAGCAAATTATTGATACCAATGGCCACCCCGATCATTTCCTTGGTGTAGCGCCGGAAATATGAGGTGAGCCGGTAGTATTCCGAATATCGGTTTTTCAGAACTGTAAAACCGATATCGGCCAGCAGGTCGACTCTCGATAAAAAATCATGAGCGTCGAGCGCGCCTTCGGAGAGCAAATTGTTCATGGTGATTTCCATGAGCACCACGACCTCCTTGCCCTTCACCGGCGTCTCCTGCACGAATTGCGCCGTAGCGCACGCGATCATGTCGACGTTGACATGTGTAACCGGCCGGAAACTACCCCTTTCAACGAGAATCGCCTTCTTGTGCAAGATCTCTGACGGCTGGAGGACTTCGCCCCGCGGACCGAACATGACCGCGTTAGTGAGCTTGCATTCCACAAGGTGAAGCGACATGAGACGGTTGTCGATTGTCGCGAAGCAGTGCCCCGAAAAGCGCAGCATGTCGACCTCAATTCTGTCTGTACCGAGGTTGTCCTGCAGCGACTCAATTAGTTGTCTGGGGTCTGAGCGAAGATAGAGCGCTCCGTAAATCAGATTGACCCCAACGATGCCGAGCGCCTGCTGTTGCAGGACGGAGTCCTTGTCCCGCATGCGGACATGCAGAACAATTTCGCTCGGTTCGCCCAAAGGCGCAGCCTGAAACCGGATGCCCAACCAGCCATGCGCCTCGTTGGTCCCCTGGTGGTTGCTGGTCGCCACCGTGTCAGCGAAGACGAAGAAGTTCGTTCGGTCGCCGCGAATTGCCGATAGACGCTCGACGAGAAGCACATATTCGTGGTCCAGCATCAGGTTCAAGCGCTCGCGAGACACATATCGTAGGGATTTCCCATAGATCGCGTCGCTGAATACCATGTCGTAGGCGGAAATGGACTTGGCGATCGTCCCCGATGCGCCGCCCGCATGAAAGAACTCGCGCGCCACCTCCTGGCCTGCGCCGATCTCCGCGAAAGTGCCGTATACAGGCGCGTCGAAATTTATTCGGCGCGCCTTCTGTGTGGTCGTGAGAAGCTCATTGTTCGCTTCCCTGCTCATCGCATTGAATGACACTGGCGAACGGTCAGAGGCGAAACTCGGCACGCTTCTCTTCGGCCATTGCCCTTTCTACCGCTTCGATCTCATTCTGGACCCGCACAAGGTCATCACCGTTGAGCTCGCTCGTAGCAGCTTGAATGCCCGCGACCAGGGCGCGACGGCGACGGATGAGCTTGTCACGGACTACTGATAGCTTTTGGCTTTCGGTCATTGGTATCTCCAGAAGTGAATGGCACTTTCGAGAGGTTAGTACGCACCAGATTGGTTCGGAAGCCGATATTTCTCGATGGCTTCCATCGTTGAAAACGATCCAGAGCGAGTCATGGCAAAGAGCTTCACGTGGGAATCTGAGGCTCCCCAACAATAGACTATCGATAGAATCGATAGTCTCCATCGAAATATATGGGCTTCCGCGTTAAGTGTGGATGGCTTAACTTACCGTGGGCTTTAATCCAGATTCGAGGGGGCAGGGACGACACGATGCACAACGATGACGGGACGCTCGATCCGAGGGTCGCGCTGCCGCACAGCCTGGATCGTGGCGCTGGCGACCAGGCGTCCAACTTGATAGCCTATATATCTCGCTTCGGTATATCGTCGGGGTGGATATATGCTTGACGGCGTATCACTGGATCAACTCCGAACTTTCATTGCGGCCGCGGATGAGGGCAGTTTCTCGGCGGCCGGCCGCCGCCTGCGTCGCGCCCAGTCCGTGGTGAGTCAGACCCTGGCCAATCTTGAAGGTCAACTCGGCGTGAAACTCTTCGATCGCAGCGGACATCTTCCGGTGCTGACGGATCAAGGCCGCGCGCTTCTCGCCAATGCACGCGCGGTGGCAGGCGACGTCGACCTCCTGAAAGCCCGGGCGAAAAGCCTGGCCGGCGGCCTTGAACCTGAACTGAGCGTGGCCGTCGATGTCATGTTCCCGGAAACCACTTTCACCGCTGCAGTGGCCGCCTTCCAGAAGGAATTTCCGGCGACGCTGCTCAGATTCGACATTGAGTCGAGTGCCGTGATCGAGCCGGTGCTCGACGGGCGCTGCGGCATCGGCGTTGTGGGATCCTGGGCGCAGGCACCCCCGCAAGTCACCCTCGAAGCGCTGCTGACAGTCAGGGTACCCTTGGTCGTTTCGGCACAGCACCCGCTTGCGAGTCACCGCGGGCGGGTTCCAATAGCAGTCCTCGCCGAATACACCCAGATCTCACATATCGATCCTTGCGATCTCTCGCGGACCTTCGGAGCGGCCCGCTTCAAGTACCCGAAAACCTGGCGCCTATCCCACCTCGGCGCGAAGCTGGCCTTCCTGCGCGCGGGCTTCGGTTTCGGCGGCATGCCGCTGCATACCGTCGAGGCGGACCTTCTAAGCGGGGCGCTTGTTGAGATCATGCCTGAGGATGCGCCGGCCGGCGGCCACGTTCTAGAGATGTCGGCTGTGCATAGGACCGACAGTCCGCCGGGGCCCGCGGGTCGTTGGTTCATCGACCGCCTCAAGCACGCCCAGGCGCCGCCGCTGGCACGAGAGCTGGCGCGATCGCAGCCGGTTTCCGTTGCCTCCAAAGCTGCGCGTCGGCGGCCGTCGAGCCGTTTGCTGGCATCGAAACGAAAGCGGAGCCGTTGACGGCGATCTCGCCCGCGATTTGGCGGCGTTGAGTTTCTTCAACGGGTGGCGAAAAAACCGTTGAAAGGATTGTCCGCGGGGCACGGGACGGATTCCGTCCGCGCCATATCATGGGAGGTCTCGTTATTGTCGTCAGCGGGCGGGAGCACCGTCCACAATCGCCCCGACTCCGCGCATTGGTACGCATAGTGGAAGAGCGGACGCCTGATCCTGGCGCTAAAATCAAAAGCATCCGGAAGAGGATAGTCCGCCGGTAACGATGAATACTGCAAGTCTGCGCCCTCCGGCCGAGCGGTCGCGGCCGTCAGTTGCAGGGTCGTCAAGAGCAAGTGGTCCAATCCCACGCGAATGCTTCTCGCGAGAATTGCATGAGCCGTCAACCGAGTCGTTCGTGCTCCGTCGCTCAACGAACCATCGACGATGACGAAAACCGCCACGCGACCGGTTGCCGGGACGCTGCGCGCTGTTTGCAAGAGAGCGGGGGGCACGAAGAAAGGCACGGTGGCGGCACCATCAACGTGTGCTTGGTCATCGTTCGAGCCATCTTTCGCAACCCGAATAATGACCGGCGGAAACATGCCGGGCACGCTTGCCGACGCCACCAACACGTCGCGAAACAGTGTTCTAGCGGATGAACCGCCGTTTTTCGCGATCGCGCCCAGGTCCCAGACCACAGGCTCGCCACTCGCCACATCCGTCGTGGCTACCAGCAGCAGGCGGCCCTTGGCGGCTTCGCGCGCAATCGCTCGGATCATTTCGTCGCTGACGTATGCGTCGACCAGCTGACGTAATGGTCTACCGCTGTAGACGCTCGAACCGAAAATCACACCCAATCCCCGGGATTGCAGCAAGTTCTCTCCCGCGACGCCTGTAAAGGCGTCGAGGAGTTGCGCATCCCACGAAGGCCCGAGAAATGCATAGGGAGCGACCAGCGCGCCCGCGCTGACGCCTGTTACGACGTCGAATGCCGGTCGCGTGCCGGCGCGGGTGAGACCGGCTACGGCGCCGGCCCCGAAGGCGCCGCCTGCGCCGCCCCCGGAGAGTGCAAGAATAGTGAGAGGTTTTCCCGCGCGCACGGCACGGAGTTGCTCGGCGGCACTCACTGAGGATAACTCCGAGTATTGTTGATCGGAACCCAACGTGCGAAAGGTCATGGGTCGTTCCGCAGGCTGCCGTCCATCGACCGATGATTTCGATTCGCGGAGTGCGAGTCCGGCGCATCCTTCGAGCACGAGCACGCAAACGAAGCAGAAAAGAACAATCGCCGGCGAGAGCCTGCGCGGGTCAATTCGGTTGATCCAGCGGCCAGTTCTGTGCAGCGCCGGCAATCCGGCAACCTTCCTTAAGAGCGACAGTATGTCGATGACGCGCACGAGCTAAGCGTAGGAGTCGGTGGTCTAACTTGCTAGCCAATATCTTTCGATACGATGTATCGCATTCAAAGATAAGCCGCGCACGGCGAATTGTTTTTCCGAATCGAGGGTCGAGCACCACGAGCAAGCCCGCGTCTTTATCGTTTCAGACGATGGACTCCATCTAAAGATATAGGCTACCTAGCTGGAACGGACGGCATTAACATTCTCGGCATGAGTAAATTGCAACCGCTCAGAGACTTTCGAGGATGTGGCTCGTGATCGTAGGCGTATCGAGCTTGGCTTTTGGAATTCTGGCGCTGATCGGACTCTTGGCGGTGGCCAAACAGTTACTCTGCGACAGCTCCCTTGAGGCTGATTTCACGGACGCAGCAAGTGCCACGGGCCGGCATGATGTCGGCGGCCGAGCCTCCGGACGATGCGTGACGGCGCGATGAGGGGGGAGAATTCGGTGGGCAATGGCGGTCAACCGGCGGCGATCGCTGCCGTGCGCAAGACCCGGCTCCAAAAACTTCGATGGCCCCTGATGTCGCTCGCAGTCATTGTTGTCATTGGCGGCGGCGCCTATATCTATGTCACCGGCGGCCGGTACCAAAGCACCGACGACGCGTACGCACAGGCTGCCACGGTTTCGATCAGCTCCAACGTCGCCGGGCGCGTCAGCGAGATCGAGGTGCGCGACAATGAGCTCGTGCACCGCGGCGCGACGTTGTTTAGATTGGACGACGCACCGTACCGCATTGCTGTCAGCGACGCCGCGGCGCACCTGGCTGACACGAGGCTGCAAATCGAGTCGCTCAAATCGACTTACCGTCAGCGACAGGTGGAGCTGCAGGCGGCGCGAGATACTCAGGCCTACGCGCAGCAGCAATACGATCGCCAGACCCGGCTCCTCAAGACCGGCATCGCGTCGCAGGCGCAGTTCGATCAGGCTGCCCATGCGCTCGATGCCGCGCGACAACAAGTCGCCAACGTCCAGCAGCAGATCGGCGTGGCACTCGCCAATTTAGGAGGCAATCCCAATATTGCTCCGGAACGTCATCCTTTGGTCGCGCAGGCCCAAGCCGCACTCGACCGCGCGCAGCTCAACTTATCCTATACCGTGATCAGCGCCCCGATGGATGGAGTGGTGGCCAAGGTGGAGCAGCTGCAAGTGGGCGACACCATTGCGGCATCCGCACCGGTATTCGCCTTGGTATCGACCGGCGACGTCTGGATCGAGGCGAACTTCAAGGAAGTTCAGCTTGCCCGTATGCGCCCAGGTCAGGTGGCGACCGTCAAGATCGATCGATACCCGGGCAGAACCTTTCCGGCCAAGGTCACCAGCGTAAGCCCAAGTACCGGCTCGCAGTTTTCCTTGTTGCCGCCGGAGAATGCGACCGGCAATTGGGTGAAGGTCGTCCAGCGCGTGCCCGTTCGCCTCCAGTTGACGCACGTCGATGCCGAGTTTCTATTGCAGGCGGGCTTGAGCGCCGACGTGACCGTCGACACGCGCTCGCGCGACACCGCGCTGGCTGACGCGATCGGACCCCGATCCGCCGGCACGGAGCCGCATTGAGCAGCGCCGCCGCACAAACTGCCGATATCGACGCACCGCGCCGCACGCTCATCACGGTTTCGGTCATGCTGGCGTCGATCATGTCGTCGCTCGATACCACGATCGCCAACGTCGCATTGCCTCGAATCCAAGGGTCGGTCTCTGCTACGCAGGATCAGATGGCCTGGGTGCTGACCTCGTACATCGTCGCCGCAGCGATCATGACGCCGTTGAGCGGCTGGCTTACCGGCCAAATCGGCCGCAATCGGGTGTTCCTCTATTCGGTCGCGGGTTTCACCGTGACGTCCATGCTTTGCGGAGTCGCGCAATCCCTGCCGCAGATTGTTGTGGCGCGGCTGTTGCAAGGGCTGTGCGGAGCAGCGCTGGTTCCGCTGTCGCAGGCGGTGCTGCTCGATATCAATCCGCCCGCGCGTCATGCGCGCGCGATGGCCGTTTGGGTGATGGGCGTGACCTTGGGTCCCATCATCGGTCCCGCCCTCGGCGGCTGGTTGACCGAGAACTACAATTGGCGCTGGGTGTTTTATATCAACGTTCCGTTCGGGATTCTGGCATTCCTCGGTATCTTGAGTTTTCTTCCCGAAGCACCGATCCGCAAGTCGCGTTTCGATTTCTTCGGGTTTGCCGCGTTGAGTGTGGCGATAGCTTCCTTGCAAATTATGCTCGATCGCGGTCAATTGAAGGACTGGTTCAGTTCGACGGAAATCTGGATCGAGGCCATCGTTGCCGCAGTGGCCTTCTATTGGTTCGTCATCCACATGCTGACGACAACTCAGCAGCGCTTCGTGAGTCCTGCGCTCTTCAAGGACCGGAACTTCGTCACCGGCAATGTGTTCATTTTCATCGTCGGGTTGGTTCTATTCGCCACGCTGGCTCTGCTGCCGCCGTTATTGCAGGATTTGCTCAACTACCCCGTCGTGACCACGGGCCTGGTGACGGCGCCGCGCGGCGCCGGTACCCTGGCAGCGATGTTCATCGTCGGACGGCTCATGGGCAAGCTCGACATGCGCCTGATCATCGCCACCGGGTTTGGGTTGACCGCCGTATCGTCGTGGCAGATGACCGGGTTCGATCTACAGATGGACTCCTCCATGGTCGTGTGGTCCGGTGTCTTGCAGGGACTGGGTACCGGTTTTGTCTATGTACCGCTCGCGGCCGCAACTTTCGCGACGCTGACGCCTGCACTTCGCAACGAAGGCACGGCGATCTTCAGTCTCACCCGTAATGTCGGCAGCAGCATCGGCATTTCAGTGGTGAACACGTTGTTGACGCGCAATACGCAAACCATGCATGCGACGCTCGGTGAGCACGTGAACCGCTACAGCTCGGTTCTGCGCGCGCAGATGCCGGACGGAGTGCCGAACTTGCGCACCGTGGCTGGATTGAATGCAACCGTGACCGAGCAGGCGGCAATGATTGCCTACAACAACGATTTCAAATTGATGCTGCTCCTGAGTCTGGCGGCGATCCCGTTGGTCTTTCTGCTGCGCAAGGGCGGCGGTCCCGCCGAGCCGGTTCATATCGAGTGATCACGATGCGAAGCGGCCCATGTATTTGAATTTTGTCCGCAGTTCCCGCGCGACGAAGGCGAGGGCGTTGATGGCCTCGTGCGTGTTGAGCGTGGGCGGCTGCGCTGCGGGTCCCGACTTCACGCGTCCTACGCCGCCGCCGGCCACGCGTTATACGGCAGGAACTCTGCGCGGTGAGGGCGCTTCAGCCGATGAGCAGGTTCAACACATCGCCCTCGGCCAAAACATCGAGGGCGCGTGGTGGACCCTGTTCCGCTCCAACGCCATCGATGAGCTCGTTACACAGGCGGTGGATCACAACCGCACTCTGGCAGCCTCCATGGCCACGCTCGCACAGGCCCAAGAACTCGCGTTGGCGCAAGCGGGTTCGCAGTACCCGCAAGTGGACCTCACCGGCGGAGCCGGTCGTCAGCAGTATGGGAAAGAGTTTCTCGGCCCGATTGGAATAGCACCCTTTACGTACTTCGCAGTCGGGCCCACCGTAAGCTACGCGCTCGACTATACCGGGGGTGTTGCGAGAAGCGTGGAGCAACGGTACGCGCTGGCCGAGGTGGAACGACATCAACTCGATGCCGCATATCTGACGGTCACTGGCCAGGCCGTCATGCAAACGCTCACGATTGCATCAGTGCGTGCACAGATCGCGACCGTTGAAACCATCCTCGCGCAGGATCGCGATAACCTGCGGCTCGTGCAGAGCGCGTTCGACAATGGATCGGTGGCACGCGAGGATGTCGTGAGCGCGCAGAGCCAGATTGCCAACGACATGACCCTGCTGCCGCCATTGCGCCAGGAGCTTGCCAAGGCGCGCCACGCATTGTCGGTGGTGCTAGGGCGCGCTCCGGCCAACGAATTGCCTGACGATGTGGATCTTGCGCAAATCACGCTGCCCTTGCAGGTGCCGGTGAGTTTGCCCTCGGAACTTGCGCACCGCCGCCCCGACATTCTCGCCGCGGAGGCGCGCTTGCACGCGGCGACCAGCGCCGTGGGGGTCGCGCAATCCAACCTGTATCCGAAGATCCAGCTTACCGCGTCCGTGGGACAGCAATCACTCAAAGCGGACCAGATTTTCGACCGGGCGAGCAATGCGTGGAGCATCATCGCGGGTTTCACGGCCCTGG
>Ga0193713_1000304_pt1 | contig 16786 bp, 14 predicted proteins | sample H3a2metaG_FD_143054 | JGI IMG/M metagenome (GOLD analysis project Ga0193713, IMG submission 143054) | Soil microbial communities from a riparian zone of the East river system, Colorado, United States - H3a2 | ecosystem: Environmental > Terrestrial > Soil > Riparian zone | place: USA: East River... | reverse complement strand
CGAAGCGCTGCTCGGTCGAACCTGCGGGGCTTTCGAAGCTGACGTGCAGGCCATCGGACTGCGCGGCGACCGCCGTGACCCTCGTACCAAGCAGAATCTGCTCGTAGCGCGCCTTGAGGCGCTTTTCCAGCGGTCTCACCAGATCGATGTCACACCCTGGCATGAGCTGTGCCGTCAGCTCCACCACGCTGAGCCGGGCACCGAGCGCCTCGTAGACGGTCGCCATTTCGAGGCCGATGATGCCGCCGCCGATGACCAGGAGCCGTCCCGGATTGTCAGGCAGTTCGAGCGCCCCGGTGGAATCCATGACGCGTTCATCGCGCGGCATGAACGGCAGTGCGATCGGCTCGGACCCGGCCGCGATCACACACTGTGTGAAGCGGATGCGTTGGCGCTGGCCCTGATACTCCACTTCAATCACATGCGGGCTGAGGAAGCGGCCGGTGCCCCGCAGGATCTCGACCTTGCGCTGCTTGGCCAGACCGGCGAGCCCGCCGGTCAGTTTCCCGACGACCTTGCCCTTCCAGGCCCGCAGCTTGCCGAAATCGACGCGCGGTACGCCAAACTCGACGCCGTGCGCGCTCATTTCCCGCGCTTCCTCGATCACCCGGGCGGCATGCAGCAGTGCCTTGGAGGGGATGCAGCCCACGTTCAGGCAGACACCACCGAGGGTCGGCCAGCGCTCCACCAGGATCACCTGCAACCCAAGATCGGCCGCGCGGAAGGCGGCCGTGTAGCCGCCGGGACCGGCGCCCAGCACCAGCAACTGCACTTCGCGGTCCGCCTCGGGCTCGCTCGCAGAGGCTGTAACAGGCGCTGGCGTCGCCGCCGGAGAGGGTGTCGAGCGCTGCCCTGGGGTCGGCACCGCAGTGGGTGCCGGAACCGCCGCGGCCTTTGCGAGCGTCTCCACGCGCACCAGTTTCGTTCCCTGCGAGACCTTGTCACCGCGCGCGACCAGCACTTCGACGACGCGGCCTGCCACCGTTGCCGGCACATCCATCGTCGCCTTGTCCGTCTCGAGCGTCACCAGCGGCGCTTCCAGCGCAATCTGATCGCCCGGCTTCACCAGCACATCGATGACGAGGACATCCGTGAAATTGCCGATGTCCGGGCAGGCGATCTCCTCCAGGCTCACGGCACGGCCTCGAGTAGCCCGGGCACGTCGGCCAGCGCGGCTGCAAGCGCGGTGCAGAAGCGTGCGCCGTCGGCCCCATCGATCGCGCGGTGGTCATAAGAAAGTGACAGCGGCAGCATCAGGCGCGCCACGAATTCGCCGCCGCGATACACGGGTTTCATCGATGATCTGGACACACCCAGGATGGCGAGCTCCGGGGCATTGATGATCGGGGTGAAGGCGGTGCCGCCGATTCCGCCCAGGCTGGAGACGGTGAAGCATCCGCCCTGCATTTCCGCGCCACTGAGTTTTCCGGCGCGCGCCTTCTCCGAGAGCGCGCCGAGTGCGCGCGCCAGCTCATACACATCTTTCTTGTCGGCATCACGGATCACCGGCACCATAAGCCCATTGGGCGTGTCGGCCGCGAAGCCGAGGTGCAGGTACTTCTTGTAGATCAGGTTCTCGCCCGTCGCATCCAGCGAAGCGTTGAACTGGGGAAATTGCAGGAGCGTGCGCACGACCGCGCGCAATACGAAGGACAGGGGCGTGAGCTTGACGCCCTGTGCCGTCGCGCGGTCCTTGAGCTTGACGCGCGCGGCTTCCATGTCCGTGATATCCGCCTCGTCGAACTGCGTGACGTGCGGCAGATTGACCCAGCTGGCGTGCAGGCGCGGACCGGAGATCCGCTTGATGCGTCCCAGGGGCTTGATCTCAATGGCACCGAACTGGGCGAAGTCCGGCAGCACGATGCGTGGCAGACCGCTCCCCGCCGCCGCGGGGGTCGCGCCACCGCCGACGCCAATACCGCCTCCAGCGCCCAGCAGGGCCTTGACATAGGCCTTGACGTCCGCCTCAAGAATGCGCCCTTTCTGGCCCGTGCCGCGCACCCGCGACAGATCAACGCCGAGCTCGCGCGCAAAGCGGCGTACCCCTGGGCTGGCATGCGCGGCGGCGAAGCCGGCCTCGTTGACCGGCCCTGGCATCACGGACGCCACCGCAGGGGAAAGGACCGGCACCGCGATCGGCACGGGCGCTGCAGGCGCAGGCGCTGCCGCCGGCGCCACCGCCGCCGCCTTCGGAGCGGCACTCGCCGGCGCCGCGGCGCCGGCCCCCTCAGCGACCGTCAGCACGGCAAAAGGTGTGCCGGTAGAGACCAGCCCGCCTTTCTGCACCAGGAGGCGCTCGATCACGCCCGCCACGGGAGACGGGACATCCATCGTGGCCTTCTCGGTCTCGAGGGTCAGCAGTGGGGTGTCGACCTCGACACGATCGCCCGCCTTGACGAGCACGTCGATAATCGCGACGTCCTTGAAGCCGCCCAGATCCGGCACCTGAATTTCACGCGAGGCCAAGTGGCGACTCCTGCGAAGCGGCTAACTGGTAAAGGGATTTGGCTTCGCCACGTCGATGCCAAGCTGCTGCACGGCGTCGATCACCGTGCGGCGATCAATCTGGTCCGCGTCCGCCAGCGACTTGAGCGCGGCGAGGGCGATGAAATTGCGATCGACCTCGAAATGCCGCCGCAGCGGGGCGCGCGCATCGGAGCGGCCGAAGCCGTCCGTGCCGAGCGTGACGTACGCTCCCGGGAGCCATTGTCGGATCTGATCCGGCACCGTGCGCATGTAGTCGGTGGCCGCGACGATCGGTGATTCCTGCGATTCCAGCAGTGTCTGCACGTAGGGGACGCGCGGTGGATCGGCCGGGTGCAGCAGGTTCCAGCGCTCGCACTCCAGTGCCTCGCGGCGCAATTCGCTGAAACTGGTGATCGAGTAGACATCGGCGGGAATCTTGAATTTTGTTTCCAGTATCTCGGCCGCCGCGATGACCTCGCGCAGAATGGTCCCGCTCCCCAGCAGCGCACTGCGCACCTTGCCCTTGCCGCCGGTGCGCAGGCGGTAACCGCCGCGCACGATGCCGGCCTCCGCTCCCGGCGGGAGCGGCGGCTGGGCGTAGTTCTCGTTCATCACCGAGATGTAATAGAAGATGCCCTCGCCATCGACGTACATGCGCTTCAGGCCATCCTGAATGATGACCGCCAGTTCGTAGGCATAGGTCGGATCGTAGGCGCGGCAGTTGGGCACGGTGGTCGCCAGCAGGTGGCTGTGGCCGTCCTGGTGCTGCAGGCCTTCACCGGCGAGCGTGGTCCGGCCCGCCGTGGCACCGAGCAGAAAACCGCGCGCCCGCATGTCGCCTGCGGCCCAGATGAAGTCCCCCACGCGCTGGAAACCAAACATGGAGTAGTAGATGTAGAAAGGCACCATGGGCACGCCGAGGTTCGCGTAGGAGGTGGCAGCGGCGATCCACGAGCAGACCGATCCCGCCTCGTTGATGCCCTCCTCGAGCATCTGGCCCTGCTTGTCCTCGCGATAGGACATCAGCTGGTCCGCATCCTGCGGCGTGTAGAGCTGGCCCATGGAGGAATAGATGCCGATCTGGCGGAACAATCCCTCCATGCCGAAAGTGCGCGCCTCGTCCGGAACGATGGGCACCACATGCCGGCCGATGTTCTTGTCCTTGAGCAGTACGCCCAGGAGGCGCACGAAGGCCATGGTGGTGGAAATCTCGCGCTCGCCGGTCCCGTCGAGAATCGACTGGAATGCGGCCAGTTCGGGAATGGCCAGCTGCACCGCGCTCGGCAGGCGCCGCGGCAGGTAGCCCCCCAGTTCCTTGCGCCGCTCATGCAGGTAGCGCATCTCCGCGCTCTCGGGCGCCGGCTTGCGGAACGGGAGCTTCGCGATATCGTCGTCGGATACCGGAATGTTGAAGCGGTCACGCAGCTCACGGAGCGAGGCGTCGTCGAGTTTTTTCTGCTGGTGCGCCACCATCTGGCCCTCGGCGGCTTTCCCCAGTCCAAAGCCCTTGACCGTCTTGGCGAGAATGACCGTGGGCTGCCCCGAGGTCTTCATCGCCGCGCTGTACGCGGCGTACACCTTGCGCGCATCGTGGCCGCCGCGATTGAGGCGCCAGATGTCCTCATCGGACATGTTGGCGACCATTTCCTTGAGCAGGGGATTCTTGCCGAAGAAATGCTCCCGGGTATAGGCGCCGCCCTTGGCCTTGAAGTTCTGGTATTCGCCGTCGACGCACTGCTCCATCACCTGGCGCAGCAGTCCTTCGGTGTCGCGTGCCAGCAGCGGATCCCAGCGCGAGCCCCAGATCACCTTGATCACGTTCCAGCCCGCGCCCAGGAACGCCGCTTCCAGCTCCTGGATGATCTTGCCGTTGCCGCGCACCGGACCGTCGAGCCGCTGCAGGTTGCAGTTGACCACGAACACGAGATTGTCGAGCTTCTCGCGCACCGGCATGGTCAGTGCACCCATCGATTCGGGCTCGTCCATCTCGCCGTCGCCGCAGAATGCCCAGACCTTGCGATCGGAGGGCGGCACCAGACCGCGATGCTCCAGGTAGCGGATGAATCGCGCCTGGTAGATCGCCATCATCGGCCCCAGGCCCATCGAGACGGTGGGGAACTGCCAGAAATCGGGCATCAGCCACGGGTGCGGATAGGAGCTCAGGCCACCCCCATCGACTTCCTGGCGGAAGCGGCGCAGCTGGTCTTCACTGAGCCGGCCCTCGAGGTAGGCGCGGGCGTAAATGCCTGGAGAGGAATGTCCCTGCAGGTACACCAGATCGCCGGGATGCTGCTCCGAGGGCGCACGCCAGAAATGATTGAATCCGACTTCATACAGCGTGGCGGACGAGGCGTAGCTGGCGATATGCCCGCCGTACTCGGTGGACTTGCGATTGGCCAGGACGACCATCGCCATCGCGTTCCACCGGATCCAGGCTTCGATCCGGCGCTCGAGTTCGCGATTGCCCGGATACTGCGGCTGCTTGCCCACCGCGATGGTGTTGACGTAGGCGGTGTTCGGGCTATACGGCAGATGGGCGCCGGACCGGCGCGCATGCTCGACCATGCGGTCGATCAGGAAATGCGCGCGTTCCGGCCCGGCGGCACTGAGGACAGAATCGATCGACTCCAGCCATTCGCGGGTTTCGACCGGATCGAGATCGCCGGCTGCGCTGTCTTGGGTCATGGCTAGTGAAAATACCTTGTAGGACGCTGTGTTAGGATGCAACCCGGACTCGAACCCGAGGTACTTTTTTGCCCCGCCGGCGAGGCCGGATGATCCGCATTATAGGCTGGCGGGTCAAGCCAACCCGCCCGCCTCGCAGGCAAGTCTGATCATCATGCAAGAACTGACGATACGCCGTCCCGACGACTGGCACCTGCATCTGCGCGACGGCGCCGAGCTCAAGGCGGTGCTGCCCTTCACCGCGCAGCGCTTTGCGCGCGCCATGGTGATGCCGAACCTGAACCCGCCCGTCACCACGACCGCAGCCGCCCTCGCCTACCGGCAGCGGATCGTGAACGCCCTGCCCGCCGGCGTACAGTTCACACCGCTGATGACCCTCTATCTAACCGATGCCACCACGCCCGCGGAAATCGACCGCGCCGCCGCCTCGGATGCCATCGCCGGCTGCAAGCTCTATCCGGCCGGTGCGACCACACACTCGGACTCCGGCGTGACGGATATCAGGCGCCTCGATGCGACCCTCGAGCGCATGAGCGAGCGCAGCCTGCCGCTGCAGGTGCACGGTGAAGTCACCGCGGCCGATGTCGACATCTTCGATCGCGAAGCCCGTTTCATCGACGATGTGCTGGCGCCGCTCCGGCAGCGCTGTCCGCAGCTGCGCGTGGTATTCGAACATGTGACCACGCGTGCCGCCGTCGAATACGTATGCAGTGCCGGGCCCGGTATCGCCGCGACGGTGACGCCACAGCACCTGCTGCTCAATCGCAATGCCCTCCTCGATCGCGGCATCCGCCCGCACCTCTATTGCCTGCCGGTGCTCAAGCGCGAGGCCGATCGGCAGGCCCTTCTGGCGGTCATCGCGCGCGGCGATCCGCGCTTTTTCCTCGGCACAGACAGTGCACCGCACAGCCGCCGCGCCAAGGAAGCCACCTGTGGCTGCGCCGGGATCTTTTCCGCGCACGCCGGCATCGAGCTGTATGCCGGGATCTTCGAGCAGGCCGGCATGCTCGCGCGTCTCGAGGACTTCGCAGCCGGCTTCGGCGCCGACTTTTATGGCCTGCCGCGCAATCAGGGCACCCTTACGCTGCAGCGGCGCGAGTGGGCGCCCCCGGCGAGCTACCCCTTTGGCACGGAGGAGCTGGTGCCGTTCCGCGCCGGTGAGGCGATCGCCTGGATGTTGCGCCCGTGAACAATGATCAGGGCACTGGGCGCATGGCGCGCCGCTTTCGCGGCTTCCTGCCCGTGGTGGTGGACGTCGAGACGGGCGGATTCAACTGCCAGCGTGACGCCCTGCTGCAGATCGCCGCTGTCATGATCGACCTTGACGACGCGGGTCGACTGGTGCGCGGTGCGACACATTCCTATCACGTGAAGCCCTTCGAAGGCGCCAACATCGAAGCCGCGTCGCTCCAGGTGAACAAGATCGATCCCTGGCATCCGCTGCGCCCGGCGCTCGAGGAACGCGAGGTGCTGCAGCGCATATTCCGGGAAGTGCGCGCGGGCATGCAAAGCGCGGGCTGCAAGCGCGCGATCCTGGTCGGCCACAACGCCTGGTTTGATCTGTCCTTCCTGAACGCCGCGGTGGAGCGCAGCGGAGTGAAGCGCTGCCCCTTCCATCCCTTCTCAAGCTTCGATACGGCGACTCTCGCCGGTGCCGCCTTCGGGCAGACGGTGCTGGCCAAGGCGGCAACGATTGCTGGCCTGGGCTGGGACACCAACTCCGCGCACTCTGCCACCTATGACGCGGAACGCACCGCGGAGCTGTTCTGCACCATCTGCAACGAGCTCGCGGGGAGCTTCCAGTGGGCGGAAAACCGCGCTCGTACCTTGGGGTGGCACGAAAGCACGACCGCCGTGCCGGACGGCGAAGCTGATGCCGTGGACGAGCTCTAGCGCCTCAGACGGTCGCCGCCGCGGCGCCCAGCGCGCCCGCCGATTCCAGCAGGCTGCGCAATTCGCCGTTCCGGTACATCTCCATGGCGATATCACAGCCGCCGACCAGCTCGCCATTGATGAACAGCTGCGGATAGGTGGGCCAGTTCGAGTACTGCTTGAGCGCCTCACGCATCTCCGCGTCGTCGAAGATATTGACGGTGTGATATTTCGCTCCGAGCTTGCGCAGCGCGCCGGAGGTCTGGGCCGAAAAGCCGCATTGCGGAAAGTCCGGCGTCCCCTTCATGAACAGCACCACCGGGGCGCTCCCCAGTTCCTTGCGAATCCGTTCGACGACATCCATTGCTATTTCACCTTCAGTAAATTGTTCACGGCCGTGACGCCTGCGACCGTTCGCACCAGGCGCTCGGCACTATTCCGTTCGGCGCTCGAAGCGACCAGGCCACGCAGCGTCACCGCACCGCCCTGCACGCTCACCTCGAGTGCCTCCGCGCCGAGCGCGGCATCGGCCGCGATCCGGGATTGCACCGCGGCCGCCAGCCCCGCATCCGTTCCCGCACTGCTCCGGGCCCGCGTGTCTGCGGCGGTACCGCTGTGGGGTGAGCTGCCGATGACAGCGGCCACGCAGCCCGCAAGCAGCACCAACGCCCCTACCGTCGCAGCAGCGAAGCCCAGACGGCGCATGACGACTCCTGTCGGCTAACATTGAATTATGGGGGGCGGTGCCCTATTCTTCAAACTCGCTGCATAAGCGACACATCAATCAAAACAATGACTTAGTGAGGCCCGGACTATGAACCCACTGAATTCCGTGCGCGGCTCGATCGTCACCGGCGTGATCGTCGCGCTGATCATCGCATTTGCGATCCACCCTACCCAGTTTCACGAGCTGGGCCTGGCGCGCTGGCTGCACATCATGTCGGGCGTAATGTGGATCGGCCTGCTGTGGTACTTCAATGTGGTCCAGACCCCGGGCCTGGCGGCCGCCGCTGCCGACAAGGGTGGTCCGGGTGGTGCCGGGATCTCGAAATACATCGCACCGCGCGCCCTGTTGTGGTTCCGCTGGGGCGCCGTGGCCACCTGGTTGACGGGCGCCTGGTATCTAGGCCGTGGCGCGAACTTCCTCAACGCGTTTACGTTTGGGCACTTCGGCGAGGACTACTACGGATTGGTCATCGGCACAGGGGCCTGGCTCGGCACCATCATGCTGTTCAACGTCTGGGTGCTGATCTGGCCGAACCAGAAAAAGATACTGGGTCTGGTCCCCGCCACGGACGATGAGAAGGCGCGCGCCCGCAAAGTGGCGCTGCTGGCCTCGCGCACCAATTTCGTCCTCTCGATTCCGATGCTGTTGTGCATGGCCTCGGCCGCGCACGGCCTGCCATTCTGACGATCACCGGCACGCCGCAGAACCAAACGGGCGAGCTGCCCGGCGACCTGCCCGAGCAGGTGTCCCGCGCCCTGCGCGAGGACGTCGGTACCGGCGACGTGACGGCCCGGTTGATCGATGCACACGCGAGGGCGCGCGCACGCGTGCTGTGCCGGGATGCGGCGCTGATCTGCGGCGCGGCCTGGTTCGACGAGACCTTCCGGCAGCTCGACCCGGCGGTACAGGTGCGGTGGCAGGTGCGTGACGGAGCGAGCGTGGAGCCGGACACCGTATTGTGCGAGCTTGGAGGCCCTGCGCGCGCGCTGTTGACGGGTGAGCGCACGGCGCTGAATTTTCTGCAGCTGCTGTCCGGCACCGCAACGGTCACTGCCCGCTACGTGGCGGCCGTGGCCGGCACCGGCTGCCACATACTCGATACCCGCAAGACACTGCCCGGACTGCGCACGGCACAGAAATACGCCGTGCGCTGCGGCGGCGGGCAGAACCACCGCTTCGGCCTGTACGATCGAGTGCTGGTCAAGGAAAACCATATCGCCGCGGCCGGATCCATCGAAGCGGCCGTGCGCAACGCGCGCCAGCTATCGCCCGGTCTGCTGGTGGAAGTCGAAACCGAAAATCTGGCAGAAGTGGCTGGCGCGCTGGCTGCCCGCTGCGACATCATTTTGCTCGACGATTTTCCGCTCGCCACTCTGCGTGAGGCGGTCAAGCTCAACCGCGCCGCGCCGCACCCGGCCCAGATGGAGGCTTCGGGCGGCGTCAGCCTCGAAAGGGTCGCGGCCATCGCCGCCACGGGCGTGGACTTCATTTCAGTCGGCGGCCTCACGAAGCACGTGCAGGCCGTCGATCTTTCGATGCGCGTGGGCTAACCGACGGTTATTTCTTCCGCGCCGGCCTGCGGCGCCGAGCCGTCTTCTTCGCCTTCTTGGCCTTGGCCTTCGGCTTCGCCCGGGCCTTGGCCTTTGTTTTGGTCCTGGACTTGGCCTTGGGCTTCGCTTTGGCCTTAGGCTTCGCCTTTGGCTTCGGCCTCGCCTTTGGCTTGGGCTTTGCTTTGGCCTTGGGCTTCGCCGCGGCCTTAGGTGCAGGCTTCGGCATTGCCGCGGGCTTGGCTGCGGCCGGTTTGGCGGCCACGGCCGGCATTGAATGGACCGCGAACATGACGCCCTGCGGATCGAGGAGCTGCACAATGCGGCCACCTCCCGGGACGTCCATCGGACCGTTGCTCAGCTTGCCGCCGGCTGCGACCGCCGCGGCCCCGGCCTGATCGGCGCTGGCGTGGTGCATATACGGCAACCAGGCGGGTGACATGGGATTGCCGGCCTGGATCGCATACATCCCGCCGATATCCGGGCCGCCCAGGCCAAAAGTCTGATACGTCATGCCACCGCCCATATCCATGGGGGGCTTGGCAACCCAGCCGAACAGCTGCCGGTAAAACCCGAGCGCAGACTCCCGGTCACGCGCGGCCAATTCATTCCAGTCAAAGGCCGCGGCGTTCGCCCCGCCCGGCTCGCGGGCGGGCCGATACACGCCAAAGCGCGCGCCCTGCGGATCGATCAGCACCGCCGCGCGGCCCACGGTCGCAATGTCCTCGGCCGGCTTGAGGATCCACGCACCCAGGCCTAAGGCTTTCGCTACGGTGGCATCGACATCATTGCTGCCGATATATCCCAGCCATTGGGCCTTGGCGCCCATGGCGCGCGCTTCATCGGACAGGCGCATCGCTCCTGCCAGGGGCACGCCGTCGCCGGCGGAAAATATCGTGTAGGGCGACCCCGGACTCATGGGTTGCGCACGCCACGAAAACAGGCGCGAGTAAAAGCCGGTCAGGTTTTCCGGGTCGTTGCAGAGCAGTTCATGCCAGACGAACCGCCCGTGAAAGCTGGGCTGAGCCATGTCGGTCCCCTTGAGGCTGGTTGGGTGATGCGAAGCCCGTGGCTTCTGCTAACCACGACAATATCCCAAACTAGGGCCGCCTACCAATCGCAGGGTTCACTTCCACTGTAACGTGCACGATTTCCTCGTGGGCCTTGAGCAGCGAGCGGAAATATTCAGGTGTCGCCTCAGAAGCGGTCGTAACACTGAGCAGGCAGGCGTACCTGCCCTTGCCGACCTTCCACACGTGCAGGTCATCGAGGTCTGCGCGGAGCGGAGCGTCACGCAGGGTCTGCCGGATCCGCGCCACCACGGGCGCATCCATGTCGGCGTCCAGGAGGCTCCGGCTCGTCGAGCGCAGCAGCGCGACGGCCCAGGCCGCGACCACGCCGGACCCAAACAGGCCCACGGCCGCGTCGAGCCAGGGGACCAGCAGGTACTTGGCGCCCGTCAGCGCCAGGATCGCCAGCACCGAGGTCGCCGCATCGGCGGCCACGTGCACATAGGCCGAGCGCAGGTTGAGGTCGGTACCGGCGTGAGGGTGGGCAGTCCCGTGCGTGTGGGCATGCGCATGTGCGTGGGCGTGGGCGCCGTGACGGCCCGGCCGTGGCGCCGCCCCGGCGAGCATCCAGGCGGACAGGAGGTTGACCAGCAAACCCAGCGTGGCGACCCCGATAGCCTGGTTGTAGGCGATGGCGCCCGGGTGGAGCAGCCGCGTGACGCATTCGTAAACCATGAACACGGCCACGCCCACTAGAATCAGCGCGCTCGTGTAGCCACCCAGCACCTCGACCTTCCAGGTGCCAAAGGCGAAGCGATCGTCGTGGCGAAGCCGGCGCGCAAAGGCATACGCCGCGACGGACAGCCCCAGGGCGATCACATGCGAGCTCATGTGCCACCCGTCTGCGAGCAGCGCCATCGAATTGAATTTCCAGCCCGCCAGCAGCTCCACCAGCATGGTGACCGCCGTGAGCACCACGACCCAGCGCGTCCGCCGCTCGGCGAGCGGATTCACCTCATCGAACTGGTGGGTGTGCGCCACTTTGGTGCCCGGTGTGTCGCTGGTCATGCGCGGTTTGTCCCGATCGCTGCGGATCGACCCCGTATACTCCGCGCCACTATAAACCAGCCGGACCGGCCTCCCATGCAGCGAGCGATCCGTAACCATCATTTCGCCTTCATCCGCGACTTTGCCACCCGCTGGGATGCGCTGGCGCTGATTGTGGCGCTCGGAGTGGTGGCATTCCTGGCGGAGGCCAGCCGCGGTCTGCTGGCGCCGCTCTCACAGCTGGATGCCACGCCGCTCTCGCTCGCCCCCGTGCACCTGCCGGCGTATGCAGCCCGCACCACGTTGCGCATGTTCGCGGCAATGGTCCTGTCGCTGGCTTTTACGCTCAGCTATGCGACCTGGGCCGCCAAGAGCGCACGGGCCGCGAAGCTGCTCATCCCGCTGCTCGACATCCTGCAGTCAGTGCCGATTCTTGGTTTCATTTCCATCACCGTGGTGTTCTTCATGTCGCTGGTGCCCGGCCGCGTGCTGGGCGCCGAATTTGCCGCGATCTTCGCGATCTTTACGAGCCAGGCCTGGAACATGGCCTTCAGTTTCTATCAGTCATTGCGAACGGTACCCACGGAACTGGAAGAAGCCGCCGCCTCCTTTCACCTGACGCCGTGGATGCGCTTCTGGCAGCTCGAGGTCCCTTTTGGCCTGCCCGCGCTGGTCTGGAACATGATGATGTCGATGTCGGGCGGCTGGTTTTTCGTGGTCGCCTCCGAATCGATCAGCGTCGGCCACACCTCCGTGGCCCTGCCCGGGATCGGCTCCTACATTGCCCTGGCGATCCAGCAGCGCAATCTGCACGCCATCGGCTGGGCCATCGCGACCATGGGGCTGGTGATCCTGGTCTACGACCAGCTGCTGTTCCGGCCGCTGATCGGCTGGGTCGATCGCTTTCGCGTCGAGCAGGAACCGGGGATGGAGCCGCCGGCGTCCTGGGCGCTGACGATGATGCGCCGCTCACGCCTGATCAGCGGCCTGACCGTGCTGTTCTACAGCGCGGTACGTTGGACCAGCTGGGCGAGCACGCCGCATGAGGCGCTGCGCCCGGATGGCGCACCTGCGCCACGCGCCCGCTGGCGGGGCTGGGGGCTGATATGGCCGGCGCTGCTGCTGGCCATCGTTGCCCTCGCGCTGCGCAAGCTCGCCCAGACACTCTTTGCCCAGACGCAGCTCGCGGAACTGCGGACGGTGGGTCTGCTCGGGCTCCTGACCATGGTGCGCGTGGTGGTGCTCATCGGCCTGGCGAGCCTGCTGTGGGTGCCGGTCGGTGTCTGGATCGGGATGCGCCCGCGCGTGGCCCAGTGGGTACAACCCCTGGCCCAGTTTCTCGCGGCCTTTCCCGCCAATCTGCTGTTCCCGCTGGCGGTGTATGCGATCGTCGCCTGGCAGCTGAACCCCGATCTGTGGCTGAGCCCGTTGATGATTCTCGGCACCCAGTGGTACATCCTGTTCAACGTCATTGCTGGAGCGTCCGCCATGCCCTCCGAGCTCCGGCGTGCCGCGCAAAATCTGCGTGTGGGCGGCTGGCTGTGGTGGCGGCGTGTGGCCCTGCCGGGGGTCATGCCTTACTTCGTGACTGGAGCGATCACCGCATCGGGTGGTTCCTGGAACGCCGCAATTGTTGCGGAACTGGCGAGCTGGGGCAGCACCAAGGTGCGCGGCCACGGCGGCCGGCGACTTCCACCACATTGTCCTTGGCATCGCCACGATGTGCCTGTTCGTGGTCGCCATCAACCGCCTGTTCTGGCGCCCGCTGTACTACTACGCGGAACGCCGCTATCGCCTGAGCTGAGAATGCCGGAGCCCACTACATGAACGCCATGCCACTGCTGCAGGTCGATGCCGTCGCCAAGTCCTTTGAAAAACCGGACGGCCAGGAACTGCTGGTGCTCGAAGGGGTGAACCTGCAGCTCTTCGAGGGCCAGATCATCGGCCTGCTGGGCCGCTCGGGATCCGGGAAATCCACACTGCTACGCCTGATTGCCGGCCTGGCGGCGCCCACCCGCGGGCAGTGCAATTATCTGGGCATACCCGTGGACGGACCTGCGGTCGGCATTTCCATGGTGTTCCAGAGCTTCGCGCTGTTCCCCTGGCTCACGGTCTACGAGAACGTGGCCCTGGGGCTCGAGGCGCAGCGTCTGCCGCGCCCGGAGATCCGCAGCCGCACACTGGCCGCGATCGACCTCATCGGTCTCGACGGCTTCGAATCTGCGTATCCGCGCGAGCTCTCTGGAGGCATGCGCCAGCGCGTGGGCTTCGCGCGCGCGCTGGTCGTGCATCCCAATATCCTGCTGATGGACGAACCCTTCTCAGCCCTCGATGTCCTCACCGCCGAGACCCTGCGCACCGATTTTCTGGACCTGTGGTCCGAGGGGCGCATGCCGATCAAGGGGGTCATCCTCGTCACCCACAACACCGCGGAGGCGGTGCTGATGTGCGGCCGCGTGCTCTCAGCAATCGAAGTCACCCTGCCACAGCCTCGCAATCGCCTCGATCCGGCGTTTCGCGAGCTGGTGGAGCGGATCTATGTCGAGATGACCGCGCGCATGAGCGGCGTACGGGCCGACGTCCGCACCGAATTCTTCCCCGGACAGGGCATCGGCAGCGTCCTGCCGCACATCTCGTCCAACGAGCTGGCGGGCCTGCTCGAGGCGGTCGCCGCCGAGCCCTTCAGCGGCAAGGCCGACCTGCCCAAGATCGCCACCGACCTGCAGATGGAGATCGACGAGTTATTCCCGGTCGCCGAAACGCTCCAGATGCTGCGCTTCGCCGAACTCGAGGGCGGTGATCTGAAGCTGACCGAAGCAGGGACTGCCTTCGCCAACGCGGCCCTGGACGAGCGCAAGCGCATCTTTGCGCGCCAGCTCCTCACCTACGTGCCACTCGCCGCCCATGTGCGCCGGGTGCTCGATGAACGCACCTCGCACGTGGCCCGCAAGAGCCGCTTCATCGACGAGCTGGAGGATTTCATGACCGAGGACGATGCGGAGCAGACGTTGCGCGCGATCATCGGCTGGGGACGCTACGCCGAAGTTTTTGCCTACGAGGACGAGAGCGCGCGCTTCACGCTGGAGAACCCGGCCTAGGGCACAGCGACCCTCCGCGCGGCCTGAGCACCTTAAGAGCGCCGCCCCGCGTTGGTATGAACGGCCAGCGGAAGGGTATTATGCGCATAGGGCAACGCTGCTTTTGACGTCCTTGCGAGGGGAACGCCCCCATATGACTCAACGCACAGCATTCGCGTGGCTGGCGCTGGCCTGCGCCGGAGTTTTCCTGGCTCCATTGTGCGCCGTTGGTGAAGCGCCCGGCAAATCGCAGCCGATCGTCCTGAAGGCCGCGCGCCTGTTCGACTCCGTCTCTGGTCGATTGCAGGAACCTGGCATCGTGCTGGTTGAGGGCGCAAGGATCCAAGCCGTGGGCGCTGATACCAGGATCCCTGATAATGCGCAGGTCATCGAGCTTGGCGATGCCACGCTGCTGCCTGGCTTCATTGATGCCCATGTTCACCTGTCGCAGGAGGCGAGCGATCGGTGGTACGAAGACTGGTACTCCGGGGTGATGCGCTTCCCTGCCGAACAGGCGCTTTATGGCGCCCACTACGCCAAGGCGACTCTCGAAGCCGGTGTCACGACGGTTCGCGATCTCGGCTCCGCGGACTACGTTTCGCTGGGGCTCAGAAATGCCATCAAGGCTGGCATGATCCCGGGTCCGCGCATGCTGGTGGCGAACTTTGCCATCGGAGCGACCGGAGGCCATGCGGATCAGGACCCTGTACCGCCGCAGCGAATTGCACCGCTGGGTCCCCTCCAGGGCGTGTGCAATGGTCCGGAAGAATGCCGGGCCGCGGTACGTTATCAAATCAAATTTGGCGCGGACGTGATCAAATTCATGCCCTCCGGCGGCGTGCTATCGCTATCCGATCCCGTTGCGGTCCCCGAACTCACCCAGGAGGAGATGAACGCCATTGTCTCGGAAGCACATAGCTGGAATCGCAAAGTGGCCGCACACTGCCATGGCGACCGCGCGGCCAAGATGGCCATCACCGCGGGCGTGGACTCCATCGAGCACGGCACATTTCTTCAGGACGACACACTGCAGGAGATGAAAGCAAAGCACGTGTACCTGGTGCCGACGCTGTTTGCGGGGTTCTGGGTAGGTGAGAAGGCCTCTACTTTTCCACCGGTCATCGCAGATAAAGCGCGAGCAGTGACGACCCAGATGCAAAGGATGTTCCAGCGCGCGGTCAAGATCGGCGTTCCGATTGCGATGGGGACAGACGCCGGAGTTGAACCGCACGGCATGAACGCGCGGGAATTCTCGCTGATGACCGACAATGGCATGACGCCTGCTCAGGCGCTGATGGCCGCCATGGCGAACGGCGCCGACTTGCTTGGCATCGCCGATAAGACGGGCACCCTGCAGGCAGGAAAGTACGCCGACATCGTGGCGGTCGTCGGCAATCCGCTGGCTGATATCAGCGCCACGCGGCATCCAGTGCTGGTCATGAAAGAGGGGATCATCTACCTCGGCGGTAAGCAACAGACAGGTGGCATCAGCGCACGGCCGTGAAGCGCTCAACGAAAAGCCGGGCCCAGTGCCCGGCTTTTCGTTCCGCAGAGCGCGGAATCTGCCATTATTTCAAATCCAGTTCCTGGCCGGTCCAGGAACCGAGGATGCGGCGGATCTTGCCGCGATCGATCATGCTCTTGTTGGCGGCTTCCACACTGCCCTCGGTCATCTTGGCAATCGCGTCGGCCTTGGCGGTCGCCCCATCCTGCGTTGCCCAGTTCTTGTAGGTGACGACCAGGTACAGGTCCGCATCGTTTTCGCCGCGCGCTTCGACCGTCACTACCCGGTAGCTGACGACATCACCCATCTTCTTGGCAGCCTCCTGCGAGGCCTTCCATACCGTGTCCAGGTAACTCATGTAGGCGTCGAATTTGCCGGGCTCGGTACGAACCGCAGTGACGTTAACGACCGGTCCTTCGGTATACGCGTGATCCTCCGCCACCGCGGCCATGCTTGAGAGTGCAAGACCTGCCGTCGCCGCGCAGGCGATAAAACGAATCGTCCTGAACATAAAATACCCCTGTCTTGGTTGAAATTGTTGCCGAGGAAGGAAAGTGAAGCTCGAACGGAGCGCGCCCCGCGCCCCGTGGGCCCCTGCAGAGCGGCCGATCCTACGAGCGATGCCGCAGGCGGTCAATCGGTATGTCCGAGTTCGTCACAGCGTGCGGGCGAAATACAATTCCGCCCACTTGAGGCGCTAGGCGGGCCTCGCAAGGACCACGTGCGTGACGCTGGGTGCTACCACGTGCCGGATGCAGCGATACCCAAGCTCCACCGAGTCAAGACCAGCGAACAGGCGTTCGCCGGAACCGAGCAGGACCGGAGCGATGGCCAGATGCATCTCGTCCACG
>Ga0193713_1000302_pt1 | contig 16814 bp, 13 predicted proteins | sample H3a2metaG_FD_143054 | JGI IMG/M metagenome (GOLD analysis project Ga0193713, IMG submission 143054) | Soil microbial communities from a riparian zone of the East river system, Colorado, United States - H3a2 | ecosystem: Environmental > Terrestrial > Soil > Riparian zone | place: USA: East River... | reverse complement strand
ACGAGAAGTCCGACCTGCGGCTCCGCGTCGTCCGCAGCGCGATCGCCGCCGTCGAAAAGGTTTCCGGAGCGGAGGAGAATTCGGCGGAAACGGAGAAGGCCAAAAAGTAGGCTTCAAGCTTCGAGCTTCGAGCGGCTCCAGGCTTGCGGCGGCTTGAAGCTCGGAGCTTGAAGCTCGAAGCTATTTCCAGGAAGGAAGCATGCAGGAGTCCAAGACCCAGCTCGTCATCATCCTGATCTGCGTCCTCTTCTCGGGCCTGATCCTGTCGCCCAAGAAACCGCAGTTCGTGGACCAGGTGCTCGACAAGCCCCAGATCGAGAAGGGCATCGACCTGGCCGGCGGCGCCGAGCTGAAGTACCGCGCCCTCTGGAAGCCCGGCTTCGAAGGCAACACCACCGTCGAACTCCAGAAGATCCAGCACGTGCTGGAGAACCGCTTCCGCCAGGCCCGCGGCGCGCTCCTCGAGCCCCGCATCACACCCGCCGGCAAGGACCAGATCATCCTCCAGATGCCAGGGATCGACCAGGACAAGCTCGACGACTACAAGCGCCTCGTCACGAAAATCGGCCACCTCGAGCTGAAAGAGGGCGCCTCCAAGGAGATCTACGACGAGTTCAACGCGACGGGCATCACGCCCTCGGGCTACGACAAGTATCCGCCGGGGGAGCACCGTCCGGACTCCCAGCACTATTCGTGGATCAAGGACTGGCTCCTGACCAAGCACGAACCGGTCATCACGGGCGATGAGGTGAGCGATGCCCGGCCCGAGGCGGACCTCCTGCAGGGCAAGAGCTGGGTCGTGAGGTTCGAGCTGAACGACATCGGGGCGAAGAAATTCGACGAGGCGGCCGCGAGGCTCTACAACCAGGCCCCGAGCCGGGGATACATCGCGATCATCCTCGACGGCAATCCCATCTCCGCGCCCGCCGTGCAGGCCGCGAAATTCGGCGGGACCGGAGTGATCTCAGGGGGCTTCACCCAGGATAGCGCGCGGGAACTCGCCATCGTCCTGAAGAGCGGCAGCCTCCCGGTCCCGATCGGAAGAATCCTCGAGAACGGGCTTCCGAAACCCGGGGAGCCCGAGGCCGAGAATTTCGTCGGCCCGTCGCTCGGCCAGGACTCCATCCAGCGTGGGATCTGGGCCTGCGCGATCTCGCTCATCGGCGTCGCCCTCTTCATGCTGATCTACTACCGCTCGGGCGGCGCCATCGCGGTCGCCGGCCTCGGGATCAACCTGCTCTTCCTGCTCGGGCTGATGGCCCTCTTCCACGCCACCCTGACCCTGCCCGGCCTCGCGGGCCTCGTCCTGACCATCGGCATGGCGCTCGACGCGAACATCCTCATCCTCGAGCGCATCCGGGAGGAGACCGAGCGCGGCAAGACCGTGATGCAGGCGATGGAGGCGGGCTACCACCGCGCCTTCTCGACCATCATGGACTCCAACCTGACGACCCTCGTGGCCGCCGTCGTCATGTACTACTTCGGCACCGGCGCCATCCAGGGATTCGCCGTGACGCTGTCGCTCGGCATCCTGACGACGCTCATCTCCGTGCTCTGGTGCTGCAAGGTTTTCCAGCGCGTCCTCGTCCAGAACGGGACCATCAAGCACTGGAAGTTCATGCAGCTCCTCAAGACGCCGAACATCGACTTCGTCCGGCTCGCCCTGCCGGCGACCCTGATTTCGGCGGCGCTCATGATCGGCAGCATCGCCATCTTCCTCCACCGCGGAGAATCCCAGTTCGGCATCGAATTCAAGGGTGGGTCGATGGTGCACGTCGCCTTCGCGGATCTCCAGGAAATCGACCAGGTCCGGAAGACCGTCGCCGGGATCCGCGTCACGGCCGACGGCAAAGAGGTGGAGAAGTACCCCGACGCCGAAATCCAGACCGTCGCCCAGGCGGGACAGGGCTGGAAGTCGGTCTCGGGTATCGCCATGACGAGGTCCCTGGAATTCCAGCTCCGGACCGTGTCCTCGGACATCGACGCCCTGAAGAAGGACCTCCAGGACGCCTTCAAGGGGGCGCTGTCGCACGAGCCCTTCGAGATCCTGGCGGAGGTCCCCCCGAACGACCGGGACTTCGACGGCCGGGGCCGGGGCGCCGGAATGTATCTCTACTTCCGCGACTCCAAGGATTTCGCGCTCGAGAAAATCGACGCCGCCCTTTCCGACGGCCTCAAGGACCTCCTGGAGCGGGATGCCACGGGACGCCCCTTCTTCTCGCTCGCGATCGAGCCGGACTCGACCCCGGGCCTGAAGAGGGCGCTCTTCATCATTTCCAGGAAGGACGCGGGCCGGGTGATCGAGGTGAAGGAGAAGATCCGGACCCTCGGCAAGGCCGGCAAGATCCCGCTGACGAGCGACCCCTTCGTCGCGTCCGAGAAGGTGCACGCCACGGTGGCCGCCGAGATGCAGAACAGCGCCGCCTGGGCCATGATCTGGTCGTGGGTCTTCATGATCATCTACATCGTCGTCCGCTTCCAGAAGTTCGCCTTCGGCATGGCGGCCGTTCTCGCGCTGATCCACGACGCGATCCTGGCCGTCGGCTTCACCTCGCTGGCGGGCTGGATCGTCCCGAAGAGCTGGGGCCTCAGCTTCGAGATGAACATGAACACCCTGGCCGCCGTGCTCACCATCATCGGCTACTCGGTCAACGACACCATCGTCACGTTCGATCGGATGCGCGAGAACTTCGGACTGATGAAGAAGGAATCCTTCCGGGAGATCATCAACGCGAGCGTGAACCAGACGCTTTCGCGGACGATCCTGACGGCCTTCACCGTCTGGGTCACCTGCATCGTGCTCTACTTCTTCACCATGACCTCGGGCGGGGGCATCGCCTCCTTCGCCTTCCCGATGCTCATGGGCGTCATCGTCGGCTCCTACTCGACGGTCTACATCGCCGCGCCGATCCTGATCTGGTGGTTCCGCGGGAAGAAACCGATCACGGCCTGAGTGACAGACTTCAGACTTCAGAAGTTCTCAGTTTGACTGAATTCTGAAGTCTGAGGTCTGAAGTCTTTCTCAGAATCAGGTCAAGGTTTCCCGCCGTCATTGCCGATATTTCCCCTGACGCTGTAACGCTTCCATAGAGGGGGACAATCATGACCACCAAGGTGAAAGTCGCCATCGCCGCCGTCATCGTGGCGGCCATCGGGGCCGTCGTCGGCTACGACCTGATGCAGGCCAAGAACCGCGCCACCATGGCCGAAACCGCGCCGCGCGACGAATCGGGCCTCACGCTGGTCCGCGAGACCTCGAACGCGGGAACTCCCGCCCCGGAGACCCCGGCCAACGCCGCGGCCGTGATCGGCGAGGCCGACCGGCGCGAAACCGGACCGGCCGGCGCTCCTCCAACCCAGCCCGACCGGACCGCGGCCCCCGCGCCCGTCCCGGCGCCCCTCCCGGTCGATCCCCACCCGGCGACCGAGGAGTACGTCGTCCAGGCGGGAGAGACCCTCGCCGCCATCGCGGAAAAGAAGTACGGCGATCAGAACAAGTGGACGATCATTGCGAAGGCCAACCCGACGGTGAACCCGAACAAGATGAAGGTGGGCGCGAAGCTCGTCCTCCCGAGCCCCGCGGCGACTCCGAACCCGGCCCCCGAGGCCGCCGCGGCAAAGGCGGAGCCCGATCCCGCCCCCGCGGACGGCTCGCCCCGGACGTACACGATCCAGGTGGGCGACTCGCTCTCCAAGATCGCGAAGCGGTTCTACGGGACCACCACGGCCGTCGCGAAAATCAAGGAAGCCAACGTCGAGGCGCTCCAGGACGTGGACATCCTCGCCGTGGGCCTGAAGCTCGTCCTCCCCGAAATGCCGGCCAAGGCTCCGCCCACGGTCACGAAGGGCGAGCCGGGCACGAACCACACGACGGAAAAGGTGGATCCCCAAACCCCCACCGGCCGGACCCACACGGTCGCCCGCGGTGAGAGCCTCTGGAAGATCGCCGACAAGTACCACGGCGGCCTGGGCGTCCTCGCCTTCATGGACAAGCTCGTCGCGGCCAATCCCGACAAGCTCTCCTCGAAGAACACCCCGCTGCACGTGGGCTGGGCCCTCGCGATTCCGAACATCGAATAACCCAGGCGCAACCCGCCGACGACGGGCCGCCCCCCCGGGCGGCCCGTTTTATTTTGGGGACAGACTTCAGACATCAGACTTCATTAGACGGCAGTTCTGAGTACTTCTGAAGTCTGATGTCTGAAGTCCGACGACTATCGATTATCATGATCCGATGGTCGTCCGTTTCCAGTGCCCCTCGTGTTCCTACGACGCTCCCGTTCCCGACGAATACGGGGGAGCCACGCTGAAGTGCCCCCAGTGCGCCACCGCCTCGGTCGCCGGGGCCGGGGGCCGCGACGGCGAGGCCCCCACCCGCCCCTGCCCCTTCTGCGCGGAACCCGTGCGCCTCTCCGCCCGCAAGTGCCGCCACTGCGGCGAAATCCTCGACCGCAACCTCGCCATCGCAAAGCAGCAGGAGCGCCTGAAGGAGATCGAGCGGCGGCAGGCGCTGCTCGTCACGGAGCTTCCCGGGTCGCGCGCCGCTTTCATCTGCGGGGTGCTTTCGATCCTCTCCGCGCCCGGCATGTTCGTGGGCGTGGCGCTCGGGAGCGTCGCGATGTTGCTCGGGACCTCCTCGCTCAAGGAGGCGCCGCGCCATCCCGGGCTCCCGGGAGCGCAGCGGGCCCGCCGGGCGATCCTCCTGGGGGCGCTCGGCGTGCTGACGAGCCTTCTGATCTTCGCCATGCTCCTTCCCCGGCTCAAGGGCGCCTTTCGGGATTAGCGTCCGATGCTCTTCCTCCCCTTCGACCGGAAGATCAACGATCGCATTCCCTGGGTGATCTGGGGGCTCCTGGCGGTCAACGTGGCCGTCTTCGTCGTCGTGAACTGGTTCCACAGCCTCCGCCACCTCCAGGACATCTTCAACAATTACGGGGCGATCCCCCACGATCTCCACGGGTACGCCTGGGTCACCCACCTCTTCCTCCACGCGAACGAGGCGCACCTGGTCGGCAACATGGCCTTCCTGCTCCTGTTCGGGATGAACGTGGAGCGCAAGCTGGGCCCGGCGGTGACGCTGGGCGTCTATCTCCTCTCCGGATTCGCCGCGCTGGCGGCCTTCGCGGCCGTCAATTCCGATCTCCGCCACCCGCTCATCGGGGCGTCGGGGGCCATCTCGGGCGTCGTCGGCATGTACCTCGTGCTCTTCCGCCGGCGGGTCGTCGACGTCCTCTGGTGGGCGTTCGTCGTCGCGGGAATCGTGCGCCTGCCCGCGGTCTTCGTGGCGACCTTCTGGTTCGCGCTCGAAGTGCTCCAGGCGCTCCTGTTCAACAAGTACGCCGAGGTGGCCCACTGGGCCCACGTCGCGGGCTTCGCCGCGGGGTACCTGGTCATCCTGGCCGGCCGGAGGATCCTCCCCTCGTACCCCGATATCTACGCCTCGACCGAGGACGCGCCCAAGGCGGCCGATCGGTTCGAGGAAAAGGCCTATATTCCCGAGGCGCCGGCGGGGCCCAAGGCGGACGGACTCCGGCTGATCGCGAGGGACTGGAGGCCGCTGACCTCGGGGCTTCGCCGGATCGTCGATGGCGTCCTCCCGGGGTCCGGGGCCTTCGCGACGCCGGCGCGCATCGCCGCCGGGCTGGCGCCGCCGCAGGCGGAGGATCTTCGGGCGCGGCTGGAGCGCGCGGGATTCCTCGCCCTGATCCAGCCCCAGGAGCGGGAGATTCCGAGCGCGCCGCTGGTGTTCATCGACGAGCTCTCGGCAGGCTCCGAGGGCCTCATCCTGCGCGACCCGCGCGGTGTGGGGCGGATCGTCGACCCCGCCTCGGTGGTCCGGATCCAGAAAGGATCGACGCGCGGCGCAGTTCCCATCCTGGACCTCGTCACGCGCGATCCATGGCGCCGGTACCGGCTCAGCGGGGCGACCTCGACAATTCCGCTCGTGGATGTGGTCAGGGCCTTGCGGGCGGGGTTTCCGATGTTGCCGGGGCTGGAAGATGGCGCGGTCGGATTCGAAAAACTGTCGGACTTGGACGAGTACTTCGGCTGGCGGTTGCAGGTTGAAGGTTCGACGGTCAAGCCTCAGGCCTGAGCCTTGGGGTTCGGCGCGGGATGCGGGGTCTTGCCGTTGCCATTGCCGTTCCCGTTGCCGCCGGCATGGGCCTTGAGCTTCGCCTTCTTCTGGCGCTCCTCCTCCTGGGCGACGCCGATGCTGAGATTGAGCGTCTCGATGTCGCAGACGACGCGGTAGATCCGCTCGTTCATCTCGTCCACCTCATCCTGGAGTTTCATGTACTTCCCGATGAGGACGAGCTTCTGCGCCTCGAGCTCCTTGACCTTCTTGCTTTCTTCTTCCATTTCCATGTCCGCCCCCTCGCTCCCCGGATTCATCGTATCACACGCCAGCGCGCGGGGCGAATTTGAGCCCTGTCCAGAAACCGGCGGAGGGTTCACATCATGTTATAGCCCAGTACTTTAGGATTGCCACCAGAATCAGGCGCGTGCGCTTTCGTTTTCTCACGTCACCGGCTTGCGGGCGCGGGCCTCGCAGCCGTATATCGCGCATCCTCCGGAGTACTTCCAGCAGTCGGCGTGGTGCGGCGTGCCGCATTTCGGGCAGTTCCGGCCGTCGCCTTCGACGCGGTGCCCGCATACCGGGCATTCCGATCCCGACCGGGCTTCCGCGGGCGAGAGCTCCACGTCCGGCGCCGCGGATGCGCGCGCCCTGCCGAGAATCGCCGCCGCCAGGGCCACGACCGATTCGAGGGCGTTGGCGTCGCGCGACAGGCCGCGACCCAGGCGCAGCGAGACTCCGGCGCTGCCGAGATCCAGCATGACGTCCGCGCGGCCGAACCACCCGCCCGAATTCCGGAGATTCCAGAGGGCGCGCCGGGTCTCGAAATCGAGAAGGGCCTTCGCCCATCGATCGTCCGAGGTTTCGATCAAGAAGGCGCGGTCGAAGGCCGGATCGCCGACCTCGACCTCCGATCCGCCCACGATCCTGCGGGCCCAGCGTCCCACATTCCGGGGAGCCACCCGCAGGCGGCGCCAGGAGGACCACTGGAAATGGACGCGGGTGTGGCGCGGCCACTCGAGAAAACCGGAGACTGTCACCACCCCCGGGATTCCCTGCGAACTGATCTCCACCAGGGGTTCGAACTCGGAATCGCCGGGGACGGTCCGGCCATTCCACCGGAGCTCCAAGGGGCCCAAGAGGCGATCCGGTATCCGCCGGCGATTCCGCGACGCTTGATAGAAGGCCAAGCCGCCCAGCAGGGAGACGTAGAAGACGATGATCAACAAGGGTCCCAGCTGGACCTCTGCAAGAACCACGGGGCTTCCTTTCAGGCCGCGGCGCGACGCGGCGAACAACCATAGATGGCGCACCCGCCGAAGTACTTCCAGCAATCCTCGTGGTGCGGCGTCCCGCATTTCGGGCAATTCCGGCCGTCGCCTTCGACGCGGTGCCCGCACACCGGGCAGGACGAGCCGGCCGGGGTTTCGACCGCCGCGAGGACCATGCCCTGGACACGCTCCGCGGCGCGCGCCTTCTTCATGATTTCGACCGCAAGCTGAATCAATTCGTCGAGGCGCTCGGAGTCGCCCGCAATCATCCGGGCGATGCGCACCGTGATGCCCTCCGGCCCGACGTCGATCGTGATCCGGTTGAGACCCATCCACGTGCGGTAGGAGGCCAGTCGACCCATGCGGCGCCGCACGTCGCCGTCGAGAATCTCCCGCGCCCAGGCGGCGTCGGGGGCCTCGATCCAGAAAACGCGATCGAACGTTTCGTCGCCGATCGTGATGTCGGCGCTCCCGAAGATTCGCCGAAGCGATGAGGACAGCCCCTCCGGCATGACTCGGAGCCGGCGAGAAGTCCTCCAGTCCAGTCGAACGCGCGTCCACGGGTGCCGACCCGAGTGGCAGTCCACGCGGCCCTGGGCGCCCTCGGGATGGATGTCGAACTCGGGATCGCTGAAAAAGACGCCGCCGCGGATCCGACTCTCCCACCGGTTGGCGACCGAGGACATGGCGTTGATCCAAGTCCTTCTCCGCCACTCAACCCCGATGACGGCCGCGAGAACGATTCCGAAAATCACGAAACAGCCGGAGGCGTCGTTGTCGGCGAGGACGGCGAGCATGTTCATGGATCAGGCCACTCCGCGATCACGAGGCCTGTTGGGGATTTGCCGCGGCCGGCCCGCGCAACCAAGGACGCCCTCGATGGTCCCGCTGACGCGCGGCGAATGGCGGAAGCCTTCGGGAAGGTACTGGCCCTTCAAGCGTCGGGCCACCTGGCTGAAGGTCTGGCTTACGGCCCGGCGTCGGTTGGGGTCCATGCTGGCGAACAGGATGATGAGCATGCCCAGGACGAGGTACCGGATGGCCCAGAAGTCGCCGGCGGTATCCATTCCGACTATTTGACCTCGCGCCGGCGTCGCGTGTGACCTGGAATCAGGGAGCGGGCGCCGATAGGTCCTCTTCCGAGTGCTTCTGGCCGTCGTACGTGAGGAGCTTGAGCTGGTCCTCGACGACGGTCTCCAGGTTCACCGGGCGCTGCCAGATCCGCTGGAGATTGCGGAGCGTGTCGCGCGCCTCCTCCAGGTCGAGGTCGAATCCCTCGTGGGCATGGCGGAGGAGGAGCTCGGATCGGTTGCGGAAATTGCCGTCCACGACCTGGAGGAGGGGGTGGCCCATGTTCGTCAGCCGGAAGAGCAGCGTGCGCTTCACCGTCTCGAAGTCGCGCTCGCCGATCTCGTACCGGTTGGACTGCGCGTTGTGGCGGTAGACAAAGAGGTTCTGGTCCTCGCAGAACTCCTTGGTGAGGAAGTCGTCGATGAAGGTGAGATCGTTGTAGATCCGTCGGACCTCGAAGATCTTCTCGCGGCCAAGGCCCAGGTTGAGGTCCCACTGCCGCTTGCGCGCGAGGTCGTCGCACTCGTCGTACTCCCGGCCGAACCGCCCCCGGTTCCAGCGGTCCTCGATGTCCCGCCAGAGCTCCACGCCGAGCTTGTACGGGTTGAGCGCGCCGGGCTGGGAGCCGAGCGTCGCGGAGTGGTGGTCCGCGAAGTCCACGACCTCGGCGGGGTCGAGCGCCTTCTCCGTCATGATCTTCGCGTGCCAGTACGTGGCCCATCCCTCGTTCATGATCTTGGTCAGGGCCTGCGGCGCGATGTAGTACGACTCCTCGCGGACGATCGAAAGGACGTCGCGCTGCCAGTTCTCGATCGGCGCGTGCTCGATCAGGAAGGCGAGAACGTCCTTCTCGGGCCGCTCGGGGAACCGCTTGGCCTGGCGGGCGCGATCCTCGTTGTGCTTGCGCTGGGCCTCGAGGTACTCCGGCGGATTGATGTACCGGTCCATGTAGTCGTGGTCGGCGCGGAACCGGCGGACGGCCGCCGGGTCCTCCGCCTCCGAGAAGTCGTAGCGCGTCCGCCGGCGCGTCGGCGAATAGACCGAGTGGTAGTCGATGAGCCACTCGAGTGACAGAGCCGCGTCGAGGAACTCCTCCACGGTCTTCTCGCCGTGCCGCTCGAGGTAGCGCCGGATGCGCGTCCCGTGGTTCGCCATCTCGTCGATCATCCGCCGGTGCGTCTGCGAGAACCACATGTTGTTCTTGAAGAAGTCCGAGTGGCCGTAGACGTGGGCGATGACCATCTTCTGGTCGACGAGGGCGTTCGACTTCATCAGGTAGGCGTAGCAGGGGTCGTTGTTGATGACGAGCTCGTAGATCTTGGAGAGCCCGTAGGTGTACCCCTTCGCGAGCTCCTCGTACCCCATCCCGAAGCGCCAGTGCGGATAGCGTGTCGGAAAGCCCCCGTACGCGGCGATCTCGTTCAGCTCGTCGTGGGCGACGAGCTCGAAGACGGTGCGGATCGGGTCGAGGCCGAACCCGCGCGCGGCTTCCAAGATCCCCTCCTGGACGATCCTGAGAGGCTCTCTTCCGATCCGAAGCGGGGACTTTCTAGCGGGCATACTGGGTCACCCGGCGATTTTGGATTCTCGATTTTCGATTCTCGGGGCCGAGAATCCAGAATCAAGAATCGAGAATCACAATTGGATTCAATCAGCGACCTTTACCGAGAAAGTCTTTGATGCTGTCATAAATGCCGGATTTGTCGCGGATCTCGCTCGTGATGACCTGGGGCGAATCGGGGAACGCGCCGTCGAGGTCCTTCTTGAACTGGCCGCTGCCGTAGGCGCTCTTGACCTGGCCGTAGCAGAAGACGTTGACGCGCGGCAGGACCGCCTCCTGGAGGAGGTCGACGCACTTTTTCGTGTCCTCGCTCCCCCAGTTGTCGCCGTCGGAGAAGTGGAACGGGTAGATGTTCCATTCCGCGGGGTTGAAGCTCTTCTTGATGACCTCGTCGCAGACGAGGTAGGCGGAGCTGATCTTCGTCCCGCCCGATTCCTTGATCGAGTAGAAGGTGTCGCGGTCCACCTCCTTGGCCGAGGCGTCGTGGACGATGTATCGCGTCTCGACTTTTTTGTACTGCGACCGCAGCCACGTGTCGATCCAGAAAGCCTCGGTGCGGACGATCTCCTTCTGCTCGTCGCCCATCGAGCCGGAGACGTCCATCATGTAGATCACGACCGCGTTGTTCTGGGGCACCTGCCGGGGCTTGCGGGACCGGTATCGGCGGTCCTCACGGATCGGCACGATCAGCGGGTCGGCCGGATCGTAGAGGCCCATCGCCATCGACCGCTTGAGGGCCTCGCGATAGGTCCGCTTGAAATGTCGGAGGGATTCGGGGCCCGCCCGGGCGATGCCGGTGTAGCGGTCGCGATCCGCCCACAGGGTGCTCTTGCCCCGGGGCTTGATGCGGGGCAGTTCCAGCTCCTCGCCGAGGATCTGGGCGAGCTCCTCGATCGTGACGTCGACCTCGAGCAGGTGTTCGCCGGGGGTGTCGCCCGCGCCGTGGCCGCCGGGCTCCTTGTCCCCCGCCGCGATGGGCGTGCCCGCTTCCCCCTCGCCCTGGCCCACCCCGCTCCTGTCGTTCCTTCCGAACCGGAACGTCGGGATGCGCAGGCTCGGGAGGGGGATCGAGACGGCGTACTTGCCGCGCTTCCCGATCATCTCTCCGTGGGTGATGTACTTCCTCAGGTCCTTGCGAATCTGACCCTTGATGATCTCCCGGAAGCGCGCGAAGTCCTTCTCAATGCGCTTGACCATAATTGAGGATCGACGTTCTCCGTTGGCCGTCTGCCGTTACGTTTGCCGTCTACCGTCTGCCGTCCGACCCCTTTCGCTGAACGGCAAACGGCGAACGGTGAACGTGACGGCGAACGTCAAACGGCGAACGTCAATTACTCCTTCGAGGAACCCCGCGCGAAAATCGAGGCCACGAATGACAGCACGTCCGCCGAGCACGTGTGGCAGTAGCCGTAGCTCTTGATGAGCCGGCTCTTCACGATGTCGATCTTCTCCTGCGTGTCCTTGTCCACCACGCCCGAGACGAGGCTCGAGAGCTTGATCGTGTCCTTCTGGTCCTCGAAGAGCTTCAGCTCGAGGGCCTTCTGGAGCCGCTCGTTCGACTTGTAGTGGAACTTCTTCCCCTCGACGGCGAGGGCGCCGATGTAGTTCATGATCTCCCGGCGGAAGTCGTCCTTCCGGCTCTCGGAGATGTCGATCTTCTCCTCGATCGAGCGCATGAGCCGCTCGTCGGGCTCCTCGTCCTGGCCCGTGTACTTGTTCTTCACCTTCTGCTTCTGGGTGTAGGCCTTGACGTTGTCGATGTAGTTGCTGAAGAGGCGGCTGATCGCGTCCTCGTCGGCGCAGATCGCCCGCTGGACCTCGTTCTTGACGATGTCCTCGTACTCGCTCTTCGCGTCGGCCAGAAGCTCCTTGAACCGCTTCTTCTGCTCCTCGCTCGAGATGAGCGAGTGGTGGAGCAGCCCCTCCTCGAGCTCGTTGAGGACGCGGAAGGGATTGACGCATCCGGCCTCGTCGACCTTGACGAGGGCGTTCGAGATCTTGTCCTGGATGTAGCGGGGCGAGATCCCCTCGAGCCCCTCGCGCCGGGCCTCCTCCATGAGCTCCTTGATGTTGTCCTCGGTGTACCCGGGCAGCGTCTTCCCGTTGTAGAGCTTCAGCTTCTGGAGGAGCGTCAGGTTGGCCTTCTTGGGCTCCTCGAGGCGCGTGAGGACGGCCCACATCGCGGCGATCTCGAGCGTGTGGGGCGCGATGTGCTTGCCGCGGACGCGCTCCAGGTTGTAGTCGCGCTGGTAGATCTTGATCTCGTTGTCGAGCTTGAGGTTGTACGGGATGTCGATCTTCAGGGTCCGGTCGCGGAACGCCTCCATGAGCTCGTTGCTCTGGAGCCGCTTGTACTCGGGCTCGTTCGTGTGGCCGATGATGACCTCGTCGATGTCGGTCTGGGCGAACTTCTTGGGCTTGATGGCGTGCTCCTGGCTCGCGCCGAGGAGGTCGTAGAGGAACGCCACGTCGAGCTTCAGGACCTCGATGAACTCGATGAGGCCGCGGTTCGCGACGTTGAACTCGCCGTCGAAGTTGAAGGCCCTGGGGTCGGAGTCCGAGCCGAACTCCGCGATCTTTCGGTAGTTGATGTCGCCCGTGAGCTCGGTCGAGTCCTGGTTCTTCTCGTCCTTGGGCTGGAAAGTGCCGATGCCGAGCCGGTCCTTCTCCGAGAGGATGAGCCGGCGCACCTTGATGTGGCGGATCGTCTCTTTCCAGTCACCGCGCGATTTCTTCATCCAGTCGGTGTAGTTCTTCCGGCACGAGGGGCAGAGCTCGCCTCCGGAGCGGATGTCATAGGACCCCGCCGGGAGCGCCTTGTTGAGCTCCTTGCACAGGCTGTCGCGGACCTCGGGCGGCACGAGGCGCAGGGGCTCCTCGTGCATGGGGCATTCGTTCCACGTCTCGGAGTTGGACTCGTCCTGCCACGCGAAGGTGTAGATCGCGCCGTCCTTGGTGCGCGAATAGGCCTCGAGGCCCTTCTTGAGGAGGCGGACGATGGTGCTCTTGGAGCTCCCGACCGGGCCGTGGAGGAGGAGGATGCGCCGCTCGGTCCCGTAGCCGTGGGCCGCCGATTTCAGCGCGTTCACGAGGTGCATCAGCGATTCCTCGAGACCGAAGATGGAGTCGCGGCCGCCGCCCATGGGATCGCGGAAGAAGTGGTACCGCAGGAAGGTCTCGCGGTTCTCGACGTACTCCTCGCAGCCGTAGGAGAGGATCATGTCGAAGACGCGCTGGAAGGAGTTGCGGGCGACGCGGGGGTTCTCGGCGACGATCTTGAGGTAGTCGTCGAAGGACCCCTCCCAGTGCAGCTCCTGGTAGCTCCGGCGGTCGAGACCCTTGTCGATCGTCCCCAGCAGCTTCGAAATGAGTTCCTGTCCCATGCGGAATGCCCTCCTGACGTCCGGTCCTGCAACAACAGGGCCTTTGGATTTCGTGGAGAAGAAAAGAACGGCGTGGCGGTCCACCCCCCCCTTTCCGCGGTTCCGGGACCGCCGCGCGCCAACTCCTCGCGAGGCCCCGGGGGGCGCCGTGCGCGCGCCCCGTATGATTATTATAGTCCCCCGCCCGGACTTATTTCATAAAACCGGTCAGCGGGGCCCTGCTTTCATCATTTCGGCCAGAGCTTCCGCGAGGGAGGCCGTGGGGAGGACGTCGCTCCGGGTGGACCGAAGCCCGCCCTGCTTGGGCCGCGGCGCGGGAAGCCGCATCTCCTCGCTCGTTACCGGCCGAATCCGCGACTCGTCCAGCTTGTACGCTCGAGCCACACGATGGGCGAATTCGAGGCGGGTCAGGACCTCGGGTCCCGCCACGTGGTGAATCCCCTTCCACTTCCCGCGCATCGCGACCGCCGAGACGACCAGGCTCTGCGCGTATGTCGGGCTTCCGGACTGGTCGGAGAACGCTTTCACCTCACCGCCGGCGCGCAGCGTATCGCGGACGAAGTTGTGGAAGTTTCTCGAATCGGGATCGTCGCTGTACACCATCGAGGTGCGGAGGATCGCGAACCGGTCCCCGGCGGCCCGCTCCGCCTCGACCTTGATCCTGCCGTAAACGCTGATTGGATCGGGAGGATCGTCTTCCCCGTACGGCCCCGATATTCCAGAGAAGACGTAATCCGTCGAAAAGAACACGACGTGCGCTCCGATCGCCTCCGCGGCTTCGCGCACGGCCACGGTTCCGTCCACACAGATTCGACGCGCCTCCGCCTCGTGCGTCTCGCACCAATCGACGGCGGTGACTCCTCCGGGGACGAAAATCCCCTCGGGTCGGATCTCCCGGATTAACCTGCCGACGGCTTTGGTGTCGGCGAGATCGAGCCGGAGGAGATCGCCGGTGACGCGCCTGTGGCCCGTTCCGACCGCTTCAGCGCCCAGATGATTGCGGAGCGCCTTCCCCACCTGGCCGCTGGCGCCGATCACGAGGTATTTCATGATCCCGCACCTTCTTCCGGCGTCGCCCGATGGATTCCGATCAGGAACGCGAGATGCGTCAGGAAGATGCTGCCTCCGGCGTAGTGTTCCGTAAGCGAAAGCACGGCAAGCGCGACGATACCCGCGAGAATCCACTCGCGAAGGGGACCTTCTCCATGGAGATTGCGCACGACCAAGATCCAGAACGCGATCATCACGCCCAGTCCGACGAGCCCGCCTTCGGCCATCCAGTGAAGGTACGAATTGTGGGCGTGCCGGTCATCGTTCTCCGGCTTCCCCGAAGTCGCGATTCTTCCGATACCGATCGAGGTGAACTTAAGGTCGCTATCGTTGTACCTTCCGAAGCCGATGCCGACCACGGGACTCGATTTGAAATGGTCCCACGCCCGGCTCCATACCTCCCGGCGAAAATCGTCCTTGTCCCCCTCGATCATCCGCTGAAAGCGCGGCCACAGGAGTCCACCGCCGGCAAGGAGGGCGATCGCAAGTCCCGCGACCGCCGCGGCCATCACGCGGCGCGAGGCGCCCTGCCGCAGGGCCCGAATGACAACGAAGAGGACTCCCGCTCCGAGCGCCACGAAAGCGCCCCGCGACCGGGCCATGATGCATCCGAGCGCGAGCAGCGCCGCCAGAGTGAGCAGCACCATCCGGAGCCGCGCCTCGGTCTCGCGCCGCAGCGCCCAGGCGAGCGCGCCGAGCGTGAGAAGCGCGTAGACGCTGGCCGTCGCGTTGTGCGCGACATAGAGGCCGAAGAATGTCGGCTTCTGGTCGACGACTTCCGCGGGATGGTAGAGCTGGGAGGTCCAGCCCCCCAGGATGCTCACGCCCCCCGCCAGGGCAATCGCCGCCTGAATGACCAGGTAAGCCAGAAGCGCCCCGCAGATCCGCTCGCGATCCAGTGGAAGCGCCACCAGGGCCGCCATGGGGAGGAGCGAGGCGAAGATCGCGCCATCCCGACGCTGGAAGTCGGGCGAAAAGAACACAGACAAGGATTCCCGCGTCATCAGGAAGCTGAGGGTCCAGTAGCCGAAGGGAAGGAGCAGGAGCCACACCTCGCGTGGAATGCGACGATCGCGAAACGCCTCCACCGCCGCGAGCGCCGTGACCGCGAGAATCAGGAACGCCGCGGGCCTGGCGTCGTAATTGCAGGCGAGCGATCCCAGGAGCGCGATTGCCGCGAAGGTCGCGACCTGGCCTCGGCGTCCATTCATAGCTTCCGCCGTGCTTCCGCCCATTCCGGCGCCCCGAAGAGGCCCATGAGGATCGCGTAGGCGGCCGCGCCGAAGAAGCCGAGCATCGCCACCTCGACCGCGGTTTCGATCTTACCCGTTCCCCACCCGGACCCCTCGAAGAGCGCCCGGCCGCCAATGACGAGCGCGGCCATCAGGCCCGCCGCCGCGGCCATTCGTGCCGCCGATCGGCCGACTTCACCCAGTCGCAAGGCTGAGGCCCGCGACAGCGCAACCAAGCCGCCGACGCCCACGATCACCGTTGCCGCCGCGTATGCCAAGGCCACGCCGCGTACACCCATGGGTCCGAGTAGCGCCCACCCGATCACCAGAGTCAGGCCGGTGATCGCGCACCACATCGCCACGACGGCCCGGGTTTTCCCCATGGCGAACAGGGACTGACCCACCACGAGGACCGCCGACCCCGGGAGGATGGGTGCGAACCAGAAGAGCGTCGACGACGTCTCGAGCGCCGCGGCCCGGCCGAACTCGCCATGTTCGTAGACCAGCCGGACGAGCGGCTCCGAGAGCGCCATGATTCCGGCGGCCGCGGGGATGAGGAAGAGAAGCGACGCCCGGATGGCGGAGGAGGTGACGCGGGCGAACGCGGCGCGCTCTCCGGCCGCGTGGCGCGCCGCCGCGGCGGGAAGAAGCGCCGCGCCCAACGAGGCGGCTACGAGCTCGGACGGGACCATCACCAGCCTCTCCGCGTACCCCAGGTGCGACACGGCGTGCGGCTCGACGGCCAGCGAGGCCAGGCTTCGCATGAGCACGAAGTTCGCGCCGAAGACGATCGCGCCGGCGGCGAGCGGCACGAGCGTGGCGCCCCAGGTCTTGAGTCGCGGATGGGTCAAGACGGGCCTCCATCCCACCCGCGCGAGATCGGGCGCCATCACCGCAAGGCGAAAGAGGTTGCCCAGGATGGTTCCCACTACGAGCGCCCAGATTCCCCACCGCCCCGCGCCGATCCAGACCGCCGCGATCACCAGCGCGTAGGAGGCGAACGTGTCGAGCGACGGCGTGAAGAAGACAAAACGGGCGTTGAGGATGCCCTTAGCGAGGTTGGCGATGCCTCCGAAGACCACGAGCGCCATGAGCCAGCGCAATTGGCGTCCCACTTCCGCGACGTGGTCGGGATGAAGGCCGGGCGCAGATAAACGCGCGAGTCCCGGC
>Ga0193713_1000300_pt1 | contig 16848 bp, 14 predicted proteins | sample H3a2metaG_FD_143054 | JGI IMG/M metagenome (GOLD analysis project Ga0193713, IMG submission 143054) | Soil microbial communities from a riparian zone of the East river system, Colorado, United States - H3a2 | ecosystem: Environmental > Terrestrial > Soil > Riparian zone | place: USA: East River... | reverse complement strand
GCAAGGTGGTTGAGGCCGCGGCCAAGCTTGAGCCGCCTACCGAGGTCAAGCTGAAGGATCCCAAGGACTGGAAGATCGCCGGCAAGGCGCTCAAGCGGCTCGACACGCCCGACAAGACCACCGGCAAGATGATCTACGGCATCGACATCAAGCTGCCGGGCATGCTCAACGCCGCGATCAAGGATTGCCCGGTGTTCGGCGGCAAGCTGAAGAGTTTTGATGAAGCCAAAGTCATGGACATGAAAGGCGTCAAGAAGGTCGTGAAGGTCAACGACCACGCTGTCGCCGTCGTGGCCGACACCTGGTGGCACGCCAAGACCGCGCTCGACGCCTTGTCGATCGTGTGGGACGAAGGCGACAACGCCAAGGTCTCAAGCGCGTCGATTGCGAAATGGCTGGAGGAAGGACTCGACAGCGCGCAGCCGGCCTTTATCGGCAACCAGAATGGCGACGCCAAGGCTGCGGTTGCGAGCGCCGCCAGGAAAGTCGAGGCGGTCTACAACTATCCCTACCAGAACCACGCCGCCATGGAGCCGCTGAACGCCACCGCACTCTATACTGCTGACAAGTGCGAGGTCTGGTGCGGAACCCAAAACGGCGAGGCCGCCTTCGCGGCGACGCTGGAAGCATCCGGTCTGCCCGCCGACAAATGCGAGGTTCACAAGCAGATCCTCGGCGGCGGCTTCGGCCGTCGCGGCCAGACCGACTATGTCCGGCAGGCAGTCTCGATTGCCAGGCAAATGCCGGGCACCCCGATCAAACTGTTGTGGTCGCGCGAAGAGGACATGCAGCACGGCATGTATCACCCGGTCACGCAATGCAAATTGACCGGCGCCTTCGATGCCGACAACAATCTGACCGCGCTGCAAATCCGGCTGTCGGGACAGTCGATCCTGTTCAGCCTGCGCCCCGAGGCGTTGGTCAACGGCATGGATACGGTTGCGTTTCAGGGCCTCAATGCGACCGGCGAAGCTGCGATCGGATATTCGGTACCGAACCTGCTGGTCGAACACTCGATGCGCAACCCCCACGTTCCGCCGGGATTCTGGCGCGGCGTGAATGTCAATCACAACGCGATCTATCTCGAATGTTTCATGGATGAGCTGGCGCATTCGGTGGGCCAGGATCCGGTCGCGTTCCGGCGCAAGCTGATGACCAAGCATCCGAAGCATCTGGCCGTACTCAATGCCGTCGCCGAGAAGATCGGCTGGGACAAACCGGCGCCGCAAGGCGTGTTTCGCGGCATCGCGCAGCACATGGGCTATGCCAGTTACGTCGCCGGCGCGGCCGAAATCTCGGTGACCGACGGCAACAAGATCAAGGTGCATCGCATCGTTGCCGCCACCGATCCGGGCTATGCCGTCAATCCGGCGCAGATCGAACGGCAGATCGCGGGCTCGTTCGTCTATGGGCTGTCCGGATTGTTCTATGGCGGATGCACGGTGAAGGACGGGCGCATCGAGCAGAGCAACTTCGACACCTACAATTCGATGCGGATCGCGGAGATGCCAAAGGTGGAGTCCATCATCATGCCGAGCGGCGGCTTCTGGGGCGGCGTCGGCGAGCCGACGATCTGCGTGGCGGCGCCCGCCGTGCTGAACGCGTATTTCGCGGCGACCGGCAAGCGAATTCGCTCGGTGCCGCTGCGCGACCAGAACATCACCTTCGCCTGATGCTTCAAGCGGCGGCCCCAAAGGCCGCCGCTCAATTTTCGGATCATGCTCATGGACGCGCTGCGCCTGATGACGCGGAGAAACGTCGTTCGTGGCATCGCGGCGTCAGCCGCGTCGTCTGTCTTCCCGTGCCCGTCCCGCGCGCAATCCGCCGCGCACATCATCGTGGTCGGTGGCGGTTTTGGCGGCGCAAGCTGCGCCAGGGCGCTAAAGCGGATCGATCCAAAACTGCAGGTGACGCTGATCGAACCCAACCGGACCTTTACCGCCTGCCCGTTCAGCAACGAGGTGATCGCGGGCTTGCGGGAAATCGAAGCGCAGCAATTCAGCTATGACCGGTTCATCGCCGAAGGCGTGACCGTGATTGCTCAGGCGGCGGTGAAGATCGATCCGCAGACGCGCACCGTCGGTCTCGCCGACGGCAATTCGCTCACTTACGATCGTCTGGTGCTGGCGCCCGGCATCGATCTGCGATTTGACGCGCTGCCCGGCTATGACGAAGAAGCCGCCGCCAGAATGCCGCATGCCTGGAAGGCCGGTGAGCAGACGATACTGTTGCGCAAACAACTCGAGGCCATGGACGATGGCGGCCTTGTCGCGCTCGCGGTGCCCGCAGGCCCCTCGCGCTGTCCGCCGGCGCCTTACGAGCGCGCCAGCCTGATCGCCCATTATCTGAAAACCCGAAAGCCGCGCTCCAAGGTCCTTATTCTCGACGCCAAGGACGCGATTCCGCAGCAGCGCCTGTTCGAGAATGCCTGGAAGGAACTCTATCCCGGCATGATCGAGCGGGTGTCGCTGTCGCAAGGCGGCCGGGTCACATCGGTCGATCCCGCCACCAACACCATCGTCACCGATTTTGGTAACTATGCAGCAGAGGTTGCCAACGTCATTCCCCCGCAGCAGGCCGGCCGCATCGCCGGCATCGCGGGCGCGGTCGACAACACCGGCTGGTGCCCGATTGATCCGGTCACGTTTGCCTCAAAGCTCGTGCCCAACATTCACGTCGTCGGCGACGCCTGCTTTGGTGGCGGCATCCCCAAATCCGCATCCGCAGCGAATGCCGAGGCCAAGGCCTGCGGCGCCGCGGTGGCGAACCTGATCTCGGGCGCGGCACCGCCGACACCAAAGCTATTGGGCGCCTGCTACAACACGGTCGCGCCCGGTTACGCCTTCTCGCAATCCGGCATCTACCAGCCGAAGGACGGGATATTCGTCGAGATCGAGGGCAGCAGTACCAGCCCCGTCGATGCGCCGCGCGAGGTCCGCATGCGCGAAGCTGACAATGCGCAGTCCTGGTACAAGGCGATCACGGTGGATGCCTTTGGCTAGCCTCGGAATCCAGATCATTGGCGCGTGGCTCGCGGCGGCGGCGGTCGCCGCCCTGCCGTGGGCGGCCAGCGCGTCCGAGTTGCGAGCTTATGCTGTGGTCGGAGATGCCATTCCCCAGTCGCTGACGGGCCTGCCGGGTGACGTAACACGCGGACGCGAGCTCGCCGTCGATCGCGCCAGCACCTGCATCCTCTGTCACAGCGGACCGTTTCCGGAACAGAAGTTTCAGGGCGACCTCGCGCCTGGTCTTGGCGGTGCCGGCAGCCGCTGGTCCGAAGGCCAGCTTCGGCTTCGTCTCGTCGACGCGTCCCGCCTCAATGCCGCGACCATCATGCCGTCCTATTATCGCGTGGAGGACCTCGATCGCGTCGGCGCGGCGTGGCGCGACAAACCGATCCTATCGGCGGAACAAATCGAGGACCTCGTGGCGTATCTCACAAGCTTGCGCGAATAGGAAGGTACGACGAAGATGCGAACGCTGGAACAAACTTCACGCCGCCGGTTCCTCGGCCTTGCCGGCAGTACGGCTGTGCTTGGCGCGATTCCCATCGTAACAGTGCGGCCCGCTGAAGCGACACCCGCGATGCTCGCCACCGCTATTCGCAACGTGGTCGGCGAGGCCCCGGTGCGCATCGGCAAGGTCAAGCTCGACGTGCCGCCGCTGGTCGAAAACGGCAACACCGTGCCGATGACCGTCAGCGTCCAGAATCCAATGACGGCAAATGACTATGTGAAAAGCATCCACGTCTTCAACGAGAAGAACCCGCAGCCGAATGTCGGCAATTTCTATCTCGGCCCCCACGCCGGCCGCGCCCAGATTTCGACCCGCATCCGCCTTGCCGACAGTCAGAAGATCGTCGCCATCGCGCGGCTGTCCGACGACTCGTTCTGGTCAACAAGCGTCGACGTCGTCGTAACGTTGGCGGCCTGCACCGAGGAGGTGATCTGATGGCATCGGCGCTGATCAACGTTCCGAAACGGGCAAAACGCGGCGAGATCATCGAGATCAAGACGCTGATGTCGCACATCATGGAGACCGGCTACCGCCATACCGCCACCGGCGAGGTCGTTCCGCGCGACATCATCACCAGCTTTGTCTGCCGCTACAATGGCGTCGAGATTTTCCACGCCGATCTGTTCCCGGCGATTGCGGCGAACCCGTTCATCACGTTCTTCACGGTCGCGACCGAGAGCGGCAAATTCGACTTCGAATGGATCGGCGACAAAGGTTTTGCCGAGACCGCCTCGGCCTCGATCCTGGTCGAATGAGATCCGCGCCCACGATAGCGGTCGCGCTGCTGCTGATCGCGGCCGATATCGCCGCCTCCCCCTTGTCCGCCACCGAAATCCCGCAGGCTCAGCGCCGATCCGGTTACAGCTTCATGACGCCGGACACCCAGGCGATCCAGGACGACGACACCGCCAATCCCGGCATGCTGTGGGTGCTCGACGGCGAAGCGTTGTGGAAGAGCAAGGTCGGCGCGGCCGGCAAGGCCTGCGCCGATTGCCATGATGACGCGCGCGTGAGCATGAAGGACGTCGCGGCGCATTATCCCGCGTTCGACAAAACGCTCGGCCGTCCCGTCAATCTGGAACAACGCATCGATCTGTGCCGCGTCCAGCATCAGCAGGCGACATCGCTCGCTTACGAAAGCCGCGACCTGCTCGCGCTCACCGCCTTCGTCGCGCAGCAATCGCGCGGTGCGGCCATCTCGACCGATGTCGATCCGCAACTCGAGCCATTCGTGGCCAGGGGACGTGAGCTGTTCATGCAGCGGCAGGGCCAGCTCAATCTCGGCTGCACCAATTGCCATGACGATAATTGGGACAAGCGGCTCGCCGGATCCGCCATCACCCAAGCACACCCGACCGGCTATCCGCTTTACCGGCTGGAGTGGCAATCGCTCGGCTCGCTGCAGCGCCGCCTGCGCAGCTGCATCAGCGGCATACGCGCCCAGACTTACGACTACGGCGCGCCCGAACTGGTCGAGTTCGAGCTTTACCTGATGTCGCGCGCGCGAGGCATGCCGATGGAGGCGCCGGCCGTGCGGCCGTGACGGCGCCGCCGGGGTCGCTTACTCGACAGGTCTGCCGCCCTCATCTATGGACAATTGGCGGCGCAAGACCGGCAACGACCCAATACAAAAACAGAGGGATGAAATGACAAAGGCCTCCAAGGTACGAAGTGTGGAACTCCTCGCCTGCGATGCCGGCTGGCGAAACTACCATTTCCTCAAGATCACCACCGAAGACGGCATCGTCGGCTGGAGCGAATTCGACGAAGGTTTTGGTTCTCCCGGCGTCGGCGCGGTGATCCAGCGTCTCTCGGCGCGGGTGGTGGGACAGAATGCCTTCCAGCACGAGCGTATCTTTGCCGAGCTTTTTGCAGCGACCCGTCCCGGCGCCGGTGGCGTGGTGGCGCAGGCGCTCGGTGCGATCGAAAACGCCCTGCTCGACACCAAAGCAAAACTGCTCGGCGTGCCCTGCTACGAATTGCTCGGCGGCAAAATCCGCGACCGGATCCGGGTCTACTGGTCGCATTGCGCCACCTGGCGCATCAATCATCCCGCCTGGTACAAGCCGCCGATCAGCGATCTCGATGGCGTCAAGGCGATCGGACGCGAAGTCCGCGAGAAGAAATTCACCGCGCTGAAGACCAACATCTTCACCTACGATGCGGGCAAGCCGCAGGGCTGGCGACCGGGATTCGGCGCACCGTTCGAACCCGAGATCAATGTCGACCGAAGGGTGTTGCGCGATTTGCGCATGCATCTCGAAGCCATCCGCGATGGCGCCGGACCGGATGTCGACATCCTGCTCGATCTCAATTTCAACGCCAAGACCGAAGGCTATCTCAAGATCCTGCGCGCCATTGCCGACCTCGACATGTTCTGGATCGAGATCGACAGCTTCAATCCCGAAGCGCTTGGCTATGTCCGGCGTCAAAGTCCGCACCCGATCTCGTCCTGCGAGACGCTGCTGGGCTTGCGCGAATTTCTGCCCTATTTCCGCGAGCAGGCGATGGATGTCGCGATCATCGACACACCCTGGAACGGCGTGTGGCAATCGATGAAGATCGCCGCCAGCGCCGAGGCGCACGAGGTCAACGTCGCGCCGCATAATTTTTACGGCCACCTCTGCACCATGATGAACGCCCACTTCTGCGCGGCGGTACCCAACTTGCGGATCATGGAGACCGATATCGACCGGCTGGCATGGGACCACGAGCTCTTCACCCACTTGCCCGATTTTGTTGACGGCTATCTGATCATCCCAGACCGGCCCGGCTGGGGCACCGAGCCCAACGAGGAGGCACTTCGCGCTCATCCGCCGAAGGGGACCGGCGGACTGCTGAGCTACGGTCGAAAAGCCTAATCACTTGGGACGCCGTCGTTGGACTCCATCCCCGATGGAGCGGATCGGTCCACCCAAATACTTTCGCGTGTGAGCAAATTTGACCAGCGCGGCGGAACCGGGAGTTCCACACTGGTTCTGTCGCCGCCCGATGACGACAGCCGTCGGACGGCTGGGAACGTTGCGCGACCGCCTTGATCAAAGGGCGAAGCGACTACGTGTCTCGACGTTTATCCGTTGACCCGCCATAGAGCTGGCAAAAGGGAGGATAACGCGATGATCAAGAGTAGCTAGTTCTGCTCTCTGATTGCTCGCTTTCGTTAGGAGTGACGAACATGGTTTCGCTAAAATTGCCGCTTTGGCTTCGTTTTGTCCTGCTTGTTGGTATTGTCGGCCTTGTGTCAGGCGCAAGCCTCATCGCCTATCGGTACTATACTCGTCCGGTGACGCTGAGCGTGGCGGTGGGCTCGATTGACGGTGAGGCTGCCAAGGCAATGTCGGCCATTGCAAGCCGGCTCGTCTCGACGAACGCGCCGGTGCGACTCAAGGTGATCGACAGCGGTACCGCGCTTGGGGCCGCCAAGGCCTTTTCGGACGGCAAGGCGGATCTGGCAGTGGTCCGTGGCGATGTCGGCGACTTGTCGAAGGCGCAGGCCATCGTCGTCGTGAGCCATATGGCCGCGCTCATCATCGCACCGCCGGGTTCGTCCATCGACAGCATGGAAAAACTAAAAGGCCACCGCGTGGGCGTGCTCGGAGGCGAAGCCAACGCCAAGATTGTCGACGTGCTGAGCAAGGAATACGGGTTCGATCGCGCGAAAGTATTCAAGGACGTCGCGCTGCCGGATGCCCGGCGGGCCATTCAATCCAAGGAGGTGAGCGCGCTGCTCATCGTGATCCCCCTGACCGGAAAATACCTGTCGCTGGTTCGCGACATCTTCCAGCAGGGCCCCAAGGCATTGCCGACACTGATCCCGATCGAGTCCGCAGGCGCCATCGCGGAGGCCGAACGCGCCTATGAAAGCTTCGACATTCCGAAGGGCACGCTACGGGGGGCTCCGCCGGTCCCTGACGACGACGTGACCACCTTGAGAACCAATCTGTACCTGGTCGCCGGCAAGGCGCTCGGTGCGGATCTGGTCACGACCCTCACGCAAACGATCATGAGCGTCCGCAGGGACCTCATGCACGAAGAACCCATCTTCGCGCAGATCACCGCGCCCAGCACCGACCAGGACGCCTTCCTTCCGCTGCACCGCGGGGCGGCGGCCGTCTACAACAGCACCACGCAGAGCTTCATGGACGAATACGGCAACTGGATCTACCTGACGCCGATGGTGCTTGGCGGCATCGCGACGGTGCTCGCCGCGGGCTGGAAATTCCTCGGGATCGGCAACCCCGCAACCAGTGAAGGACCCCTGGATTCTCTCTATGCCCTGGGACGCCGGATACGGAACGTCAGCAGCGAGACAGAACTGTCGGCGATCGAAGAAGAAATTGACGACATTCTCAAGGCGCAACGCACCAAATCCGCTGCCGGGGACGAGAACGCGGTGGATGATGCCACATTGAATGTGGCGGCCCATCGGCTGGAGAGCTTGATTCACGATCGACGAACGATGCTTGCGAAGAGACCGGCAATTGTCTCGGCGGCCTAAGTGACGCGGCACTTAGTCGCTAAACGACGCCGAATTGCAATTGACGGAATTACGACTTCGATCCGAGGAGAACCGTCATGAAACATCTGATGATCCAGCTAAATAACATGCCGTGTTACCAGCGATTGATCGGGTCGCAAGGTCGCACTGTGCCGTGTTGAACAGTCGCAAAAAATGGGACGAGATCTAAACCTATGAACGCTTTGTTGATCTCGCTCCTTGTGTTTGCGTTGATACTCGGCGGCGCTCTGGTTGGGGTGGTTGTTCGGCCTTTGTTGTCGGCAGAGCATCTGCATCCGGACTCCAAGGACGTGGTAAAAATGGCAACAGGCCTGATTGGCACACTGGCCGCACTTGTGCTTGGTCTGTTGATCGCGTCCGCGAAAAGTTCCTTCGATCAGAAAACCAGCCAGGTCAAGCAAATGACCGCCACCATAATCCTTCTGGACGAACTGCTTGCGCAGTATGGTCCAGAAGCAGCGCCTGCCCGGAATCTTCTGCGGCGGAGCATTCAACCGTTGGCCAATCGCATTTGGCAAGAAGAAGAGAGTAAGAGCGGCAAGCTCGCTCACTTCGAGTCGAGCGCCGAGGCGTTGGCATTCGAAAATGTATTGGAACGCCTGTCGCCGAAAGATGATGCTCAACGTTCGCTGCAATCTCGCGCCATTCAGGCCTTCACGGACGGCGCGCAAACCCGGCTGCAGTTGTTTGCTCAGGCGGGCGGCTCAATTCCGGTTCCGTTTTTGATCATTCTGGTCTTTTGGCTCAGCGCGATTTTCGTGAGCTTCACCTTGTTTGCGCAAACCAATTTGGTCGTCATGGCCTCTCTGTTTGTATGCGCGCTGTCGTTTGCCTGCGCGATTTTCCTGATTTTGGAGCTGGATAATCCCTTCACGGGGCTGTTGGGGATTTCGAGCGCGACACTTCGGAGCGCGCTTTTGCCGCTAAATCCGTGAACCCTCTTGGTCGAACGAAGGGCTGCTTCAGATTTGGTATGCCGCAGCGCATTCGCGATGGCTGCGTTGCAATATTTGCTGTGACGGCTGGCTTGCGCCGCAACTGACGTTGCCGGTATCCTGAGGCCAAGTCGATTTGGCCCTGCCTGCGATAGCACCCATTCCAATGGAGCCACGCCATGACCCCGCCAGTGAGTTCTCCCGCGATTAAAGTCGTCAAATCGGTCCGCGAACAGGTAAGCCCCGAGGAATGGCAAACCCGCGTAGATCTCGCGGCCTGCTACCGCCTCACCGCCATGTACGGCATGACCGAGATGATCGCCAACCACATCTCGTGCCGCGTCCCGGGATCTCACGACCATTTCCTGATCAATCCATACGGGATGCTCTATGAAGAAATCGATGCATCGTGCCTGATCAAGGTCGACCTCGAGGGCAACACGATCTTCAACGCCTCGGACTATGGCGTCAACGCCGCCGGCTTTGTCATTCATAGCGCCATTCATATGGCCCGGCACGACGTCGACTGCGTGGCGCATACGCACACGCCGGCCGGCATGGCGGTCTCGGCGATGGAATGCGGGCTGCTTCCGCTGGCGCAAACGTCGATGCGGTTTCTTCACATCGCCTACCACGACTTTGAAGGCATCGCCGACGATGTCGGAGAACGTGAGCGGCTGGTCGCCGACCTCGGCGACCACGAAGCGATGGTGTTACGCAACCACGGACTGCTGGTGGTCGGACGAACCATCCCTTCGACATTCAACCTGCTGTATCGCATGGAGCGAGCCTGCGAAGTGCAGGTGATGGCGCTATCCTGCAATACCAAGCTGGTCTACCCACCCGATGACGTGCTGGAAAAAACCTTCGACAAGGTCAAGCCGCGGGCGGATCAACCCAACCGGAACGGTGAGCTGGCATGGCCGGCCCTGCTGCGAAAGCTTGACCGCGTCGATCCGTCCTACCGGAACTAGCCAGCCGGAGACGAAATGCCCCAGCCGTTGAATCGGACCGGGCATTTCGGTGGAAAAGGCAGCGTGCGTCAGCGCTGCCTTTCATTCCGCTTTCAAATTCAGCTCGCGTATCAGCCCGGTCCACCGGGCCGTTTCAAAATTGATGAAGCGGGAGAAGTCGGCTGGGGTCCCGCCGAGCGGCTCGATGCCGAGCGCGGCGAGACGCTCGACGACATCGGGGCTCAGCAGAATTTCGTTGATGGCGTGATTGAGCTGTTCGCGGATGGCCGGGTCTATGCCGGTGGGCGCCAGTATCCCGAACCATCCGGTAACCTCGAAGCCGGGGCTCACGGTTTCGGCGATGGTCGGCACCGCAGGCAACACCGCCGAACGCTTCGCGGAGGTCACCGCAAGCGGCCGAAGCGAGTTCCCGGTGATGAGGCCGATGGCGCCCGAGACGGTGTCGAAGCTGAAGTCGATCGTTCCGCCCAACAGCGCGATGTTCGCAGGGCCCGAACCTGGGAAGTAAATCGCCGCCGCATCGAAGCCAACCGCGCGACGCAGCATGATCGCCGAGAGCGCCGTGAGCGTAGCGCCGCCTCCTCCGGTTCCGAAATTCAGCTTGCCCGGCGCCGCCTTGGCGGCATCGACGAGTTGCTGGATCGAATGGTACGACGACTTCGCATCGACAAGGACCACGATGGGCGATTGCGCCAACGCGATCACCGGAACGAAGTCTTTCCGCTGGTCGTAAGGGAGATTGGGAAACAGTGCCGGCGCGCCGGCATGCCCGCTGGAGACAAGCAAGAGACTGGTCCCGTCCGGCTCCGCCTTCGCTACGGCGGCGGCGGCGATCGTGCCGCCCGCGCCCGGCCGGTTCTGTACGATGACGGATTGCCCAATGTGATCCTTGAGCTTCTCAGAGATAAGCCGCGCCAGCACATCGGCCGGACCTCCGGCCGCGACCCCACATAGAGATTGACGCTGCGCTTGAGGAGCGGCTGTTGCGCAACCGCCGGAAACGCCATCAGCGCAGACAAGACGAGCGCAGCGATTCTTCTCATGACCCTGTGCCTCGTCATGACCCTGTCCTTCGGCCTAACGGTGTAACTTTGTGCGCTTATCGCACATATGAGCGACTTTCTCGCGCCCCATTTCGGCTGTCAACTGGCGGCGAGATCAAGAATAATGAACCGTGGCCGGGGGCGCGGGGTCCGTGTCACTGCCGCATCGGCGGCCGATATCCGCGCCGGGACCTTGGCGTCAGCGCACCGTATTCCGGCCATCGGATCGGCACGCCGAGGTCTTCAAGAAGGGCCTGAAATTCGGCGAGCCGATCGGGAGATTTCCGGATGGCGCGGGGCGGCAGTTTGCTCATCAACGCGAAGCCCGCGAGCGCACCAACCGCCTCGCCGATGCTCCACTCGACGGAATGAACCCGGTACGCGCCGTTGGTAATTCGCGTGGTGCCGATGTTCTTGCATGCCGGCAAAAGATTATCGATTCGAACCGGCAACAGCGCACCGAGTGGAATTTCAAACGGGTAACTGTCGATGTCCACCGTGTCGCGCAAACGCGATGTGCTGGGATGCAGATCGATGCGATAGGCACCAATGCCTACGCTGTCGAAAAAATTCTCCGCGCCGGAAAACCCGGCGCGCGCTTCGACGCCGACATGCTGTTCCAGAATCGTGAATTCGGATCTGATACGCCGGCCTTCGCGATAATAGGCCTGCTTGGCAAGTCCATCGGCCGTACCGAGAACATCGCCGCGCAGTCGCAGGCCGCGATAGCCATATCCGCCGTCATGACGCGCGGCCTCGGTCTGCATCCAGTACAAAAACGAAAGGCTGAACTGCCGCGCTTCTTCCAGCGCGACAACTCGTTCTTCGTCCGAAACTCCGATCACCGGCTTGAGCCAGTAGTCCATCTGCGGCCAGTTCGCCAGCGTGATATCGCTGCCATAGGCGCCCGGCATGAAGTTTCGACGATAGGCGATGCGCCGCGCATGCCAGAGATCGAACAGATATTCCGCATCGCTGTCACCTGCGAAAAGGCTGCGCTGCAGCGGTTTGTGGGTCACATGATCGCTGACGGTCCAGTCGAATTGAGGCGCCGGCCAAAAATCGAGTTTCAAGTTTCGGAATTCGTCGTACAATCGCGGCCGGTCGATGGTGTGATCTTCGTCAGGCCAGTAATCGACGGCAAAACACCATGTCAACGCTTGCTGATCGAAAGGATCGGCCTTGGCCAGCGCGTGCAACTCGCCGGTTTCGGAAACAGACTCAGCCCCAATCACGTGCTCGATCGCGCCGAAACTCAGAAGCTCGCCGGTTTCCGTCGCGTCGATCACGAGCGCCGCCTCGATGGTCTTCATAACGTCCGTCACGAGATCGCGCAGCGTGACGCCGACGATGCGATCTCCATCAACATGGACATCGACCAGCGCGTGACGCTTCAGAACGGTGATCGCGCCGGAGCTTTCAAAGGGAGCGAGCAGATCGTCGATGACCCGCACCGCGACCTTGGGCTCATGACACAACGTCCCGACGTTGCCCATGCCTGGATTGAGCGGCCAGTGCGCGCGCGCATCGGCGGTCAACGGATAATGTCTAAGATAATATTCCCGGATCGAGTGGCGAAACATCGCGTAGCTGCGCGATCCGACTCCGGTTTCCACCCAGGGATGCTCGTCAAGCGGAACGCCCTGCGCGGTCAATTGGCCCCCGAGCCAATCCAGCTCCTCCACAAGGACGATGCGGATACCCAATCTCGCGGCCGTCAAGGCCGCGGAAACGCCTCCAAGACCGCCGCCGACGATAAGCAGTTCAACCGGATGCGCGCGCATGTTTTTCGTACTCTCCCGTTGCCCCAAGCCGCTCGATCGCGCGCTTTCGAAAGCGGCAAAGCCAGGGCTCGCCTGGCCCGGCGGGATGGCTCTCCTCCCGGACGCCTTGACAAAACGCATCCTACAGTCTTTGTGCGATATACTATCATTTGTGCGATATTATAGCGTGGCACTTCAGCGGGCAAGCCGGAGCCCCCCACCCCGGAACGACCACCCTCCTCCAGGCGGAGACGAACGAATGACCAGCACGGGTAAAAACGAAGCTCCGCCCATTTCCGGACGCACGACGATTTTAACGATCGTCGGGCATCCGGTTTCGCAGGTCCGGTCGCCGACCACCGTGAATGCTGAGTTTGCCCGAACCGGCATCGACGCCGCCTTGGTAGCCGTCGACCTCGAGCCTTCGTCGCTGCCGGCGTTCGTTCAGATGTTGAGGGGCTGGCAAAATTCGCCGGGGTGCATCGTCACGTTGCCGCACAAGACGGCCGCGGCCGGGCTGGTCGACGAGCTGACCGACCGGGCGCGGCTTCTAGGCGCCGTCAACATCGTTCGTCGAACATCATCCGGACATCTGGTCGGCGACATGATCGATGGGCTGGGGTTTCTGGAAGCGTTGAAGCGCAATGGCTTCGAAGCGAAAGGAAAGCACGTCGCGGTGTTTGGCGCGGGAGCCGTCGGACGGGCTCTGCTTCTTGCCCTGGCCGACGCAGAGGCTGGCAGGATTTCGTTCCACGAACCCGAGCAGGTGCGTCGCGCATCGCTTGAGAGCCTTGCTTCGGCGGCCGGCATCGAAAGCCTGGTGTCGACGGACGCCCATGAAGACCTTGAAAGCGCGGACCTTGCCATCAACGCAAGCCCGGTCGGCATGAACGGCGACAACCGGATGGCCTTCGATCCCGCGCAGCTTCCAGCCCACGCGCTGGTCGCGGATGTCGTGACCTACCCGGTGGAAACGCCGCTACTGCTTGCCGCGCGCTCAGCGGGGCTTCGCACCCAGAACGGCATCGCCATGGCGGATGCGCAACTTCGGATGCAACTGCGGTATTTCGGTTTTGCCGGAGACCTCCCCGGTGAAAATTGTTAGCATCCGCCGCAACCAGCGTATTCATATCGACAAATTGCAAAGCTCCCGCGCAACCCACCGCGGCGGTAACGATTTAGCAGAGGTGACGTTAGTGGACAGCAAAGTCAGCCAGACCTTCGTGACCGCGTTTGCGCGGGGCCTCGCTGTCATCGAAGCATTCGGTCCGGGCCACAAGAGCATGACCCTCGCCGAGGTCGCGGCGCGGATCGGCGTTGACCGCGCGGTGACGCGCAGATTGCTGCTGACGCTGGTTGAACTCGGATACGCGACACAAACAGGGAGGCAATTCGAGCTTACAACCGGGATCCTGAAGCTCGGCTATTCCTACCTCTCCGCTGCCGGCCTCGGCTCGATATTACAGCCGCATCTCAACGAGCTCTCGCACGAGATCGAGGAGACCGTCTCGGTTTCCGTTCTCGAAGGGGCCGAGGTGACGTTCATCGCCCGAGCCGAAATGCCTGGGCGACGCATGGCCTATGTCGTGACCATGGGAATGCGGCTTCCGGCGTTTTCGTCGGCATCGGGCCGCGTATTGCTGGCGGCGAAGAAAGAGGCCGAGGTCGAGGCGCTGCTGTCCGTGACAACGGTCAAAAAGCAGACGGGTCATACCATCTTGCAACGCAAGGCGCTTCTGAAAATAATACAGCAGGCCAAGGCCGACGGGTTTGCGGTCAATCGCGAAGAGCTGGAAGACGGCCTGATCGCGGTTTCTGTGCCGCTGACAAACCGGGCGGGCATGGTGGTCGCGTCGCTCAATATGAGCGCCAGCACCTCGCGGATGACGGACCAGATCATCATTGGCAAAGTTGTGCCAAGAATGAAGGACTCCGCCGAACAGATGTCGAAGCTCTTGCCGTGAGGCGCTCAGGCATACAGCTGATCGTACTCCTTCGAATAGGGCGCGTACGATTCCTTGATGGTGGCGAGGTTCAACAGCATGGTCGCTATCGGCGTCGCAGACTTCGATCCGAAGACCGACGTTCGAAGCCAAAGACTTTCGGTTCTTCGGCTGCCGCTGAGGGCAACCACCTCGCGCTCGAGTTCGTAGGCTTCGCCGACGAAAAGCGGTCCCTGCAGCAGCTTGATCTCCTGATCGGCGAACAGGCCGACGGCAGGCCCCCTGACCGGCAACCGGTCTTCCTTTGATTTATATTGAAAGAGAACGCTGAGCATTTCGATCGGGATGATCGCCCTACCCCAGGGATTGCCGGTTCCCGCTTCCGCCAGATAGAGCGGCGAGGACTCGGTGATGACCTTAAGCTTGTCCCTGAGCGAGAACGGATAGAGCTCACCCATGTTCTGATCGAAATCCATCCGGATAGTCTGGCGTTTGGTCTTCATGCCAGGCTTCACGTCGCGCAGGATCACCGGATCGGCGAGCGGCTTTAGCTCGGTCAACCGCTGGTCCAGCGCGGTTGCCACCCCCGCATCACCCACCGAGGCCGTGCCGCGCAGGATTTCGGTCCCGTCGCGCTTCAGCATCTGGATTTGGCACTGCTTCTGTCCCGGCTCGGGCTTCGCCAACATCGCTTGCACCTCTTCGCCCTCGAAGGAGGGATTGCGATAATGCGCGGAAATGCATCCGGCCCCGAACCAGGATTGGCCCCACACGCTCGCGCACAGCGGCGCGAACTGGCTGAAATGCGTCGGCCCTTCGATCGTCCCTCCCTGGAAGCCGAGTTTCTGCGCCGTCGCATCGTCATGAATCGAGGCGTGGGAGTCATAGACTTGCGCATTGAGCATCTGGTGCGGCTGGCGCCACGGTCCGACCAGGAAATCCGGGGTTTCCGTGATGATCGTCTCGAACGCTTTCCATCTCATGGAATTACCTCGCAATGCGGCTTGCGCCGAGGGAGCCGAACCCATTCTCGCGGACAGGCCTCGTTTGCACAACCAGCAGATGGCGGCCAATGCGTTTTGGTCTCGGAACGAGCCATCACGCCCGAAGTTTCGGTGCCAGGGTACACCCAGGTTGTGGTTTCGCCGCCGGAGGCCTAAACAATGAAAAATGTCTACGATTATAGATTTCAGCGCGCCATAATCGGCCCACCTCAAAGGGAGAAAAAAATGCGTGAAGCCGTTATTGTTTCTTATGCCCGTACCGGGCTGGCAAAATCCGGGCGCGGCGGGTTCAACATCACCCCACCCATGTCCATGGCGGCCCACGCCATCAAGCACGCCGTGGAGCGCGCCGGCGTAGACAAGCAATACGTTGAGGATTGCTATCTCGGCAATTGCGCGCATGGCGCACCCAACATCGGCCGCCAGGCCGCGTTGCTCGCCGGCATGCCGAAGTCGACGGCCGGCGTATCGGTGAACCGCTTCTGCTCGTCGGGACTGCAGACCATCGCCATGGCGGCCAACAGCATCCGATCGGACGGCGCCGATTGCATCGTTGCCGGCGGCGTGGAAAGCATCTCGGTCCCCGGAGGCGGCACGCCGAAGGAATCGATCGATCCGGATCTGCTCAAGGCGGCGCCCGACATCTTCATGGCGATGATCGACACCGCCGATATCGTCGCGGAGCGTTACAAGCTCAGCCGCGAATACCAGGATGAGTATTCGCTGGAATCGCAGCGCCGCATGGCCGCCGCGCAGCAAGCCAGCAAGTTCAAGGATGAAATCGTCCCGATGAAGACCAAGATGAAGGTGGTCGACAAGGCGACGAAGGCCGAGAGCATCGTCGACTATGTCGTCGACCGCGACGAGTGCAACCGGCCCGACACCACCATGGAGGGCCTCGCCAAGCTCGAGCCGGTGAAGGGTCCCGGCAAATACGTCACCGCCGGCAATGCCAGCCAGCTGTCGGATGGCGCGGCAGCCGTGGTGTTGATGGAAGCCAAGGACGCGGAAAAGCGCGGCCTTCAGCCGCTCGGCCGCTTTGTCGCCTGGGCGGCGGCGGGCTGCGAGCCGGACGAGATGGGCATCGGGCCGGTGTTCGCGGTGCCGAAGCTGTTGAAGCGCCATGGTCTGAAGGTCGGCGACATCGATCT
>Ga0193713_1000299_pt1 | contig 16939 bp, 21 predicted proteins | sample H3a2metaG_FD_143054 | JGI IMG/M metagenome (GOLD analysis project Ga0193713, IMG submission 143054) | Soil microbial communities from a riparian zone of the East river system, Colorado, United States - H3a2 | ecosystem: Environmental > Terrestrial > Soil > Riparian zone | place: USA: East River... | reverse complement strand
CCCCTGCGAGGCCGGAAGACACACCATCAACCAACTACCGCATCGTCACGCCAGATTACTTTCGAGCACTGGGTATCCCATTGCTCGACGGTCGTAATTTTACGGAATCGGATAACGCTGAGCATCCGCCGGTGGCAATCGTCAGCACGATTGTGGCGAAAAATCATTTTCCCGATCGGTCGCCCATCGGGCAGCGGATCCTTGTTGACGATACCGACGGTGATCCTCGCCCGGTCGAGATCGTTGGAATTGTCGGTCCGGTGAAACAAACGAACCTTGAGACGCCGGCGAAAGCCGACATTTATCTGCCGCTTCGCCAAATGCCAAAAGATGGAGTGCCATGGTTACGAAACAGCGCGTATTGGGTAATCAAGACCTCCGGCGGAGCGGCGGGAGTCGAACGACTTCTCCGCGACACAATTCAAAATGTCGATCCGAACGTAGCGGTGGGAGCGGTGCGACCGATGAGCGAAGCCGTCGCGGCTGCGCTCGCCGCCCGGCGTTTTAGTCTGTGGCTGGTCGGTTCATTTGCTGCGGCGGCGCTTTTTCTCGCGGCCGCCGGATTGTACGGCGTCATCTCCTATGGAATTCAACAGCGAAACCGCGAGATCGGCGTGCGTCTCGCGCTTGGTGCAACGCGGGCGTCGATCCTCGGGATGATTTTTAAAGAAGGCGCTGTGCTTTTCGCCGGCGGGATAATCGCCGGTTTTACAATCGCTCTGGCGCTGGCCAGACTCGTCGCCAGTCAGATGTACGGTGTGAATGAGCGTGATCCATTTAGTTTCGCGATCGTCGGCCTGATCTTGTCCATTATTTCGTTCCTTGCCTGTGGAATCGCTGCGCGACGCGCGATGAACATCGATCCCATCGTATCGCTGCGATGTGAGTAGGCGACGGCGCATGTCGTAGTCGAGGACGGAATCCTTTGTCCGAGTTTCGAAACTCACAACTGAATACCAAGCGAGGTAGCGAGGGATAGACGGCAAAGCCGCGAGGGCGCGCGGTGACTGAGGCTGGAGCGGAAGGAATCAAAGCTGTCGTAGACCGGACCGATAAGTTAACGACTGGAGCAATTGACATGAACTCGCGGCCGGCGATAAGGTCGGCCTCGTGCCGGAGGAAAAGGAGACGCGCCGCGCCAGCCGATACGACGCAGTCATCGCGACCTTCGTTGGATTTCTAGCTCTGTGTGTTTCTGGCTACACCGCCTACATGCAACGCCAGCAGGTGCGCGCGGCAGTATGGCCAATCCTCGAATTCGACAGCAGCAATGCGCCCGACATTCACTTTACCCTCGCCAACAAAGGGGTCGGACCAGCGATTATCCGGCATGTCATTGTAAGGGTGGATGGCCAGCCGGTGAGGAATTGGAGTGAGGCACTCGAGAAAATATTGGGACCTGGGAAGCATCTGGGTTCGGAGAGCGACATAAGTCGTCATGTGTTCGCCGCGGGTGAATCGAGAACCGTCTTCACTCCGCGCGATCCCGAAAATAATCCGCTCAATTTCGACAAATCGAACCCGCTCTGGGTGAAGATGAATACGGATCGTGGGCGCGTGACGGTCGAGATCTGCTACTGCTCGACGCTCGACGAATGTTGGACCTTGCGCGCTGGCGGGTTGACACCCAGCACCACCACCACCGAGACCCGTCGTTGCCCGACTCCGTCGGCGACTAGTTTCCAACAATAGTTTCTGTGCGGTGACACGGTGCTCCAGCAGATAGCGCGTCAACTCAAAAAAATGAATCGTGATGGAAATTAAGAGAAATGGATCGCAAGAGAGTTGGTAGCTGATCCGCCTCCGCACCAGGCTGCGGCGCGACGGGTAGTTCAGAGTTGAGAGAAAAAAAGATGGAACTGTTTCGATAATCAAAGCCGCCCGCCAATCAGACGTCATCGCCGCTGCTGGTTTTCGTGCAACAACGTCGGCATCAGACCTCCCGCCGCGCGAGAGGGCCGACACGCCGCAGCGCATGCTCCATGCGGCTCTTAATCGGATGAAATGCTGGGCCAAACACGGTGCGCAGGAGCGTGCTGCCGTCGTGCCATAAATGAAGGTCTTGTGGCTGACGAGCGCCGGGCTGATCGTTGATGATGGATCTGAAACTGGAAGTTTTGGTGGTGCCTGTCTCTGACGTGGATCGCGCGAAGGCGTTCTACGAGAAATTGGGGTTTCGCTTGGATATCGACGCAGGAAACGAGAACTACCGGGTGATACAATTCACTCCTCCCGGTTCGCAGGCGTCAATCATTTTTGGCAAGGGTGTCACTTCCGCCCAACCGGGTTCGATCGACCGACTCGTCCTGGCGGTGTCCGACATCGACGCGGCCCGTAAAGAACTCGTTTCGCACGGCGTCGAAGTAAGCGAGATTTTCCACGACGCCGGGGGTAGCCTCGGAGGTGGATTTCACACAGGCACTGAAGGCCGCGCCTCCGGTCCAGATCCGCAAGGCCGTTCCTACGGTTCATACGCGTCGTTCAGCGATCCTGACGGAAACGTTTGGCTGCTCCAGGAAATCATGACGCGACTTCCCGGCCGGATCGATTCCGCGGCGACCAGGTTCAGTTCGGCGAGCGATCTGGCGAGCGCGCTTCGGCGTGCGGAAGCCGCTCACGGGGAGCACGAGAAACGCACCGGCCAGAGAGATGCCAACTGGCCCGATTGGTACGCCAATTACATGGTCGCCGAGCAGGCCGGCCCGGAGCTGCCGCAATGAGCGGAGAAGTTGAGAGTTGATCGTTGAGGGTTGAGAGAAGGGGATGGAAGTAAAACGAAGTGGATCTCAAAAAAGTTGATGGGTGATGGCTGAGAGTTGAGAGAAAGAAAAATGGAAATTAAAAGAAGTGGATCGCAAGAGAGTTGATTGCTGATCCGCATCCGCACCAGGCTACGGCGCGACGGGTAGTTGAGAGTTGAGAGAAAATGACATGGAAATAAAGAGATCTGGTTCGCAGGTTTCCACAAAAGGCCCGGCTGATTGGTTTACCGGCTCCGTTCGCATTGATCCGCTGTTCGAGGCGCCCGAGCCGGCGCGAGTTCGTGGCGCGAGTGTCACGTTTGAGCCGGGTGGCCGCACCGCCTGGCATACTCATCCACTCGGGCAGACATTGATCGTCACGTCCGGCCTTGGGTGGGCGCAGTGCGACGGCGGACCGATCGAGGAAATTCGGCCAGGCGATGTTGTGTGGTTTGCGCCTAACGAGAAGCATTGGCACGGCGCCATGCCGACGGCCGCGATGACTCATATCGCCATTCAAGAGGCGCTTGACGGAAAAGTCGTCGAGTGGATGGAAAAGGTCAGCGATCAGCAATATCAAGGTTAAGAAAGTCGCTCGTCGAGCCGAACCGTAATTCGCTGGCCGGCTTCTTTGTTGATCGCTTTGCGAATCTTCGTGGTAACCGGCAATTTATGTGTTCCGTCGCCTAAGGCCATGAAAGAACTTTTGAACGGCTCGCCGTCCATCGTGCCGCGGACTTTCGCCAGGCCGCGCGTGCCGAAAAACTTGGCTGATTCTTTCATTTTCACATAAGTCCATCCGCCTTTTCCCGGACTCTTTTGCAACGTAGCGGTAAAGCTTTTGTTCAATTTCATTCCGTAGAACATATGCCGCGTCGACCGCGGCGTCTATTTCGATGACGGATTTACAGTTTGCGATAACCCGGGTGCACGTCGGGTGTGAGTCCCTGTTGATGGACAATTTTTCGTCCGAGTGCGGCCAGGAGACCACGCTCTTTACTGGTAAGAGCGGCACAAAGGTCGGCTTCGTGTTCGGCGGCTAACTTTGAAAGTTTCTGCAGCATGGCTCGACCTCGTTTGGTTAGGACAAGCTCAGAGTGGCGACGATCTTTAGTGCTGCGTTTCCGTTCCACCAATCCTTTTTCTGTCAGTTCATCAAGCAGGACGACCATACGGCTGGGGAGCACACCGAGTCTTTTGGCCAGGGCTCGCTGATTGCACGAGGGAGTTCTTGCGATGATGCGCAAGATTCCGGCATGTCGCGGAGCGAGGCGTAATCGTTTGATTCGCTGGCCGAAACGATCGGCCGCGTGAGCACCGAGCTGAGCGAGGAGAAAAGCGGCGCCGGTCGGCCGTTGCGGGTGGGATTTCATAAGACCTCCCACACCTTAAAGAAATTACTTGCGAAACGCAATCGTTCATATTATGAACGATTCATGAACACAATCAACCACTTGACGAACACGCACCGTGGACCACATCCGGGCTTCGTTGCTATCGCCTACACCCTTCTCTTTAACGCTGGTTTGTATCAGGTCGTCAGCTTTACGGGCGGGCCGCACTTTCCCGGGCCATGGGAATCGAACGAAGCGATCACCACGTACTTTCAAAGTTATCCTAACACGGTCTTGATCTGCTCCTTTCTTCAATTCGGTGCCGCGATCCCTCTTGGAATTTTGACGGTCACAATGGTAAGCCGGCTTCAATTCCTTGGTGTACGCGCGGCCGGTCCTTCTATTGCATTATTTGGCGGATTGATGACCACGTTTAACATGGCAGCAACCGCCTTCATCCTCTGGGTGATGGCGTATCCTGGAATCGCCCAGGATCCAGCCGTCTTGCGTGCGTTGTATTACCTCGGGTTTTCTTTTGGCGGTGTGGGATTTTCCGTTCCGCTGGGTCTTTTGATTGCAGGAGTGTGCGTCCCGGCGGCGTTCTTTAAGCTTCTTCCGAAATGGCTGGTCGCATTTGGTTTGGTCGTCGCGGGGATTGGTGAATTGAGTGTTCTGAGCCTCGTGATTCCTCAAGCGCTCTTTCTCATTCCGCTGACGCGATTCCCCGGGTTCATATGGCTCATCGCGGCGGGATTTACCTTGCCGTCATCACCTCGCCCAGCGCAGCGAATTAGTGAAGGAAGCGCCTGATGCGTAGTTTCCACCGGCAGAGTTCAGAATGCTATTCTCCGATTATTTTGACCAGCACGCGCTTTCGCCGGCGGCCGTCGAATTCGCCGTAGAAAATTTGTTCCCACGGCCCGAAATCCAGTTTGGCTTTGGTAATTGCGACGACAACTTCCCGGCCCATGATCTGACGCTTAAGGTGGGCGTCGGCGTTGTCTTCGCTGGTTCGGTTATGTCGATAGGCGGTGGTCGGCGCGTATGGCGCTAATTTTTCCAGCCACATCTCGTAATCGTGATGAAGCCCCGGCTCATCGTCGTTGATGAACACCGAGGCGGTGATGTGCATGGCGTTGACCAGACAAAGGCCTTCCATCACTCCGCTCCGGTGAACGAGTTCCTCGATCTTCGGCGTGATATTGATGAACCCGCGTCGATCCGGTACTTCGAACCAAAGATGTTCAGTGAGCGATTTCATAGTAGAGAAGTTGAGGTTGGTTCGAGCGGAACCAGCATTATGTTGAAAGCGTAAAGCTCCGTGGGAGCCACGCTCCTTTACGGAGTTGAAAATTGAAACGCTGAAAGGAGATCAAATCATTATGCATCCAACTACGTACAACGCGAAAGCTTACTCCGCTGCCAGTGCAACATCACCGCTGGCGTCAACGAAGATCAACCGTCGCGATCCCACTGATCGCGACGTGCAAATTGAAATTCTGTTCTGCGGCATCTGCCACTCCGATCTGCATTCAGTTCGCAACGAGTGGAGCGAGTTCATGCCCACTGTTTACCCGATTGTCCCCGGTCATGAGATCGTCGGGCGTGTGACCAAGGTCGGCTCGGCAGTTACAAATTACAAACCCGGCGACCTCGTCGCGGTCGGCTGCATGGTCGACTCGGATCGTACCTGTCCGCAGTGCAAAGCTGGTTTTGAACAGTACTGCCCGAACATGGTGCTCACCTTCAACTCTCCGGACAAGCATCTCGGAGGCAGGACATACGGCGGTTACTCCGAAAGCATCGTTGTTGATGAACATTTTGTTCTGCGCGTCCCCCCGAATCTTAAACTCGACGCAGCCGCGCCGCTGCTCTGCGCCGGGATCACGACATACTCGCCCATGCGCCACTGGGGCGTTGGCAAGGGCAAGAAAGTGGGAGTGGTCGGTCTCGGCGGACTCGGCCATATGGCCGTGAAATTTGCTCACGCGTTCGGAGCCCACGTCGTCGTTTTCACCACTTCGCCTAACAAGAAGGAAGATGCGTTACGTCTGGGCGCTGATGAAGTCGTTCTCTCCCGTAATGCCGACGAAATGCAGAAGCACGCAGGCAGCTTCGATTTCATCATCGACGCCGTCTCAGCCGATCACGACATCAACGCCTATATCAACCTGCTCGGCCGCGACGGAAATCTTACCATGGTCGGCGCTCCGGCGGAACCGTTGCGCGTTCATGCATTCAGCCTCATCATGCGACGCCGCAGTCTCGCAGGCTCTGCCATCGGTGGTATCGCTGAAACGCAAGAGATGCTCGATTTTTGCGGCAAGCACAGCGTCACTGCGGATGTCGAAGTTATTCCGATCCAGAAAGTCAACGAAGCTTACGAGAGACTGCTGAAGTCCGATGTGAAATATCGGTTCTCCATCGACATGGCGTCTCTTAAGTCTGAGTGAGCAGAAAAGTTGATGGTTAATGGCTGAGAGTTGAGAGCAGGGTCAGAGGCCAGGAGAGCACAAAGCAGAGAAGTCGGATTTTTCAGAAATGCAGAAGCGCAAATTAGGAAAGAGTAATCTAGAAGTGTCGGCCATCGGCCTGGGCTGCATGGGAATGAGCTTTGGCTACGGCCCGCCGAAGGAGAAGCAGGAGATGATTTCTCTGATTCGCGCAGCCGTCGAACGCGGTGTCACGTTCTTCGATACCGCCGAAGTGTACGGTCCGTTCACGAATGAAGAACTCGTGGGCGAAGCGCTCGCTCCTTTTCGTCAGCAGGTAGTAATTGCTACGAAGTTCGGATTCAAATTTGGTCCCAAAGGTGAGCAGATCGGCCTCGATAGCCGGCCAGAGCACATCAAAGAAGTCGCTGAAGCCTCGCTCAAACGACTCAGGACCGATGTGATCGATCTGTTCTACCAACATCGTGTTGATCCCGACGTGCCAATCGAAGACGTGGCCAGCGCGGTGAAGGATCTGATACACGAAGGCAAGGTCAAGCACTTCGGCCTTTCTGAAGCGGGCGTGCAAACGATTCGTCGAGCGCATGCCGTTCAGCCGGTGACAGCGCTTCAAAGCGAATACTCACTGTGGTGGAGAAAACCCGAGGAGGAAGTGTTACCGGCGCTTGAGGAACTCGGAATTGGTTTCGTTCCATTTAGCCCTCTCGGCAGAGGGTTTCTCACGGGAAAGATGAACGAGAACACTACGTTCCACGGTTCCGACTTACGCGGCACGCTCCCGCGCTTTACGCCGGAAGCTCGGAAAGCGAATCAGGCTCTGGTTGATTTACTTCGCAAGATTGCAGAACGGAAGAAGGCGACGCCTGCTCAGATCGCGCTCGCATGGTTGCTCGCTCAAAAGCCGTGGATCGTTCCGATCCCTGGCACTACGAAGCTGAAGCGCTTGGAAGAGAACATCGGAGCGGTTGAAATCGAACTTACGTCAGACGATCTTCGCGAGATCGAAAACGCCGCATCAAACATCACGGTGCAAGGCGCTCGTTACCCCGAAAAGCTAGAGCAAATGACAGGTCGGTGACCTCACAGGTCACAAGTGAGAAGTTAGAAGTAAGAAGTCAGAGATAAGGTTGCCAGCGCCAACACAATCGATTAGCTGGTTGCGTGTTGCCGAAAACAAAATACGCACGCAGCGGCGATGTTCGCATCGCGTATCAGATTACCGGCAACGGATCGTTCGACGTGGTGTGGGCGCCTGGGACGATGTCGCATCTTGATCTGGATTGGGAAATACCTCAGCGAGCCCTGTTCTTCGAGCGCTTCGGTCAATTTTGCCGCCTCGTTCGTTTCGACAAACGCGGCACAGGTCTATCCGATCGGCCGGTGAAAATGGCGACGCTGGAGGAGCGTACGGACGACATTCGCGCCGTGATGGATGATGTCGGCATCGAACGCGCAAACATTTTTGGCGTGTCCGAGGGTGGCTCGATGGCGTGTCTTTTCGCCGCTACATACCCACAGCGAGTGAATTCGCTTCTGGTGTGGGGCGCGCAGGCTCGTTGGATTGCCTCACCCGATCATCCATGGGGTCAGACGCAAGAGCAGCACGATCAGATGATCGCGATGATCGACAATGATTGGCCTTCCTTTGAATATATCACCGGCCCCGGCGCGGGTGTGGGTAAGGACGCAGATCCCGCTTTTATCGAATCGATTTCTCGTTACATGCGCGCTGCTGCGAATCCCTCGGCCGTCCGTGCTTATGAACAAATGAACGGGCAAATCGATACGCGTCCGATTCTCCCATCCATCCAGGCTCCTACGTTAGTCATCAATCGCACGGGTGATCCCTGTGCGAACGTCGAAGCTGCGCGCGACATGGCGTCACGGATTCCGGGCGCGAAATTCAAGGAATATCCGGGTGACAGTCACTCGATGATGCTTGATGACATGGAAACCGTGCTGTCAGACATTCAGGAATTCATTACCGGCGAGCGACCGATTGATTCCTCCGATCGTGTCCTGGCGACCGTACTCTTCCTCGACATTGCGTCTTCCACTGAGCGCGCAGCAGAGCTTGGTGACACGCCATGGCGAAATCTTTTGAACTCTTACTACGCTATTGTGCGAAAAGAATTGGCGCGCTTTCGCGGGAAGGAAACCAACACTACGGGCGACGCTTTTCTTGCGACGTTCGATGGCCCTGCCCGAGCGGTGCGTTGCGCGCTCGCAATTGCGCTCGCGGTCAGGCAACTCGGTATTGAGGTACGCGCGGGAGTGCACACTGGCGAATGCGAGCTGATGGGCGACAATGTCGGTGGCATCGCGGTCCACACTGACGCGCGCATCATGGCGAAGTCCGAGCCGGGACGTGTGCTCGTCTCCGGAACTGTCAAAGATCTGGTGTCAGGTTCCAGAATTAATTTTCAAGATTGCGGGGTCCACCAGCTCAAAGGGATTCCTGGCGAGTGGAGACTCTTCTCGACTTGCTCGTGATAAATGCAGACAAAGCTGGCGGCTATTATTTTAAAGCATCGAGGTCGGCGCTGTGGTTGCCGTGAAACGGCTGGACGTCCAGAAGAAGTGCGGGGATTGATTTGATCCCGGCGCGTTCGGCTTCGGCAAGGCGTGATTTTCACATTCTGCCGATTACATGTGATGGCCGCCAGGGTATCACGTTACCCTTCTGTCAGGAAGATCGACGCACCGACAGAAAGCTGAGCAAGCACGTGCATGGTTGAAGCGGCGCAACTTTTAACGAAGCTGCTTGTCGGACCAAGTTTTCAATTGTGACAATCTGGTGGCGCAAGGAATGCAACAAGGGTTGTCACTCCGTGTTTCCAGTCCGCCTACGCGGCAGGCGGTCGCTTATTCGCCGCGAAGAACTTTTGCGATTTTTTCGATGGTGTTCCAATTGCGCGTGGTGGCCGGCACACCCAGGAGCTTCTCGATCTTGCCGAGGTAACTGATTGCTTTCATCTGCCGATGATACAGACCCAGGACGAAGCGGTCCTGGATCGCGATGATCTTCAGCAGCCAGTTCTTATCTGAGGGCAGACTAAGGGGCATAGAAGGCGGCGAATCAAGTCTTTTTGCTAACACATTCACGAACCGGGTAATGTTCTCGTCCGAGGGTTGTCGTGCGAATGGATTCTTTGACGCGAGTTTGATGATGTCGCGTGCGGGACAAATCATGATCTCGCATTTGAATGGCAACTTTCGAGCGAACGCGGCGCGTCGAGTCGATTCACTCACATCTTCGCGCACCACGAAGGTGCCCACTGCGCCGATATTAACGACACCAAACTTCGCCAGCTGCTTGGCGATAGCAGCCGGTTGGCATCGATTCGCCCCACCGACGTTGACCGCACGAAGAAATACCACCCAGCGCACCCGAATAATCTAAGCCCAGAGAGTCTACAGGCCGCAAGGCTTGAGTGCCGGCATTTACTGCGCGCGTAGGGCGATAATGGGGTCGACCTTCGTTGCGCGCAGTGCCGGAATGTAGCTCGCGACGATTGCGACTGCGAGCAGCACCAGTGAGATACCGACGAAAGTAATTGGATCTGTCGCGCTAATCCCATATAGCAGACTTGCTAGTACGCGGGTTAGAAGAAATGCCGCCACCAATCCAAGCATCATCCCCGCGCTTACTAGTTTGAGCCCCTGCTTCACCGTCATTTGCAATACGTCGGCCCGTCGCGCGCCCAGCGCCATGCGAATGCCTATTTCATGCGTGCGTTGCGCGACCGAGTAACTCATTGCTGGATCTTTTTCTCCAGATTCCAATCGTGCAAAATCATTCCCATCGTGATCACGCCAGCTTTTGGCAGCGGATCCTTAAAGAAATCGCCTGATGCGATGCGAACGCGGTTGCTCAACCCGGATGCGGAAATGTGCTTGCCCGCCACTGGTTCGACCGGCGGTAGGTCGAAGCTGACGCATTCAATGTGCGGGTACTTCTTCGCGACTTCAATCGAGAGCAAAGCGCTCGCGCCGCGACGTCGCAAAGCGTGCGATACTGTGAAAAATTAAATTTCGCGGCGAGCGCTTCGAAATTAATGCGCGAAAGGCCCGTCATTGCCACTACAGTCGCGCAGAATCTTTTCCTGCATCTTGTGCATTTTCCGCGCGCCGGTTCGCGTTTGATCATCGAAGCCATGCAAATGTAGAAGCCCATGGACGATATAAAGGCGAAGCTCGCTCTTGGGCGAGGTCCCAAACGCGCGGGCGTGTCTCTTTGCTGTCTCAACACTGATAAAGATTTCGCCGTGTTGAAAGGTCAGCACGTCGGTCGGCCCCGTTCGATGTATGAATTTTCGATGTAACTGCGCCATCCGGCGATCCGAGATGAGCCAGACTAGAACCCCATGCAATTTTTCCAAGTCCGTCGGTTTTCGCTTGCGCAACTGCAAACAGCGGCGCAAGGCCTTTACGGCGAAATTTTGGAGTTCAGCAACGTTGACGGCGATTTTTCGCTGGAGATTGCGCACGCTGATGCGGGGAACGACGGTAATACGCGAGGTCATCTGGCGATTTAAAGCCTTTCGTCATTCCGAGCGGAACAACGCGCAGTCGGGGAATCTCTGATTATCAAATTTACAGATGCCTCGACTTCGCACGGCATGACAAGTGTGAAATCGTTAAATGTTTTTCACGCTGGCGGTCTTTGTTCCGACTGGAAATTCCGGGTGATCAATCGTGCCCCTTTATCGAACGTAAAATACGCCCACGCCCATTGAAACAGGACGAGCAAGCGGTTTCGAAAACCGACCAGGAAAATGATGTGCACGAACAACCACGCCACCCATGCCGGAAGACCGCTCAAGTGCATGAATTTTAGATCCGCGACCGCTTTGTTTCGACCAATTGTAGCGATGTTTCCCTTGTCCCAATAGTGGAAGGGCTGCGGTTTACGCCCTTTAATCATCGCAAGAATGTTACGCGCGGCATGACGTCCTTGTTGGATGGCCACTGGTGACACTCCCGGCAAAGGCTCGCCGGTCTGATGTGAAAAGTTTGCCAGGTCGCCGATGACCTGAACTTCAGGATGGCCGGAAATGCTAAGGTCATCGTTCACAACGATGCGGCCGACTCGATCAATTGGCGCGCCCAGTGTTTTGCCAACAAACGACGCATTGTTGCCGGCTGCCCAGATTTTAACCCTGCAAGGTATGAATTCGTTGCCGAGTTGCACTCCGGCCTCAGTAAGATTCGTTGCTCTTACGCCCGTGCGCACGTCTACGCCGAGATCTGTGAGCTGTTTTTTAGCGCTTTGCGATAAGTCCTCGGGAAAGGCAGATAGCAAGCGCGATTCGCCTTCAATGAGAATGACGCGTGCCCGCGATGGATCGATATGGCGAAAATCTTTCGCCAGCGTGTAACGGGAGATTTCTGCGATCGCTCCCGCCATTTCCACACCGGTCGGTCCGCCCCCGATGATGACAAAGGTCATCGCCGCCTTACGCGCCGCTTCATCGTCGATTTTCTCCGCGTATTCGAATGCCATCAGAATCCGACGCCGGAGTTCAATCGCGTCTTCAAGACTCTTCAATCCTGGAGCCAGTTTTTCCCAGTCATTATGTCCGAAGTAGGAATGCCGGGCGCCAGTTGCGAGAATTAAATAATCGTAGTCGAATTCTAAGTCGGTGGTTTTTACTTTTTTGGCAGCGACATCCACGGACTCCACTTCGGCGAGGATGACCTCGACGTTCTTAAATTTGCTTAACACCGAGCGCACCGGAGCCGCAATGTCCGCCGGTGAGAGCGCGGCGGTCGCGACCTGGTAGAGTAAAGGCTGAAAAAGATGATAATTTGTGCGGTCGATCACTGTGACCCGAACATTTTTGCGACCAAGCTCCTTGGCCGCCTGAAGGCCGCCAAATCCAGCACCGATTATGATAACGTTCGGTTTTTGTTTCTGCGATTCCTTCATCGTCGAAAGTTTCAGCAACGTTCAACTCCGAAATGATCGGGGGCAAGCGCTCTACGCAAAACGCAAATATCCAAGGAAAGCAAGGGGAGCGAACACCAAAAGGCGGTTGTGAAAATCTAACTACCTAATATCTTGTCGCCTTATGCCAAAGCCAATCGCGCGCAGTAAAACCCGTAAAGCTGTGGCAAAACGCTTCAAGATCACGGCGCGTGGCAAAGTGTTGCGATCGCACTCCTCGCGACGCCACTTGCTGTCGGGAAAAAGTGCAAAGCGGAAGCGCCATTTGAGCAAAGCAGCGCGCGTGGACGACACGGATGTCGCCCGCATCAAGGCAAACCTGCCATTCGGTTAAGAGTCGTCCGGCTCGTTTGAGGAGTCGACTAATCTAATATCGGCGTACGCTCGCTGGGGAAACGATTTCTTCGCTTCTAGTTGTCGTCGCCGTTGTGTGTGTTGTTGTGACACCGTACCACTGGCGCGCCGCTTCCAGGGAATCTGGTCCCGGTTCAGGACTGTAAAGATCGCGGCGGTTAACGAGTGTGGTACAGGAATTCACAGTGGCGAAGAGAAAAGCCAGCAAAAGCCACGCGAAACATTTCACGGCGTCGATGCAAACAGAAGCGTCACAGCTTGTCAATGTCTTCGCCTTTCCCACAAAGGCGGTCAGGGTTGCACGATGCCAATGTTGGAGCAAAATTTGACCTCCGTCAGGGGCTATGGATTGAGGACTTACGAATCCCGCCAGGGCAGGAATGCAGCAACGGTAGTCTGATCCTCCTTGCCGTAGTTCTCTGGCGGACTTTTTCTGGTACGGCGCGATTGCCAGGCGCCGGTCACGACTGAGCCATGAAACTCCTTAAAACAAAAACGATACGCTTTTCGCAGATAGTGGAGGAATGCGGTCAACCGAATGTTTACACTCTTTGGAAAAAACCCGCCGCAGACCGGCGTTTTCAAGCACAGCTAAAGAACAATCGAGTGATGACAGTCCAAAAAAGCGAGGGTGGGACAGACTTTGGAATCATTGGTTTCAAAGAGAGGAAAGGTGCGCGTTATCTTGTCTTCCCAAAATCGTTAAAACAGTTTGCGGACAAGCGCGTCATTGGGATCGATTGGGCACGGGTTCGCGAGTAGGGTGGGGTGAACCTCGTTGCGAAAAGGACCGAGTCGCCCTGTCGCGAACCTGCGAACCAGCCCAGCGCAATAGACAACGCTTATGCTATTTCATCCCGGTGGCCAGGCCAGCGCGCGTTTGCCGAGAAGATGTACATGCAAATGCGGAACACTTTCACCCGCATCTGGCCCGCAATTGATGACGACACGATAGCCGTTCGATAGCTCCAGTTTCTTCGCCAGATCACGCGCAACCAGAAGCAATTTGCCGAGCAGCGCCCGATCTTCATCCTTCGCATCTGCAAGGCGAGGAACCACTCTCTTTGGCACGATCAGCACGTGCACGGGTGCTTGTGGATCAACATCATGAAAAGCGAGTGCATCTTCATCTTCCCAGATAATTCTCGCTGGTATTTGGCGCGCGATGATTTTTTCGAAAATGGTCATGGCGTGAAGTGGTTAGTCACCTAAAGATTTCGGGTAAATCTGCGCATTCTGGCCGTAATTCAACTGAGAAACGGTATGATTGCGAAAGTCTTTGGGGCGACGCCGGCGAAACTCTTTAGCGCAGCGAGCAATCGAGTCTCTCAACTGTGGGGTCGATTGCGGCCGTTAGTTTTTCGCGCACGAAGCAGACAATTTCCTCGCGTAACGCATCGCAGGTGCGCGTCCACGTTTTCACCCCGCGGAGATGCTTTACACAAGGCTGCAGCGAGCAGAGCACGAGATTATCGGAGCCGATTTCCATGAGGCCGTTAATTCGTTTTTCCAAAAGATCAAAAAATGCGAGCTCGTAACCTGCGCCGGCATGGTGAGCGATGTCAAGTAACGAGATGTAAATCGGCGGCGGCGCCGGCGCGAAAAAGGGCACAATCTCCTTATAACCGATCGCTTTTAGGACGTACCGTACGGTCTGGGACAACTGACTAAACGCGACGATGTTTTCGTCGTTTCGCAGGTGCAGATAAAAGGCGATGCTTTCCGTCACGTGTTCAGTTAGCCACCAACTGGGATAGCCAGCTTCATGGGCCGCGCGCGTAATCGCCGCGTGCAGCCAATCGCGGTTGAACTCGAACAGTTGTCCCGAATCTGTGCGGAGATATGGAAATTCTTCCTTAAACGCGACCATGATTCTTCTTACTGATTGGGATATTTCGTGGCCCGGGCGCAGGCCTCTGCGCGGTCTCAGATGGAAACAACTCTCGCTGGAGCGTATTCGGCTTTACGCGACGCCCAAGAGTATGAATAGCATCTACAAATTGATCGACGTCCTGAAACCGCTGGTACACTGAGGCGTAGCGCAGATAGGCTACTTCATCGATCCCACGCAGTTTTTCGAGCACTTTGGCGCCGATTGCGGACGAAGGAACCTCACGGCCGCTCGTTTCGAGTTCATGCACAATCTCATCCACAGTGTCTTCCAGGGTGAGAAGACTGGTGGAGCGTTTTTCAAAAGCTTTCGCGATACTGGCAGCTAATTTACGCCGATCAAACGGTTCATGGGTTCTATCACGTTTCACCACCCGCAGATCAGAGCGCTCGATTTCTTCGTACGTAGTAAACCGGTACTTACACTTCAAACATTCGCGACGACGACGGATACTGGAGCTATCCCGTGACTGACGGGAATCGATGACCTTGTCATCACGAGACCCGCACTTGGGGCAACGCATAGTATGGAAATTCCAATTACCATACCATTTGTTGTGGTGTCAATGCTTTTTGATTGGTTGTATCAGTTAGCGAGACTGTCGAAAAAAGCGATGCGGGGATGCGTACGCACTTCAAAAGCTCCTGCGAAACCGAGTAAATCTTGTTATCGGATGTCGGGCGCAGTGCTTTTGGAGTCCGAGGCGTCTTCGCATCGCTTTTTAGAGAGCGAGACGATCATCCTTCATTGACGCGACGTACGGCCGACGATAGACGCTTCGAAATGCAAAACAGCGCAACACGCAGTGCTAACTATGGTCCGTGGCTGGTTGGTCTCGGCGCTGCGCTTTGGGGTACAGAGAGTGCATGGCGGATTCCACTTAATGAGTTGTTCGATGCGAAGGTGATCGTGTTTTGGGAACACGTGCTCATTCTGATCATGTTCCTGCCGATTCTGATCCCGCGATTACGCGAGATTCCAAAAGTGCACGTGCGCACGTGGGGTTATCTTCTTTTTTCAGGCTTCGCCGGCTCGGCAGTCGGCACCATCTTCTTCACCCTCGCATTGAAGTACGGGAATCCGACTGTGGTGAATGTCGTTTTGAACATCCAGCCTGTCATATCAACTGTTGGGGCGTTCCTGCTTTTTGGCGACCGGCTTGCCCATCGCTTCTTCTTTTATGCCGCCATCGCAATCGTCGCCGGTATCTTCGTTTCTGTCACGCATCCAACCATGATTGGGGTCTCCTTCGAACGCGCCGGCCTAAATCTTGGCTCATGGTATGCACTGATTTGCGCGCTGTTCTGGGGACTATCGACAGTCGCCGGCCGCGGGGTGATGATCGGCATGTCGCTTCGACTTGCGTCGAGCATGCGCATCGTCATTGGTCTTGCGTGCATGACGCTGATTCTTCTGGCCTACGGCAAACTTCACGGTGCAGCGCTCTGGCCAGCGGCCGTGCAAGCACACCCTGCTAGGGCAATCGTCCTGCTTTTGTTTTTGGCGTCGATCTCAGGCGGAATTCCGCTGTTGATTTATTTTCAGGGATTACATCTCACACGCGCATCCACGGCAGGTTATTTTGAAATGATGCAAACCCTCGCGGCAGTGTGCATCACATGGGGAATCTTCCAAGCGACGCTTCACGCCCACCAGGTGATCGCAGCTTGCGTGCTGATTGCCGCGGTGGCAATGGTGCATCACGTGCAACAACGGGTTGAACCTGCAGGTCAGCAGGCTGCGAAAAATTACTAATTACGGCGGGATTACCCAATAATCAGTTGAGGTCTTACTTCCGTTGTATTTTAGGAGATGTCGTTTTGCTGCCGGATGATCATCGCGGATTAGCCAAAACAGATCTTCCAGTACAGATCTCTCAAGAAAGAGACGATGCTTTTTGAGAAAGTCCTCTTTCGAGGAGAAGGAAACATCGACCAGGTCAATCTTCCCGGGAAGCTGTTTCTCGTAATACAGAAAAGTCTGAATCTCGTCCAGATTTGTGTCTGGCGAGAATTGCTCCGGCAGACCAATCGAATCGACGTTGTATAGGAGTTTGCCTAGCAACAGGACATTATCGTCGGAAGCAACGTAGATCGTCAACCGGTTGACCAAAGCTTGCAGTGCAGGCTTAAAGTTTTGATCAAAATCTTCTCTATCCACATTGGGAGCGATAAATATTACGTGATCCAGTTTCAGGCTCTTGAGATTTGGATCGT
>Ga0193713_1000298_pt1 | contig 16945 bp, 16 predicted proteins | sample H3a2metaG_FD_143054 | JGI IMG/M metagenome (GOLD analysis project Ga0193713, IMG submission 143054) | Soil microbial communities from a riparian zone of the East river system, Colorado, United States - H3a2 | ecosystem: Environmental > Terrestrial > Soil > Riparian zone | place: USA: East River... | reverse complement strand
AATCCATCGCCTCGTGGATCATGGTCAGCTCGAGATGGGTCGACGGATTGTCCACCGGGATGCGGGCGTTCTCCGCAAGCAGCACCATGGTGAAGGCGACGCTGGTGAAGGCGAGGCTCGGGTACAGCCCAAGGCTGTGCGACGCCAGCCGCTCCGAGATGACCGGCAGTGCCGTGGTGGCGGAGATCAGCGAAGCGACGAAGATGATCATCAGTAGTGCCGGCTCGGCCAGGAACCCCACCATCATCTCGCGCCGCGCGCCGAGCGTGCCGAAAGCCGTGCCGACGTCCATGGCAGCGAGCGACAGGAACACGCGCGCGGTCGCAAACAGCCCGACCAGCGCGATCGCGTCCGCGGCGGAGGCAAATGGCAGCCGGGTCCCCGTGGAGGGAATGATCGCGGCCGCCGTCACCATGGCAGCGAAGACGACGTAGGGTGCCGCGCGGAACAGCGGCGACACCGATTCGGCGAGCACGGCGTCCTTGTGAAAGAGCTTCACCAGGCCGCGATAGGGCTGCACGATGCTGGGCGCGCTACGGTTCTGGAGCCAGGCGCGACACTGGTTGATCCAGCCCAGAAACAGCGGCGCCGCCACCAGTGCAGCGACAACCGCCAGCGTCTGCGTCAGCCACTCCATTGGATTCACTTAGCCGGCCCTCATAACACGAGTGCCAGCAGCACAATGAGTGTCACGAAACTGTAGAGCAAGTAGGTGGATATCCGGCCCTGCTGGAGCCACGCCAACGAATCGGCGACCCACTGCACGATGGATTGCATCGGTTCGTACAGTCGCCGCCAGATCCGATCGGTCACGACCACGTGGTACCGGGGCTGCCGGTCGAATGCGGTCGGCAGGGTGCGCGCCATCCCGAAGAACGGCGCGAAGATGTGGCGAATGGGCTGACCAAACCCCTCGGCGGTGTCCTGCATCCGCGCATCCAGCAGCACAAAGCCGCAGTCCCACGCGGGCGCGCGGCGCACGCGCCGGTGATACAGCGCCCGGACGAGCAGCGTCGTGAGCAGGACGACGGAGAGCACGGCCGCGAGAAAAATCAGCGGCGCGTATGAGGCCTGCCGGTCCGGGAGCGGCTCCAGTCGCCACCATGGGGCGGACCCTGCGGGCAGCGCACCGACGCTCAACCGGGCGGTCACCGTGCTGAGCACCGGGATGATCTGGGCCGGCAGCAGCCCCAGCAGCACGCAGCCGAGGCCCAGCCAGAGCAGTCCCAGGCGCTCCAGGAGCCCGGCGTCATGTGCCTGGGCCAAGGCGGCTTCGCGCGGTTTGCCCAGAAAAATAACGCCGTAGAACTTCACCATCACATAGCCAGCCAATGCGGCCGCGAGTACCACCAGCGCGGCGCCGAGCGGCAGCAGCATGTTCACGAAGGAGTGCGGCACTTCGTTGGCGAACAGGAACGCCTGCAGCAGCAGCCATTCGGAGACAAATCCGTTCAACGGCGGGAGGCCTGCGATCGCCAGCGCTCCGATCAGGGTCAACCAGGCCACCCACGGCATCTGGTGAATGAGTCCGCCCAGGCGTCCGAGGTTACGCTCGCCGGTGGCGTGGAGCACGGCACCGGTGCCGAGAAACAGCAGGCTCTTCATGAAGGCGTGATTGAGCGCGTGGTAGAGCACGGCAATGAGGGCGAGCGCCGCCAGGGTGGGCCTGCCGACGCCCTGGAACACGATCGCAAGTCCCACGCCCGTAAACAGAATCCCCATGTTCTCGATCGACGAGTACGCCAGCAGGCGTTTCATGTCGGTCTGCGCGGCGGCGAAGATCACTCCATACAGCGCCGTGATCAGACCCACGCTTAAGGGCACGAGTCCCCACCACCACGTCGGCTGACCCAGCAGGTCGAAGCTGACGCGCAGCATGCCGTAGACCGCCATCTTGATCATGACGCCACTCATGAGGGCCGAAACGGGCGAGGGCGCGGCCGGGTGTGCCTCCGGCAGCCAGACGTGCAGCGGCACCAGGCCGGCCTTGGCACCAAAGCCGAATAGCGCGAGCAGGAACGCCGCGGCGGCCCAGTGTGGTGACAGCTGCGCCGCCCGCATGGCGTCGAAGGTGAAGTGCCAGCTGCCGCCCTGCATGACACCAAAGCTGAGCAGGATGGCGAGCGCACCCACGTGTGTGATCAGCAGGTACACAAACCCGGCGCGCCGGATGTCGGGGATCCGGTGATCCGTGGTGACGAGAAAGTAGGAACTCAGCGCCATGGTCTCCCACGCCACCATGAAGGCGTAGGCGTCGTCGGCGAGCAGCACGAAGCCCATGCTGGCGAGAAACAGGTGGTACTGCAGGCACAGGAGTCCGGGCGCGGTACCCTGGCCGCGGCGGAAGTAACCGGCGGCAAACACGGAGATGCCCGTGGATGCCGCTCCGAGCAGGAACAGGAACACGCTCGCCAGGGCATCGAGCCGCAGGTGCATCGGCAGGTCAGGCAGCCCCAGCAGCAGCGTCCTGCGTTCCACCGGTGCCGCCAGGTTCACCGCTGCGATCACCGCGATTGCGATGCCACACAACGCGCCCAGGGGAAAGAGCGTCCGGGCCACGTACGCGAGGCTCTGGGGCCTGAGCAGGCCCGCGAGCCCGATCACCGTCCACAACAGGAGCAGCGCAAGCAGCGCGGCGAGCGGTGTATCTGGAGTGAAGGTCACGGCGATGCGGCGGAGTTACCTTGGGGAGGGGGCCGGTCGGCGAGTGCAATACGATACTACTCCAAGTCACATTGCATTATCATCGGGTTCCCACCAGGGTATACACCCGCTGCGGGGGGCGCCTTGAGCACCGAAGTACGTACGGCCCGGCTGACCATCCTTATCGACCCGCGCAAGAAAGCGCTGTTCGAGCAGCTTTGTGCCGCCGAGGACGCCAATCCATCGCAGATCGTGCGGCGGCTGATTCGGCGCTATATAGAGGAGAAACTCGGGCGGCCGTGGACGCCCGGCGAGACGCAGCGTTTCCCGCTGCGCGCGCCTCGCCGGCGCGCATCCCCCCGCTAGCGGCCCGAACCTGGCGGCGAGGCGGCGCCGGCCCGCGGCTCAGGCCTTCGGATTACGTACCCGCTGCGCGAACCACCACAGGTGGCCTTCCGGGTCGGCGGCCCCGTAGCTCCGGTCGGCCCAGTATTCCGCGCCGTAGTCGTGGAGCTGGGGTTCATCGACGATGCGCGCGCCGGCCGCCCGCGCACGCGCGCAGTGCGCCTCGACATCGTCGACGTAGATCATCAGTTGCTGGGTATTGGCTCCGTCCACGCTGAGCGGGCTGGCGGCATCGTGGCCGAAGCGCTGCGTCTCGCCCCGGCGTTCCTCGCCGAGCATGACGACGCCATCGCCGTAGGTCAGCTCGCTGTGGGCCACGCGGCCGTCTTCCCCTGCGACGCGGAGCCGTACTTCGAAGCCAAAGGCCCGGCACAGCCAGTCGATCATCGCGGCGGCATCGCGGTAATAAAGGCCGGAAGAGATCCTGGGCCAACCCTGAGGTGCGGGTTTCATGGCAGTACCCCTCAGCGTCGCGAGGCGAAGTCGATGATGATACCCGCCAGCACCACGACACCGAAGTAGTGGTTATCGTGAAAGGCGCGCATGCAACCCGCCGCGTCGCGGTGGCGCGCGAGCCACTGCTGGCGGATGAAGCAGCCGGCGCCCACGGCCAGTGCCGTGAAATAGGCGCTGCCCAGATCGAGGAGCCGCCCGGTGAACAGCAGCGCAAGCAGCACCATGACCTGCATGGCGCCGATCATCAGCAGGTCGAGATCGCCAAACGTGATCGCCGAGGATTTCACTCCCACGCGCAGATCGTCGGCACGGTCCGCCATCGCATAGAAGGTGTCGTAGACGCCGGCCCAGACCACCGCGGCCAGCATCATCACCCAGCCGACCCGCGGCACGGCGCCGAGCTCCGCGGCAAAGGCCATCGGCACGGCCCAGCCGAAACTCAATCCCAGGTACAGCTGCGGCAGCGGGAAGAAGCGCTTCAGCAGCGGATAGCTGAGCGTCAGGGCCGCGCCGATGACTGACAGCCGCAGCGTCGCCGCATTGAGCTGCAGCACCAGCAGCAGGGCGAGGGCGATCAGCACCGCAAACAGTACCAGCGCCTGGAGCGGCGTCACGCGACGCGCGGCCAGTGGCCGGTCGCGCGTGCGACGCACGTGCGGATCGATGTCGCGATCGAGCAGATCGTTGATCACGCAGCCGGCGGAGCGCATCAGTACCGAGCCGGCCGCAAAGATCGCCAGCAGCCGCGGGCGCGGGTGCCCGAGCGATGCCGTCCACAACGCCCACAGGGTCGGCCACAGCAGCAGCCAGATGCCGATGGGACGATCGAGGCGCATGAGCTTGGCGTACTCACCGGCCTGCCGCTGCCAGCGGCGGAGCGGTGCCGGCACGCCGCTGGGTCCGGCCGCTGGCGCCAGGACCTCCCCGACCGAGGGGGGCCCGGACTGCAACTCGAGGTCAACCGACTCGGCCATATTGCTCCCCTGCGCCCACCCAGCGCGCGATCAATCCCTCGCTGGCGCGCGGCTCATCCTGCTCAAGGCGCGCCGCGAGCCGCCGCACCTGCGGCAGCAGGTCGGCATCGCGGATCAGGTCCGCCACGCGCAGCTGCGCCAATCCGGTCTGGCGCGTGCCGAGCAGCTCCCCGGGTCCGCGCAGCTCCAGATCGCGGCGCGCGATCTCGAAACCGTCGTTCGTCTGGCGCAGTGCCGCCAGGCGCTCCCGCGCCATCTCGGACAGCGGAGCACGATACAGCAACACGCAGCTGCTGGTCTGCGCGCCGCGGCCGACGCGACCGCGCAGCTGGTGGAGCTGGGCCAGACCCATGCGTTCGGCATTGTCGATCACCATCACGCTGGCGTTGGGCACATCGACGCCGACCTCGATCACGGTGGTGGCGACCAGCAGCTGGATCTCGCCCGCGTTGAAAGCGTGCATCACCGCCTCCTTGCGCGCGGCGGAGAGGCGCCCGTGCACCAGGCCCACCCGCAACTGCGGCAGGGCCTCACTCAGGAGCGCGGCGGATTCCTCCGCGGCCTGGCAGCGCAGCTCCTCGGATTCCTCGATGAGCGCGCACACCCAGTAGGCCTGGCCGCCGTTCCGGCAGGTCCCGTCGATGCGCGCGACGATCTCGGCGCGGCGCTCCTCGGGCACGACCACGGTGCGCACCGGCCTGCGGCCTGGCGGCAGCTCGTCGATGACCGAAATATCCAGATCGGCGTACGCGGTCATCGCCAGCGTGCGCGGGATGGGGGTGGCCGTCATGATCAGCTGATGCGGCAGGCGGTCCTGGCTTTTCTGCCGCAACTGCAGGCGCTGCTGCACGCCGAAGCGGTGCTGCTCATCGATGATTGCCAGCGCGAGGGAGGCAAACTTCATGCTCTCCTGGAACAGCGCGTGTGTGCCCACCACCAGTGGGACCTGTCCGGCGGCGATGGCGGCGAGCGCGGTGCGGCGCGCGCGCGCCGGCTGCGAGCCGGTCACGAGGGCCACGGGAATCTCGAGCGGCGTGAACCAGTCCGTCAGCGTGCGCGCGTGCTGCTCGGCGAGCAGCTCGGTGGGCGCCATCAGCGCCACCTGGTGCCCGGCCCCGAGGGCGAAGGCGGCCGCGGCGGCGGCGACCGCGGTCTTGCCGCAGCCCACGTCGCCCTGCACCAGGCGGGTCATCGGCTGCGCGAGCGCGAGGTCGGCGTTGATCTCGCCGAGCACGCGTGCCTGTGCCGCCGTGAACCGGAAGGGAAGTCCAGCCAGCAGCCGCGACTGCAATCCGGCGCGGTCGCTGAGGGCCAGCGCGTCGTTCGCCTTGGTGGCGCGGCGCAGCGCCATCAGCGAGAGCTGGTGCGCGAGCAGCTCCTCCAGCGCCAGGCGGCGTTGCGCCGGGTGGCGTCCGGCGGCCAGGGTCGTGAGCGCCGTGCCAACGGGGGGCTGGTGCAGGAATTCGAGCGCTGCACGGAGCCCCGGCAGCTGCAGCTCGCGGCACAGATCAGCGGGCAGGTAATCGACGAGGGCCGCATCGCCCGTGGCGATGAAGGCGCGTTGCACCAGCGCGCGCAGCCGTCCCTGCGTGAGTCCTTCGGTAGCCGGATAGATCGGCGTGAGCGTTTGCGGCAGGGGTGCGCCGGCCGCGCCGATGTTGCGGTACTCCGGATGCACGATCTCGAGCCCCAGCGGTCCGCGGCGCACCTCGCCGTGGCAGCGCAGGCGGGTGCCGCGCGCCAGTCCCTCGCGCTGCGCGTTCGAGAAGTGAAAGAAACGCAGCGTGAGTGAGCCGCTCCCCTCGCCCAAGCGCACCAGCAGCTGGCGCCGGCGCCGAAACACGACTTCGGCCAGCAGCACCTCGCCCTCGACGAGCGCGTGGCTGCCAGCTGTCAGTGCGCCGATGGGCACGATGCGCGTGCGATCCTCGTAGCGCAGCGGCAGCACGAACAGCAGGTCGGCGAGGCTGTGCACGCCCAGGCGCGCCAGCCGCTCGGCCAGCACCGGGCCCACGCCGCGCAGCGTCGCGAGCGCCGGGGGCTGCGACGCGACCACCGCCACAGCCACCGCCGCCGCGGGTGCGGCCGCCGCAGGCACAGCAGCGCGCGGCCGCCTCAGGCGAGACTGAGTATGCACTCCATCTCGACACGGGCACCGCGCGGGAGCGCGGCAACGCCCACCACGGCGCGGGCCGGGAACGGCGGCGTGAAAAAGGTCGCCATGATCTCGTTGACCTTCGGGAAGCAGTCGAGATCCGTCAGGAAGACCGTGAGCTTGACCACATCCTGCAGCGTGCCGCCCGCTGCCTCGGCAATCGCGCGCAGATTCTCGAACACGCGGCGGATCTCGGCCTCGATATCGCCGCTGACCAGGATGCCGGTGGCCGGATCGAGGGGGATCTGTCCGGACACATAGACCGTGTCGCCGGCGCGCACGGCCTGGGAATAGGTGCCGATCGCCTGGGGCGCGCGGCGGGTTTCAATGACCGTGCTCATGGCGGTAGGGGGTCCTTGCTGTGACTCTGGCCGGCAATTGTACGCACGACGCGCAGCACATCGCTCATCCGCCGCACTTCGCGCACGACCCGCGCCAGGTGATCCCGGTCGCGGACCTCCAGCAGGAAGACCATGGTGGCGGTTTCGGATTCGTGGTGGTCGTAGTTGACGCTGCTGATGTTGGTCTGCGAGCCGGAGATGGCCGCCGACACCGCCGCCAGCAGGCCCATGCGATTGACGGCCTCGACGCGGATTTCGGTCAGGAAGAAGCGGCCCTCGCTCGATTGCCAGTTCACCGGCAGCCAGTTCTCGGGATGCTTGCGGTAGTCGGTGACGTTGGCGCAGGTTTCGCGATGGATCACGATGCCGCGCCCGGTGCTGAGGTAGGCGATGATCGGATCGCCCGGCAGCGGATAGCAGCAGTGCGCGTAGGCGACCAGCAGGCCCTCGGCGCCCGCGACCGCGAGCGGCGCCGCCTGCGCGCTCTCACCGCTCCGGACCTGCTCGCCCGGCAGCAGGCGGCGCGCCACGAGCGGTGCGAGCCGCTCGCCCAGGCCGATCTTCTCGAACAGCTCCTCGGTCTCCTTCAGCGCGAGGTCGCTCAGGGCCGCCTGCACGGTGGCGGGCTCGACCTCATCGAGCTTGACGTGGAATTCGGCCAGCGCCTGCTCCAGGAGCCTGCGCCCCAGTTCCACCGCCTCGTGGCGCTTGAGGCTCTTGAGATAGTGGCGGATCCCGCTGCGCGCCTTGGCCGTGACCACGAAATTCACCCAGGCCGGATTGGGCCGGGCGCCCTTGGCGGTGATGATCTGCACCGTCTGGCCGCTGCGCAGCACCGTGCGCAGGGGCGTCAGGCGCCGATCGACCTTGGCCGCGACGCAGCGATTGCCGATGTCGGTGTGCACGGCAAAGGCGAAATCGACCACGGTCGCACCGCGCGGCAGCCGCAGGATCTCCCCGCGCGGCGTGAACACGTAGACCTTGTCCGGAAACAGGTCCACCTTGACGCTCTCGATGAATTCCTCCGAACTGCCGCTCTCCTGCATCTGCATCAGGTGCGTGAGCCAGGTGCGGGCGCGTTCCTGCTGCGCGGAGCCCTCGCTGGTGTCCTCCTTGTACTTCCAGTGCGCGGCAATTCCTGACTCTGCGACCTGGTCCATGTCCTCGGTGCGGATCTGTACCTCGATGGGCACCGCGTTGGGTCCGAACAGCGTGGTGTGCAGCGACTGGTAGCCGTTGACACGCGGGATCGCGACGTAGTCCTTGAAGCGCCCCGGCATCGGCTTGTAGACGTTGTGCACCACGCCGATGGCGCGGTAGCAGGTGTCGACGCTGTCGACGATGATGCGCAGCCCGTAGACGTCGACGATCTCGGCCAGCGGCGCGTGCTTGCGCTGCATCTTGCGGTACACGCTGTACAGATGCTTCTCGCGTGTCTCGACGCGCGCGCTGATACCGGCCTTCTCCAGCGCCGGTTCCAGCTGGGCGCGGATCTTGACCAGGAATTCCTTCTGGTTGCCGCGCGCGCGACGGAGCGCGCGCTCGATGACGCGGTAGCGCTGCGGGTACAGCGTACGGAACCCGAGTTCCTCGAGCTCCAGCTTGATGTTGTAGAGCCCGAGGCGCTCGGCGACCGGGGCGTAGATGTCGAGGGTCTCGCGCGCCACCTGGCGGCGCTTGGCGGGCGCGACCGCGTCCATGGTGCGCAGGTTGTGCGTGCGATCGGCGAGCTTGACGAGAATGACGCGCAGGTCCCGCACCATCGCCAGCAGCATCTTGCGGAAACTCTCGGCCTGCGCCTCCTCGCGGTTCTTGAACTGGATCTGGTCGAGCTTGGTGACGCCATCGACGATTTCCGCGACGTCCTTGCCGAAGCGCTGGGCGATCTCCTCCTTCGGGGTCGGGGTGTCCTCGATGACGTCGTGGAGGATCGCGGCGATCAGCGTGTCGGCGTCCAGGTGCAGCTCGGCGAGGATCACCGCCGCGGCGACCGGATGCGTGATGTACGGCTCGCCGCTCAGCCGCTTCTGTCCCAGGTGCGCCGCGGCCCCGAATTCAGCGGCGGCACGCACCCGTTCCACCTGCTCGGCGGGCAGGTAGCTGGCGACCTTGGTCAGTAGATCCTTGAGGCCCGGAGTGCGTCGGGTGCCCGGGAGCAGGCCCAGTAGCGACGACGCGTAATCCATGGGACCGACGGCGCGGGGCGCGGTCCCCCGTCAGTCGCGATCGATCAGCCCGAACTGCGGAGCACGAAAGGTGGATTCGTTCTCGGCGTCGGGCATGGGCGCAGCCACCGGTTCCGCCTCCGGTTCACGCAGCATCTCGGGCGTGATGTTGCCCGCGGCGATCTCGCGCAGCGCCAGCACCGTGGCCTTGTCGTTATCGACCGGCACGGTGGCTTCCGCGCCGTTGGCCAGGCGCCGGGCGCGCTGTGAGGCCAGCAAGACCAGCTGGAACAGGTTATCGACGTTTTGGAGACAGTCTTCGACAGTGACTCTGGCCATGGCGTACTTTCGGGATTCCTGCAGATTGAGCGGGGGAAAGGCCTCGTAAGTGTACGCCAGCGCGGGGGTTTTACGCCACCAGCGTTTGCAGCAGGGCCTTGAGTTCCGCTCGCGAGGCCAGGAGCGAGCTCCCCTGCCCGTCGATGATCCACAGCATCTCGCCCACCGCCTGCTCGAAGCGGTCATTGACGATGGCATAGTCAAATTCCAGGCAATGCGACATGTCGGCCGCGGCATCGGCGAGGCGCCGGGCAATCACCTGGTCGTTGTCGGTGCGCCGCGCGCGCAGGCGCTGCTCGAGTGCGGCGCGCGAGGGCGGCAGGATGAAAATGGACACGCAATCGGGCATGGCGCGGCGGATCTGCCGCGCCCCCTGCCAGTCGATCTCCAGCAGTACATGCTCCCCCGCCTGCAGCCGGCGCGCGACCTGGTCCCGCCCCGTGCCGTACCAGTTGTCGAACACCTGCGCGTGCTCCAGGAAGGCGCCCAGGGCCGCCAGCTCCCGGAAGCGTGGCGCACTCACGAAATGGTAGTCGCGGCCGTCGATCTCCTGGGGCCTGGGCGTGCGCGTGGTGTAGGAAACCGAGAGCACGAGCGCGGGCCGGGCCGCCAGCACGGCCCTGACCAGACTGGTCTTGCCCGCCCCCGAGGGCGCGGAGATCACGAACAAATGGCCCGCGGGCGGCATGAGCGCTCACGGCTCCTTGCCGACTTTCACCGGAAAGCCGGCTTCGCGCCAGGCCTCCATGCCGCCATCGAGTGCTACGGCGCCGCGAAAACCCATCTGGCGCAGCGTCGCGGTCGCCAGCGTTGAGATGCGGCCAAACTCGCAGCACACCAGGATGCGGCGCGTCGGATCGCTCAGTTCCTGGTTGACGCGCAGCTCCAGTTGGCCGCGCGGCAGCAGCCGCGCCCCGGGAACATGACCCTCTTCAAACGCATCGCGCTCGCGCACATCCAGCACGATCAGTTCATCGTTGCCGGCCTCGAGGGTGTGCTTCAGCTCGGCGAGCGACATGAAGGGCACGGTGGCGGCGGCCTCTGCCAGCATTTGAGCCACGGTCTTGCCGCCGGTCATGTTGGTGCGCAGGGCCTCGCTGAGGTGCGTCGGCATCGTCAGGTTGAGGTTCTGCATCATCGCGATGAAAGCGCCGCGCTCGCGCACCTGCAGGCGCGGGTTCCCGGCCAGCTCCTCGCCGATGGTCGAATGGCTGCGCTCCTGGTACTCATGAGCGGGAAACACCTTGAGGGCCGGATCGAGCCTGAGCACCCCGTCGAACAGGCTGTCATAGAGCGCCCCGGCGTCACCGCTAGGCAGGTCCGTGCGGCCCGTTCCGCCGATCAGCAGCGTGTCACCGGTGAAGATGCGGTCCTCGACGCACAGGCACATGGAATCGCGCGTGTGGCCCGGGGTGTGCAGCGCTTGCAGCCGGAGCTGTCCCACCCGCAACAGTTCGCCACTGCGCAGCCGCAGCTCGACGAACGGCGCCGGACTGGCGCTGTGCATCACCGCCGGCACGCCGAAGCGTTGCGCCAGCTGTTGCGTGGCCGAGAAATGATCCGCGTGCGTGTGGGTGTCGACGAGGTAGCGGATCCGCAGTCCGTGGCGCGCGGCCAGCGCGATGTAACGGTCGATCTGGCTGAGTTCCGGGTCGATCAGCGCGCCGGCGCACGACTGCTCGCAGCCGATCAGGTAGGAGCGGCACCCGCCGGTCGCCACAGTTTCGAAAATCATCGTCCGCTCCGTCCTGGGGCCCCGCGCACTCGCTGGCGGATACCCGTCCCGCCTCTTCCGGCAGGGCTCTAGCTTAGCAGGACTGCCCAAGAGCGCACCTCGGCTGGCAGCGGTGGTCGCCGTACTCTGCATTCATCTGCTCCTGGTGGTGGCGCTTCTGAGTGCAGTGCAATCGCGGGTGCCCGCGCCGGCCGCACCGAGTGTCGCCATGGCCTGGATCGAACTCCCGTTTGCGACGGTAGCGCCTGATCGCAGGCGCGCGCCAACTTACTTGGTGTCGTCCAGATTTGCGGTGAAGCCGATGGGTCGCCGCCGGGTAGCCGGCGGATTCATCAGCTGCCGTATTGCTGAAAGAATGGCGGCGATGGCTTCATCGTGGTACGTGAGCTTCTTGTCGAGGCGAGCTTCAAGCTGCGCGAAGCGACGGGAAAGCTCCCGGTTCGATACCAGCAATTCGCGCAGCCTCAAAAAGGCCCGTACCACATAGATGATCATGTCATCGGTAATCGCATAAGGCAGATACCGGCGACCGCCGCGGCTAGCGGACCAGTTTGAGGTCGCAAATTGCGACCTCAAACCGGTGGTCTCTGCGGTGGTCAGTCGAAACATGAAACCTTCCGGAAACCGCTCAGCGTTGCGCCTGACCTGTTCGTTGAGGCGTTTTGTCGTGACTCCGTATAGCGCCGAGAGATGGCTGTCCAGCAGCACCCGTTGGCCGCGAAGCACCAGACTATCGTGGACAATCTGCTTGGGTGCGATTCGCAGGTGGCGCGCCTTGGCCAGATACTATGTGGCGACGCTCTCGGGGCTGGAGGCTAGTGGCTGAATCTGGTCAAAACAGGCAGAAACTCAGAGGATTACGGCGACTTCTCCGGAAATTCTCGGAAGGCTCCGGAACTCACTCGATGTTCTGCACCTGCTCGCGCATCTGCTCGATGGTGACCTTCATTTCTACGGCGACGCGGGTGGTTTCCAGGTCCTGCGACTTCGAGGCGAGCGTGTTCGCTTCGCGGTTGAATTCCTGCAGCAGGAAATCGAGCCGCCGTCCGGCGGCCTCGGGCGAGCCCAGTGTGTGGCGGGCCTCGGTGATATGGCCGCTGAGACGGTCGAGTTCCTCGGCGACATCGAGGCGGTGCAGCAGCAGCACGATCTCCTGTTCGATACGCTCCTGGTTGAGCTCGCCCCCGAGTTCGGCCAGCCGCTCCTCGAGCCGCGCGCGCACGCGGGCGAGCACCTCGGGGAGCCGTGCGCGCACCTGCGCGATCAGCGTAGCGAGCGCGTCACAGCGCTGCATGATCAGCCCGGCGAGTCTTTCGCCCTCGCGATGGCGGGCGGCTTGCAGGCCTCCGAGGGTGCTCTCGAACAGCTGGCGCACCGCGGCGCTCAGCGCCTCACTGTCGGGCTGCGCCTCGCGCAGGACGCCGGGCCAGCGCAGCAGGTCCAGTACATTGATCTGGGCCTGCCCGGCCAGCTGCTTCGCGAGCTGCTGGCTGCGTGCCAGCAGCGGGGCGAGTGCGGCGTCATCCACCTGCAGCGCGGCGGCCAGCGGCGGGCGATGCTGCAGGGTGCAATCGACCTTGCCGCGACGCAATTCGCCGGCCAGTTTTTGGCGCAGCTCGGATTCCAGGGTGCGGCAGCTGTCGGGCAGGCGGACGGTGGCGTCGAGGAAGCGGTGGTTGACGCTGCGGATCTCGCACACCAGGGAGCCGAAGGCGCCGCTCCGTTCCTGACGTGCGAAGCCGGTCATGCTCGAGATCATGTTAAATCCGAGGCTCCCTTACTTCGCCGCGCGCGGAATGTTATAAGTCGCGGCCAGTTTAACCCAACGATCCGGAGCCCGCTTGCGCGTCGAACATGCTGAACTCAGCCTGCAGGGAGCACGCGAGAGCAACCAGGACCGGGTCAAGGCCGAGGTCAGTGGCGACACGGCGCTGCTGATTGCCTGCGACGGCATGGGCGGTCACGCCGAAGGCGAGCGGGCCGCCGAGATCGCCGTGCAGGTCCTGGTCCAGCGCTTCCGCGCCGCGCCGCATCCGCTGCTCGATCCGCTGGGCTTCCTGCACCTGGGTCTGGGTGCCGCGCATCAGCAGATCGTGAAGTACGGCGGCGAGATTCCGATGGATAACCGGCCGCGCGCCACGATCGCCCTGTGCGTGGTGCAACGCGGTGGCGCCTACTGGGCTCACGTGGGCGACAGCCGCGCCTACCATTTGCGGCACGGGCAGGTTGTGGCGCGCACCCGCGATCACAGTCACGTCGAGGTGCTGCTGCGCGAGGGCGTCATCGGTCCCGAACAGGCGCAGAATCACCCGATGCGCAACTTCGTCGAATCGTGCATCGGGGGCGAGGCGCTGCTGCCAGAGATGGACTTGAGCCTGCGCCAGCGCTTGCAGAGCGGCGACGTGCTGCTGGTGTGCACCGACGGGCTGTGGGCCGGCAGCAGCGACGAGACCATCGCCGGCGCCTTCGCCGTGGCGGAAATTCCTCTGGCCGACGCCCTGCAGGGGCTCGGGGCGCAGTCGGTGGCGGCCGGCGGTCCCAGCTGCGACAACACCTCGGCCGTCGCACTGCGCTTTCTGGAGTAGCACCATGGCTTCCCGCCACAACGATCGCGCCGCCGATGCCCTGCGCGCCGTGCGCTTCACGCGCCACTACACCCGCCACGCGGAAGGATCGGTGCTCATCGATTGCGGCGACACGCGCGTGCTGTGCACGGCGAGTGTCGATGACGGCGTGCCCGCGTTCCTGCGCGGCAAGGGGCAGGGCTGGGTCACCGCGGAGTACGGCATGCTGCCGCGCGCCACACACACGCGCACGGCGCGCGAGGCGGCGCGCGGCAAGCAGACCGGCCGGACCCAGGAAATCCAGCGCCTGATCGGCCGCTCGCTGCGCGCCGTGGTCGATCTGCGGGCGCTGGGTGAGCGCACGGTGACGATCGACTGTGACGTGCTGCAGGCGGACGGGGGCACGCGCACCGCTGCCATCACCGGCAGTTTCGTGGCGCTCGCCGATGCCATCGAGGCGCTGCGCGGACGAAGGGTCCTGAACGCCAGTCCCCTGCACGGCCAGGTGGCCGCGGTGTCGGTCGGCATCGTGCGAGGCCAGCCGATGCTGGATCTGGATTACAGCGAGGATTCCGAGGCGGAGACCGACATGAACGTGGTGATGAACAACGGTGGCGCGTTCATCGAAGTGCAGGGCACGGCCGAGGGCCACGCCTTCCGGCGCCACGAGCTCGACGCGCTGCTCAATCTGGCGGTCGCCGGGATCGGCGAGCTGTGCGCGCTGCAGGCCCAGGCACTGCAGGGCTAGCGGAGCGAGCGCCGTGCGCGTCGTGCTGGCCACCGCCAACCCGGGCAAGCAGCGCGAATTCGCGGTCCTGCTCGAGCCCCGCGGCTTCGAGCTGGTGCTGCAATCCGCCTTAGGGATCGTGAGCATTGAGGAGACAGGCCGTACTTTCGAGGACAACGCGCTGCTGAAGGCGCGCCACGCGGCCACGGCTGGATTTCCGGCCCTGGCCGACGATTCCGGCCTGGAAGTCGACGCCCTGGGCGGGCGGCCGGGCGTGTGGTCGGCCCGCTTCGCCGGGCCTACCGCCACCGAGGAGGAGAACAACCAGGAACTGCTGCGGGCGCTGGCGGGGATACCCGAGGAGCGGCGCACGGCGCGCTATCGCTGCGTGCTGGCGCTGGTGCGCAGTGCCGCGGATCCCCATCCGCTCATCGCGCAGGGCAGCTGGGAAGGACACATCGCCCTCGCAGCGGCCGGCACGGGCGGTTTCGGCTACGACTCCTGCTTCATCCCCTCCGGCCTCGACTCCACGGCGGCCGAACTCAGCCCGGTGCGCAAGAACGCGCTGAGTCATCGGGGCGTCGCCCTGCGCGAACTGGTGGCGCGGCTCCCCTCGTGGCGCTGATCGCACCGCCGCTGGCGCTCTACCTGCACTTCCCCTGGTGTGTGAGCAAGTGCCCGTACTGCGACTTCAATTCGCACGCCCTGCACGGCGAATTGCCGCAGGAGAGCTACCTGCACGCTCTGCTCGAGGATATCGACGCGCAGCGGTCGCAGCTGGAAGGGCGAATGATTGTCAGCGTTTTCCTCGGCGGCGGCACGCCAAGCCTGTTCGAACCCGCCGCGTTCGCGCGATTGTTCGAGGCGTTGCGCGGCCGGCTGGCGCTCAGCGCCGAGGCCGAGATCACGCTCGAGGCGAACCCGGGCACCATCGAGCGCGGCCGGTTCGCCGACTACCGCGGCGCCGGTATCAACCGGGTATCGCTGGGAGCCCAGAGCTTCTCGCCGCCCATGCTCGAGCGGCTCGGGCGCATCCACAGCGCGCAGGACACGCGCGTCGCTGCGGAGGAATTGCACGCGGCGGGCTTAAGCAATTTTAATCTGGACCTGATGTATGCCTTGCCGGGCCAGGACCTGGACGGCGCCTTAGGCGATGTGCGTGCAGCGCTCGAGCTCTCGCCGGCGCATGTCTCGCACTACCAGCTCACGCTGGAGCCCGGCACGGTCTTCGGCGGCCGTCCGCCGCAGGGACTCCCCGATGAGGAGCTGAGTTTCAGCATGCAGCAGCACTGCCAGGCCGAACTGGCCGCCACGGGTTTCGCGCAGTATGAGGTGTCTGCGTACGCACGCGCCGGCGCGCAATGCGTTCATAATCTGAACTACTGGAACTTCGGCGATTACCTGGGTGCCGGCGCCGGCGCGCACGGCAAACTGACGCTCGCGGCGCGCGGGATCATTGCGCGGAGCGTCCGCGAGCGCGAGCCGCGGCGCTACCTGGCGCGCGGCTGCCGCGGCGAGCCCGCAACCCGCACGGTGGCGAGCGCCGATCTGCCGTTCGAATTCATGATGAATGCGCTGCGACTGAACGAGGGCTTCGAGCCGGCGCTGTTCGAAGCGCGCACCGGTCTTGATTGGCCGCTGATCGCGCCGCGCGTGCAGCGCCTCGCCGCACGCGGATTGATGGCGGGCGAGGCCGCGCGCTGGCGGCCCACCGAACTCGGCAGGCGCTTCCTCAACGATCTCATCGCCGACTTCCTGGTCCTGTCCCGCTCCGGCCCGGAGCGGGGCTCCGGCGGCCGCTTGCAGAAAAATCCAGAGGGGTCCGTGGTTTAGGCGAACCTCCGCGGTGTCTTCGATTCTTATGCACAGCCAGATCCTGCCTGGCCCTCAAATTAGCCAATTACGCGCAGCATTGCAGGCCAGGTGACATATGCCACCTCTAACCTATTGATTTAATAAGCTGTAATGTCTTGGTCATTTTGTGTCCAAGTCGACAGAAATGCAGAAATGACGTGTAATCGGTGGCTGCGGCGAGCCGTTGCCCACAGACTTATCCACAGATTTTGTGGATAAATGTACCCCTCGAAGGGCCCGCCCGACCCGCCCCTTGTCTGGCAACGGCGCGAGGCATAGACTGCGCGCCCTTTTTCTTAAGACGAGGCCCTGGCGGGCAGGCGCAGGGCGGTTGGCAAGGCAGGTTACCTATGAAAGCGTCGATCCATCCCGAGTACGGCGAGATCACCGTCAGCTGCAGCTGCGGCAACACCTTCAAGACGCGTTCCACCGTGGGCAAGGACCTGCAGGTCGACGTGTGCTCGAACTGCCATCCTTTCTATACCGGCAAGCAGAAGATGGTCGACACGGCCGGCCGCGTCGACAAGTTCCGCAAGAAATACGCGGCCGCGGCCGCGCGCTGATCGCGGCGAAAGCTTGGCCGCCGC
>Ga0193713_1000296_pt1 | contig 16988 bp, 15 predicted proteins | sample H3a2metaG_FD_143054 | JGI IMG/M metagenome (GOLD analysis project Ga0193713, IMG submission 143054) | Soil microbial communities from a riparian zone of the East river system, Colorado, United States - H3a2 | ecosystem: Environmental > Terrestrial > Soil > Riparian zone | place: USA: East River... | reverse complement strand
CCGAAATCGATCCCGACGAGTACCGCGTTGTCGCCTGAAGCCAGCGAGGCGGCCACGCCTGCGAGCGTTATCGGCGTGCTCACGGTCGATCTCGACGCCATCGTCGCCAACTGGCGCAAGCTGGAGAAAACCGCCGTTCCGGCAGAATGCGCCGGCGTGATCAAGGCGGATGCCTATGGCTGCGGCGTGGGTCCCGTCGCCCGCGCGCTCGCCGGCGCCGGCTGCAAGACGTTTTTCGTCGCCACGCTGGATGAAGCGCGCGCCGCCCGCGCCGCCATCCCGTCCGCCGCGATCTACGTGCTCAGCGGCTTCTTCCAGAACAGCGGCGATGCGTTCGCCAAAATCGACGCCAGGCCCGTGATCGGCGACCTCCATGAGCTCGCCGAATGGGATGTGTTTTGCCGGCGCTCCGGCTGGGCCGGCGGTGCCGCCATTCATATCGACACCGGCATGAACCGGCTCGGCTTTACCGTTGCGGACGCGCTGGGCATCATTCCCAGGATCAATTCCGGCGATCACGGCATCACGCTGGTCATGAGCCATCTTGCCTGCGCCGAGAGCCTCCATCATTCGCTCAACGCCAAACAGCTCGCGACCTTCCGCGAGATCGCCAGTCTTTTTTCCGGGGTGCCGGCGTCGCTGTCGAATTCCTCCGGCGTTAAGCGAATGATGCAGCCGGTGGTCGAATTGAAGGCTCGCATCGCCCAGATCCGCACTATCGAGCGCGGCGAAAGCGTCGGCTATGGCGGGACCTGGACCGCGCGGCGGCCGACCCGGCTCGCGATCGTCTCGGCCGGCTATGCCGACGGATATTTCCGCGCCGGCGGCAGTAACGACGGCACCCGCGGCGCCGATGTCATGGTCGCGGGCAAACGCTGCCCGGTGGCAGGCCGCATCTCGATGGACCTGATGGCGGTCGATATCACCGATCTCCCCCATAACACCGCGCGGCGTGGTCACATGGTGACGCTGATTGGCGAGGGCATCACGGTCGACGAGCTTGCGCACCATTTCGGCACCATCGGCTACGAGGTTCTCACCAGCCTCGGCCCGCGCTATGCGCGGATCTATAAGGGCGGAGCCGCGACGGCCGAGCCTGCATCTGCGACGACTGAGCCGGCACCCGCAACGCCCGTCTGACACCTGTTGTCAGACGTGAAGGTCGCAACGTTCAACATCAACAACATCAACCGGCGCCTGCCGAACCTGCTGCGATGGTTGCGCGCCGCGAAGCCGGACGTCGTCGCTCTGCAGGAGTTGAAATCGACCGACGCTGATTTTCCGATTGATGCCATCAACAAGGCCGGCTACGGCGCGGTCTGGCGCGGACAAAGGACCTGGAACGGCGTCGCCATCCTGGCGCGAAAGGCCGAACCCGTGCTGATCAGGACCGAGTTGCCCGGCGACCCCGACGACAGGGAGGCGCGCTATATCGAGGCCGCCGTCCGCGGCATCATCGTCACCAGCATTTACCTTCCGAACGGCAATCCGCAGCCCGGGCCGAAATTCGACTACAAGCTCGAATGGTTCAGGCGGCTGAAGTCGCACGCCGCGAAATTCATCAAACAGGACATCCCGGTCGTGCTGGCGGGCGATTACAACGTCGCGCCCACGGAGTTCGATATTTATCCGACCAGATCATGGGACAAGGATGCGCTGATCCAGCCGAAAAGCCGCGCCGCCTTCAAATCCCTGGTGGCGCAAGGCTGGACTGACGCGATCCGCGAACGCCATCCGTCGAAGCCGATGTTCACGTTCTGGGACTACAAGCGAAACCGCTGGCCGCGTGACGCAGGGTTAAGGCTCGATCATCTGCTGCTGAGCCCGGTGCTCGCACCACGCCTGATCAAGGCCGGCGTCGACGTCAAGGAACGGGCCGAGGAAGGCGCCAGCGACCATGCACCGGCATGGATTGTCCTCGGTTAAACCGCCGAGAGGCGCTTTGCGTTGGCCGCGACATGCTCGCGATAGCGGCCGATGACGGTCGCAGCGGACGCGCCGGCCATCAGGCTCGCACCGGCTTCAAACATGGTGTTGATTTTCTCGTCCACCATCAGACAGGCTTCGCGATCCGAGCCATCGCCGCCGATGGCAAGCTTTGCCAGCCGCAGACGGATCACTTCGCAGGATTCGAATGCCAGCATGGCGCCAGCGAGCCAGGGAAAGCTATCACCCGCCCCGCCGAAGCAATCGGATGTGGGCAAGGTGCGGGCCCGTTGTCCGGCAACCGGGATCAGACTGAGATTTTTCATCGCGTGTTCCAGAGCCCTTGCGTTCGAGATGATGTTAATACGCTTCAAATTTTAAGGACTCGGCCGCGAGACTGCTGAGATTTTCGACTCAACCGCTACTGACGGTTAACCACGCCGTCGCGAGACGCGAGACAGCGGCTTTCTCAAGTTCCGATGCAACTTTCAAACAGCCAAGACATCGTCATTGCGAGCCAACGGGTCGCGCGAATGCATGCCCGGGGTCGTCATTGCGAGCGCAGCGAAGCAATCCATCTCGCCGCATAAAGAAAGAATGGATTGCTTCGCTTCGCTCGCAACGACGAAGAATCCAGATGCGCGTTCACGCCCTCGCCGCGCGATGCGCCCGAGGCGTTGATGAATCTTCCGCCCAAAGAGGGCGTGGGGAACGCCGGATGCCCGTTGCACCCGCGGCCTCGTGTGCACTTGGTAGTGGTAGAACGCACACGAGTATACGAGTACACCGGAATCACCCGACGTTCCCGCACGCAATGGTTTTAACGGTTTCCTTCGAGCTCTCCCCGGTGACCGGGCTGTTTTGCCACCGTCGCCAACGGATATGTTTTTGTCTAAGCCCGGTTGGGCCGACTTAAACTCCGCCAACTTGACGCCAGCATCGGGGCGTCAGGACCACACGACTTCGCCGTACGCTGCAACATCTCTCGTCCGCTCGCTTGGTGATCGCTCACAGGCCTTTCGCCAACCCGCCCTGCAACCCCGTCGCGCGCAAAACGCTGCCGCGTCCACCGCATCCCATGCCCAACGTCCGTGACGATCGCGATACGCCCCTCTGTGGGACGGGATGGCGACAGTTCTAGATTTGATTTGGGTCAGAGGGAACAAGTATTTTTCGGAAAATCCGAAAGAAAAGACTCGACAACCCTGTCAACAAACCGCCCGACGGGCAAATCACTTGATAGCGGCGAGAGCAAATTCCGCTCGTGTCCCGGACGCGGTGCAGCGCCCTTCGCGTTGCTCCGCAGAGCCGGGACCCACAGCAGATCGAGCGGCAGGATGGACCCCGGATCAGCAGCGCACCACGCCGCAAGTGCGGCGCGCTGTGCAGCATCCGGAGAACGAGTGGAGCGCGTAGATAAGTTGAGCCCGCGAAACCCGCCATCTCTATAAAATGCAATTGATGGGTATCGCTTCCGCCTTCCGCCTCCGCTCTGCGAGCTACGGCGCACAAGTCGCTCCACCCATCCTGCGTTTGCTGTAGTAAGATCTTCGCGACCCTCGCGCGCCATGTTGGGCGAGGGCCGCAGCGGATCTATCTCGCCGGCATCTCCAATGGCGGCATGATGAGCTTTGCGCTCGCATGCAAGGCCGGCAATCTGTTCGCCGGCATCGGCACGGTGATCGCCAACATGCCCGCAGGCATCGAGCCATGCGCCGCGCGGCCGATGCCGGTGGTGATGATCAACAGCACCGCCGATCCAATAGTCCCCTACGCCGGCGGCGGTGTCGGGCTTGGCGGCGGCCGCGGCGAGGTCTGGAGCGTGGAACAGACGGCTAACCTGTTCGCAAGGCTCGACCGATGCGGCGGGCAAATCGAACAGCCGCTGCCGGATCGCGATCCCTCGGACGGCACCTCGGTCACTCGCGTCGCCTGGGACGGCTGCTCGGCCGGAACGTCGGTCACGCTCTATCGCGTCGAAGGCGGCGGGCATTCGCTTCCGGGCCGTCCTTCGCTCGCGCCGCGGCTCCTCGGCTTGACCAATTTCGATATTTCGGGACCCGGCGTCATTCTCGACGCGTTCACACAGAGCAGTGGTCGGATGTTATAGCAAGCCAACCGTGCGCGGCCGCGGTTCGCCGCCTTCCTCGATCGCGTCGAACTCCGCAAGCGGTTGCGCCTCCCCGTAACCATCGCGAACTCGCCGAAAAGAACCTGTGACAGTCACGAGTCACGGGCTGTGCAGCGGCAAGATCTGACCCCCAGCAGGCGCCGTTCTGCCCGAGAACGCCGCAACGAAATCGCAACGAATTAGGTGAAACGACCGTGAACAAAACGTGGCGGAAGCACCTGTCGTAGCAAGAAAAATCAACAACTTAGAAGATATTCACTGCGTTCGGGACGTAGGGCACTGTCCGCTTCAGACGGCCACGATCAGCGAATGTCGGATCACTTTGGTTTTGTTCTAATTCTAAAATAGAGAGATTCCAGTCGAGCAAACCATTTCCGATTCCAGAAATGTTTTGCAACGGTGTTAGGTCCCCGGATGTCGCGGAAACTTTGATCTCCGCGGATTTTGGGGGACCCATGTCGTTGCACCAGTTTTCACGTTTGCCTGTCTCGATCATCCAACCGGTTCGTTGCTCAAGGCGAAGGGCGCTGCTCGCGGCAACTGCAATGTCCATCATAGGCTGCAGCGGCGCCTGGGCAGCGGACGGTGAAGCAAACGACGCGCTGCTGAAAAAACTGGAAAAGATGGAGCAGCGGATTCAAATGCTTGAGGGAAAGCTCAAGCAGAAACAGGCGGCCGCCCAAGCCGGGCCTTTAGCCGCTCCACCTTCGACGCCGCCGGCTGCAGCCCCGTCCAATGCTCAGCCCACAACATCTGCGCAGCCAACCGCGCCTGCGCGCGCCGCAAGAGCGGAAATCGCGAGCACCGCGCCATCTCCGACCCCGACGGCGCCCGCAAACAATGGCATTGTGGGGCTCGCCGACTCACCCGTTCCCGGTCTCAGCATTGGTGCGTATGGCGAAATCAAGTTCGGCTCCCAGCAAAATCCGGCTGCCAATGGTCAATGGCAAAAAGGCTTCGACGCTCACCGGATCGTGCTTCTCCCGACCTACGCGATCACTCCCAACATCATCTTCAATGCGGAGATCGAGTTCGAGCACGGCGGCATCGCATTCGACTCGGACGACAAACGGCACGGTTCGGCCGAGATCGAGCAAATCTGGGTAGACTTCAAGGTTATGGACCAATTCAACTGGCGTTCGCCCGGTATCGATCTCGTGCCGATTGGCTACATCAACCAGCATCACGAGCCCACGCAGTTTTACAGCGTGAACCGCCCGCAACTTTATAACGGTCTGATTCCCTCGACCTGGCATGTCCCGTCAAGCAGCGTCTATGGCCGGATTGCTGACGGCCTGAGTTACCAAATTCAGGTCAGTTCGAGCGTCGAGGACTTCGGCGACGACTTCGGATTGCGCACGGACGCAAATACCGTTCCGCCCTTCCCGACCGGCTACGCCGCAGGCATCGACGGGCTGAGCGCGCTCGCCAATTCAAGGCCCGTTGTCGGCGACTTCCGCCAGCTGAGCAACACCCTCGCTTATGCCGGAAAACTGGATTTCGCGCCGCCCTTCCTGCCGGGATTCGCCGGCAGCGTGAGCGCCTACTACACACCGAACACGACCCCGCGTGGAGCGCACGACGACCTCGGTAACATACTCGGAGGATCGAGCCTCGCACTGTTCGATGCTGAATTCCGCTACCGGGTTCAGGGTACCGGTCTCGAATTGCGCGGCGAGTATGTTCAGGCAAGGTTTGGCCATCCCGAAAACCTGCGCGCAAATAATGATAGCGACCCGACAAATAACGTTGGCAAGAAGATGTGGGGTTACTCGGGGGAGGTTGCGTATCACGTACCGCTGGGAACCATCATCAACAGCGAATGGGAGGCCGTCCCGTTCTACCGGTATACCCGTCAAGACTTCCAAACGGCAGGCTTCGCCGGCACCGACGACAACACCCCGACCGGCGCGGGTCAACGTCAGTACCATACCGCCGGCGTAGCCGTCTTTCCTTCGCCCAAGGTCGTGCTAAAGGCCACCTATCAAAGGGTGATCGACAAGTCGATCGTAGGCGCGCTTTCCGATTCTTTCCTTGGCGGAGTCGGATTTTTCTTCTAGCTACGGCCAAGGAGAAGGCTTGGCGGCTTAACAAAACGACGGTTTCCAGATTGATCCGGGAGATGACGGAAGCATGACGAAGTGGGTTCGATATGCAGCACCGGCGGTAGCGGTCGCGTCGATCGCGTCGCCCGCCTATGCCATCCAATATCTCTCGATCGGCGAAGCACAGAAGCAGGCGTTTCCGTCGGCAACGCAGTTTACAGAAGTGCAGGCGGGCCGGGTCTGGAAGGCCGAAGCCGGCGGTCGGGTCATCGGATTTTTTGTCTTCGACCGCGTCGTCGGCAAGCACCTGTTTATCGACTATGCGGTTGCGCTGAGCACCAGCGGCGTCGTGCAGAAAGTCGAGATCCTGCAGTACAGGGAATCCTATGGCGGGGAGGTGAACAGCCCGAGCTGGCTTTCGCAGTTCGTAGGAAAGTCCAGCGGCAGCGCGCTCAGGATCAACAGCGACATACGCAATATCGCAGGCGCGACGTTGTCATCGACGCATCTGACCGAAGGGGTGAAAAGGATACTGGCTATCTATGGCAACCGGCTCCGATAGCATTCGCCGCGCCCGACCGCTGCTTGGCACCTTCGTGGAGATCGGGGTGACGGGTGAGGCCGCATTCGCGATGGAAGCCGCCGTCGACGCGGCGTTCGAGGCCGTCGCAAATGTCCATCGGCTGATGAGCTTTCACGCGGCGGACAGCGACGTAAGCCGCCTCAACCGCCAAGCTGGTCTTCGGCCAACCAGGGTTCACGCCTGGACGTTTGAAGTTCTGGAAGCCGCGGTTGAAATGCATCGCCGCTCGAACGGCATTTTCGATATCGCTGTCGCTCCGACCTTGCAGACGATGGGACTTCTGCCTCGCTCCGCCGGCGATCCCCCAATTCCATCCGGGCCGCAACTGCCTGATGCGATCGAATTGTTTCCAGGAGAAACCGTCCGCTTCCGAAGCCCCGATGTCAGGATTGATCTCGGAGGAATTGCGAAAGGCTTCGCGGCCGATCGGGCAGTCGAGGCCCTGCGCCGCTTCGACGTGCAATCCGGCATAGTGAACGCTGGCGGCGATCTTGCTGTATTCGGCCGCGACCCGCAAATGATCCATATTCGCGATCCGCGCGATCCGGGCCGCCCGATCTGTCGCGTCGAGATCACCGATGGAGCCATCGCGTCGACGGCGCGCCGCTTCGATCCGTTTCGGTCGTCGGAGACAACGGCTTCGGCAGTGGTCGATCCCGGCAGCCGCAAGCCAACCGACACCATCGATGCGGCTACGGTGCGCGCACCCACCTGCATGGTCGCCGACGCGTTGACGAAAATTGTCATGATATCCGGCACTGACGCAACTGAGGTGCTTGAGCACTACAACGCGAGTGCGCTACTGATTTCGACGGACGGCGACGTTCATATCACCCCCGACTGGCATCACGCAGTGCACCTTGCGGCTTAAACCTGCATTTCGTTTTTCGATCTATGCGGCCGTCACGGTTCTGTTCTTGACCGGGGCCAGTTGGCTTGTCGCGGATTGGCAAAAGAATATCTCCAGCGACGAGATATGGCAGCAAGCCGCCGCCAACCTGCTGATGGGCCACGGCGGCGCCGCCATGCTGACATTGCTGTTATTGGGCGCCCTGATCCCGGTGCACATGCTGCGCTCTTGGCGAAGCGGCAATAACCTGGTGTCGGGATCAGTGATGATCACGCTCAATACGCTCCTGATCATGACGGCCTTCGGGCTCTATTATCTCGGGTCCGAAGCCGTGCGACCCTGGATGAGCTGGATACATATTGTCGCCGGGTTTTGCCTGCCCGCGTGGCTGCCTCTCCATGTTCTTCTTGGAAGACGGAGGTCGAAAGCGACACTGAAGATGCCTTCGGAAGAGCGTTCGAACTAGCGATAGCTACCTCAATCACATAAGAGTTCGCAGTTTTATTCTGGGTGGCGCGCCATAATTTCAAATACTTAGCGTATTGCGCTTCGGCGGTCTCCAGTCAGTGTCTCGTTTGAAACCCTAACGGATATTTTTCGTGCCGCTACGCTATCTCTCGCTCGATTACGCGGTTGGTTAGCGAAGGTCTTTTCAGCCGCGTTGCACGGCGCCGTTGATGTCGTCGAGATAAGCGGGGATGATCGCGACAATCGCGATCTCGGCCCGGGAGTGGGACCGCGCCTCTCGCATATGAAGCCGCGCTCCCCGGACTTTTCGCTGAACCGTCAACGGACGTGAACACGCTTGGCAGCAGAACGTACCGGCAGCTCGAATCCCTTTCGCTCCGCCAGCAAAACTATATAAGTATCTGATTTTGTTAATATACAACTGTGTTAGGAGCTTGTGGTCCCCAGATCAGTCCCCAAATAGACCACTCGGCGATGCGAAATAGCCGCCTCTGGCTTATCGCATGACTTGTCCAGTGCAGCCGTCAACGGTCACGACAAACTGCTCATTCCCCCGAGCAACCCGCATATAGATGTATCTTCCATATGGATCGCCCCCCACATTGGCGAGGGGGTATAGGCCACGTCTCGCCAAGCTTTCGTTGATGCCATAGCTCGACAGACAGCGGGGACGATATCCGTAGCCGGAACCACCATCGTTGCGCCAACCTTGCGCATGAGCATTTGTAGCGGAAGCGACAGCGAGAAGCGCCGTTGCGCTTAGCAGGGCTAATGACTTTGCACTCATGAATGGTCCTCCAGACCCGATCATTTAAGATTATGCTGCCTGAACCGATCGTGAATAGTCTTTGCCGCCGATATTGCAAACTTGCGCCGCCGATCCGCGGGCATCTCAGTCGGTGTAGCGGGGGCCACGGCGCACGGGGCATCCAGAAGCTGGATTCTGTGGGGCAAGTCCGCTTTGCCACCATGAGCGAACATCGGAGCAATTCAATCGCAAACCATGCCTGCGAGAGCCTTCATCGCAATGAGCATTGCGGATAATTTCCGCCGGTTCCCAATCGCCTCGGCTGTATAGCGACCGTGCTTGAATGCATTCCGATTGCCCTTTGGTGCACCCGGTGACGGACCACCGTGCATTCGGCACCTAAGCTTTCGCGAACTCACGCGACATTGCTTGAGGCGTTGAATCGGCATCGCGGCAAAGGCCAACAAAAAGTAACTGTCGAACACGTCCACGTCCACAACGGCGGACAAGCCATTGTTGGCAACGTGGAGGGGGGCCATCCTGATGGCGGATCGGCAGGATTTGCTGCTAGCTCGAAAGGTCGAGGACCTGAGGCGAAAGGTGTTCGAGCTGGCGGCCCTCATCGGGGGACCTGGTGGCTAGGCGGAGGCTCAGAGGTTGGCACTTGGCTATTTGAACGCGCTATCCAACAGCCTTGCAACTACAGCTTAACACCCACGGACACATGCGTTGGGGCAACGCGGAAGCCTTGTGCTCCCACCGAGTTCTTGGGTTTTGGCCCAACACCAACATAGTTCATCGCATTCAGCCTTGGCCGCGCGCTCCCTGGGGATTGGTCTGGTTGGGTGACGAAGAGGATGAACGCAGGTCGATAGGCATGGACTCGGGCTGCTATTCAACATTCCTGGATGCGTATTTTGAATCGTTCGCGGCGACGGAGCTTCCTATTTGGCGGATATTTCCACGCCTGGTCGCTGTCCGAATTCGTTCTGCTCCCCCATCCGCATCGCTGCTGTTGCCTTTGTAGCCCTCGCGTTCCATACACCTTCGCATGACCGAGCAGTTGTTGGGCCGCAGCATCAACCGCCTTGAAGACGAGCGCTTCGTGCGGGGGCGAGGGTGCTACATCGCCGATCTGTCCGTGCCAGACGTTCTCCATGGCGTCGTCGTCCGCTCGCCGCATGCGCACGCGCGCATCGTCGCGATCCATGTCGATGCGGCGCTTCGGATACCAGGCGTCGCGGCCGTTCTCACCGGATTCGATCTGGCTGCAGACAATATCGGACCCTTGCCTTGCGCGGTGACCAACATCCCGATGGCGAAGCCCCTCATCGTTCCGCCCTGCCACGCGCTGGCTCGCGAAGTCGTTCGCTATGTCGGGGAGCCCATCGCGTTCGTGGTCGCGGAAAGCGCCGAAACCGCACGCGATGCAGCCGAGGCGATCGTCGTCGACTACGAACCGCTGCAGCCGGTCATTTCGATGGCACAAGCAGTTCGGTCGGGAAATTCGTCGATTTGGCCGCAGGCCCAAAACAACGTCGCGTTTGAATTCCAGCGCGGCGAGATCGGCCCTGTAGAGGCGGCCATGCACGGTGCCGCCCATGTCGTGGAATGCGAGTTGATAAACAATCGCGTGGTGGCCGCGCCGCTGGAAACGCGCGGTGCGCTCGGCGCATTCGACGCATCGAACGGCCGTCTGCACCTGACCGCCTCAGCCGCCGGCGCGCACATGATCCGCGATCTGCTCGCAGACTCGGTGTTCCGGATCCCGCGCGAAAAACTTCGCGTCAGTATTCCCGATGTCGGCGGCGGCTTCGGGATGAAGAACGTTCTTTATCCGGAATGGGTGCTGGTGCTGTGGGCGGCGCGCCGCGTCGGCCGCCCGGTGAAGTGGATCGGGGACCGCAGCGAGGACTTCATTGCCTCTGCGCATGGCCGCGACAGCCTCGTCCGGGCTCGCCTTGCGCTCGATCGCGATGGCAAATTCCTGGCTCTCGAAGCCAAAATCCTTGCCAATATGGGTGCTTATGTCTCGACAGTGGCGCCGGTCGTGCCGACCATGGCGATGGGTAGCGCGATGGGCGGCGTGTACGACATCGCGCTGGTCGCATTTCAGACCAGCGGCGTCTTCACCAACACGACGCCGGTCGACGCCTATCGCGGCGCCGGCAAACCCGAGGCGAACTATCTGGTTGAGCGATGCATCGACACCGCCGCGGCCGAACTCGGGATGGACGCGCTCGAGCTGCGGCGCAGGAACATCTTTCGCAGTTTTCCTCATCGCACCGCGATGGGGCTGTCGGTCGAGCAAGGCAGCTTTGTTCACGCGATCGATCTTGCAGTCGCTGCAGCTGCAGGATTCGACGCGCGTCGGCAAGGCTCGCGCGCGCAGGGCAAGCTTCGTGGCCTCGGCTATGCTTGCTTTCTCGAGACCGCGCGCGGCCAGCCCAACGAAGTGGCGGAACTGCATTACGGCGAGGACGGCCGGATCTATCTGAAGGTCGGCACGCATTCCAATGGCCAGGGCCATGAGACAACATATGCGCAGATCGCAGCCGATACGCTTGGTTTGCCGCTCGAGCGCTTCCGGTTTCGGCAGGGCGATACCGACGATCTCGGCAGCGGAGGCGGGCATGGCGGGGCGCGATCCATGCACCAGGGCGGCACCGCTCTGTTGCTCGCGGCCGAAGGCCTGATCGAGAATGCGCGGCGGCTTGCCGCACGCTTGCTGCAGACCAGCGCCGATGCCGTTCACTACGAAGCAGGCATGTTGCGCGTGGCCGCGACCGGACAGGAGATCAGCCTGGACGAGGTGGCGCGTGCCTCATACCAGGTGACCGGCGATGTTGCGCCCGGTCTGGCGCACCAGGCGACGCATCTCTGCGACCGCTACACGTTCCCCAACGGGTGCCATGTCGCCGAAGTGGAGATCGATCCTGCGACGGGTGAAGTGACGCTCGACCGCTACGTGATCTTCGACGACTACGGCCGCCTGCTTGACCCTCGCCTGACACTGGGCCAGGTGCATGGCGGCGTGGTGCAAGGGATCGGCCAGGCGCTGCTCGAACAAGCGCTGTTCGATGTCGAGACAGGCCAGATCCTTTCAGGCTCGCTGATGGATTATGCCCTGCCGCGTGCGGACGACATTCCTTCGTTCGAGGGCAACCTGACACCTGAGTTTCCAAGCCGCGCCAACCGGCTGGGCGTGAAGGGAAGCGGTCAGGCCGGCGCAATCGCTGCGCCTGCCACCATCATGAACGCCGTGATGAACGCGCTAATGCCCTTGGGCGTGCGGCATCTCGACATGCCCGCAACGCCCGCCCGAATTTGGGAGGCGACACAGGCGGCCCGAAGCTCAGGTTTCCGCACTCCACGATGTGCGTGACGATCAAGCCTCGTTGGTATCATGCGTCGTATTTGAGCGAGCAGTGCCCGCGCCGCAAACTTGGTTGCTTGGGAGGGGCGCCTGGACTATATGGCAATTTCAATTACATAAGAGTTCGCAATTTTGTTCTGAGTGGCGCGCCACCGCTAATTGAAGCGCCGATCAAGGCACGATCCCCACCATGCCTGACTTTCACGGCGTTTTTCCCTACCTGGTCTCGCCTGTCGACGCCCAGGGGCAAATCCGCACTGGCGTGCTCGGCCGTCTGTGTGACGATCTCATCAAGTCAGGTGTGCATGGGCTGACACCGCTCGGCTCGACCGGCGAGTTCGCCTATCTGAACAACGCGCAACGCATGGCGGTGGTGCAAACCACCATTGAAGCTGCCAATGGCCGGGTGCCCGTGGTGGCCGGCGTCGCCTCGACTTCGACATCGGATGCGGTCGCGCAGGCGAAAGCCTATCAGCAGCTCGGCGCCGACGGCATCCTGGCCATTCTGGAAGCCTACTTCCCGCTTGGCGATACGCAGGTCGAATCCTATTTTCGCGCCATCGCGGATGCGGTCGATATTCCCGTGGTGATCTACACCAATCCGCAGTTTCAGCGCTCCGACCTGTCGCTTGACGTGATCGCGCGACTAGCAGCGCATCCGCGCATTGGTTACATCAAGGACGCCTCGACCAATACCGGACGGCTGTTGTCGATCATGAACCGCTGCGGCGACTCCATCCGCGTGTTCTCGGCGTCGGCGCATATCCCGGCCGCGGTGATGCTGATCGGTGGCGTCGGATGGATGGCGGGACCGGCCTGCCTCATTCCGCGCCAGAGCGTCGAACTCTACAATCTCTGCATGGCCGCGTGCTGGGACGATGCGCTGGCGCTACAGCGGCGGTTGTGGCGCATCAACGAAGCATTCGCGCGCTACAATCTGGCGGCGTGCATCAAGGCTGGGCTTGCGATCCAGGGCTACGAGGTCGGCGATCCCATCGCCCCCCAGGCCGCGCTCACGGCGGATGAGCGCAAGGCCGTCGAAGCGGTGCTGCGGGATATCGGGTGATCCGTCATTCCGGGGCGCGCGCCAGCGCGAACCCGGAATCTCGAGATTCCCCGATGTGCAATTGCACATCTGGGGTTCGATGCTTCGCCCTCAGATGCGCCAATTGGCGCATCGGGGAATGACGAGGAACTACCCCTATGCGGGATCGTTCTGATACCTTGCGGAACAATGTAACGGAGAGAATTCGATGCGCAGATTATGGACCGTGCTGGCGGCGCTGGCGACGTTGAGTCTCACCAATTGCGGCTACAACACGATCCAGACCAATGACGAGCAGGTCAAGTCGAGCTGGTCCGAGGTCGTCAACCAGTACCAGCGCCGCGCCGATCTGGTGCCCAACCTCGTCAATTCGGTGAAGGGTTTTGCGCAGCAGGAAAAGGATGTGCTGCTGGGAGTGACCAACGCCCGCGCCAAGGTCGGCAGCATTCAGGCCACGCCGGAGGTTCTCAACGATCCCGCGGCGTTCCAGAAATTCCAGGCGGCGCAGGGCGAACTCTCAAGCGCGCTGTCGCGATTGCTGGTGGTGACGGAGAACTATCCGCAACTCAAATCCGACGCGCTGTTTCACGACCTGATGGCGCAACTGGAGGGCACGGAAAACCGCATCACGGTGGCGCGCAACCGCTATATCAAGACGGTGCAGGACTACAACGTCACGATTCGCTCGTTTCCGACCAACCTGACGGCGATGGCGTTCGGGTACAAAGAGAAGCCGAATTTCTCGGTCGAGAACGAAAAGGAAATCTCGACCGCGCCGAAGGTGGATTTCAATCCGGCGCCGGCAGCGCCCGCGAAGTAATTCGACAACCCGTGCTCCGATTTCGAAGTTCGTCTCAGAGGACGCCGCGAATGTTTGCGAACTTCGGAACCGGAGCGCTGGATTGGCCGCGATGAACGCTGCAAGAGCCTCCCTTCTCGCGCTGCTGGTGTGCTGGGCTTTTGCAGCCGCAGCCGCAGCCGACGTCGCGGTGCCGCCTCTCGTGGGGCGGGTGGTCGATCAGACCGGGACGCTGTCCAGCGGCGACGTCGCCTCGCTTCAGCAAACCCTCAAGGATTTCGAAGCGAGGAAAGGCAGCCAAATAGCGGTGCTGATCGTTCCGACCACCGCGCCCGAGACCATCGAGCAATATTCGCTGCGGGCCGCGGAAGCCTGGAAGATCGGCCGCAAGAAGATCGACGATGGCGCGCTTGTTGTCGTTGCCAAGGACGACCGCAAGCTTCGCATCGAGGTCGGCTACGGCCTTGAGGGCGCGCTGACCGACGTCACCTCAAAACGCATTATCGATGAAATCATCACGCCGAGATTCAGGAGCGGGGATTTCACCGGCGGGATTTCCTCAGGCGTCGACCGGATCATCCGGGTGATCGACGGCGAAAAATTGCCGACGCCTGAGCCGCGACAGCAGCCAAGTTCCGATTGGTTCAGCCATATCGATCCGCTCAATCCTTTCATGCTGTTCGCGGTCTTTGTCGTCGGCTCCATCCTGCGAGCCACGCTGGGCAGGCTGATCGGCGCGATTGCCACCGGCGGCGTTGTCGGGCTGCTGGCATGGCTGGTTGTCGGATCGCTGGCGGCGTCGATCATCGCTGCGTTCATTGCTTTCGTCGTCACCATGGTCGCGGAGACGCCCACTTCTTCGGGTCACGGAGGTGGAAGAGGCTGGTCCGGCGGCTATGGCGGTGGTGGGTCGTATTCGGGGGGCAGTTCGAGCAGCGGTTCGAGCGATAGCGGCGGCGGGGGCGGCAGCTTCGGCGGCGGCGGCGCGTCTGGAAGCTGGTAGGAGCTGGTAGCATGGGCATCGGGCGCATCGGCAGGCATCTTCTTGAGCATCGCTGGCGGGTTCGGCGGATTTTTCCGCCTGACGTGCTGGCTGCGATCGAGCAGGCGATCAAGACCGGCGAGAGCAGCCATTCCGGCCAGGTCCGCTTCGTCGTGGAAGGCGCGCTGGATGGTGCGCCGCTGTTTCGGGATCAGCCGGCGCGGGAGCGCGCGTTGGATATTTTTTCGCAATTACGGATCTGGGACACCGCCCACAATAACGGCGTGCTGATCTATTTGCTGCTGGCCGACCGCGACGTCGAGATCATCGCCGACCGCGGCATCGATGCGAAGGTCGGCTCTACTGGTTGGGAGAAAATCTGCGCGGATATGGAAACCGAATTCAGAGCCGGAAATTTCAAGAGCGGCGTGATCAAGGGAATCGAGGCGGTGTCGAAGCAACTGGCGAGGCATTTTCCCGCGCATGGCGTGGGTCGCAACGAACTGCCGGACGCACCGGTGGTGATTTGAGAGACCAGATCATTTGGCCGTCATTCCGGGGCGCGCGTTAGCGCGAACCCGGAATCCAGAGGTTGTCGCGCGAGATTCCGGGTTCGATGCTTCGCATCGCCCCGGAATGACGGTAGTCGAAGTCCTGCGCCTTCACCGACGGCCGCGCGCCAACGCGCGCGAACAGATCGCCGGCCCATCTATCAAACGCGCGAAAAATGCTCAGCTGTCGTCGAGTTTGTTGAGGTCGCGCACCGACTGCATGATCGGCTCGAAATTCGACCGCGCATCGAGCGCGTCGAACAGCTGCGCGGTGTCCGACAGCAGCGCGTGTGACCTTTGAATCGCGATCCGGACATCGTCCTGCGGCGTATCGGACAACCGGCCGTGACCTGATAACAGGATCTTGGAATTCAAACCCTTCAGCCGCTCCAGCGACTGGATGTAGTCGCTGATGCTGCCGGATCCGAATACGCCGCCCATCACACCGCCCGGCATCAGGGTGTCGGCGGCGAACAGCAGACCCTGGTCCTGGTCGAACAGGCTGATGCAGGCCGAGGTGTGGCCCGGCGTGTACATCACGTTGAGGCGGAAGTTGCCGAGGTCGATCAGGTTGCCTTCCTCGAGCCAGATATCGACATTGATCGGTACATTCGGCTCGTTGAACATCTTGCGCAGCATCGAGAAATCGTCGCGCAGCATGATCTTGTTGGCGGCCAGCCGATGCGCGGCGATGATGGTATGACAGCCGTTGAAATGATACGCCGCGCCGATGTGATCGAGATGCTCGTGACTCAGAATCACGATATCGATTTTGTCAGGCGGACAGCCGAGATGATCGAGGCATTCCAGCAAGGCCGGGTAGTTGGAGGACAGCCCGACGTCGATCATGATGGTTCGGGATTTTCCGCGCACCAGATAGGCATTCGCAGCGCGGTTCTTGAAGCGGATCTGATAGACGTCCTCGGCCGCCTGAATCAACGAGCAGACGTCATTGTTCAGGAGAACCGGAAACGGGCTCGGCTTGCGGTCGCTCATGGGTTGGCCGCTTTGAAGGTGACGGCGTTGGATGCCCTTAAGCGCTTGCTGAGCGCATCCATGATCATCAGCGCGAACGCCGGCTGCTGACTGACCAGATACACGAAGCGGGCATGATTGATCCGCATCACGCGGGTGTTGGGTGCTGCTGATATCGCGGTGGCCGAGCGGGACGAACCGTCGATGACGGCCATCTCGCCGAAGAATTCGCCCTTGCCCAGGGTCACGATCAAAGTCTTGCCGGCGCCGCTGATCTTGACGATGTCGATCTTGCCTTCGAGCACCACGAACAGCTCGCGCCCGGTCGAGCCTTCCTCGAAAATAACATCGTCCACGTCATATTCGTTGATGCATTTCTCGATGGCCATGGAATCCCCGCCTTCTGGCTGGTCCGTCCGCTCCATGTTAGTCGGGAAACAAGGCGGCGCAAACGACGCATCGGGACGTCAGCGATTGCCGCAGAGCAGCATGGACCCGGGGTCCATGCT
>Ga0193713_1000295_pt1 | contig 17014 bp, 16 predicted proteins | sample H3a2metaG_FD_143054 | JGI IMG/M metagenome (GOLD analysis project Ga0193713, IMG submission 143054) | Soil microbial communities from a riparian zone of the East river system, Colorado, United States - H3a2 | ecosystem: Environmental > Terrestrial > Soil > Riparian zone | place: USA: East River... | reverse complement strand
ATCGTTTTCGATGATGTTGAGAGATTATTGATTGAGCTTTACAACGCCATCATTGGGAACGGGCAATTTGTTGCCGGCGGATTGCCAATCGCCCGCCGGGCCGATCTTCGCGATGGATTACTCGACATTATACTCGTCCCTAGGCGTCCGCCGGCGAAAATGCTGTTGCTGGCCGCTGAAATGCTCCTGGGCAATCACCTCTCCAGTAATGCGGTTATTTTTCGACGCGCAAAAAAGATCTCGGTGCGTTCGAAGCCCGGAATGTGGTTCAATGTCGATGGTGAACTGGTCGGAAATGAGCCGGCAATTTTTCAAATCGTTCCCCGCGGACTAGAATTTGTGATCAGCAAACGATGAACGCGAAGATCATCGATATCGATCAATTGGCGGAGCGGGCAAGAGAGTTGCGCAGGGCTGGGAAAAGACTGGTCGCCACGAACGGATGTTTTGATTTGTTGCATGTGGGTCATGTGCGCTATTTGCAAGCTGCACGTGCGCTAGGTGACGCTTTGGCAATTGGCTTAAATGGCGATCGATCAGTTCGAGAACTGAAAGGAGCCGGGCGTCCGGTGAACAACGAACGCGACCGTGCGGCTGTGCTCGCTGCACTCGAGTGCGTCGATTTCGTCACGATTTTTCCCGAAACGCGTGCGACCCGATTCATCGAAGCGGCGAGACCAGCCATTTATGCCAAGGGTGGTGATTACACTCCCGAAACACTGGACGCTGAAGAACAGGCCGTAATGCGGGAAATCGGAGGGGAGGTTCGCATCCTGCCATTTGTGGATGGACATTCGACCTCCGATTTGCTGGAAAAACTGCGAAAGATCATTAAATGAAAGATGTCCCGCTCGGCATTCTCGGATCAGGCAAGGGATCGAACTGCCGCGCGATTCTCAAAAGTATTAGAAGCGGCGCCCTGGAGGCTGAAGTCCGCGTCGTAATCTCAGATGTATTCGATGCGCCGATCCTCGACATCGCGCGAGAATTTTCGATCCCAAACGCTTATTTACCGCCCGGCAGGTTCCGCACCCGACTGGAGCCGCAAGCCGAAGCAGATCTTGCGCGAATGCTTCGTGATGCCGGCGTCCAACTTGTAATTCTGGCCGGCTTCATGCGGGTTCTCAAGTCGCCGATGCTCGGCGCATTTCCGCGTCGAATTTTAAACATTCATCCATCGCTCCTGCCTAAATTTCCCGGACTCGAAGCTTGGAAACAGGCGCTTGTCGCTGGCGAAACCGTGACTGGTTGCACGGTCCACTACGTCGATGAAAAAGTCGACCATGGAGATGTCATCGCCCAGCGCGAAGTGCCGATTTTGCCTCACGACACTCCAGAAACTCTCCATACTCGAATTCAGATTGCAGAGCACGAATTATATCCAAGGGCGATTAATGAGGTTTGTCGCAAATTATCGGAATAGTTAAATTTGCTCCGCTTTCTGATCGCGCTCCAAAAGTTCCTGCATCGCCCGGACTGGCGCTTTTCCCTGGTAAAGTAAAGCGTCGACTTGATCGATGATCGGCGTCTCGATGTCGAACCTGCGTGCACATTCGTAAGCGCTTTTTGTGGTGGGAATTCCTTCGGCCACCATTTGCGTCGAGGAAGTGATTTGGGTCAGGGTTTGGCCGCGGCCGAGTTGCTCGCCAACGCGCCGGTTGCGGCTGTGTTTGCTAAAGCACGTTGCGATTAAGTCGCCAGCGCCGCTCAATCCATAAAACGTCTTTAAATTTCCGCCCATTGCAGTTCCAAGCCGGATCATTTCGGCGAGCGAACGAGTAATCAGCGCAGCCTTCGTATTATCACCTAAACCGAGCCCATCGCTCGCGCCGGCCGCGATCGCAAAGATATTTTTTAAGGCGCCACCCAGTTCAATACTGGTGACGTCGTCGCTGGTGTAAACGCGGAAACGCGAACTGCCGAGAGAGTCTTGCAAATCCGCGGCGCATCCAGGATTTCGGCAGCCTATGACGGTCGCAGTAGGCAGACCACGAATGATTTCCGCTGCCAGGTTCGGCCCCGACAAAACTGCGAGTTCATGCCCCGGAAAAATTTCACTCAAAATTTGGCTCATCCGCATCCCGGTGCCGTGCTCGATGCCTTTTGTGCAACTGAGCAACAGGCTGCGCCGGTCGCCGATTACTGCCCGCAAGCGTATGGCAATTTCGCGCAACGCAGTCGATGGCGTGACAAATACGATCAGGCTGACCTCCGTGCAGTCGCGCAGCTCATGCGTGACATCGACCGAATCAGGCAACTGCAGTCCTGGAATGTAATCGTCGTTTTGACGCGTTCTCTGCACACGTTCGACCCGATCCGCGTTGTTCCCCCAAAGACAAATTCGTCGCCCCTTTTTTCCCCACAACCACGCTAGGGCTGTTCCCCAGCTTCCAGCGCCTAGGATTGCTATTTTGTCGATTTTCATTTCCGCTTGAACCGTGGTTCGGTGCCGCGCACCAAACGTGAAAGATTCGAGCGATGCCGGAAAACTACAAGCGCGGCTAGGCAAATGGAAAAGTACAGAAGAGCTGCCTCGCCCGTTTGTTTTAGAGGCATCAGGACCAAAATGCTGATTGGCACCGCCAGCGTGGCGGTCATCGAGGCAACTGAAACGTAGCGTGTCACTTGGAACGTGATGACCCAGACCGCGACCGCGATCAACGCCACAAAAGGCATAAGTCCAAAAAGCCCCCCCATGGAAGTCGCGACCCCTTTGCCTCCTTTAAAGCTCAACCACACCGGAAAGGAGTGTCCGATCACACAGGAAATAGCCGCGATGATTCCGATTAGCTCATTCGGGACCGATAGTGGCTGCGCACGCTTTTCTATCAAAAACGACAGACTAACTGCTATCAAGCCCTTCAGGAAATCGACGATGAAAACCGGATACCCGTAACGCTTTCCGAGAACCCGCATTACATTCGTCGCGCCAATGTTGCCGCTTCCAGCGTGGCGAATGTCAATCCCTGCCACACGGCCTGCGAGATAACCCGCCGGGATCGACCCGAGCAGGTAGCTGATGAGCGCGACAGTAGCAAAAATAAGCATTGCTAAGCGTTGGAGCTAACGCCTTTTGATCCTTTGTCACCAAAAATCGCGACATTCGTAGCACTAGTTTGGCATTGCAAGGGATTCTTGGTAAGCCAGATAGATATTATTGCAATGTCAGATGGGGTTATGCCGCTAATGCGGGCCGCCTGACCCAGCGAGACAGGTCGAACAGCTGTTAGCTTCTGTCGGGTCTCGGAACGTAAGCCGACTATTTTTCCATAGTCCAGTCCATCGGGTATGGGCTGCAAGTTTCGGGTGGCTACTCTCCGATTCTGCTCAGCTTGTCGACTGACATATCCCTCATACTTCACGTCCGTCCCAACCGTTTCCCAAATTTCCTCTGGTGCCAAGGTCCGGATTTCCTCTGGCAAATTCGAAATGCCAAAATCCGGCCGCTTCAACAGTTGACACAGGGGGACACCCCCGAGTTTCGTATCGATTGCTAGTTGTCGAACACAGCCGAGAAGCTCCAGTTTCTGCTGAAAGTGAGCCCAGCGTTCCTTTGAGATGAGGCCTGCGTCAAATGCCCGTTTGGTCAATCTTTGATCTGCATTGTCATGCCGAAGAAACAAGCGATCCTCCGCCCGACTGGTGAACATGCGGTATGGCTCTTCGGTGCCTCTTGTGACTAAATCGTCGACCAGAACTCCGATATACGCTTCGCTTCTATCCAAAACAATCGGTGAGCAATCCTGTAATTTTAGCGCCGCGTTTGTCCCGGCGATCAAGCCTTGGGCCGCCGCCTCTTCGTAACCTGAAGTGCCATTAACCTGTCCAGCAAGATAGAGCCCGTCAATCAACCTCGTTTCCAAGGTCGAAGAAAGCTGAGTGGGAGGGAAAAAATCATATTCCACCGCGTAACCCGGCCGCATGATTTCAGCCCGCTGCAAGCCCGGAATCGAATGCAAAAACTCCAGCTGCACATCGTATGGCAGGCTTGTGGAAATCCCGTTTACATAATATTCCTCGGTATGGCGGCCTTCCGGTTCTAAAAAGAGTTGGTGAGTTCCTTTGTCTGCAAACTTAACGACCTTGTCCTCGATTGATGGACAGTATCGTGGCCCGGTTCCTTTTATTTGGCCCGAATAGAGGGGTGATCGGTGGAGATTGGCCCGGATAATATCGTGGGTCCTCTGGGTAGTATGAGTAATCCAGCATGGCATTTGTTCCACGTGGAACTCTCTTCGGTCATTAAAATTGAGGGTAAAAACCTCGTTCCTGCGTTTCTCTGTGCCGTCGTAAAACGCGAACCGCGGAGGGGGTTCGTCTCCGAGTTGGATTTGGCACTGCGAGAAGTCGATCGAGCGACCATTGAGTCGGCACGGTGTGCCGGTCTTGAATCGCCCTACTATAAGACCCAGTTGCCTGAGATTCTCGCTTAAGGTCGAATTCGTGTCGGCCATGCGTCCGCCGGGCTTACTGTTCCCCCCAACGTGCAGTAGACCGCGCAAAAATGTCCCGGATGTGATGACGATACTGCGCGCGGCAATCCTCAGGCCCAGATCAGTCTCGACGCCGATTGCCCTTACATTCTCCACAAGGATAGCGGAAACCGTTGCCTGCTTGAGATCAAGATTCTCTGCCCGTTCTAAGACTGCTTTCATCCGAAATTGATACGCCTTCTTGTCGCACTGGACTCGTGGCGCACGCACGGATGGACCCTTCGTCCGGTTAAGCATCCGGAACTGGATCCCTGTGGCGTCGGCATTGAGGCCCATTGCCCCACCCATGGCATCGATCTCGCGAACTATGTGCCCCTTGGCCAGGCCACCGATCGCGGGGTTGCACGACATCTGGCCAATCGTGTCCAAGTTCTGGGTCAACATCAAGGTCCGGCATCCAATTCGGGCAGCAGCCAGTGCCGCTTCGATTCCAGCATGCCCGCTACCCACAACCACGACATCGTATTCTGTGGGGAGCTTAAACATTGCGAAACGGCTCCAGATCACCGGGGCTAGGTTCTTGGCTCTTGCAGCTGATGGTCAATGCAATGATTTTCATCGAAGTTCGTGGCGGAGTTTAGTTCGGCGGCGACAGGCGCTCTGGAGATTTGGCTATATGCATAACTAATTCCTTTTGTTGATATTATAGAGATAATTTGCTTCGATCAAATGCTCTCGTTTTTCAAGTTGCAATAAGTCCTGCGATCTTTGAATTGCGTGGAGTGCGATTCGCGTCAACAAAATAAACAGGAAGGCAGTAATAAGAAACGCACCGCCCCAAGTCCAGTACTCAACCAGCCGCGGATGGCTTCTCCCTCGCGCCAGATTCAATCCGAGCTGACCCAGCGTCCCAAGGTACACATACAGAAAGAGCCCGGGAGCGCGACCGATCGAAGTCCAAAGCATGTACGTTCGGAATCGAATTCTTGTTAGACCGTATACGTAGTTTAGTAGGCTTGTTGGGAAGAGTGGATGTAACTGACTTAAAAATATAATCTTCCATCCTTCGCGCTCAACTGCCGGCTCTAACGCCCGTAGCGTCGAACTTCGCAAGAGCTTTCGGCTCAGCCACCGCCGCCCCACCCATCGACTGAGCGCAAATGCAATCGCCGCAGCAATCGTGTTGCCGAAAAGCACCATGAAAAAGCCCCACCAAAGTCCGAAGAAAAAACCGCCGCCGACACTTAATAGACCGCCGGGAAGAAGCAGGACATTACAGAAGGCAAAGAGCAGCGGGTAACAGACCCCGCTCCACGCGCCCCAATTCATCACGCGGTGTTGCGCCGCATCGACAAGATCAACAAGCGGGAAAAAGCAGGAAAGCAGCAGCACCAGTCCAATCGCTATTGCAAACAGTGCGAGTTGAAGATAGAGCGCACGCCGGCCTTCGACCATCCCCAGATTCTGCGCGTTTCACAGACTTCGCGCAAATTTCGCCGCTCAGTGGTTATTTCGTAGTGCAAGAAGGGAGTGATCAAGTAAATGCCAGGAAATGCCCGAACGCGATGATCTTGCGAACCTCGTCGCTCGATTTAAACCGTAGGGGCGTGTACGCCCCGCCGACGCGGAATGCCAAGACTGTCAAAAATTACCCGCGTGGCATCGGAGCGATTGAGTGTATAAAAGTGAATGCCGGCCACGTTGTTATCCAAAAGATCGTGACATTGTTCCAAGGCGAAGTGGACGCCCACGCGCCGGACCCCTTCAGCATCGTTTTCGCATCGTTGCAGAGCACGCAGAAGCTTGGCCGGGAAGCGTGCGCCACCGGCCAGTTCCGCGATACGTTTGAATCCCGTCATGGAGGTAACAGGCATGACGCCCGCGATAATAGGGATATGAATGTCGGCGAGCGCACAACGTTCACGGAAATCGAGAAAGTCGCGATTATCGAAAAATAGTTGCGTGACGATGTAGTCGGCGCCGGAGTCCACTTTCGCTTTGAGGTAATCCATTTCAACCAATCGATTTGGCGTCGCGGGATGTCCTTCGGGGAAACCGGCCACGCCGATTCCGAAACCGCGGCGATCCGAATGCGCGCCGGATTCGTTAAATCGGCGAATGAACTTAACCAGATCGATCGCATGTTGAAACGAATCGCGCGATTTATCGTAGGGAATGTCGCGCGGCCGATCGCCCCCGAGCGCGAGGATATTTCCAATCGCTGACCCGGCGTATCGAAGCAAAATTGTTTCGATCTCATCTTTGCTGTGGCAGATACAAGTTAGGTGCGGGATCGGATCCAGTTTTGTTGTATGTTGAATGCGTTCGACAAGGTCGTGGGTTAAATCCCGCGTTGAACCACCGGCACCGTAGGTGACGCTGACAAAGTCCGGCATGTACGATTCAAGATCGCGAATCGTTTGGTAGAGATTCTCGGCAGCTGCCGGCGTCTTCGGAGGAAAGAACTCGAACGAAAACGTGGGAGAATCCCCCCGCATGATGTCCGTGATATGCATGATTCAAAGCTTATCTTCGTTCGTCCCGCGACTTTCGGTCAACTGACCGAGCAGATTTTCGACCATCAAAGCTCGGGTCTAAACTCGAAAAGGCTGTGGCAGGATAACGTGTAACATCTCGGACCGGCAAACCGCGATCGAGCAGCAACGTCCCTATCACCCCACCGCCACAAACGACACGCTCCTGAAGTTCATCAAGCAAATGCACAGAAGATGCGATTAGCGTCGTGCAGGTTGCTGGTCAGCTTAGGGTACAATCGCGAACACGCGCGCTGGAAAGCCCGAGGCACCTTTCGGTTTAGGGAAACTGACCACTGCGATGGCACCTTATTCAGGAACTTGATCGAGATTTGTGTTCGTGCTCACCGCGTTGACTGATAGACATTCCGTTTTGTTAAATCAAGACGCAGCAAGAAGCCAACGAGTTCGAATAAGTCTTAATAACTCTCGTCTTCTTCAGGGAGCGCGCGGTTATCGGTGCGGGTTCCCAATCTTGTCGACAACTTGCCTGTTGGCGTGGGCGTATAGGGGTCCAGCTCTGCGCAGGTTGGGTTATTCTCGCGTAGAAGGAGAAGATAAAATAGATAATTTTGAATTCATCAGGCAGAGATTTGTGAAAAAGTTTTCAAGCGGGGAACGCAAGCGAAGATCGATAGTCTTATTAAGCGCGAACTAAAATGCTGCCGGATGTAATAGCTTCCAGACACACTCCAAGCGAAACACCGGTAGCGCTATGTCCCAGCAGATCCGATGGCACGGAGTCCGACCGCGAGAGCCTGTTCGAACATGTCGCGTGGGCATATGTCCTCTGCCGTGAGCATCTTTTTCGGGACGATACTGCGCGCATGATTGCGGTACTATGGCCGGGTGGACGGCCTGCCTCCGGAACGAAATTACTCGAACTTGGCTGCGGCCCGGGATTTTACTCGTGCAGGCTGGCGGAGAAGTTCCGCGATATTTCAGTCACTGGTTTTGATCGCTCAGAGAGTCAGTTACAATGGGCGCGGGAACGTGCCGGGGCTCTCCGACTGACAAACTGTTCATTTGAACGTGTGAACGCGTTAAAACTTTCCTCCCCGGACGCACATTTTCACGTTCTGATAGCGTCCCGGCTTTTCACGATCCTGCCGGAGCCGAACCGCGTCGTAGCCCAAATCTATCGCGTTTTGAAACCAGGTGGTCGCTGTTTCATAGCGGAACCGCGTTATGCTTTTTGGGCTTCGCTTCCACTTTTCGTAATGTGGTTGATTGCAGGGGTGACTCGATTTAAGAATGGGTATTGCGAGCCACGGAAAGCAACAGTGTTTTCGGCGCGCGCGTTCGAAAGCCTCTTTCCGACCCAGCCGTGGAAGGACATCAAGACCTGGCAGGACGGACGGTACCAGTACGCTGTTTGTGAAAAGGCCTAACGCGCGGGCCCATGCCGGATGAAAGTTGTCCATCGCGTGCTTAATCCCATGGAGTCACCGGAAACCGCTCTTCATGTCTGCGCGCTAGCAGTGATGACCAAGGCGCCGCGGGCCGGACGCGTGAAAACGCGTCTTGTGCCGCCGCTTACGCCCGATGAAGCCGCTACGCTAAATGCTTGTTTTTTGCGTGACACCGCGAGTGCCATTTCCGCAGCAATTGTGAGCGGCAAGGAATCGGGGAAAGAAGCGCGCGGTGTCGCCGTCTACACGCCTGTTGGTTGGGAAGACGCTTACATAGATATCTTGCCGGCAGAGTTCGATTTGGTCCCTCAGCGTGGAGAAAGTTTTGGTGAGCGCCTCTCTTGCGCCGCTGAAGATTTGTTCCACTGCGGTTTCGATGCGGTTTGTTTGATCGATTCTGACAGCCCGACCGTTCCCGCAGCGACTTTCGCCCATGCTATGGCAATTCTGTGCTCATCCCGGGAGCGCATTGTTCTCGGTCCTTCAGATGATGGCGGCTACTACTTGATCGGCCTGAAAAGGCCGCATCGCGAAATGTTCGAGCGTATCGATTGGAGTACGGAGCGAGTGCTCGAGCAGACGAAGGCGCGCGCAAAAGAAATCGGTCTGGAGGTAAAATTGTTGCCGCCGTGCTATGACGTTGACGATCCCACAACATTGCGACACTTGTGCAACAAATTGCTCGGCGAAAATTCGTCTGATGCCGCAGCGCCGGAAACCGCCAAGTTTTTACGAGAAATGATTGATCGAGAAGGTCGATCGCGAATCTGGCCGAGTGTAGCTGCCCTTCAAGCAACGGAATCAACAAAGCCGCTCGCTGCGCCGAGTGTCGCGACAGAAAAATGAAGCGCGCTCTCGTTACGGGCGGTGCTGGTCTAATCGGTTCGCATGTGGCGGACCTTCTCGTGCGCGAAGGCTGGAAAGTGCGGGTCCTGGATAATCTAGAACCGCAAACGCATCGCCGCGGAAAGCCCGCGTGGATATCAAATCAAGTGGAATTCATTGAAGGCGACATGCGCGATCGCGAAACAGTCAGCGCCGCGCTCGACAACATCGACATCGTCTTTCACCAGGCTGCTTACGGCGGATTCATGCCTGAGATCGCGAAATACGTCCATGTCAATTCACTTGGGACCGCGCAAATGCTTGAAGTCATTCGCGAGAAAAACCTGCCGACAAAAAAAATAATCGTCGCAAGTTCACAAGCTGTTTATAGCGAAGGCGCCGGGATTTGTCCGAAGCACGGCTTGGTTTTCCCAAATGTTCGACCGATTGAGCAACTGCGCAGAGGCGATTGGTCTGTGCATTGTCCAATTTGCAATGCCGTCACCGAAAGTGCGGCCACGCCTGAGCACGCCCCCGTAGGCGGGGAAACAGTTTATGGACTAACGAAGGTTGATCAGGAGAGATTGGTGCTTCTTTGGGGGAAACAAGTCGGTATTCCCACCGTGGCGTTGCGATATTCATGCACCTACGGACCACGCCAATCGATCTTTAATCCCTATACCGGCGTGATCGCGATTTTTTGCACGCGTTTGCTGAACAACCTGCCTCCGGTCATTTACGAAGATGGTGAGCAAATGCGCGATTTCTGCTTCGTTGAAGATATTGCGCGCGCCAATGTGCTCGCCGCGGAAACGGACAAGCTTGACGGTCTGCCCGTGAATGTCGGCAGCAGTCGGGGCACGCCGATTCGCGAGGTCGCCGAACAACTTTCCGCCGCGCTCAAGATTGAGATCCAATCAGAAATAAACGGCGAGTTTCGGCCGGGTGAAATGCGTCATATTACGAGCGACATCACGCGTATTCGCGCCGCCGGTTATGAGCCAGATGTCGATCTTAGGACTGGCATCGAGCGTTATCTCGAGTGGATTCGCGGACAATCTGACGTCCGCGATTATTTCAGCGAAGCGGAAACGATTCTACGCAGCAAAGGCATCGTGCACCGAGCCGTAAAGTGAACGTTTCGGCCATCATTCCGGCGTTGAATGAAGAAGAGCCGATCATGAGAGTCGTCCGAGCGGTCGCGGCCACAAAAATTCCAAACGAGATCATCGTTGTCGATAACGGAAGCACCGATCGGACCGCCGAACGCGCATGCGCCGCAGGCGCGAGAGTCGTTGCTGAGCCGCGACGCGGGTATGGACGTGCGTGCGCCACCGGCGTTCGCTCTCTTTCACCGGAATGCGATATCGTCGTGTTTCTCGATGGCGACGGAAGCGATTGCCCCGAGTTCGTGAATCAACTTGTCGATCCAATTCTCACGGAAAAATATGATTTCGTGATTGGCTCGCGCACGCGGGGCCGCCGTGAGCCGGGCAGCATGAATTTCCAGCAGGTTTTTTCCGGGCGCATCGCCGGCATCATTTTGCGAGTCCTTTACGGCGTTCGTTACACCGACATGTGCCCGTTTCGCGCGATTCGGCGGGATGCACTTGAGCGCCTCGGCATGCGTGAGCAAACCTATGGTTGGAATCTTGAGATGCAGATGCGTGCTGCGCGTGGCGCTCTGCGTATTCTTGAAGTGCCCGTGGACCATCGTTGTCGCAGTGGTGGAGAATCGAAAGTTTCCGGAACGCTGCGCGGAACCGTCATCGCCGGCACGAGAATTCTCGCGACGTTGTTGCGAATTGCGTTCGAAAGACTGTAGAGATGCTCGCCGCGGCGAGCGCCGCGACAACGCTGCCGAACGAGCATAATTTGATTTCAACATTTCGATCCAATTGTAAGATCGACAATCGCTCAATGAGCAGAACGAAAGCACTTCTAGCTGGCGTGCTCGCCGGCACCGTTGCCGGAATCACGATGACGACAGCCATGTTGCTTGTGGCGTGGCTGTTTGGCGTGGCGACGCCGCTTGTGCTCATTGGTGACCGGCTCTCGGTCTTCATTCCTCCCGGGCCATTTCTTTCCATTATGGGAAAGGTCGGCGGCTACAATCATTTGAAACAGCTCGGGGTTGGATCGACAATCGCCGGCCAGCTTCTGGTGGGCGCAATTGCCGGAGCAGTTTTTGGCCTGATCATGCGGCGCGGTCCCAGCCGGCGCGTGACATTCGCAACCGTCGGCATCTTTGTGCTTGCGCCGATTGTTGTAGGCGCGATCGCGCTCTGGCCCGTGCTGGGGACCAGTTATCGTGGATTGCCGATCGACGCCGCGCGGCTGATCACGCTCATTAGTTTGGCGCTTTGCTTTTTTATTTTCGAGCGAACGCTTATTACCGGATTTCATTTCCTAAGCCGGAGAGAGCCGGAAAGCGAAGATCGAGAATTCAGTCCAACGATCGGCCGACGCGCGCTGGTACTGGGCGGGATTGGGCTACTTGTCGCGGGAGGTGGGGCCGGTTTGCTACGGAAACTTTATCGCGCGGCCACGTTCAGTTATGACGGATTACAGTACAAAGGACGCATCGTCCAACCAATCACGCCTAACGAGTCATTTTATTGCGTGACCAAGAATGTGGTCGATCCTCGCGTCAACGTTGATCTTTGGCATCTGGAAATAACCGGATTGGTGCAAAATTCAGCCACCTATCGTTTTCAGGATTTGAAGGGTTTCACTCCCGTCGAACAGAAAACGACGTTGATGTGCATCAGTAATGGGCTGGACGCCGGGTTAATCAGTAACGCCGTTTGGAAAGGCGTGCCGATGCATGATCTGCTGGACCCGGCGGTGCCCCTTTCCAATTCTGCAAGAGTCCGGCTGTTGGGCGTCGATAATTACAGCGACACGATTCCGCTCGAGAAAGCCCTGGATGCGACCACGCTTGTCGCTTACGAAATGAACGGTGCGCCGCTGCCCCATCGGCACGGTTATCCCGCGCGGGTCATCGTGCCCGGCTATTTCGGAGAAAAGCACGTGAAATGGCTCACTCGGATCGAGGTCGCGACGGCGGACGCAAAAGGATTTTATGAAACCCAAGGTTGGGGCCCGGACTTCATTGTCCCAACGCGTTCCCGCATCGATGTGCCCGATCACGAATCGTGGTTTTTTCTTAGTAAACTTGCGGGTCCCCTCGAAGTGAAAGGCATGGCGTTCGGTGGCGATCGCGGCATCTCGCGGGTCGAGCTCAGTTTCGATGACGGAAAAACGTGGGATGAAGCGAGCATTTACTACCCCGGCGGCGATCTCGCCTGGTCGCTGTGGAACGCGCCCAACGGCTGGATGCCCGATGAACCGGGCGATTACACGATCGTCGTTCGCGCGACGGACGGCGAGGGCGACGTGCAGGAATGGGAACCAGATCGCAGCCCATTTTCCGGGGCGACCGGTTTTCACAAGATTGTCGTCCACATCACGGCATAAGCAGTCGTGGACACGACCGCCGTTGCAATCACTTTTGGCAGCGCGGACACCACGCGGTGGTGCGTCCGCCGATGATGGCATGACGTAAAGGTGTGCGATGGATCGGGCAGACTCCGCCGCGCTTCCACTTCTGATGGATTAGCCAATTGCGCGGCGGATCGGAAAAATCCTTGCCGAGCGTTTGCAGTGATTTGCGAACAACAAATTTTGTCGCTTGGAAAATCGCTGCGCGTTCACGCTCGCTTAATTTTCCTGTCCGCTTCGATGGCAAAATCCTTGCTCGCCACAAAATTTCATCCGCCATCCAATTACCGATTCCTGAGAAGCCGGATTGCATGAGCAAAACGGCTTTGATCGGCGCCTTCCGATGTCGATCCAAGAATTGATCGACGAATTTTCGATCGAAGTCCGGCGAAATTATCTCGGGAACGCTGCTCTTCCACCAATCGGGCTCATCCGGACCGTGGTGAAAACGGACACGACCAAATTGCCGGGAGTCGGTGAAGACCAGCGCACGTCTGCGTTGATGCAAAACCAGGTGGTCGTGTTTGCTTGGGTAAAATTTCTCCAATTCGACGTGGATTTTGCCCGTCATGCCGAGATGAATTCCCAGCCAGTTGTCGCCCGAAAATCCGAACAGCATTCGTTTGCCGCACGTTGTCGATATCAGCAGTTTGTTGCCGACAAGGTTCTTCCGGAGCGCGCGTGTGTTCACCCCACGGAAAACGCGATTCTGCCGGTGCACGCGAAGATCGCTAATCTCATCGCCGATGCCTACGTCCCACTGTTTGCGATACCATTCGACTTCGGCCAGCTCTGGCATCGCGCAGATTACGTGGCGCGATCATGTTGTCGATGTGAGTACGGACCTTGTCCGATGCTCGAGCAAGCTCGAAGCCTAGTCGCTGCAGACTGAAGCCTGTGCGGCTTTGCGCCGTGTGCTAAGTTTACTCATGGAAAAGGTTATCATTGTGGGCAGCGGCTGCGCCGGGCTGACGGCGGCGATTTACGCCTCGCGCGCCAACCTTAGTCCACTCGTGCTCGAAGGCCGGCAACCTGGTGGTCAGCTCTCTACGACGACGCTGGTTGAAAATTACCCGGGCTTTCCCGACGGAATTGACGGACCGCAACTCATCCTGAACATGCACAAACAAGCCGAAAAATTCGGCGCGCGCTTCTCTTACGCCGAAGTGACGGATTTTGAGCCCCGCAACAGTCACATTCGCATCAAAGCCGATGACGAATGGCTGGAGACACAGGCACTCATTATCACCAGTGGAGCTTCCGCGCGTTATTTGGGGCTCGAAAACGAGGAGAAATTGATCGGACACGGTCTCACCTCGTGTGCAACCTGCGATGGTGCATTTTACAAGAATGTGCCCGTATGCGTGATCGGTGGCGGGGATTCAGCGGCCGAAGAGTCGCTTTTTCTCACCCGTTTTGCCTCAAAAGTTTATTTGATTCATCGACGCGACAAAATGCGTGCTTCCAAGATCATGGCCGACCGCGTTTTCGCGAACAAAAAGATCGAGCCGATCTGGAACACAGTTGTGACAAAATATGTTCCAGATGAAAAAGGTGAGATGCGGGCGGTGTGCTTGCGAAATGTGCAAACGAACGAGGAGCGCGAGTTGCCTGTGGCCTGCGTGTTCGTCGCCATCGGCCACGATCCCAACACCAGCGCGTTCGTGGGAAAACTTGACGCCGACCCGGAAGGCTATTTGATCGCGAAAAATTTGGCTGAGAGCAAACATCCCGGTGTTTTTATCGCGGGCGATGTGGCAGACCGTGTCTACAAACAAGCGGTTACCGCGGCTGGCACGGGCTGTGTAGCGGCCATGGATGCGGAGCGTTACTTAAGCGAACTGGAATCGCGCGCCTGACAATTGTCTTAGGCGATTTTCGACATTGAAGCTTTGCGATCTGACTCAGTTCTATTCGCCGCTAAGTGGCGGAGTGAAACGTTATGTTCACGAGAAAATCGCATACATCAGCAAGTACTTACCGGCGACCGAACATATCCTCATCGTTCCTGGGCCGAAAACGCAAATGACCTGCAATGGCAGGTCACGCATTTATTCGATTCGCTCTCCGTTGCTTTCGCGCGCGTCGCGCTATCGGGCGCTTCTGAACCTGCGCGCCGTCGAGGAAATTCTAGAACAGGAGCGGCCTGATATTATCGAATCGAGCGATCCGTACCAAGTTGGCTGGAAGGCGATCGCCATCGGCCGTTCCCAGAAAATTCCGGTCATCGGTTTTTATCATTCGCATTTTCCCGAAGCATATTTGCGCAGCAGCATGAAATTTCTCGGCAAACGCGGGACGCACCGCGCAATGAAGTTGACGCGTGGTTATGTGCGCAAGCTCTATAATCAATTTCAGGCCACGCTGGTGCCATCGGAACTTTTGGCGAACCTTCTCTCTGACTGGGGGGTGCGCAACGTGCGCGCCGTCCGCCTCGGCGTAAACATCGACATCTTCAAACCGGCGCCAGACGACGGAGACGCGACGCGCAAATCGTTAGGGATTAACCGAAGGCAGAAGCTCCTTCTGTACGTCGGCCGCTTGGCTAAGGAAAAGAACACTGAAACGTTGTTTCGCAGTTTCGATCTCTTGCGCCGGCGGCGGCCAAACGACTTTCATCTGCTTATAATCGGGGACGGACCGCAGCGCCATCAGGTTCGAGAGTTGCAGCGGCGTGCCGGAAACGTCTCATGGATTCAGTATTGCACTGATTCGACTGATCTTGCGCGCTATTACCGCGCGGCCGATTTGTTCGTTCACCCGGGCGTTCAGGAAACGTTTGGCCTTGTCGCGCTGGAAAGTCAGGCCTGCGGCACGCCTGTGGTCGGAATCCACGGCAGTTACATGGACCGGATTATTTGTCATGAGCAGGAATCTTGGGCGCGAGAAAACACTGCGAAGGCTCTCGCCGATGCCATTGAGGCATTGAGCGCGCAAAAACTGCAGATGTTGGGCAGCATTGCGGCGCAATATGCGGGGGCAGACTACGCGTGGCCGTGCGTGTTTAAGCAGTTTTTTTGTATTTACCGCGAGGTCTGCTCCGGTTACACAGGAACCATCAACGAATGAAGAGTGAGAGATCATTTACAATCCGAAGCTATCGCGATGGCGATCGCGCTGCTGTCCGGCGCCTGTGCTGCCAAACTGGGTTCCTCGGCGAACCGATCGATCCCGTTTATGAAGATCGACAATTGTTCGCCGATTTTCTTACGACTTACTATACCGACCACGAACCCGAATCGTGCTTTCTCCTTGAAATCGACGGCGAGATTCGAGGCTATCTGCTTGGCTCGCGCAAGCCCTTGCGGAACCAGATCTACGCGTTCTATCAAAATGTTTGGCTCTTTTTTCGCGCACTGACGCGCTACTTTCGTTATAATGAGCGCTCACGCCGTTTTATCCGCTGGACACTGGTGCACGGGTGGCGCGAAGTGCCAGCCGCACCGCGTCGCGTTCCGCATTTTCACATAAATCTGCTGCCGGATGCGCGCAGAGTTTCGACCACGCGTGCGCTCATGAGCGCGTATCTGAGCTATCTTTACCGATCCGGTGAGAAACGGGTTTATGGACAGATCGTCACGTTTGAAAGCCGGCGCGGCGAAAAGATGTTCGAGCGCTATGGATTCAAGGTTTTGAATCGCGCCGAGATCACAAAGTACAAAGCCTTCTATCCAGAGTCGGTTTATTTGAGCACGGTGATCAAGAATCTGGAAACGGCCGAACCGCTTTCGGCTTACTCGCGCGTCCGCGAATAAGATCGGCGACAACTTGTTTACGCCGGTCGTGTGCGGTAAACTGCGCGCGTCTTTTTGCCGGCATAGCTCAGTTGGTAGAGCAGCTGATTTGTAATCAGCAGGTCGTCGGTTCGAATCCGACTGCCGGCTCCCTGGTAATCGAAAGCTAGCTTCCAAATAGCCAACCGGCTGCTTGGACACTTCTTGGACACTTTTTGGGTTACAGAACCTCGAAACCAGTGGCTCCGGCACCCGTTTTTCGATGGCCCACCTTTTTTATTGCCGCTTACTGATATCAGTTTCGATCCCCAGATAGGTGATTCCTCCAAGAGCCGCTGTCTCAATCGTCAGAACCGCGGCTCAGTCGCAAACGAGCGTCCGTTGATTCGTCAGGTCGCAGGTTGTGAACCTGCCGCACGAATGAACGGAATCCCTGCGAAAATTGTCCATCTTTGGACAAGAAAAACAGAAAGACTACGTTATGACCCCGACCCTTACGCAAAGCGGACTGCTTGCCGTGTTGCTGCAACGCCAGCACTACAAAGTAATCGAATTGGCCCAGCGTGGCGCAT
>Ga0193713_1000293_pt1 | contig 17030 bp, 12 predicted proteins | sample H3a2metaG_FD_143054 | JGI IMG/M metagenome (GOLD analysis project Ga0193713, IMG submission 143054) | Soil microbial communities from a riparian zone of the East river system, Colorado, United States - H3a2 | ecosystem: Environmental > Terrestrial > Soil > Riparian zone | place: USA: East River... | reverse complement strand
GATCTGATTCGGCGCCTCGAAATGCGGGTCGAGCCGGCGATAGCTGTTCACGCTGGAGTTGAGCAGCAGGCAGATCTCCGCGCCGTTGGACAGGATCCGCTTGATGAAGTCCCAGCCGCCCTGCGACAACTGGTCCTGGCCCTTCTCGTCCCAGAACAGGTTCTTCCCTTTGCGCGCCACCGAGACATTGGTGTGCATGCCGTTGCCGTTGACGCCGGTGACCGGTTTGGGCAGGAAACAGGCGGTCATGTCCATCCGCGCGGCCACCTGGCGCGACAACAGCTTGTACAACTGCACCTGGTCGGCCGCGATGACCGCCTCGGCGTAGCTGTAGTTCATCTCGAACTGCGATGGCGCCACTTCGGGGTGGTCTTTCTCGTTGGCGAAGCCCATCGCGCGTTGTACTTCCGCCGCGGTATCGATGAAGAGGCGCAGCGCGTCGCCCGGCAGCGAGTGGTAATACCCGCCGGTGGAGATGAACTCGAACTTCCCCGCCTCGTGGTAGCGCCGTTCGGCATCGCGGCCCTTGAAGAGAAATCCTTCGATTTCGTTGGCCGCGAAGCATGTGGTGCCGTCATTGGCGAACAGTTTGTCGGTGTACTGCTTCAGCAGGCCGCGCGAGTCGGCACCGTAGGGCGCGCCGTCCCGCTCCAGCACTTCGGCCATGGCGAGGACTTTCCCGGGACCAAACACATCGGAGGGAAGCCAGTAGAACGCGGGCCAATCGACGCGCAGCCGCAGATCGGACTCGCGCTGCTGTGAGAACCCACGGATGGACGAGCCGTCGAACGTGAGGTTGTCGACTGAGCCGAGCAGGAACTTCTTGTCGTAATCCAGCATGTGAAACCGGCCCTCGAGGTCCGTGAAGCAGACCGTGACGGCCTTGATGCGCTTTTCGTCCCTCAAGTATTTGAGGCGCTCCTCCTGGATCTTGTCCGCCGGCACGCGGCCCTCCCGCTGCTTCTTGGCGGCGAGGTTACGGTCCTCCAGCTCGTCGTAGGGGATCTCCAGGAAATCGCGTAGCGGCGTAGTCATGCCCACTCGTTGGATGAAGGGTGAGGTCGAGACCGCAAAAGTCAGGGCAAAAGCTACATCAGCGCGGCGCAACTTGCCTCTTATCCATCTGGGGTGCTGATTCAGGAACCCATTCCGGTCCCCGTGGAGGACACGTGTACAAACCCTTGCTGCTTTCCCTCAACGTGCTCGGCCTGTCAATCGTGTCGGCGCAGGCACCGGCACAGACCAAGCTCTCGGTGCATTGGGAGGAGCTGACTGCTGCCGAGTTCCGCGATGCCATCGGCCGGGCGCAGGGCACCTGCCTGCTGCCGTTCGGCATCATGGAGAAGCATGGGCCGCATTTGCCGCTGGGCAACGATCTGCTCAACGTGCGATACGTCGCGCTCAATGCCGCGCAGCAGGAATACGCCGTCGTGTTTCCGGAGTACTACTTCGGGCAAATCTTCGAAGCGAAGCACGAGCCCGGCACGGTGGCCTACAGCCGGCGCCTCCAGCTCGATTTGCTACAGGAGACGACCGACGAGATGGCCCGCAATGGCTGCAAGAAGGTCATCATCGTGAATGGGCACGGCGGGAACAACAGTTTGCTGCCGTTTTTCGCGCAGTCGCAGCTCGAGGCGCCGCATGATTACGTCGTATACGTGCTGAGCATCGCGCGCAGCGGGCCAGGCGAGCCGAAGCACAAATCGAACCCGGCGACCGACATGCACGCCGGCGAGAGCGAAACGTCGATGAGCATGATCGCTCGGCCCGACCTCGTGCACCTCGATCGCGCCGCGCAGGAGTCTGGTGCCGATCAGGGACGCGTGAAGCTGCCCGACGGCCTCTACACCGGCATTTGGTGGTACGCGCGGTTCCCGAATCACTATGCGGGCGAGGGCGCCGTGGCGTCGCGCGAGCTCGGCGAGTTCGAGGCCAAGACGTGGATCAACGGGATTGTGCAGGGGATCCGCGCCGTCAAAGCAGACCAGGAAAGCCTGCGCTTGCAGAACCAGTTCTACGAGCAGAGTAAGCACCCGCTGGAGACGCCGCAATGAAGCTGCTCGCTGCCCTGGCCGTTCTCGTCATCCCGGCCGTCGCGCCGGCTCAAGCGCCAGATACCATCTCCCAACTGGTCGCGCGCCTCGACCTCGAGCGCTACAAGGCGACGATCAAGGGGCTCACGCAGTTCGGCGACCGCCGCCAGGGGACCGACCGCAACCGCGCCGCCGTGGGCTGGATCGAGGCCCAGCTCCGAAGCTACGGGTGCAGCAATGTGTCGCGCCTCAAGTACGACTACCAGCCGCCCGCGCCCACACCGCGTCCCGCGACCGCCGGAGCGCGTGACACGACCCGGGCCTCAGGGGGTGGCCGCTACCGCGGCCTGCGTGCCGCGACCGGCGTCAACACCGATTCGTTGAAGCAGCCCGACGCCCGCGTGCGGGCGGTCGATGCCCAAGCGACGACGCCGGGCGCGCGCGAAGAGGTGTACTGCACCAAGATCGGCGCCACGCACCCGGAGGAGATGTACATCGTCGGTGCCCACATGGACGGGCACGGCTGGGGCGAGGCGGCGAACGACGACGGCTCGGGCAGCGCGCTCGTCATGGAGCTGGCCCGCGTCTTCTCAGGGCCCGACGTCCGTACCGATCGGTCGATCCGGTTCATCCTCTGGAACAACGAAGAGACCGGACTCAACGGCGCGCGCGCCTACGTCGAGCAACGCCGAGCGCTCCAAGGCTCGGCGGAGGAGCCCAAATGGCTCGGCATGATCCAGCACGACATGATGCTGTTCGACCACGGCATGCCGCGCGCCGACGGCACGTTGAGCCCCGAGCAGCGGCCCGAGGCCGATGTGAACATCGAGTTCCAGGCGAGCGCGAAGTTCGCGGCCGAGGCGCAGCAGCTCGCTTGGGTGTTCCAGCGGGCCAACGAGAAGTATGCGACCGACTATCCGGCGACGGTCGGCGCCCACATGACGAACACCGACTCGGCGCCGTTCCAGGACGTCGTGGCGGCGATCAGCCTGCGCGAAAACGAGCGCGGCACGCAGATCGGGGCGGGGTGGGACCCGAATTGGCACCAGCCCACCGACCTCTACACGACGTACAGCGACAAGGACTTTCGGCTGGGACTCAACGCGGCACAAACGACGCTCGCGGCGGTGGCCGGGCTCGTCGGGGCGACGATCAAGTAGGAGGGTGCATCACGGCAGTGGCCAACAGTCTCTTGATCATGCCTACCGGTTGATCCAGTATGACAGCTTCACCAAGAAGCTGTTGTCGGGCCGCAGATTGAACAGGTCCCCGATGTCGCCGCCGAAACCCTGCGTCCCCTCGACCCCCCGGAACCCCCGGCGTCCCTGGCTCCACACCACGAAGAGCGTCGAGCCGGGCCGGTACTCCCAGCGGTACACGACGTTCGAGCGGAACTGCTTGAAGTTGAACCCGCCGATGTTGTTCGTGACCGCGGTGTCGCCGTACGCCTGATAGCGGCTGGCATAGTCCGCGGCGCGGGGCGTGGCGGACAGTTCCCGCACGTTGCTGAACGTCCCCTTCGAGATGAAGGGTTGCGCGTACACCTGCAGCGACATCGTCGCCGTGAACGGGTACGTGAAGCGCATCGTCAAGGCGAACTGCTTCTGGTCGAGGTGGCCGAACAGGTAGTGCGTGACGTTGCTGGTGTCGGTCGTGCCGCCGAGCGGCTGGACGTCGTTCCAGGACCGCGAGTAGCTAGGTGAGATGGCCGCGGTCACGCGCGACGCGATCTTGAAATCGATCTCCGGTGAAACGCTGATGCTGCGCGACCGGCCCCCGTCCCCCCGGAACCAGTTGAACCAGACGTAGGTCACGATCGGCTTGCGATCGTCGCCGTTGATCCCGAGCCAGGGAGAGATGTAGGCATCCTGGCGCACCGCGGGCCCGCCCCGCGCGCACGAGTAGCAATACGTCGTCCCCAGCTGGCCGACAGTGCCGCCGAAGTGCAGCGACCACTGGTTGCGGAACGTGGTGTGCGTGTTGGTATTGAACGCTCGCTCCTCCGGCAGCCCGGCCGTCGTCCAGTATTGCCACCAGTTGAAGTTCCACTGGAATCGGTTGTAGAGCTTGCGCGTGTGCCGGTCGAAGTATCCCGCCCACGTGCTCCACGCCATCTGGTCGGCGCGCTGCAAGTAGCCGAGATCGTTGATCTCGAATCCGGGTGAGCGGCGCTCGACATTCGTTTGAAAGAGGAAGTGGTTGCCGCCGACCTTGCCGAACTGCAGCGCTTCCGCGTCTCCCGAGAGCGACGTCCGGGTCGAATCGAAGCGCAGCGCGTCGGGCCGCTGGTAGTAGTGCGCCGCGTCTTGCTGCGTGCTGGCGATCGCCTGGGCGCTCCCGGCGACGCGACTGAAATCCGCCGACCCCGACAGCTCGTACTTCCCGCCCTTGAAGCGATGCCGGAAATCCGCGGCGCCGACGTAGGCGTTGTGGTGCAGATACGGTGACGTCCAGGAGTCGTTGTCGCGGTTCACCGTCGTGACGATCCCGCCGATGCTCGATTCGCCGCCGCGCAGATCCTGCCGCACCCGCAGCACGCCGTAGTTCGTCGTCGGTTCGATGGTCGCGCCGCCCGCACCGGTCACATGCGCAGTCACCGCATCCAGCGCGCCAATCGTGAAGCCCCCCGGCAGACGACCGGTGAGCTTGGCAGCGCCGAGAATCGTGGTAAAGGCCGGCGAGGTCGTGTCCGCGTAGGCTCCGGCCAACTCCGGCGAGCGTCCGATGCGTCGCGAATACACGAGCCCCTCACCGGTCCCGCAGTCGTTGACCGCCGTACAGTTGACGTTCCACTGGAACTGGCCCGCGCCCTGCACGAAGAACGGGCGCTGCTCGCGGAAGAACGTCTCGAACGCGGAGAGATTCAGCACGCCGGGATCGGCCTCGACCTGGCCGAAGTCGGGATTGATCGTGGCGTCGAGCTTCAGGTTCGACGCGACCCGGTACTTGAAGTCGCCGCCGGCGGTCACGTCTTGGGTGCGCCCGAGGGTGTTGCTGCTGATTTGTGACACGTTCTTGGTCACGAAATAGGGCGCTGCTTCGAGCCGGCGCGGTGCCTCGAGGTCCTCGAGGCCATCCACCTCGCCGAACTGCGACACGAACCCCGCCACCGACTGGCGAAACAGCGGCCAGCTCACGCGCTGCGAGTAGCGATAGATGTCGCGGTCCACCGTGAATCCGAACGTGTGCGTCCGCTGCCGGCCGTAGGGGAGCTGCGACAGCGGGATGCGGAACTCGGCGGTCCAGCCGAGCGAGTCCATGCGCGTCGCGACGTCCCACACCGCGTCCCAGGCGAAGTCCTCGTTGCCGTCATTGTAGATCTGCGCATCGAGCTTCACGCCGGAGGGGTTGACCCCGAACTCGAACCCGGTGCGACGGTCGTGATATGAGTCGACGAACAGCCAGATCATGTCGGCGGGCGTGAAGTAGTCGCGGCGGGCGAGGACCGTGATGATGCTGTCGGGGTGCGGATCGAAGGCGCGGACCAGGACGTACAGATTGCCCGCATCGTAGGCGATCTTCGCCTCGGTCGGGAGCTTGGGCGGTCCCCCCTCCGTGGGCCGCCATTCCTGGAATTCGGTGAGGGCGCGGGCGTCGCGCCACACGGGGTCGTCATCGCGCCCGTCGATCACGGGCGGTTGCGCCGCGCGTGTGGCGGTGACGCTAGCCGGGGAAGGGGAAGGTGCCGGGCGCGAGGGGCGTGAGTCGGTGCTCTGCAGGACCAGCGTGACGGCGGCGAGGAGCGGCAATCCAGGGAGCATGAAACGCCTGTCTTGAGGGTTCTGTCGTTTGATGACGGAACCCCGCAAAAGGTTGTTTCAGCCCCCGGCGATGGCCCCCACGACCAGAAACGGCTCCTCGCCAGACGCCACCGCGCCGGGCAACAAGGCGTCCGCCGGCTCGTGCGTCAGATCCCGTGTGCACGCGAAGAACCGCAGGAACGGGCGGCGCTGCGCGGTCAGGTGGTCGCGGATCGTGCCGCGTAGCATCGGGTAACGCGCTTCCAGGGCGTCGAGCAGGGCTGCCCGCGTGAGCGGCACCGCCACGGGGACGTCGATCGTCACCTCATCCGTGACCCGCGCCAACGTCCGAAGGTGCGCGGGCAGGACGATCCGGATCACGGCAGCGCCTGCACCTCGACCGACAGCACGGCCGGCAGATCGCGCACGATCGGCGCCCAGCTGTCGCCGCCGTCCGCCGACGCGTACACCTGACCGCCCGTCGTGCCGAAGTACACGCCGCACGGGTCGAGCGTGTCCACGCACATCGCGTCACGCAGCACATTCACGTAGCAGTCCCGCTGCGGCAGTCCCTTGGTCAGGGCCTCCCAGTCGTTGCCCAGGCCGCCGCTGCGACTGCGGAACACGCGCAACTTGCCCTCGGGGGGATAGTGCTCGGAGTCGCTCTTGATGGGGACGACGTAGACCGTCTCGGGTTCGTGCGCATGCACGTCGATCACGAACCCGAAGTCGGTGGGCAGATTGCCGCTGATCTCCCGCCACGAGTCGCCGCCGTCGTCCGAGCGCATGACGTCCCAATGCTTCTGCATGAACAGCACGTTGGGGCGCGACGGATGCAGCGCCAGGCGGTGCACGCAGTGGCCGACCTCGGCGGTGGGCTCGGGGATGTACTGCGAGCGCAAGCCGCGATTGATCGGCCGCCACGTCTGGCCGCCGTCGTCGCTGCGGAAGGCGCCCGCGGCCGAAATGGCGATGTAGAGCCGCTGCGGGTTGGTCGGGTCGATCAGGATGGTGTGGAGGCACATGCCGCCGGCCCCCGGCTGCCACTGGGGCCCAGTGCCGTGGCCGCGCAAGCCGGCCAGCTCCTGCCACGTCGCGCCGCCGTCGCTCGAGCGGAACAACGCGGCGTCTTCCACCCCGGCGTAGACGGTGTCCGGGTCCGTGGGGGACGGCTCGAGATGCCAGACGCGCTTGAATTCCCAGGGATGCTGTGTCCCGTCGTACCACTGGTGCGTGGTGAGCGGTTTTCCGGTCTGTGACGAGACATCGTATACGAACTTGTTGCTCTCGCCCTTGGGCCCCTCGCCGGGCACCATCGTCACGCCGCCGCCCGGCGTTTCCCACGTCTTGCCGCCGTCAGACGAGCGCTGGATGACTTGGCCGAACCAGCCGCTGGTCTGCGACGCGTACAATCGATTCGGGTCGGCCGGGGATCCTTTCATGTGATAGATCTCCCAACCGGCGAAGTGCGGGCCGCTCACGTGCCAGCGACTGCGCTTCGCGTCTGCCGTCAGAATGAACGCGCCTTTGCGCGTGCCGACCAATACGCGTACGCCGCTCATGCGCAGGAAAGTACGCGTCTTTGCGGGGAACGGCTATGTCGGTGGTCGCACCCAATAAACGGGATGAATCTCCCACAGTGCTCGAGCGGATGAGTTGCAGTTGCCGTGCGAGCTCGAGCCGCTGCCGCCGTGCGTGTGATGAAAGCCATCGTAGAACGCTGCACCGATGAATCGCACTCGTACTGGCGGGTGAACGTCGTTGTGTGAATCGATGTTGGCGCCGGCGTCAGCCAGCAGCGCGTCGAGGGCATCTCGTGCCCCGCCGTAGTTTCCGCCGTGCCCCTCGCCGTCGACCAATGGAATCTCCACGATGACGCAGGAATCTGTCGGCGAAGTCTCCCGGGCGGTGATCTCGATGTGCCAGTCCTTGTCGTCCTCGGTCTTGTCAAGGTGGCGCACCCATCCGAGGACACTATAGACCTTGAGTTCGTGGGTTCCGGCGCGGTCTGCACACGTGTCGGCCTGGCTGCGGAATAGCGAACGGGGACCCCACGATCGCAGAATGGTTGTTACGCTGACTTGGTGGGGTACCTGATTCGCGAGGGACGCATCAATCTTCTCGCTCCACCGGTAATGGGGCTCGGGGCACTGGCCAGCGACAACGCCTCGAACCAGCGCGACCAGAACGCTCGAGAGGATGATGGACGCGGCACGCATAGACGCCTCCTAGGCCTCGATCTTCGAAAACCGCCACGCCCCGAGGGCCACGAACAGGACGCCCACTCCCAACAACACGGCGACGTCCACCACGACGCCGAAGTGGGTGCGCCCGGTCAGCAACCCGCGCATCCCGTCGACCCCATAGGTGAGCGGATCGATTCGCGTGAGCGCAGCCAAGATCCGGGGGAGTCCCTCGAGCGGATAGATCGCGCCCGACAAAAAGAAGGTCGGCATGACGAGGAAGTTCATCACCATCTGAAAGCCCTGCATCTCCTTGAGACCCGACCCGATGGCGGTCGCTAGCGCCGAGAAGATCACCGCGATCAGCGCGATAACGAGAAACGCGAGCGGGACGACGAGGACGTTCTGGGGGCGAAACCCCGCGACGAGCGCCACACCAAAAATCAACGTGCCTTGGAGTACGGCCGCCGTCGCGCCGCCGAGTGTGCGCCCGACCATGATCGAGAGGCGCGGCACCGGGGCGACCAAAGTCTCCTTGAGGAACCCGAACTGGCGATCCCACAACATGGCGATCCCCGAAAACATGGCGGTGAACAGCACGGTCATGCCGATCACGCCGGGCGCCATGAACTGGAGGTAGTTGCCTTCGCCGGCACGCTGGAATACCGGACCGAGACCGAATCCGAGCACGCCCAGGTACATCAGCGGCCCTCCGAGCGACGCGACGATCTGCACGCGCGAGCGCAGGTACTTCTTCACTTCGCGCAGCCACAGGATGTAGATGACGGTCATCGGTTGGGCCTCCAGGCCCGCGCAAACGCGCGAACGCCGTCGGCGGCCGTCGCGCTTTCGTCGCGGATCGTGGTGCCGGTCAGGGCGAGGAAGGCCCCCTCGAGCGAATCGGTCTTGGTCTGCGCCTTGAGCTCCGCCGACGATCCCGTGGCGACGAGGCGCCCGTGGTCGATCACGGCGATGCGATCGGCGGCGCGGTCGGCTTCGTCCATGTAGTGCGTCGTGAGGAACACGGTGACCCCTTCGGACTTGTTGAGGTTCTGCACCACGCTCCACATCTGATTGCGGCTCTGCGGATCGAGGCCGAGGGTGGGTTCGTCCAGGAACAGCACCTTGGGCGTGTGCAGCAGCCCCCGCGCGATCTCCAAGCGGCGTTTCATTCCCCCCGAGAATGTCTTCACCAGGTCGGCGCGCCGCTCCCACAACTCGAATAGTTTGAGCAGCGCCTCGGTCCGCTCCCGCCGCACCGGCTTCGGCACGTGATAGAGCACGCCGTGGATGTCCATGTTCTCCCACGCGGTCAGCTCGTTGTCGAGGCTCGGGTCCTGAAACACCACGCCGATGCGGCGCCGCACTTCAGTCTGATCCTTCGCCGGATCGAGCCCGTCGAGCTCGAGCGAGCCGCTCGTGGGGCGCAGCAGGGTCGTGAGCATTTTGATGGTCGTCGTCTTCCCGGCGCCGTTGGGCCCGAGAAATGCGAAGATCTCGCCGGCCCGGACGTCGAAGGAGACGTCGTTGACGGCTGTGACCTTCCCGAAGGTTTTGACGACGTGCTCGACCCGAATCATGACCTTGGCGCCGACGGCTTAGCCGCGTAGATGAACTCGTAGTAATCGCGCATCGTCAGACCGGCGGCCGCCGTGTCGTCCACGATCACGGTTGCCTCACGGTGCATTTGCAGGGCACTCGCCGTCACCATGCTGGTGACGGGCCCCTCGACGGCCTGGGCGATCGCCTTGGCCTTGGACTTCCCGCTCGCCACGAGCACCAGGCGCCGGGCATCGAGGATCGTTCCGACACCCATCGTGATCGCATAGACGGGCACGTCCTCGCGGCGCTCGAAGAACCGGGCGTTGTCGTCGATCGTCATCTTCGACAGGGTCTTGAGCCGCGTGCGCGAGCTGAGCGAGCTGGTCGGTTCATTGAAGGCGATGTGCCCATCGGTGCCGATGCCGAGGATCTGCAGGTCGATGCCGCCGCACTCCTGGATGCGCCGCTCGTACCATTCGCAGAAGGCGGGATAGTTGCTGGTCGTGCCCGACGGGATGTTGATGTTGTGCCGCGGGATGTTCACGTGCTGGAAGAAATGCTCGTGCATGAAGTAGTGATAGCTCTGCGCGTGATTCGGGGGCAGCCCGACGTACTCGTCGAGGTTGAACGTCGTCACGCGAGAGAAGTCGACCAGCCCGGCCTTGTGCTGCCGCACTAACTCCTGATAGAGGCCGAGGGGCGTGGATCCGGTCGCCATGCCGAGCACCGCGTTCGGCTTGGTGTTGAGCGCGTCGACGACGATCTGCGCCGCCGCCTTGCTCATGTGGTCGTAATCCCGTTTGATGACGACTTCCATTCAGCGCCTCCTAGAGACTGCGTCTTCCCACCGCTTGGCTCGCTCGAGCGCCTTCTGCCACCCGGCCTCGAGCCGCTTACGCTCTGCCGCTTTCATGGCGGGCGCGAATCGCCGGTCCACCTGCCACTGCGTCGCGATCTGCTGTTGGTCCTTCCAGTAGCCGACCGCCAACCCGGCGAGATACGCGGCGCCCAGGGCCGTCGTTTCGGTCACCTTCGGTCGCACCACGGGCACCGCCAGCAAGTTCGATTGGAATTGCATCAACAGGTTGTTCGCCGACGCGCCGCCGTCCACGCGCAGCTCCTTCAGCTTGATCTTCGCGTCGGCCTCCATGGCGCGCAGCACGTCGGCCACTTGAAACGCGATGCCTTCGAGCGCGGCGCGCGCGATATGCGCCGCGGTCGTGCCGCGCGTCATCCCCGCAATCAGGCCGCGCGCGTACTGATCCCAGTGTGGCGCGCCGAGACCCGCGAATGCGGGCACCAGGTACACCCCCTGCGGATCGGTCACCTGCGCGGCCAGGGCTTCGACTTCGGACGACGACTTGATGATCCCCAACCCGTCGCGCAGCCACTGCACCACCGCACCCGCGATGAAGATGCTGCCCTCGAGCGCGTACTCGGTGCGCTTCCCGATGCGCCACGCCACGGTCGTCAGGAGATTGTTCTTGGAGGTAATCGGTTTCGTGCCGGTGTTCATCAACATGAAACAACCGGTGCCGTAGGTGTTCTTCACCATGCCGGGCTGGGTGCAAGCCTGGCCGAACAGGGCCGCCTGCTGGTCGCCCGCGATCCCGGCAATCGGAATCGAGCCGCCCAACAGCGTGGTCTTGCCGTACACCTCGCTCGACGAGCGCACCTCCGGCAACACCGAGCGCGGGACGCCGAACAGTTTCAGCAGCTCGTCGTCCCAATCGCCGGTCCGCAGATTGAACAGCATCGTGCGCGACGCGTTGCTCGGATCCGTGACGTGCACTCGGCCCCCTGTCAGGTTCCACACGAGCCACGTGTCCACGGTGCCGAACGCCAGCTTGCCGGGTTTTTTCCCTCGGAGAATCCAGGCCAGCTTGGTCGCGGAGAAGTACGCGTCGATGACGAGACCGGTCTTCCTTTTGATCAGCGGCGCCAGCCCGCGGGCCTTGAGCCGGTCGCAGGCGGCGGCCGTGCGACGATCCTGCCACACAATCGCGTTGTGCACCGGTTCGCCGGTTTCACGGTCCCAGACGACGGTCGTCTCGCGCTGATTGGTGATCCCGATGGCGGCGATGTCGGATGGCGTCAATCGAGCTTTGGCGATCGCCTCGGTGGCCGTCTGCAACTGCGTCGCCCAGATCTCTTGCGCATCGTGTTCCACCCAGCCGGGCTGGGGGAAAATCTGGCGGAACTCCTTTTGCGCCGAGGCCACCACGCTTCCGCTGTGGTCGAACACGATGGTGCGCGAGCTCGTCGTCCCTTGGTCGAGGGCCAGGATGTGCTTCATGCCGGCCACAGCGCCTTATAGAGGAGGGCCGCGATCACCCCGCCGACGATCGGCCCGGCCACCGGGATCCATGCATAGCCCCAGTCCGAGCCTCCCTTTCCGGAAATCGGGAGCACCGCATGCGCGATGCGCGGGCCCAAGTCGCGGGCCGGATTGATCGCGTAACCGGTCGGGCCACCGAGCGAGAGGCCGATCGCCCACACGATGACGCCGACGAGGGCGGGGCCGAATCCCACGCTCCAGCCGTGCTCGGGATTCAGGTTCTTGGGCGTAAGGATCGTCAGCACCCCCAGCACCAGCACGGCGGTGCCGATGATCTCCGTGAGCAGATTTGAGTAGGTGTTGCGGATCGCCGGGCCGGTGCAGAAGACGGCGAGTTTCGCGTCCCGGCTCTCAGTCACGGACCAGTGGGGCAGGTAGGCAAGCCACACGATCGTGGCGCCGAGGAAGGCGCCGAGCATCTGGGCCGCGATGTACGTCGGCACCGAGGCCCACGCGAACTTACCGATCGCGGCGAGGCCGATCGTCACGGCGGGGTTCAGGTGGGCGCCGCTGAAGGTCCCGACGGCATAGACCGCCACCGTCACCGCGAACGCCCACCCCGCGGTGATCACGATCCAGCCGGCGTTCTGGCCCTTGGTCTTGTTGAGGACGACGTTCGCGACCACGCCATCGCCCAGAATGACGAGCAGCATGGTGCCGAGTAGCTCAGCGAGGAAGGGCGACATGGAGCGGCGAAGCTACCAGCGGCGCAGCGGCTTGTCTACACTCGCAACGCGAGTGTAACGTTGGCGCTATGCTGAGTAGTCTTCGCGCCTCGCTCGCCGATCGCTATCGCATCGAACGTGAGCTGGGACGCGGCGGCATGGCCACGGTGTTCCTGGCGCATGACCTCAAGCACGATCGCCCTGTCGCGCTGAAAGTCCTCCATCCCGAGCTCGCGCAGGTGCTGGGACCCGAACGGTTCCTCCGCGAGATCCACGTCTGCGCCCGCCTTCAGCATCCCCACATCGTGGTGGTGTACGACTCAGGCGAGGCCGATGGGCAGCTCTGGTTCACGATGCCCTACATCGACGGTGAAACGCTGCGGACCCGGTTGCTGCGCGAGAAGCAGCTCCCGCTGGACGACGCGCTGCGCATCGCACGCGAGGTCGCGGACGCGCTCCACTACGCCCACCAGCACGGCGTGATCCACCGCGACATCAAGCCGGAGAACATCCTCCTGAGCGGTGCGCACGCCCTCGTGGCCGACTTCGGGATCGCCCGCGCGTTCTCGGCCGACATCGACGAGCGGCTGACGGCGAGCGGCATCAGCGTGGGCACGCCGCAATACATGAGTCCCGAGCAGGCGATGGCCGAGCGGGAGTTGGATCCGCGCACCGACGTGTACTCGCTCGGCTGCGTGCTGTACGAGATGCTGACCGGTGAGCCGCCCTACACCGGAGCGAATCCCCGGGCGGTCCTGGCCAAACGGTTGAGCGAGCCGATCCCGCACCTGCGCACCGTCCGCGACGTGCCGCTGGCCTTGGAACACGTGGTGAACCGTGCACTGGCCCGAGCGCCTGCCGATCGGTTTCGCACCGCGGCGGACCTCGCGGCCGCCCTGCAGGCGGATCAGCCGGTGCGCGCTCGGCGCCCCAGCATCCGTTCGGTGGCGGCGGGCGTCGTGCTCGTGCTCCTCGCGCTCGGCTATGCCACGCTGCGATGGGCGACCGCCGCGAGCGGTGCGCCCACGGCATCCGCGGCGGTCCTGCCGTTCGTGGATCTGAGCCCCAACAAGGATCAGGCCTACTTCAGCGATGGGCTGACCGAAGAGTTGATGACGGCGCTGAGTCACGTACCCGGTCTCCGCGTCGCCGCCCGGACCTCTTCCTTCCAATTCCAGGGACGGAACGCCGACATCCGCGAGGTCGGTCGGAAACTCGATGTCGGGGCCGTGCTCGAGGGGAGCGTGCGCAAGAGCGGGAATCGCCTGCGCGTCAGCGCCCAGCTCATCAGCGTGAAGGACGGCTATCAGCTCTGGTCGGAATCCTACGATCGTGATCTGGCCGATGTCTTCGCCGTGCAGGAAGACGTGGCCCGGTCGATCGTCGCCGCGCTGCGGGTGCAGCTGGCGCCGGCGCGGGACTCAGCGCTGGCGGTCCGCCCCACCGACCTGCAGGCCTATGACCTGTACTTGAAGGGTCGGTTCGCCTGGAATCAGCGTAACGCCACGGCTCTAAAGGAAGCGGTGCGCTACCTCGAGCAAGCCGTGGGCCGTGACTCGGGGCTCGCCCGCGGTTGGTCGGCGCTCGCGCAGGCCTACCTCCTCGTCGTCCCGTATGCCGGTGGCTCGCCCACCGACACCTGGCGCAAAGCCGAGGCCGCCGCGCGCCATGCGCTCGCGCTCGACAGCACGTCGGCGGAGGCGTACACCGCGCTCGCGTACGGCAGCATGATCTACGCGTGGAACTGGCCGATGGCGGAGGCAAACTTCCAGCGCGCCATCGCGGTGGATCCGAACGACGCCACCGGGCACCACTGGTACGGCGACTTTCTCGCTGGGCGCGGCCGGCTCGCCGAAAGCCTCGCCGAGATGAGCCGGGCCCACCAGCTGGATCCCTTGTCACGGCAGATCGGCGTCGAGTGGGGGTGGATCGCGTATTTGATGCACCACAACGATGAGGCCGAAGCGCACATCCGCCAAACCCTCGCGCTCGACCCCAATTACGCGCAAGCGCACGCCAAGCTCGGCTTCGTCCAGATCCAGCAGCACCGCTATCCCGAGGCGATCGCCTCACTCAAACGCGCGATCGATCTGGGACTGTTCTATCCCTATGGCGCTGCCGCGCTCGCCTACGCCGACGCCGCGTCGGGGGATCGGGCGGCGGCGCTTCGCATCATCGATGACCTGAAGCGACGCTCTGCCCGGGAATTGGTCCCGCCGGTGCACATCGCCATTGCCTACGGCGCGCTCGGCGACCTGACGCAGGGGATCGAATGGTTGAACCGCGGCATCGACCAGCACGACATCTACATCCCGGAGAATTTCTTCGAGCCGCTCCTCGATCCGCTGCGGCGGGACCCGAGATTCGACGCGGTGGTGAGGCGGATGGGTATCCAGCGCCCGTGACGTTGTTGCAACGTGAATCCCTGTCGCATCCATCGTCGGGCCCCTATGATTGCCGCGCCGTTTCTCCCCAAGCCTCGAGGGCCATTCGCGCATGCGCCTCTCCACGTTCTCGCTGATCCTGCTCGCGACCGGCGTCGTCGCCGCTCCGACTCCCGTCGCCCCCGACCTGCTCGCCGGACTCCACTGGCGCAACCTCGGCCCCTTCCGCGCCGGCCGCGTCGCCGCGGTCTCGGGCGCCATCGGACAGGCCGGCACGTTCTACATCGGGCTCCCCCTCGGCGGCGTCTGGAAGACCACCAGTGCCGGCGAAACGTGGACGCCGGTCTTCGACGCCGTGAGTGAAGCGTCGTCCGTAGGCGCCCTCGAAGTCGCGCCCTCCGATCCGAACGTCATCTACGTCGGTATGGGCGACCTGATCACGGGCGGTGGGATCAACGAAGGCAACGGGGTCTACAAGTCCACCGATGCCGGCAAGACGTGGCAACACCTCGGCCTCGACGAGACCAGACAGATCCCCGCGATCCTGGTCGATCCGCGCGATCCCAATCTCGTGCTGATCGCCGCGCAGGGAGATGTTCACAAGAAGAGCGAGACCCGCGGCATGTACCGCTCGACCGACGGCGGCCAGACGTGGACGAAGACGCTCTACGTCGACGACTCGACGGGCATGCAGAAAATCGCCTGGGCTGCGGACCATCCCGAAGTCATCCTGGCCACCTCGGTGCGGCACTACGTCGTCCCGATCACCGGCCCGAACCGTGTTCCGGCTGCCGGCGCTGGCGGTGGGGGCGGGGGACCGCAGACAGGTCCAACGCAGACGAAGCTCTTCAAGTCGACCGACAAGGGCCTCACCTGGCGAGAGATCACGGGCGGCGGACTGCCGCGCCTCACCGGCCGGACCTCCGTCGCCGTGGCGATGAGCACGAATGCGCAACGCATGTTCCTGATCGGCAACTTCGGCCTGTACCGCTCTGACGACGGCGGCACCACGTGGCGCCAGATGGATGCCGCCGACCGGCGCATCGCCAACGGACAGGGCGGCTACAACTGCGGCATCTACGTCGACCCGAAGAACCCCGACGTCGTCTACTCCGTCAACACGGCGATGTACAAGTCCACCGATGGTGGCAACACCTTCACGGGCTTCAAGGGCGCGCCGGGCGGCGACGATCCGCAGCAGATGTGGATCGACCCCACGAACGGTCAACGCATGCTCTTAGGGCTGGACCAGGGCGCGGTCGTGACCCTCGATGGCGGGGACACGTGGAGCTCCTGGTACAATCAGTCCACCGACCAGATCTATCACATCAGCGTCGACAACTCCTATCCCTACTGGGTGTACGGGACGCAGCAGGACGCGGGCGCCATCCGCACGCGCAGCCGCGGCAACCTGGGCGCCATCACGCCGCTCGACTGGAATCCGGTGTCGGGCTGGGAGTGGGGCACGACGATTCCCGATCCGCTGAATCCCAACATCGTGTACGCCTCGGGTTCGGGCATCGTCAAGATCACCTACCCGAGCGAGCAGTGGATCAACATCAGTCCCAACGTCGATCCCAAGTTGTTCGGACGCACAACCATCTCGCAGCCGCTCGCGTTCGCGCCCTGGAATCCGCGCGAGCTGATCGCCGGATTCCAATTCCTGATGGAGACGACCGATGGCGGCGTGCACTGGACGAAACTCTCCCCGGATCTGGGTTTCCCCAAGGACGTCACCCCGCCTCCCGACAGCATGCGCGGACGCGGCGCTCCGGGCACGCCGATCGGCGGCGCGATCCAGTCGCTGGCGCTGTCGACGGTACGGCGCGGGGTGATCTGGGCGGGGACGAACAACGGCCTCATCAAGCTGACGCGAGATGAGGGCAAGACCTGGACAGACGTGTCGATTCCCAACCTGCCCGTCGCGCTGCGCGGGGACGTGTTGGCGATCGACGCGTCGCACTTTGATCCGGCCGTGGCGTACGTCGCGATCGACTTTCACAACACCGGTGACTACAAGCCGTACTTCTTCCGGACACGCGACTACGGTGCGAGCTGGACCCCCATCGTCACCGGGCTCGCGACCGATCAGCCGAGTGGCAGCTTCGCGCGCGTGATCCGCGGTGACACGAAGCAGCCGGGCCT
>Ga0193713_1000292_pt1 | contig 17053 bp, 17 predicted proteins | sample H3a2metaG_FD_143054 | JGI IMG/M metagenome (GOLD analysis project Ga0193713, IMG submission 143054) | Soil microbial communities from a riparian zone of the East river system, Colorado, United States - H3a2 | ecosystem: Environmental > Terrestrial > Soil > Riparian zone | place: USA: East River... | reverse complement strand
GCGCGCTCCTCGGCCAACACGCCTTCGCATACGCTTTTCTCGCCTTTGCGGCGATCACCCTGCACCGGCGCATTCTGTGGTTCTCGCTGTGGCGGCAAGCCGCGCACGTGCTGGTGTTGCTGCTCGCAAGCCAGTTGCTGATGCTAGCCGTGCGCCTTGTCGCAGGCGGGGCGTTCCCGGGGTTGACCTATTTCGTGGGAAGCTTCATCGCCGCGGCGCTGTGGCCCAGCGCCACATTTCTGCTTCTCCTGCCGCAGCGCAGACCCGGGAGCGTGGACGAAAACCGGCCGATCTAGAGCCTCATGCGCCTCACGGAGATTCGAAACACCAAGCGGGAGCTGCACTATTTCCAGCTGCGCCTGGGCGTCGCCGGGATCGTCGTGCTCGCCGCATTCACGCTCCTGTTCGCGCGCTTTTTCTACCTGCAGGTCATCCAGCACCAGTACTACGACACCAAGGCCGAGGACAACCGCATTTCGATCGTCCCGAATCCGCCCAACCGGGGGCTCATTCTCGACCGCAACGGCGTGGTGCTCGCCCGCAACTACTCCGCCTACACCCTGGAGCTCACCTTCAGCAAGATCGCCGATCTCGAAGCCACGATCAACGAACTCGCGGCCATCGTCGATATCCAGCCGAAGGACCGCCGGCGCTTCCAGCGTCTGCGGGACGAAAGCAAAGGGCGCGACACCCTGGCGATTCGAACCCGCCTTACCGACGAGGAGGTGGCCAAGCTCGCGGTCAACCGCTACCGTCTTCCCGGCGTGGACATCAAGGGAAGGCTGTTCCGGCAGTATCCCCTGGGCGAGGTCGCCTCGCACGTCCTCGGTTACATCAGCCGGATCGACGACCGCGACCTGGAGCGCATCGAAGAGTCCGACGAATCGGGCAACTACAAGGGTACCGACCATATCGGGAAAACGGGCCTGGAGCAAAGCTACGAGCGCGCGCTTCACGGCACGACCGGCTTCGAGCAAGTCGAAACGGACGCCGGGGGACGCATCATGCCCGGCGAAAAAAACGTGCAGAAGCTCGCGCCGCGCACGGCGCCCGTCCCTGGAAACAATCTGTCGCTCACGCTGGACATTCGCCTGCAGGAAGCCGCCGAACGCGCTTTCGGCGAAAACCGCGGGGCGCTCGTCGCGATCGAGCCCACCAGCGGAGCAATACTCGCCTTCGTATCCAGGCCGGGCTACGACCCCAACCTCTTCATCGACGGCATCGATCAGGAGAACTGGGATGCACTCAACAATTCGCTCGACAAGCCCCTCAACGACCGCGCGCTCACCGGTCTTTACCCGCCGGGGTCGACTTTCAAGCCCTACATGGCGCTCGCCGCGCTCGAACTGGGAACGAGGACGCCGTCGCAGACGATCTTCGATCCGGGCTACTTCCTCTTCGGCAATAACCGGTTCCGCGACGCCACCGCGGGCGGCCACGGCGTGGTGGACATGTACAAGTCGATCGTGGTGTCCTGCGACACTTACTATTACATGCTCGCCAACGACCTCGGCATCGACAATATCGCGCGCTTCATCGGTCAGTTCGGTTTCGGGAGCCGCACGGGAATCGATATCGAAGGCGAGTTCGTAGGCGTGCTGCCCTCTCCGGAGTGGAAGATGAAGCGGTTCAAGACGCCGGGGCAGCAACGATGGTTCCCGGGGGAGACCATCAGCGTGGGAATCGGCCAAGGCTACAACTCCTACACCCCGCTGCAGCTGGCGCAGGCCGTCGCGACGCTCGCCAACGACGGGGTGATGTTCCGCCCGCATCTGGTCAACTACATCGAGAACCCGATAACGGGCGAGCGCGCGTACGTACAGCCTCAGGCCTCCAAGACCATTCCCCTCAAGGCCCGGAACCTGGAAGTGATCAAGCGCGCCATGGTCGGGGTCAACAAGGAAGGCACCGGGGCGCGCGCCTTCGCCGGCGCAAGCTACGTGAGCGCCGGCAAGACGGGCACCGCCCAGGTCGTGGCGCTCAGCAAGAATGAGAAATACTCCGAGGCTACGGTTGCCGAGCATCTGCGCGACCACGCGCTCTTCATCGCCTTTGCGCCCGTGGAGAATCCGCAGATCGCGCTCGCCGTGCTGGTGGAGAACGCCGGTTTCGGAGCGCGCTCGGCCGCACCTGTCGCGCGCAAGGTGCTCGACTACTACCTGCTCGGCAAGCGCGTCGACAAGCCGGTGGAACCGGTCAAGCGCACCGACAAGCCGGCGGAGGTCCCGTCCTTGCTCGGCGGGCCCGACGAGCCGGCGCCGCCCGCGCCGGAAGCGGACGAAGACAATGATTAGACGCCTCTTCGAGCGGCTGACGGAAAAGATCGACGGGCCGCTGTTCGCCATCGTGTGCTGTCTCCTCGTGATCGGCTTCGCCACCCTCTACAGCGCCGCCTTCCAGGCGCAAGGACGCGTCGGCGCGCAGGCCCTCAACGTCCTCCTGGCGCTCGCGCTGATGTGGGTCGCGGCCCAGATTCCGTCGCAGGTTTTCATGCGCTACGCGATCCCGGCCTTCGTGCTGGTCCTGGTGATGCTCGCCGGCGTTGCCTTGTTCGGCGACGTGAGAAACGGCGCGCGCCGGTGGCTTCCGCTCGGATTCGGCAGCGTCCAGCCCTCCGAGCTCATGAAGATCGCGATGCCGCTTATGCTCGCCCGGTACTTTCACCGGCACGAGGCGACGCTCCGGCTTCGCGAATACGCGGTCGCGATCTTGCTGCTCGCGGTGCCGACCGCAATGATCGCTCGCCAGCCCGATCTGGGAACGGCGCTGCTGGTCGCCGCGGCCGGCTTCTACGTGATCTTCCTTGCGGGCCTGTCGTGGAAATTGATCGCAGGCGGCTCCGCCGCCGTACTCGCGAGCCTGCCTGTCCTGTGGGGCGTGCTGCACGACTACCAGCGCAGGCGTTTTCTCACCCTGCTCGACCCCGCCTCCGATCCGCTCGGTGCGGGCTATCACATCATCCAGTCCACCATCGCCGTGGGCTCCGGCGGAATCACCGGCAAGGGCTGGCTGGGGGGCACCCAGACGCATCTCGAGTTCATTCCGGAACGCGCCACCGATTTCATTTTCGCGGTGTATTCCGAGGAATTCGGGCTGATCGGCGCGACCCTCCTGCTCGTGCTCTACCTCGCGCTCATCATGCGCGGGCTGATGATCGCGGCCAACGCGCCGACTTTCTTCACGCGGCTGCTCGCGGGCTCGATCACCCTCACCTTCTTCACCTACGCTGCGGTCAACATGGGCATGGTCAGCGGCCTCTTGCCCGTCGTCGGGGTGCCGCTGCCGCTCATCAGCTACGGGGGCACTTCACTCGTGACGCTGTTTCTCGGCATCGGCATATTGATGAGCATCCAGCATCACCGCGCGCTCGTCCAATCGTGAAAAGGCCTGACCGATCTTACGCCGCCGCGTGCGCGGCGCGGGCGTTGCTGCTCGTGGCATTCGCGCTTGCTGCCTTCGTCGGCTGTACTCTCCAGCCGAGGCACATCGGGGACACCGGCGACGACGGCCCCGGCGGACCGCTCCCGGGCAACCCCGACAGAATCGCCGACGCACGACCCCGCTCCGAGCCGCTCAATCCGGGCGCCAACAGCCCCTACAGCGTCTTGGGCAGGAAATACGTTCCCTACCAGTCCCTCACGCCCTACCGCCAGCGCGGCATCGCGAGCTGGTACGGGCGCAAGTTTCACGGAAAACGCACCTCCAGCGGCGAGCGCTACGACATGTACGCGATGACAGCAGCGCACACGATCCTGCCCATCCCCAGCTACGCGCGCGTGACCAATCTTTCGAACGGCCGCAGCGTCGTCGTGCGCATCAACGACCGCGGGCCGTTCCACTCCGACCGCATCATCGATCTGTCCTACGCGGCCGCGTACAAGCTCGGTTATGTCAACGCCGGCAGCACGCACGTGGAAGTGGAGGCCATCCTGGCGCGAGGTTCGGCGGCAGCGCGCGGGCGGCAGGCGCCGCCGCCGGTATAATCCTTCGCGATCTCATGTTACGTCGCCTCGCCGCCTGTCTTCCTCTGCTGCTGTCCGGCGCAGCGCTCGCCGCCGCGCCGCAGCCCCCCGCCGTGGATGCGCGCGCGTGGCTGCTCCTGGACGCAACCAGCGGACAAGCGATCGCAAGCCGCAATCCGAAGGAGCGCATCGAGCCGGCATCGCTCACCAAGCTCATGACCGCATACCTCGCTTTCGCGGCGCTGCAGGGCAGGTCGCTCGCCCTCGGCCAGACGATCCGGGTGTCGGAGCGCGCATGGCACGCGGGCGGCTCGCGCATGTTCATCGAGCCGCGCAAGCCGGTCACGGTCGAAGAGCTGCTGCGCGGAATGATCATCCAGTCGGGCAACGACGCCTCGATCGCTCTTGCCGAAGCCGTCGCGGGCTCGGAACCCGTGTTCGTGGAACGCATGAACCGCGAGGCCGGCCGACTCGGCATGAAAGACACGAATTTCACGAATTCGAGCGGGCTGCCCGGCCCCGGACACTATTCGACGGCCAGCGATCTCGCGCTCCTCGCCTCCGCCTTGATCCGTGACTATCCCGAGTACTACAAGCTGTATTCGGAACGCGAATACCGCTACAACGACATCACGCAGCGCAACCGCAACCAGCTCCTGTGGCTCGACCCGAACGTGGACGGGGTGAAAACCGGGCATACCGAAAGCGCCGGTTACTGCCTCATCGCCTCGGCACGCCGCGGCGGGCGACGGCTGGTGTCGGTGGTCATAGGAACGGCGTCCGAGCGTCTGCGCGCCCGGGAGAGTCAGAAGCTGCTCAACTTCGGGTTCCAGTCCTATGACGCCCTGCGTCTGTACCAGAAGGGTGATGCGATCGGCAAGCTCCAGGTATGGAAAGGCAGCGAGCGCGAGCTGAAAGCGGGTGTCGCGGCGGACCTGTACGTCACGGTACCCAAAGGCACCGCCGACCAGCTGCGGGCGGAGCTCGTGAGCCAGCAGCCGCTGATCGCGCCCCTCGAAGCGGGCCAGCGGGTCGCGACGCTGCGCGTGTCGCACGACGGCAAGCCGCTGGCAGAGTATCCGGTGATAGCGCTGGAGAGCGTCGCGGCCGCGGGACTCTTCGCGAGGACCTGGGATTCGGTGCGGCTGTGGTTCAGATGAGGAAAAGCGAATGATTCATCTCAACGGCGAGTTCATGCCGATCGAAAAGGCAACGATCTCCGTCCTGGATCGCGGTTTCATCTTCGGGGACGGGGTCTACGAGGTGATCCCGGTGTATTCCCGGCGGCCGTTTCGCCTCGGGGAGCATCTTGCCCGGCTCCAGGGGAGCCTGGACGCGATTCGCCTCGCCAATCCGCATCCGACTTCGAAGTGGATCGAGCTGATCGGGAAGATCATCGCGGGCAATCCCTGGGAAGACCAGAATGTCTATCTGCAGGTCACCCGCGGCGCGGCCAAGCGGGATCATGCTTTCCCCAAAGGCATCAAACCCACGGTTTTTCTGATGGCGAGCGAGCTCGTGACCCCTTCCGCGGAGCTCGTCGAGAAGGGCGCCAAGGCGATCGTGCTGCCGGATTTCCGGTGGCTGCGCTGCGACATCAAGTCGACTTCGCTGTTGGGCAATTGCATGCTGCGCACCCTCGCCGCAGACCAGGGCTGCGTCGAGGCGATCCTGGTGCGCGACGGCGAGCTCACGGAAGCCTCGGCGAGCAATGTCTTTATCGTCAGGAACGGAACCGTGCTCGCCCCGCCCAAGTCCCACCTCATATTGCCCGGGATCACCTACGACGTGGTGCTCGAGATCCTGCACGCCCACTTGCTCCCTCACGAGGTTCGCCCCGTCGCCGAGAGCGAGCTGCGCTCGGCGGAGGAGATCTGGGTGACTTCGTCCTCGCGAGAGGTGCTCGCCATCACGACGCTCGATGAAAAGCCGGTCGGCACAGGGGAAAATGCGGGAAAGCCCGGGCCGGTGTTCAAGCGCGTCTACGCGCTGTACCAGCAGTACAAAGCCAAGGTAATGCGCGCTCCCGCCCATGCGTGAAAACGACGCGCCCGTTCTCGCCTTCCCTTGCGAATTCCCCATCAAGGTGATGGGAAAGACGCAGGCCGGGTTTGCGCAGGCGGTGATCGAGGTGGTGAAGCGACACGCGCCCGATTTCGATCCGGCGACGCTCGGAATGCGCCCGAGTCGCGAGGGGAAGTACCTTTCGCTCACCTGCAACGTGCGCGCGGTCTCGCGCGAGCAGCTCGACGAGCTTTACCGGGAATTGTGCGATCATCCGATGGTGACGATGGTGTTGTGAACCGCCCTGTGCAAAGCGCAACGAGATCAGCTTACGCCGTCGTTCCCGCGCGACCGAGAATGACCGCCGGCAAAACACCGGTCGTCAGGCATCTCGGCCCCGCCGAGTATGCTCCGACCTACCAGGCGATGCGCCGGTTTACCGATGCGCGCGGAACGACAACGCCCGACGAGCTCTGGGTGCTCGAGCATCCGCCGGTCTACACCGTCGGTATCGCAGGCAGGGAAAAGCACTTTCCCCGCGAATCGGCGATTCCGCTCGAGCGGATCGACCGCGGCGGGCAGATCACCTATCACGGGCCGGGCCAGGCGATCGTGTACGCCCTCATCGATCTCGCGCGACGCGGCCTGACTGTGCGCGGCATGGTGAGCTTGGTCGAGCAAGCGGTGATCGAAGTGCTCGGGGCTCATGGCGTGGGAGCCGAGCGCAGGAACGGCGCACCTGGCGCATACGTCAACGGCGCGAAGATTGCGGCGCTCGGGCTTCGGGTGCGGCGCGGCTGCTGCTATCACGGCGTCGCGCTCAACGTGGACATGGACCTCGCGCCCTTCTCTGCGATCGACCCCTGCGGCTACCCCGGCCTTGCGGTCACGCAGACCCGCGCGCACGGAGTCCTCGCCGGCGCGAAGGAAATGGGCGACGAGCTCGCCTGCCGCATCGCCCGACTTATCGAGGGCAAATGACGGCGACCATCGAAAAAAAGAAAGGCCTGGCGAAGACGCGCATCCCGATCGCGCTCGCGCCGGTCGAGCGCCTCGCCAAGCCCGAATGGATCCGCGTGCGCGCCGCCTCGCCCGGTTCGCGCTTTCACGACATCAAGCGGATCCTGCGCGAGAAGCGCCTGCACACCGTGTGCGAGGAAGCCTCCTGCCCCAACATCGGCGAGTGCTTCGGAAAAGGCACTGCGACCTTCATGATCCTGGGGGACCTGTGCACGCGGCGCTGCCCGTTCTGCGACGTCGCTCACGGACGGCCGCACGCGCCCGATCCGGAGGAGCCGGCGCACCTCGCGCAGACAATCGCCGCGCTCGGCCTCTCGTACGTCGTCATCACCAGCGTCGATCGCGACGACTTGAAAGACGGCGGCGCGCGTCACTTCGTCGACTGCATCCGCGCGGTGAGGGAACATTCGCCTCGAACACGCATCGAGGTTCTCGTGCCCGATTTCCGCGGGCGGCTCGAGCGTGCGCTCGACGTTCTGGCAAGTGCTCCGCCCGACGTCATGAACCACAACCTGGAAACCGTGCCGCGCCTCTACCGGCAGGCGCGGCCGGGCGGCCATTACCCGCATTCGCTGAAGCTTCTCGCGGATTTCAAGGCGCACCATCCGAGCGTCCCGACCAAGTCGGGCCTGATGGTGGGCCTGGGCGAGACCGACGAGGAAATCCTTCAGGTGATGAGCGATCTGCGCGCGCACCGCGTGGACATGCTCACGATCGGCCAGTACCTGCAGCCTTCGGCGCATCATCTTCCGGTCGCACGCTATGTGCACCCGGACACCTTCGCGATGTTCCAGAGGGAAGCGCAAGAGCTGCGCTTCAGCCACGCCGCGGTCGGCCCGATGGTGCGTTCCTCATACCATGCCGACCAGCAGGCGCACGCGGCGGGAGTGAACTAGGGGATGTTCTTGTTTCGCATTCTTGGATCTGTTGCCCCGCTTGTCATTCCGGCCGCCGTCTTGGCCGCGGGCCTCGATGACATTTCCAACCGCGACGCCATCAACGGGCTGAAGGAAGCTCTTGTCAGAGGCTCCCAGGCCGCCGTAGCACGCTTGGGCGTCGAGAACGGGTTTTTCGGAAACGACCGCGTCAAGATTCCTCTGCCACCTTCCCTGCGAAGACTCGAAGCGGTGATGCGCTCGATCGGCATGGACGGGCACGCCGACGAGCTGGTGCTACGCATGAACCGCGCGGCCGAGACCGCGGTACCCGAAGCCAGGACCTTGCTCGTGGATGCGGCAAAGAAAATGAGCGTGCAGGACGCCAGAGGCATCCTCGCGGGCGGCGGCGACGCGGCGACCCAGTATTTCAAGCGCACGACTTCCGAGCCGCTGGTCAAGCGATTCCAGCCGATCGTCAAGAAAGCGATGCAAAAAGTGAAGCTCGCCGAGAAGTACGACGAGATCGCCGCGAGCGGAGCGAAGCTCGGACTGGTAAAGGAAGAAGATGCGCAGCTGGAGGACTACGTCACGCGCAAGGCACTCGACGGCTTGTTCATCGTCATGGCCGAAGAAGAGAAGAAGATCCGCCAGGATCCGGCCGGCGCGGCCCCGGCGATCCTCAGGAAGGTGTTCGGGGCAATCGGAAAATAGACCGTAGCGCTCCCCGCACGACCTGAATCAACTACGCAGAGTTCAAAGGATCGGAAAGATCGGAAGTTCGGCGGCTTTTAAGGTGCGCGAACTGGCCGCTCTCGGCCAAAAGCAGTCATTCGGCTATACGGGTACGCTCGGTCCGATCGCTCGCTGAGTTTTGCGGCGTTCGCCCGCTCGCCGCTGCTGAAACGGCGCGAAGGACCGTTCCAGTTGCCGGCGTTCATCCCCCCGGCGGCGGTCCTTCAGCCACTCGACGGCTTCCGCCTCCCTTTGAAAGCTGCGGAGACGGATTCCCCGCTGGCGGCCAAGCAATGAGAAGTAATCGTGGGACATACCGAGTTCCACGGTATCGCCGAGGAGGGCGATTTTGTGCATCGGATCCGATGCGATTTTCGAGAGAGTCCTCAGAACCCCGTGCCTCTCGATGGTGAACAGAGGCTTCGACAGGCGCACGTACATGAGAACGCGCGAGCACGGGTGATCGATGCTGGCCAATACGACGGCGTTAAGAAACTTCCGTGTCTCGTCGGGGGTTTCCCGGTCGAGCAACTCCGCCCTGAGAAAACCGTTTTCGTCGGAGATCCGGTATTCCATAGTCCGAAGAATTAACCGACGTGGAGGTCGGTCTCGGTACAGTTTCTCCTTATAGACCGGGAGCAATGCTGCTTTCATCCATAGTCCCTTTGGGTTATTTCACTGGCGTCGATCTTTAGCTACAGTTGTAGCTCTTTAACTACAGCGCTGGGAGAGTGACGGATGAATGAAGACTTGACTTGGGAGGTCAGGTACGAAGCCGCTGGACGCGAATCTCGGCAGAAAGCACTGGCAAAAGCGTGCTTCTACTGGAAAAAAGGTGGCCAACTCATGCGGTCTGCTGAATTCACGCAGTCAGAGCTTGAAGTCGAGTGCGAGCGGCTGAGTGAAACCGGAACAGATCTGACGCAGTTTGTGCTCGCACTAACGCAGCTCGCTCTTTCTACCGGACAAGCGGAGAGAGAGGAGGTAGCGTTGTACGGCGTTGATCAACGGAGGGCGTGACAGTCACGTCGAACGTCCGCTTAGGGTCGATAGCCACCGCAGGGCACGGGGGCCCTGCTAGGCGTCGGGCGCCGGGTCCGGCTCCCTAGAAATACACCCGCGTGCGTCCGGGATTGCGCGAAACGTCGTAGAGCGCCGAGCGGGCCACGTTCGCCACCTTGCGCACGCCCGCGTGCGACAGCAGCGTCTCGCTCGCGTAGTCGCTGTCCTCGTCGCATACCAGGCGCAGCTCCACGATCGAGAGCCGCGCGGCGGTGGCCCGCCGCAGGATGCGGTCGTTGAAGATCGCGAGCGCCGTGGCGGCCACTCGCTCCTGCGAGGGCTCGACATATCGCGCCGGAACGAGCGTGCATACGATGGTCGGCACACCGGCCTCAATGGCGGCGGCGATGAGGCGGGCGAACATGTTCTCGAATTCATCGGCGGCCAGGGCCAGAGCGTCCAGGGCCTCCCGGATCGTCCGCGCACTGCCCTGCAGCAGTCCGCTCGTCTCGATCGCCCAGCCGCCGTCGACGCAGATCCCGATGTGAGAGGCTCCCGCCGGAATCACCCGCACCCGACCCTGCCGCAGCACCTCGGGCGGCTGGAGAACAGTCAGCTTCCAGGGATTGCGGGGCCGCGGGACGAGTGCGCTCTCGGCCTGGCCCTTTCCGAGATCTATGTTTTGCAAAGCGTCACCGAGCAGCACGAGGTGCCGGATGACATCGGGTGAAGGATGCTCTTCCTGAACGGGATTCGGTATCACGTCGTCCTCCTCTGTAACGACCGGATGGGTTTTCTTGTGGGCCCTTAGTGCGCCTTTTCCCAATTCTGTCCCGATCCCACGTCCACCACAAGAGGCACTTTCAGCTTTGCCACGTCGCTCATCAGCTCCGGGATCCGGGCCTTTACGCGCGCCAGCTCGTCCTCCGGCGCCTCGAGCACCAGCTCGTCGTGCACCTGCATGATGAGCTTGGTCGAAAGCCTTTCGCGGTCGAGCCAACTCCGCACGGCGATCATCGCGAGCTTGATCAGGTCTGCGGCGGTGCCCTGCATGGGTGCGTTGATCGCAGCGCGCTCGGCCCCGGCGCGGCGCGCGGGGTTGGAGCTCTTGATCTCGGGCAGCCACAGGCGCCTGCCGAACACGGTCTCGACATAACCGCGGTCGCGCGCGGTCTTGCGCGTTTCCTCCATGTACTTTGCCACCCCGGGATAACGGGTGAAATAACTCGCGATGTAGGCCTGCGCGGTGGCGCGCTCCAGGCCCAGCTGCTGCGCCAGGCCGAACGCCGACATCCCGTAGATCAACCCGAAGTTGATCACCTTGGCGTAGCGGCGCTCCTCCGGCGTGACTTCCTTCAGCGAGCGCCCGAAAACCTCGGCGGCGGTCGCGCGGTGAATGTCCTCCTCCGCCGCGAACGCGCGCAGCAGATTCTCATCCCCGGAGATGTGCGCCATGATGCGCAGCTCGACCTGCGAATAATCGGCGCTCACGATGGCGTGGCCCTTCGGCGCGACGAAGGCTTCGCGGATGCGCCGCCCCTCGGGGGTCCTCACGGGAATGTTCTGCAGGTTGGGATCGTTCGATGCAAGGCGCCCGGTGACTGCGATCGCCTGTCCGTAGTTGGTGTGCACCCTGCCCGTGCGCGAATTCACCATCTTCGGCAATTTGTCCGTGTAGGTGGACTTGAGCTTCGAGATTTCGCGGTAGTCGAGCAGCATCTTTGCGAGAGGGTGATCGAGCGCCAGCTTCTCCAGCACGTCCTCGTCGGTCGAGGGCGCGCCGGAAGGGGTCTTCTTGATGACGGGCATTCCCTTTTTTTCGAAGAAAATCTCGGCGATCTGTTTCGGCGAGCTGAGATTGAAAGGCTGCCCCGCCTCCTTGTGGGCTCTGGCCTCCAGGTCGAGCATTTTCTGCCCCAGCTCGTGGCTCATCGCCTCGAGCTGCGCCGCGTCGATCAGGACGCCGTCCCTTTCCATCCTGAAAAGGACTTCGCGCGCAGGGAGCTCGATCGAGCCGTAGACGTAGAGGAGCTTTTCAGCGGCCTCCAGTTTCGGAAGGAGCACATGGTGGATCCTAAGCGTGAAGTCGGCGTCCTCGGCGGCGTAGGCCGCGGCCCGCGCGACATCGACCTGCTCGAAGGGAATGCGCCCGGCGCCCGTGCCCGTCACCTCGTCGTAGCTGAGAGTTTTCAGCCCGAGATGGCGCATGGCGAGGCTGTCCATGTCGTGGCGCGCGTGGCTCTCCAGCACGTAGGATTCGAGCAACGTGTCGTGCGCGATGCCCCTTAGAACGACCCCGTGGTTGGCGAGCACGTGCTGGTCGTACTTGATGTTCTGGCCGAGTTTCTTGTGCGTTTCGCTCTCCAGCCAGGGTTTCAGCATTGCAAGCGCCGGCTCGACTCCCAGTTGATTCGGCGCGCCCGCGTAGTTGTGCGCAAGAGGCAGGTAGGCGGCGCGGCCAGCAAGCACGCTAAAGGACACCCCCACGAGCTTCGCCTGCATCGGGTCGAGGCTCGTCGTCTCGGTGTCGAAGGCCACGATCCCGGCCGCTTCGAGATACTCGAGCCAGCGCGCGAGGTCCGCTTCGTCGACCAGCGTCTCGTAGCGGCGCTCCTCCGGATCGGCGCGTACGGGCACGGGGGGCGTCTCCGGAGGCGGAGGCTGCTTCGTGTCGCCTGCCGCGTCCTTCGGCCAGGACTTGAATCCGAAATGGGAAATCAACTCGGCCAGGCGTTTCTCGTCCCGGGGACCGAGCTCGAGGTCTTCCAGCTTCACCGGCAACTCGACGTCGCATTTCACCGCGAGCAACGCCTGAGCCTGGGGGAGCCAGTCCCGCGCCTTTCGCAGATTTTCGCCCACCGCGCCGCCGATCTCCGGCGCATGCCGCACCACCTCCTCCAGCGAACCGTATTGCTCCAGCCACTTCGCTGCGGTTTTCGGACCGACCTTCTCCACGCCCGGCACGTTGTCGACGGCGTCACCCACGAGCGTCAGGTAATCGAGCATGCGCTCGGGCGGAACGCCGAACTTCGCTTTGACGCCCGCGGGGTCGAGGCGCTCGTTCGACATGGTGTTGACGAGGGTCACGCGGTCGCTGACAAGTTGGGCGAGGTCCTTGTCGCCGGTGGAAATCACGCAGCGCAGGCCACGTCTTTCGGCTTCGCGCGCGAGCGTTCCGATGACATCGTCCGCCTCGACCCCCTCGATCTGCAGCAAAGGCCAGCCCGAGGCCCGGATGGCATCGAGGAGCGGCTCGACCTGCGCGCCGAGATCGTCGGGCATGGGCGCCCGGTTCGCCTTGTATTGCGCATACATCTCGTCGCGGAAAGTTTTGCCCCTTGCGTCGAAAACGCATGCAAGATAGTCGGCCTTGTAGTCGGCAAGCAGCCGACGGAGCATGTTGAGCACGCCGTAGATCGCGCCGGTGGGCTCCCCCGCCGAGTTGCGCAGGTCGGGCAACGCATGGAAGGCGCGGTACAGGTACGACGACCCGTCAACCAGCAGCAGCGTTTTTTCCAAGGGAAGTCATGAGCGACAAGATTTCGCGGCAGGCGAAGCCTGACGCCTCCGCATTATGTCAGAATTCGTCGGGGCCACCTTCTGCTAGACTGGCCGCGTAAAGGATTTCAATAAATGTCGCGTCGATTTCTCGCTGCGGTCCTGCTTGCAGTCGTACTGCCGGCCTGGTCACAGCAGCCCCCCAAGCTCGAACCGCTTCCCGAGATTCCGCCGCCGCCACCAGGGGTTTCTTCGGAGCAGCCGGGCGAACCGCCGGTGCGCATCCACCCCGGCGGGGGTGACCTGGTCGAAGAGCAGCTCATCGATGGCCGGCGCGTGGTGCGCGTCACCACGCCGGCGGGTCAGGAGTACTACCTGGTCGAGGATCTGGGCGACGGCCCGGGGTTGAGAAACGAGAGCCTCGATCGCGGCGTGCGAGTGCCGCTCTGGGTGATCCGCCGGTTCTGACGCTGGCGCGGGCGTCGGCAACCGCTCGGGCATCATGTCTGTCTTCACGCGCGTCACCGCCGATGAACTTTCGGCCTGGCTGAAGCGCTACGCCATCGGCACGCTGGTGGATCTGCAGGGCATCGCCGCGGGGATCGAAAACACGAACTACTTCGTCACCACTTCGCACGGCCGCTTCGTGCTCACGCTTTTCGAGAGGCTCAATGCAGCGGCGCTCCCCTTCTACCTGAACCTCATGGCGCACCTTGCGCGTCATGGTATTCCTTGCCCCGCACCGATCGCCGACCGCAGCGACAGTTATCTCGGAACCTTGAACGGCAAGCCCGCCACGTTCGTCACCTGCCTCCCCGGCGCCCCGGTGAGCTCGCCGCAACCGCGCCACTGCGAGCAGGTCGGTGCCATTCTCGCCGACATGCATCTTGCGGGGAGAGGCTACAACGGAGAGCTCGACAATCCGCGCGGGCCGAAGTGGTGGCACGAGGCGGCGCGCGAGGTGGCGCCGTTCCTCGACGAAGGGCGCCGCGGGCTGCTCGCATCCGAGCTCGAATTCCAGGCGCGCCACCGCACGCTCGATTTGCCGCGCGGTCCCATCCACGCCGATCTGTTCCGCGATAACGTGCTGTTCGAGGGAGAACGCATCGGCGGAGTGATCGATTTCTATTTCGCCGGCATCGACGCGCTCCTGTTCGACGTCGCTGTGGCGGTCAACGACTGGTGCGTAGACCCGGCCGGCGAAATCGACCCGGGGCGCGCGACGGCGCTCGTGGCGGCGTACCGCCGGGCCCGCGAATTCACCCGTGTCGAGCAGGAAGCCTGGCCGGTGCTGCTGCGCGCCGCAGCGCTGCGCTTCTGGCTCTCGCGTTTGTACGATTTCTACCTGCCCCGCCCGGGCGAGCTCACCCACGCGCATGACCCGGAACATTTTCGCCGGGTGCTCGAGGCGCGCCGTACCCGTCCCTTCCCTCTTGTTTGAAACCGGCGGCTGGACCACACTGGCGCTGGTGAGCACCAACGGATTTCAAGTCTAGCGATGCGCGTCGTTCCGGCGAGAAGCGGCTGGTCCTGGTTCGTTAAGGGCTTTGCGCTTTTCCGCAAGAACCCGCCGATGTGGCTGTTTCTGGTGTTCACATACTGGATCGCGGTTGCGCTTCTCGGCCAGATCCGGTACGTGGGCCCCGCCACCTCCACCGTGTTGCTGCCGGCCTTTTCGGTCAGCTTCATGGCCATGTGCGCGGTGCTCGACCGCGGAGGCTTGCTGCGTCCGGCGCTGCTTTTCGCAGGTTTCAGAAGCAGACCGGCCACACTGGTCGCTCTGGGAGTTCTGTACCTCCTCTCCATCGTCATGGTGCTCGGCGTCGCCTCGTTTGCGGACGCGGGCGCGCTCATGCATTGGGTCCTCTCCGGCCAGGAGCCTTCCGTCGACGCGTTGCGCGACGGCAGCGTTTCGCTCGCGATGCTGGTCGCGACCCTGGCCGCGACCCCCGTGCTGATGGCTTTCTGGTTTGCGCCCGTGCTCGCCGCATGGAACCGAATCGGCGCTGCTCAATCTCTGTTCTACAGCTTTTTCGCCGTATTGCGGAATTGGCGGGCATTCTTCGTCTATGGTGCGGTACTCGCACTGGCCGGGGCCGTCTTTCTGGTGGCAATCACCGTCGCGGCAGTCTTGATGCAGGGAAAGGTACAGGTGTTGCGCTCCCTCGCACTGCTTCTTACCCTGCTCTCGCTCCCTACCGTGTTCGCCAGCTTTTACGCGAGTTATCGGGACATCTTCCCGGAGAACGCAGTCCCGGCCGAGCCGCCGTCGAACCCGGAAAGCGCGTAGCCGCCGCTGATTCTGCTATCCTTCGCCGCAGCGCAAGGCGGTTCGCCGACGCGGCGCCCCTGGAGACGGGGAGTAAAAATTTGACCGACAAACCCTGCGAGCTATGCGACTCCCCGGGCGGGGATCTGCTCTGGCGCGACGGATTTTGCCGCGTTGTGCTGGTCGACGATCCGGATTATCCCGGCTTTTGCAGAGTAGTCCTCGGGCGGCACGTGAAGGAGATGACCGACCTCCAGCCTGCCGAGCGCACCCGGCTCATGAACGCCGTGTTCGCAACCGAGGCCGTGCTCCGCGAGCTCCTTGATCCGGAAAAAGTCAACCTTGCGAGCCTCGGCAACGTCACGCGCCACCTGCACTGGCACGTGATTCCGCGCCACCAGAGCGATCGCCATTTCCCGCGCCCGATCTGGGCCGAGCCTTCGCGCGCGGACGTCCCGCCGCGTCGGGCTCCTGACCGCGGCGCGCTTGCGGCCGCGCTGAGACGAAGACTGGACTGACCCCATGCCGGGCTTCGATCCACCGAGCATCAAGCCGGACGCCGCTCCCGATTTCACTGATTCTTCCGGCTGCGCGAAGTGGTTGCAGTCACTGCCCCTGATCAACGTCGGCCTGTCCCACGCTCGCCTCCTCGCGCAGCTCGACGAGTTGAATGCCTACAACGTCGTGCCTGCCGAGCGGCTCAAGATCCTGGAGATCTTGCGCGGGCCGGTGAGCTTCGTGCAGAAGGAACATTCCAAGAAATATTCCAGCCGCCCGGCCCCGCTCGCAAAGTCGGAGCGAGAGATCCTCGACAACGTGCACGCGCTCTGGGACGCGCTCTCATACGGGTATCAGCATTGCCTGAAAGCGGTTGCGGGCGGCGATTCCGGCCCCAGTGCGGCCTTGATAGGCCAGCGCGTGCTGTGGTGCACGGGACAGAAGATGATCGCCTCCTATCAAGCCTATCAGGATGTCCGCGAGCGCGAATGGGAGCTGCTGCACAGCGCTTATGCGCTCGTCGAGGATAAGGGCGTGGCCGGAGAAGAAGTCGCCCATCCGGCTCACAAGAGCAAACAGACGACCTGCATGGAAACCTACGCGCAGGTCCTGCTGATCGATCTCGCCAATCCCGGAAAGCTCACGCCGCGCCATATCGAGCTCATTTCGCTCTGGCTCGAGCGCTGGACGCGCAAGATCTCGATCGGGCGCACCTCTGCGGCCGCCGGCGACGGCGCCGCACCGCTCGTCGTCGATCTTTCGGGCGTTGCCGGCGCTTCGCGCCGCACGCCGGTGGGCGACAGTACCCGCGCTCTCGACATCCACGAGCTTGGAAGCAGCGTGCGCAAACGCATCAGCCGGCTGCACAAGGGCGAGACCCCTGCGGCGCTCGGTCTCGGCGAGGACGTGACCGCCCCGCTTGCGGAAAACCTGCTCACCATGCTCTATCGGCGGTGGTGCGAGGACAAGCAATCGCGCGCGCACCCGCGCCGCAGCGCAAACGGCACGGCACAGATGTGCTCGGGGATGGCCGCGGTGCATTACTTCGTCACCGGCCGCGTGATGCCCGGAAGCCCCCAACAGATATCCCGGGTGCAGCACGAGCAAATTGCGACCCTCGGGCGCGTCGCCACGCGCCACGAGGAAGAGCCCGGCCCCGCGCCGGATTTCGCTGTCGAGGCCTGGCAGAT
>Ga0193713_1000291_pt1 | contig 17058 bp, 16 predicted proteins | sample H3a2metaG_FD_143054 | JGI IMG/M metagenome (GOLD analysis project Ga0193713, IMG submission 143054) | Soil microbial communities from a riparian zone of the East river system, Colorado, United States - H3a2 | ecosystem: Environmental > Terrestrial > Soil > Riparian zone | place: USA: East River... | reverse complement strand
TTGACCGCCGTGCCCAGCGACACTCCCGGCGGCAGGTTGAACGACAGCGTCACCGAGGGGAGCTGCCCGCTGTGGTTCACGCTCAACGGCCCGACATCGTTGGACATCGAGGCGACCGACGTGAGCGGAATCAGCCTACCGCTTTGCGAGCGCAGGTAGAGCAGCCCGAGCGCCGACGGATCCCGCTGGTATTCGGGCAGCAGCTCGAGGATCACCCAGTACTGGTTGTTCGGCGTGTAGATCGTCGAGACCTGGCGCGAGCCGTAGGCGTCGTATAATGCCTGCTCGATCTGCTGGACGGTCACGCCCAGGCTCGTGGCGCGATCGCGGTCGATCTGGACGCTGACCTGCGGATTCTTGATCTGCAGGTCGGTCGTGACATCCTGCAGGCTGGGAATGCCGCGCAGGACGCGCTCCAGCTTGGCGGCGTTCTCATACAGCGCGTCGATGTCGGCGCTCTGCAGGGTGAATTGGTAGAGGGTCTTGGTCGCGCGGCCGCCGATGCGGATCGACTGTGGCAACGATAGATACGTCCGGATCCCGGTCACCTGATTGAGCTTTGCGTTGAGCTCTCGCACGATTTGGTCGGCGGGGAGACGCTCCCCCCGCGGCTTCAGGCGAATGCTCAGCCGTCCCTGGTTCATGGTGCCGCCACCGACCGTCGACATGTAGTGCGCGATATTCGGGTCGCGCTGCACGATGTCCGCGACGGCGAGCTGATGGTCGCGCATGTTCTCGAACGAGGTGCCCTCGAGCGTCTCCGTGGTGCCCTGAATCTGTCCCTGGTCTTCCGTCGGGATGAACCCCTTCGGCACGAACGGATAGAGGAGCACGGTCGCCACCAGAATGCCGAGCGAGAACAGCATCGTCGCCGGCCGGTGGTCCATGACCCAGCCGAGCGTCCGCTCGTAGAACGCCAGGCCGCGCTGGTACACACGCTCCGTCGCCTCGTAGAAGCGGCCGTGTTTGGCTTCTTTGGGTGGCCGGAGGAACCGGCTGCACAGCATCGGTGTGAGCGTGAGGGAGACGAAGCCGGAGACGAGAATCGCCACGCCGATCGTCACGGCAAATTCGTGGAACAGGCGGCCCAGGATGCCGCCCATGAGCAGCACAGGAATGAACACCGCGGTCAGCGACAGCGTCATCGACAGAATCGTGAAACCGATTTCGCGCGCGCCGTCGAGCGCCGCCTCCATCGCCCCTTTTCCTTTTTCCATGTGCCTGACGATGTTCTCCAACATCACGATCGCGTCATCGACGACGAATCCGACACACAGCGTGAGCGCCATCAGCGACAGATTGTCGAGACTGTAGCCCATCAGGTACATCACCGTGAACGTGCCGATGATGGAGAAGGGGAGCGCCAGACTCGGAATGACGGTCGCCGAGAGGTTCTTCAGAAACAGGAAGATGACCAAGACGACCAGGCACAGCGTGACGAGCAACGTCAGCTGGATGTCGTTCACCGACTGCCGGATCGAGATCGACCGGTCGTAGAGCGTATTGACTTGGACGGACGCCGGTAGCTGGCCGGACAGCGCGGTGACGGTGGACTTCACCGCGTCGGCAACCTCGACGGTATTCGTCCCGGGCTGGCGCTGGATCGCCAGCACGATCGCGCGCTTGCCGTCGTACCAGCTCGCGTTGCGCGAGTCCTGGACGTCATCGAGCACGCGGGCGACGTCCTGCAGGCGCACGGGCGCGCCGTTCTGGTACGTCACGGCGAGCTGCCGGAATTCCGGGGCGCTCGAGATCGAGCCGTCCGCGAGCACGGTGTACGCGCGCTGGGGGCCCCACAGCGTCCCGGTCGGCAGATTCGGATTCCCCGCGGATACCGCGGCGGTTACTTCATCCAGCCCGATGCCGCGCGCCTGCAGGGCCTTGGGATCCACCTGAATTCGCACCGCGTATTTCGCCGACCCGAAGACCTGCACCTGCGCGACTCCATCGACGGTCGACAGTCGCTGCGCGAGGAACGTCTCGGCGTACTCGTCGAGCGCCGACAGCGGCATCGTCGCGGAGGTCAGCGCGAGATAGAGGATCGGCGAATCCGCCGGGTTCGACTTGTTGTACGAGGGCGGCTGAATGCCGGGCGGGAGCTGTCGCAACGTTTTGGAGATCGCGGCCTGCACGTCCTGCGCGGCCGCATCGATCTGCCGCGACAGCGAAAACGTGAGCGTGATGTTGCTGTTGCCCATGGTGCTCGAGGACGTCATCGCGTCGATCCCGGCGATCGTCGAGAACTGTTTCTCGAGCGGCGTTGCGACCGCGGCGGCCATCGTCTGCGGGCTCGCGCCGGGCAACCCGGCGGACACGGTGATCGTGGGGAAGTCGACGTTCGGCAGATCACTCACCGGCAGCAGGCGGTACGCCATGAGGCCGAACATCAGAATGCCGAACATGACGAGCGTCGTCGCGACCGGCCGGCGAATGAAGAGGCCCGAGATGCTCACCGCACGGCCTCCGGTCCTCCACCTCCCGACGTCTCCGTCGTCGGCCCGCCCCTGATATCCACCTTGGCGTTCGGCGTGAGGCGGAGCTGCCCGTCGGTGACGACCAGGGCGCCTGCCGGGACGCCGGCGATCACGCTCAGGCTATCGAGTGTGCGCTCCACCGTAACCGGCTGGGTCGCCGCCGTGCCGTCGTTGTTCACGACGAAGACGTATGTGCCTTGCTGGCCCTGCATCACGGCCTGGCTGGGGACGACGATCGCGTCGTTCTGGATGCCCAGGACGAGCGTGATTCTGACGAACTCGCCGGGCCAGAGGTTGCCATCTCGGTTCGGGAAGCGGGCCTTGAGGAGCACGGTCCCAGTCGAACTGTCCACCTGATTGTCGACGAACGAGAGAATGCCTTGAATGGTCGACGCGGAATCGCGCGCCGGCATCGCCATCGCCTTGAGCTCTTGTCCGGCGCGCTGGCGGATCGCGGGCAGGCTGATTGCCGGAACGGGGAAGCGCACCAGGATCGGACGCATCTGCACGATCGACACGAGCGGATCGCTGCCGGCGCGCACGAGGTTACCCTCATGGAGCAGCAGCCGGCCTGTGCGGCCGCCGATCGGGGCGCGCACCGTGGCATACTCGAGATTGAGCCGGGCGATTAATGCGGTGGCCGAGTCGGAACGCACCGCGGCCGCTGCCGCGTCGGCCGCCGACTGCTTCGCCTCGTAGTCTTCCTGCGTGACGGTATTGGTTGCCGCCAAAGTCTTGTAGCGCGCGGCCTCGCGCGCGGCACTTTCGGCCTGCGTGAGGTCGCGGAGTAGGGCGCCTTCAGCCTGCTGCAACGCGGCGCGATAGGGACGCGCATCGATCTCGAACAGGATCTGGCCGGCGGCGACTTCGTCGCCCTCGGAGAAATTCACGTGCAGGATCGTGCCGTTGACTTGCGGCGTGACGTCGACGGAGCGGATGGGCTCGACCGTCCCGGTGGCTTCCAGCTCGTAGGGGAGGGCGCGACGCTCGACCCGGGCTACGCTGACCGGCACCTTGGGGGCGCTGCCTCCCGTGCGTGAGCCGCACCCGGCGGCCCCCGCAAGCGCTAACCCGGCGAGCAAATACGTTCGGAATTGCACGACTTCTATACGCATATCCTCCCCACGGCGTCATTTAGACCCGGGGGGCGGCGTTTTGGCTACCCCGCCGGACGCTCCTAAACCTAGCGTCGTACATGCTCGCGCGCGTGCGCTCCGCCGCCGTCCTTGGAATTGATGCGTACCTGGTGGAGGTCGAGACCGACATCGCCAGCGGCCTGCCGACGTTCGTGACCGTCGGGTTGCCGCAGGGCGCCGTAAAGGAGGCGCGCGACCGCGTGTCAGCCGCCCTCGCCAACACCGGTTACACGTTTCCGCTCAAGCGCGTCACCATCAACCTGGCACCTGCCGACATCAAGAAGGAAGGCTCGGCGTTCGATCTGCCGATCGCGCTCGGCATCCTGGCGGCGACCGAGCAGGTCAGCGGAGAACGGTTGGGAAAGATCGCCGTGCTCGGCGAGCTCGGTCTCGAAGGCGCGATTCGCCCAGTCAGGGGAGCCCTACCGGTTGCATTGGCGGCGCGGGCGGCCGGCGTGGAGGCGCTGATCCTGCCGCGCGAGAACCTCCCCGAAGCCGGCGTCGTGGACGGTCTCCAGGTCCTCGGTGCGGGGTGCCTGGCCGAGATCGCGGACTTCCTCGATGGCGGGACGGAGCTGACGCGCGCCGCCGTAGACGTGGCCGCGCTCTTCGCCGAGCGCGCCAGGGATGACGTGGACTTCGCGGAGGTGAAGGGACAGGCGCACGCGAAGCGCGCGCTCGAAGTCGCGGCGGCGGGCGGGCACAACATTTTGATGGTCGGCCCTCCGGGGTCGGGGAAGACGATGCTCGCCCGCCGCCTGCCCACGACGCTCCCCAAGATGAGTCTCGATGAGGCGCTCGAGACCACCAAAATTCATTCGGTCGCGGGGACGCTGCCGCTCGGCGAGTCGCTGGTGGCGCGGCGTCCCTCTCGCGCACGGCGGCGTGCTGTTTCTCGACGAGCTGCCCGAGTTCCGGAAGAACGTGCTCGAGGTATTGCGCCAACCGATGGAGGACGGCGTCGTGACGATCGCGCGAGCGGCGATGAGTCTCTCGTATCCGGCGCGCTTCATGCTGGCGGCCGCAATGAATCCGTGCCCGTGCGGCTGGTTCGGCGACCCGCATCACAGCTGCGCCTGCGGCTCGCTCGTGGTGCAGCGCTATCTCGCGCGCGTCTCGGGGCCGCTCCTCGATCGCATCGACATTCATCTGGAAGTGCCGGCCGTGAAGTACAAGGCCCTGACCGGCGAAAGCGGCGGCGAGCCGAGTGAGGCGATGCGTGAGCGGGTCGACCGGGCGCGCGTGGTGCAGCGCGAGCGGTTTGCCAACCGGCCAGGGATCTATGCCAACGCGCACATGGCGCCGCGCGATATTCGCGCCCACTGCAAAGTGTCGGATGGCGCCGATGCACTCCTCAAGACGGCGATCACCCGGCTCGGATTATCGGCGCGAGCGTATCACCGCATTCTCAAGATCGCGCGGACGATCGCCGATCTCGACGGGGCGGCGTCGCTCGAGCCGAAGCATGTGAGTGAGGCGATTCAGTATCGCAGCCTGGATCGGCGGGGGGTGGCCTAAGCGGGCTCCGCCCCAGCCAGCACCCTGTACGCCGCCTTGATCTGCTGCGGCTGCCCCACCACAACGAGCACATCGCCGGCGTCGAGCTCGAAATCGGGGCTGGGCGTCGCGAAGTCGCTCTCCCCACGCCGTACCGCGAGAATCAGCGCGCCGGTCTTCGAACGGAGCCCTGTGTCGGCGATCGTCTTCCCGGCCGCCGGGGCATTTGGTCCGAGAACGATGCGCTCGACGTGCATCTGCGGCATCGCGCCGAGCGCTCCACCGAGCGTCAGCCGCGGCCGGGCGCCAGGGCGCAGGGCCTGGTAGTGCGATGCCCGGATCTCGCGCACCAGCCGCTCGATCTCGTCGCGCGGCACGTTGTAATGCGCCAGCACGCGCGAGAAGATCTCGATCGATGTCTCGAACTCTTCGGGGATGACGACGTTCGCGCCGAGGCGCGTGAGCTCGGGAATCTCGACGACGTATCGCGTGCGCGCGATGATGTACACCTTGGGATTGAGGTCGCGGGCCACGCGCACCATCCGCCGCGTCGCTGACGGATCGGAAATCGCGATAACAAACAGCCGCGCCCGCTCGATGCCTAGCGCCCGAAGAATCTCTTCGCGCGTCGCATCACCGTAGAATGCCGGCTCCCCCTCGGCGCGCGCCTTGCGGACGGTCTGCGCGTTCAACTCGACGATGAGGTAGGGCGCATGGATGGCGCGCAATGCGGCCGTCAGGTTGCGGCCGTTCAACCCGTAGCCGGCGACCACGACATGGTCCTTGACCTGGTCGTGCACGGGCGACAGGTCGCGCGGCCGGAATCCCGGCAGCAGCCGGTCGAGCGGCACCAGCGTCTCCAGCGAATCGAGGATCGCCGGACCGCCCTGGAGCAGGAACGGTGTCACCAGCATGGTGATCACAGCGACACCGAGGAATTGCTGATACAGGAGGTTCGGCAAGAGCCCCGCGACGCGACCCTCCTTCGCGAGCACAAACGAGAACTCTCCGATCTGCGACACGGCGACACCGGCGAGGAGCGCGACGCGGCCCGAGTATCCCAACAACGCGGGGCCCACCGCCGCCGATAGCGTCTTGCCGCCCATGATCACCGCGACGGCGACGAGTGTGAGGACGATGTGGTCCCGGATGATGTCGAGCTGGACGAGCATGCCGACCGCGACGAAGAACAGCGAGATAAAGACGTCACGGAACGGCATCAGCTCCGCGAGCGCCTGGTTTCCGTAGTCCGATTCGGAAATGATCAGTCCGGCGAGGAACGCGCCCAGCGCGAGCGACGCGCCAGCCGCCGCGGTGCCGAGGGCGGTCAGCGTGCCGATGAGGATCACCGCGATGAGGAACAGCTCGCGGCTGCGCGTCTTCAGGATCTCCGACAGCGCCCGCGGCACGATGGTCCGTGCGGCGATAATCACAACGATGACGACGAGCGCCGCCTTGCCCAGTGCAATCAGCAGCCCCGTTGCGCCGCCCTCTGCCTTTCCGGCGAGGAACGGGAGCACGAGCATGATCGGCACCACGCACAGGTCCTGGAAGATCAGCACCCCCGTCGCCAGACGGCCATGCGGCGCGTCGATCTCGCCCTTGTCCGTCATCACCTTGAGCACGATGGCGGTGCTCGACAGCGCGATCAGGAATCCGAGGAACAGCGCGAGGCGCCAGCTGCCCAGAAACGCGAGTCCCGCCCCCAGCGTCGCCAGAATGGTGAAGCCCATCTGCGAGAACCCGCCCACGAGAATCTGGCGGCCCATCTCCTTCAGCCGGCGTAATGAGAACTCGATCCCGATCGTGAACAGCAGCAGGATCACGCCGACTTCCGCGAGTCCTTCCACATCTTTCGCATCGGGCACCAGTCCGAGCGCGTTCGGGCCGAGCAGAATCCCGGCGACGATGAAGCCGGGAAGCGCCGGCAGCTTGAGCCGGTAGAAAACCACAATGACCAGCAGCGAGCCGGCAAAGATGACCGCGAGGTCGCGAAGGATGTGCAGCTGTTCCACGGTGGCCTAAAGCTAGGACGCCCCGTAACTTTGGCCACCGTGCGCGACTGGCTGCAGACCAGACTCGGATTGAGTCCCGCCTTGCAGATGCACCTGTTGGTTACGGTCATCGTGATCGCGGGGCTCTGGATTCTCGAGCGAGTCGTCCTCGCGATCGTCTACCGCCGTTTTACCGATCCGTGGACGCGGTACCGCTGGCGCAAGGGCGTCACGTATCTGTTCCTGGCCATCGCGGTGCTGGTCATCGGGCGCGAATGGCTCGAGGGATTCACGTCGCTGGCCACGTTCCTTGGACTGGTGTCGGCCGGTGTGGCGATCGCGCTCAAGGATCCGCTCGCGAACCTCGCTGGGTGGGCGTTCATCGTATGGAGCCGCCCGTTCGAAGTGGGCGATCGCATCGAGATCGCCAAACACAAGGGCGACGTCATCGACGTGCATCTGTTTCAATTCACATTGAACGAAATCGGCGGATGGGTGGACGCAGATCAGAGCACGGGACGCATCGTCCACGTTCCCAACCAGCAGGTGTTTACGGAGGCGGTTGCCAACTACGACAAGGGCTTTAAGTACGTCTGGAACGAAGTGCCGGTGCTGGTGACCTACGAGAGCAACTGGAAGAAGGCGAAGGAGATTCTGACGGCGATCGCGTTCAAGCATGCCGAGCACCTGACGGCGGAGGCGGAGCGCGACCTGCTGGCGGCCTCACAGCAGTTTCTGATCAACTACAAGAAGCTGACGCCGATCGTGTATACCAGCTCCTCAGCGTCCGGGATTCTGCTGACGATTCGGTATCTCATCGAACCGCGTCGCCGCCGGGGGACCGTCTCGGCCATCTGGGACGACATCCTCACAGAATTTGGCAAGTCGAAGGACATCGATCTCGCGTATCATACCGTCCGGTCGTTCAGCAATCCGATCGAAGGCAAGATCATCGGTACGCCCGAGCCTTAGCGCAGGGCGGTTCCCGTCTCGACTACCGTGCGAACCAGGAGGTCGAAGTCCTCGCGGCGACTGCGGTGGTTCGTAATGGCGACGCGAATCGCGAACTTGCCGTTGAGCATCGTCTGCGAAGGAATCGCGAGCCCGCTCTCCTGAATCCGCAGCAGGATCTCCTTATTCAACTCGTTCAGCTTGGCGTCATCCGCCCCGGGCACGACATAGCGGAAACAGACGACGTTGAGCGGCGCCGGGGCGAGCAACTCGAGCCTCGGATGCTTGGTCACGAGCCCCGCGAGGTAATGCGCCTGCCGCACGTTCTGGTGGATCAGCTGCGTGAATGCATCGAGGCCGTGCGTCTTGAACGACATCCACACCTTCAGGGCCCGAAATCCGCGCGATAACTGGACGCCCCGCTCGGCGAACGGAAAGCCGCCCGCCGCGATGCCGCGATCGAACGACGCGAGGTACGCGGGGGTCACGTTGAACGTGGCGCGATGCGCCTTCTGGTCGCGCACCAGCGTGCATCCCACCTCGTAGGGCATGTACAGCCACTTGTGCAGATCGAACGCGACGGAATCGGCCTGCTCGAGCCCCGCGACCAACGGGCGGAGCTCCGGGACGAGCGCGGCGAGCGCCCCAAACGCGCCGTCGACGTGGAACCAGAGTCCTTCCAGACGGCACAGATCGGCCAGTGCGCGTAGATCGTCGGTCGCTCCGGTGTTCACCGTCCCGGCGTTGCCGACGATGCAAATCGGACGAACGCCCTTGGCCTTGTCGGTGGCGAGCGTCTCGCGCAGTGCGTTCAGATCGATCGTGTAGTCGGCGGTGACGGGAATCGACCGCAGGGCGTCGTGACCGAGCCCCAGCAGCTCGACTGCCTTGCGCACGGAGGAGTGGGTTTCGCTCGACGCGTAGACCGTCAGTTTCGGTCCGCCATGCACGCCGCTCTCGCGGATGTCGTAGCCCGCGCGCGCGTTCCGGGCGACCGCCAGCCCCACGAAGTTCGCCATCGAACCTCCGGAGACGAGCAGGCCATGCGTCTCGGCGGGGAGTCCCAGCAGCTCCACCAGCCACCCGATCACCTGATTCTCGACCACCGCCGGCGCGTCATCGAATTCGGCGACCTGCGGATTCATGCCGGAGGCCAGCATATCCGCCAACATCGCGAAGGGCGTCCCGGTCCCGATCACCCAGCCCCAGAAGCGCGGATGGATGTTACCGGTCGGGTAGGGCAATACGTCGCGCTTGAATTCTTCGTAGACGTCGCGGGCGGGGGTCGGCTTCCGCGGCGTGGGGGCGCTGGACAGCCGTTTCCGCACGTCGGCGGGCACGGGCTGCCACACGGGGCGCTCCCGCACGGTCCGCAGGTACTCGAGCATCTCGTCCACCATGTGGTGGCCGAGCATGCGTAGCTCTTCCCAGCCGCGCGCGTCGGCCGGGTCGAGGCTAATCTCCGGCGAGGACCTCGTAGTGGTCGACGAAGGGCTCGAGCTCGACGAGGAAGTCGCGGTCTTCCGGGTAGTAGTGGGCTTTCTCATAGTCCTCTCCGGCGAAGCGCCGGATCGCGTCGAACGAATCCCACAACGAAATGAACGTGAACTCGGCGCGATCCTGCTTGATGCGCCGCAGCACGTAGACGCCACGATTGCCGGGGGTCGCGCGACACTCGCGAGCGCCCGTGCGCTCGAGATAGTCCGCGTAGTCGTCGGCTCGCGCTGCGTTGGTCACGCCATGCCAGATGCGGGCGATCAACTTAGAGCCGGTCGAGCTTCGCGACGGTCCGCTCATTACGGACGTTTCCAGTGTTCAGGGTCGAATTGGGCTCGAACAGCAGGACGTGCGTTTCTTCCTCGGCCACCGGCAGATGCTCGACGCCGTGCGGAATGATGACGAACTCGCCCGGCTCGATCACGAGATCCTTGTCGCGCAGCTTCATTCGCAGCCGGCCCTTCACGACCAGAAACAGCTCATCCTCGCGGTCGTGGTGGTGCCAGACGAACTCGCCCTCGAGCTTCGTGAGCTTCACGAGGTTGTCGTTCACCTCGCCGACGATCTTGGGACTCCACTGATCCTGAAACCGGCCGAACATCTCGGTGAGATTGACCTTGCGAACGGGGGGGCTCATGAGGCACGCTCCAGCACGGTTTTCGTATCGACGACGGTGGAGAACTCACCGTTCAGATCCGCGAGCGCCACCTCGTGCACGAGCTCCGACGCATAGCGTTTGCCATTCGGCCCGATGTTGTCGAACGTCGCCGTCGCGTCGGACACAACGTAGGTGTTGAAGCCAAGGTTGCCGGCCATCCTCGCCGTCGTCGACACGCACATGTTCGTCTGCATGCCGACCACAACCAGCGTCGTGAGGCCGCGGCGCCGCAAATCCGCTTCGAGGGTGGTGCCGATGAACGCGCTGCTGACCGACTTCTGCACCACCGGTTCGCCGGGCAGGGGACGCACTTCGTCTTTGATCTCGACGCCCGGCTGTCCCGGCCGGAGCGGAGACTTCGGCTCCGTGGAGAGGTGCTGGACGTGGATGATGGGTCGCCCCGTCTTCCGCCAGGCCGCCTGCAGCCGCGCGATGTTTTTCTCGAGATCGGGATTGTTGCGATTGTACTGGTCGGCGTAGACATCCATGCCTTTCTGGACGTCTACGACCAAGAGAACCGCATCTCGGGGAAGTGGCGGAGTCATGTACTGGCCTCCGGCGTGGGATCGATGGGCCGATGGGCCGATGGGCCGACGGGCGGTGGTTCTTCGGCCCGTCGGCCCGTCAGCCCGTCAGCCCGTCGCCGTTTGTAGGAGAACTGAATCCAGATCACCGCTCCGAGTATCATGGCCATCGCGATGAAAGTACGGCCACCCACCGGCTCGTGCAGCAGCAGCCATCCGAGCAACACGGCGATCACCGGGTTCACGTAGGCGTAAGTGCCGACGATCGTGGCGGACGCGTGGCGCAGCGCGTAGGAATAGGCGCTGTACCCGAGGATCGACCCGAAGATCACGAGATACGCGAAAGCGCCGATCCCGCGCGAGCTCAGATGCCACGATGCCCACTCGCCGAGCGCCGTGCCGAGGAGCGCGACGGCGCCGCCGCCCACGATCATCTGAAATGCGGCGCCCATGTACGGGCTGGCCTGCGTGGGATGACGTTTCGCGTAGACGGTCCCGAGCGACCACGAGGCGCTCGCCATCGTGAGCGCGAGCGGTCCGCGCTTGTCCGCCGCGAGAATCTCGGCGGGCGTGGCGCCGACCAGCAGGAGGGTGCCCAGGAAGCCGAGCAGCAATCCGGCGATGACGCGCCAATTCAGCTCACTCGAGCCGCCGGGGATGATCGCGTCGAATAACGCAGTCCACATCGCGACCGTGACGACGAAGATACTGGCGATGCCGGAGCCGATGTATTGCTCAGACCAGACGACGAACGCGTTCCCGCCGGCGAGCAGTAGCAGACCCACGATCGCGAGGGTTCGCCAGTCGCTCTTGCGTGGGAGTGGATCGCCGAGCGCGCGAGCCAGGATGAGCAGAATGAGTCCCGCCACCAGAAACCGCAGGCCGGCGAACAGGAACGGCGGCAGCTCCGTGACACCGACTTTGATCGCGAGGTAGGTCGAGCCCCAGAAGACGCAGACGATCAGATAGGCGATCAGCGCCTTGCCCTTGAGTGCCGCCATCAGTCCGGCTCCGTGGGAATGAAGCCCGGCTTTTCGAACAGTGTGGACAGGACGATCGTGGTGCGCGTGTTCATCTGTGCGTTCGGCCCGCGCAAGTCGCGCAGGATTTCCTGCACGCCTTCGAGATCAGGCGCGACGACTTTCAGGATGTAACAGTCGTCGCCGGCGATGTGGTGACATTCGAGCACGCCGGGATGCTTTTCCATCTCGCGCATGCGGGGCTCGTCGCCGACGTAGTCACTCGAGCCATACCGGACCGCCACGAACGCCGTCACCGGCAAGCCGACCTTGCCCCGATCGAGCTGGACGCGATAGCCGCGGATGTAGCCCGCCTCTTCGAGGCGCTTGACGCGCTCCATGATGGCGGGTCGGGAGAGGCCGACTTCGTCGGCGACGGCCTGGTAACTCGCGCGGCCGTCTTGTCCGAGAATGCGGAGAATCCGTCGGTCGGTGGCGTCGAGCTCAGTCTTGGCGGCCATTTGGGAGGCTCTCCACGCGATTGTCCGACTATCCGTTGCTGGATTGCTTCGTCCGTCAACGCATCATAACTCTAACCAGTTCCTCCCCGACGGAATATCCGGTTTTGACTGCCGAATTGTCCTTTGATTAGGACAATGGCAGCGGTACTATTCGGGCCATGGAGTCGTTGCGCGCCCTGATCCGCAGCTATCCCTCAGTCCTGCTTGGGTATTCGGGTGGAGTGGATTCGGCACTCCTCGCCGTCGTAATGCGCCAGGAGCTCGGCAGGGATCGGATGCTGGCGGCCATCGGACGCAGCGCGTCGTACCCGGATGCGCAATGGCAGGTGGCGCGCGATGTGGCCGCCCGCTTCGACATTCCGCTCGTCGAGATCGAGACGCACGAGCTCGAAGACGCGAACTATCTCGCCAATCCCACCAACCGCTGCTTCTACTGCAAGACGGAGTTATGGCACCGGCTCGTGCCGCTCGCGCAGGAGCGCGGGCTCGCGGTCGTGTGCGATGGCACGAACGCCGACGATCTGCGCGAACACCGGCCAGGCAAGGCCGCGGGTCTTGCCGCCGGTGTGCGATCGCCACTGGCGGAGGTGGGACTCACCAAGGCCCAGATCCGTGCCGCGTCGCACGAGCTCGGACTGCCGACGTGGGATGCGCCTGCGGCGCCGTGTCTTTCCAGTCGGGTGCAGTACGGACTCTCGATAACGCCCTCACGTTTGAAACAGGTAGAGGAAGGCGAAGCGTATCTCCGTGGATTGGGCATCAGTGGAGATCTGCGCGTTCGGCATCACGGTGATTCCGCGCGCATCGAAGTCGAACCGGCCTGGATTCCATGGGTGGACGCACGTCGCGGCGAAATCAGCGTTCATCTTGCGGCTCTGGGATTCGCGCAGGTCGAGATCGATCGGCGCGGCTACCGACGGGGGAGCCTGTTAGAGCGTTCGTCGCCCTGAATTTTCCCGACCGGCTGCGGCACGAGCTGTGGGACGCGCTCGCGCCGCTGCGCGAGCGTCCCGAGAAGCTGCCGGTGAAATGGGTGCCCCCCGAGAACATTCACTTGAGTCTCAAATTCCTGGGCGACGTCGAGGAAACGCGAGAGCCGGACCTCGTGGCGGCTCTGAAGCGCGCCGCCGGTACCGGCCATGAGCCCCGCCCGCTGGCGCTGCAGCTCACCGGATTCGGCGTGTTCCCGGACTATCATCGGCCCCACGTGCTGTGGGCTGGAGTGACGCCCGATCCCGGCCTCGAGTTGCTGCAGCATGGCGTCGAGCAAGCGTTCGCACCGCTGGGCTTTCCGACGGAGGCGCGGGCGTTTCGGCCGCACGTCACGCTGGGGCGTGCGGCACGCGATGCGCGGCCCCGCGATTTCACCGGCCTCGAAGAGATCCTTGCGGGAACGGACTTCGATGTAACAGTCACCGTCACCGAGGTAGACCTCATGCAGAGCACGCTCCAACCCACTGGCCCGGTGTATCAGGTCAAGGCTCATGGACGGCTGTCTTAAAGGCGCCTTCAAGCTCGGCTGCGCGATCCTCGTGATCGGCGTGCTCGCGTGCGCGTGGTGGTTTCGCGAGCCGATCATCCACACGTTCGCGAGCTGGTTCGGGCGCTCGACGGCGTTGCCGCCCGTTGCCGACACGGCGGTCGGCGCGCCGACGCCCAAGGCCATCGCGTCCGGCAATGCAAAAGTCGGGACTCTCCGGACTACCGCCGGCCCCGATTCCGTGGTGCTGACCCCGAACGAAATGGCTTCACTGATCGGCGCCGGCATCGATTGGAACGTGCGCAAGATGTACGACTCATTGCGCGTCGAGCTCCAGGAAGGAACGCTGATCCTGCATGCGCGTCTCGACACGCGCGCCTTGCCGCCGGGAACGCTCGGACCGTTCGCGGGCATGTTCGGCGCCCACGAGCCGCTGCGGATGGCCGGCACGGTCTCGATCGGGCGCCCCGGGACTGCGTTCTACGACGTCACCGAAATCAGCCTCCGCGGAATCGAGATTCCGGGGCCTTTGGTGAAGCAGCTGACGAAGCAGATGGCGGGGGCGTCGCCCAACGGAGCGGTACCCGTCAAGGTGGATCCCGCCGTGACGGCTGTGAAGGTGCACACGACCGGCGTCGTGCTGTACAAGCGGCCGAGGTCTGCCCCATGAGTCAGCGCCGCGTGATGATCGTCGACGACGAGAAAGGCATTCGTGAGGCCCTGAAGCAGGTCCTGGAATACGAAGAGATCGAGGTCCAGGCGTGCGCCTCAGGACACGAGGCCATCCGCGTCTATCCCGATTTCAAGCCGCACCTCGTGTTCTTGGACGTGAAGATGGAAGGGATGGACGGCCTGGAGACACTCAAGCGCATCCGCGAGCTCGATCCCCAGGCGCAAGTCGTGATGATCTCGGGCCACGGCACGATCCAGACCGCGGTCGAAGCGACCCAGCTCGGCGCCTACGATTTCCTCGAAAAGCCGCTCGACACCGATCGCATTCTGCTGACGCTGCGAAACGCGCTGCAGCACGTCGTGCTCATCAACGAGAACGTGCGGCTCAAGCAGGAAGTCCGCGCGCAGTACGAGATCGTGGGCTCGAGCAAAGCGATTCGCAGCGTGATCGGGCTGATCGAGAAGGTCGCGCCCACGCCGGCGCGCGTCCTGATCACAGGAGATAACGGCACCGGTAAGGAGCTGGTGGCGCGCGCGATCCACGCGCTGAGCCCGCGCAACGCCGGCCCGTTCGTCGAGGTCAACTGCGCGGCAATTCCCACGGAGCTCATCGAGAGCGAGCTGTTTGGTCACATGAAGGGCAGCTTCACCGGCGCGTTCGCCGATCGCGCCGGAAAGTTCGAGCTCGCGGACGGCGGCACACTGTTTCTCGACGAAATCGGCGATATGAGTCTGTCCGCGCAAGCGAAGGTGCTGCGCGCGCTGCAGGAAGGCGTGATTTCGCGCGTCGGATCTGGAAAAGCGCTGCCGGTGGACGTCCGCGTGATCGCGGCCACGAACAAGAACATCGGTGCGGAGATTGAGGAGGGCCGGTTCCGCGAGGACCTGCTCTACCGGCTCAACGTCGTGCCGATCCATGTGCCGGCGCTGCGCGAGCGACGGGGCGACATCGCGCAACTCGTCACGCATTTCTCGGATGAATTGACCCAGCGCGGCGGGCTTCCCCCCAAGGATTTCGACGCTGCTGCGGTCGAGCGGCTCACGGCGCACGATTGGCCGGGCAACATCCGGGAGCTCAAGAACGCGGTCGAGCGGCTCCTGATTCTCGCGTCCGGTCCCACCGTGACTCAAAGCGATGTCGAACGAATTATGGGGAAGGGAGACGGGGGACGGGGGAAGGGAACCGGCGGCGGCGGCGGCGGCGGCGGCGGCGGCGGCGGCGATGCAGCCTGGCTGCGCGTTGCGACCTTCGAGGAATTCAAGCAGGCGGCGGAGCGGGCTTTCCTGCTCGGGAAACTGCAAGAGCACGACTGGAACGTGTCGGAGACTGCGCGCACATTGCAGATGCCGCGGAGCAATCTCTACAAAAAGATCGAGCGATACGGGTTGGCCCGCGGTGGCGAAGGAGGAGGCGCGGCGTAGTGGCGAAAGACAAGGATCCAAAAGAGCGCGATTGGGATCGCGAGATGCGCGAGGTGGACAAGCTGCTCGCGAAACTGCCCGAGGCGGATCCGACGCTCGGCCGCGGCGTGCCGACGGTACCGGTCTCGCCGCGTCCTGGGATCGCAGGAATGGCGGGCACGGGCGCGCTCCATCCCGCCGGTCCGGCGCGGGGGCGCGCGTGGCTCACGACCTGGTTCCGTGTCGGGTTAGGTGTCGTGCTGGGTATCGGCATGCTCGTGTGGCCGTACTCGCACGCCTGCGGACTCAAGCTGGTCTTCTATCTTATTGGCGCGACGACGGTGACCATCGCCGGCGTCTGGAGCGCGCTGACGTCGTGGAAGCGGCGGCTGGGCATCGCGCACACGCTGTCGATCATCCTGATTATCTGGGGTCTCGGATTGGCCGGTCGCCAACTGTTGCCGCGCCTGTACGGGAAGACGCCTATTCCATTCTTCTGTCCCGAACCGTGAAAGCCATGGCTCAAGCTCCTGAATTCAAAAACTTCATCGCCGGCGATTGGGTCGTTCCCTCGACGGGCGAGTACTTCGACAACCGCAACCCGGCGGACTGGAACGATGTGATCGGACGGTTCCCGCGTTCGGGCCCCGACGACTTGAAGCGCGCGATCGCATCGGCCAAGCGCGGCTTCGCGCAGTGGTCCAAGACCCCGGCGCCCATTCGGGGCCAGGTCCTGCAGCGGGTCGGCCAGCTGCTGGTCGAACGCAAGGATGGCATTGCCCGCGCGATGACGCGCGAGATGGGGAAAGTGGTCGCCGAGACGGGAGGCGATGTTCAGGAAGGGATCGACACGGCGTTTTACGCGGCGACCGAGGGCCGCCGGCTGTTTGGTCGCGTGGTCCCCTCGGAGCTGCGCAGCAAGTGGGCGATGAGCTATCGTCGTCCGATCGGGATCGCGGGTCTCATCACGCCGTTCAATTTCCCGCTCGCCATTCCCACCTGGAAAATGTTTCCCGCGCTGCTGTGCGGGAACGCCGTCATCTTCAAGCCTGCTGAAGACGTGCCACACACCGCGCACCTGCTCGTCGAAGTGCTGCTCGAGGCGGGCCTGCCTCCCGAGGTCGTGCAGCTGGTCCACGGCCAGGGCTCGGTGGTAGGTCGGGCGCTGGTCGAGCACGCCGAGGTGCCGGTGATCTCGTTCACCGGGTCGACCGAGACCGGTTCCGCGATCGGCGCGACGTGCGGCAAGATGCACAAGCGGCTGTCGCTCGAGATGGGCGGGAAGAACGCGATG
>Ga0193713_1000289_pt1 | contig 17068 bp, 13 predicted proteins | sample H3a2metaG_FD_143054 | JGI IMG/M metagenome (GOLD analysis project Ga0193713, IMG submission 143054) | Soil microbial communities from a riparian zone of the East river system, Colorado, United States - H3a2 | ecosystem: Environmental > Terrestrial > Soil > Riparian zone | place: USA: East River... | reverse complement strand
TCGCCGCGCGGAGCGGCGCTTCCTCGGGGGCGATGAGTATCGCGGCGACAGCGGGCCGCTCTCGACGCGCTATGGCACACTCAGCAATCCGCTGCACGCGGCGTGGCTGGAGGCCGCGAAGCAGGCCGGTTACCCGCTGACGGCCGATATCAACGGCTTTCAGCAGGAAGGGTTCGGGCGCATGGACATGACCGTCGGTGGCGGGGTCCGTGCAAGTGCCGCCAATGCCTATCTGCGTGGCGCCATGCGCCGCCCGAATCTTGAGGTCCGGACGCACGCGCTCGCGACCCGCATCAGCTTCGAAGGCCACCGGGCCAGCGGTGTCGATTATCTGCGCGGCCTGCACCCATGCCGGGCGCGCGCCCGGCGCGAAGTCATCCTGTGCGCGGGCTCGATCAATTCACCGCAACTGCTCAAGCTCTCCGGGCTGGGGCCTGGGCCTGAACTCGCGGCCCTCGGCATCAAGCCCATTCAGGATCTGCCCGGGGTCGGAGAGAATCTGCAGGATCATCTGGAATTCTATTTCCAGGTCGCCTGCCGCGAGCCGATCACGCTGTACTCATCGATGAACCCGCTGGCCAAGTTCGGGATCGGGCTGCGCTGGCTGCTGTTCAAAGACGGGCTGGGCGCGACCAATCACTTCGAGACCTGCGGGTTCATCCGCAGCCGGGCGGGGATTCGCTATCCGGACATCCAGTATCACTTCCTGCCCGTGGCCGTGAGCTACGACGGTTCGGCCAAGGCCCACGAACATGGATTTCAGGCGCACGTCGGGTCGATGCGCTCGAAGAGCCGCGGCTGGGTACGCCTGGCCTCGGCGGATCCGCACGCGGCGCCGAAAATCCGTTTCAACTACATGAGTCACGAGGATGACTGGCTCGAGATGCGATCGTGCGTGCGCCTGACCCGCGAACTGTTCTCGCAGCGGGCCTTCGATCGCTACCGGGGACGTGAAATCCAGCCGGGCGCCGAGACACAAAGCGATGCGGCGATCGATGAGTTCATTCGCGCCAAGGTCGAAAGCGCCTACCACCCGTCCTGCACCTGCCGGATGGGCCGCGCGGAAGACCCGCTGGCGGTCGTCGATTCAGAGGCGCGTGTCCTGGGGGTCGAAAACCTGCGGGTCGTCGATTCCTCGATCATGCCGTCGATCACCAACGGCAATCTGAACGCGCCGACCCTGATGCTCGCCGAGAAACTGGCGGATCACATCCGCGGCCGGCCGTGGCTGCCCGAATCGGCAGCGCCGTTTTACGAGGCCGCCCACTGGCGAATGCAGCAGCGCTAGGACGGATTGCCGGGCGGTGCCGACTGGCGGTGCTGGTCCAGGGCGGCCACGATCTGCGCCGCACCGCAGATGCCCACGAGAGCGCCAGCGCCCTCCACCAGCACCGGAAGGTTGCTGGAGCGATGGAGCGCGACTACGGTCTGGAGTGAGCAGCTCCCGGGCACCCGCATCAGGCAGGGCGCGCCGTTGGCGACCTCGCCCGCCTCGATGGGCGCGATAGCCACCATCGCGCCATCGCGCCAGGCCGTGAGCGCACGGCCCTGCGGATCCGTCTGCAGTTTCAGATGGTGCTCCGCATCGAGCCAGACCCAGGATTGTTCGCCGTGCAGTTCCGCCATCGGCTGCATGACCATTTCGGCGGTGAGCACCGTGAGCGGATTCATATGCCGGACGAAGGCGGCCACATAGTCGTTGCAGGGCCGGGTCACGATATCGCTGACGGTTCCGGTCTGGACGATCCGGCCGCCGTCGAGTATCGAGACCTGGTTGCCGAGCCGCAGGGCCTCGTTCATGTCATGCGTGACGAACAGGATCGTCTTCTGCACCCGCGCCTGCAGCGAGAGCAGCTCGTCCTGCAGCCGCGAGCGGATCAGCGGATCGAGCGCCGAGAAGGGTTCGTCCATCAGCAGGATGTCGGCATCGGTGGCGAAAGCGCGCGCCAGTCCGACCCGCTGCTGCATGCCGCCGGAGAGCTCGCCGACCGGCCGGTCCGCCCACTGCGACAGGCCAACGAGCTCGAGCTTTTCATCGACGAGTTGCCGCTGGTGCTCGCGCGTCTCGCCACGCAACTCCAGGCCGAGTCCCACGTTGGCGCGCACGCTGCGCCACGGCAGCAGGCCAAACTGCTGGAACACCATGGCGATGCGGCGGCGGCGCAGTCCACGCAGCGTGCGATTATCGCAGCTTGCGACGTTGACCTGTGCGGCGCCATCCTGTAGCAGCACATCGCCGCTGCTGACCCGATTCAATCCGTTGGCCGCGCGCAGCAGCGTCGATTTGCCCGAGCCGGACAACCCGACCAGCACGCAGATCTGGCCGGTCTCGACCCGCAGGCTGGCATCGAACACGCCCACGATGACCCCGAACTGGCTGGCGATGTCGGAACGCGTGCCCCCCTCGCGCAGCGCCTGCTCTGCCTTGGCCAGGTTGCGCTGGCTGGCGCGGCTCTGCGTGAAAAGTATGCTGACGCCCTTGAACTCGAGAGCGGCGCTCACGCGGCACCGTCGGCAGGCCGGCTCATGCGATCAATAATGATCGCGAGCAGCACGATGGCGAAACCCGCCTCAAAACCCATGCCAACCTGCACCGTACCCAGGGCACGCACCACGGGTACCCCGAGGCCGCCCGCGCCCACCAGCGCGGCTATGACGACCATCGACAGGCTGAGCATGATGCATTGTGTGACACCGGCCAGGATGTTCTTCCGGGCGCTCGGCAATTCCACCTTCCACAGCAGCTGCCACGGCGTGGCGCCGAAGGCCTCACCGGCTTCGCGCAGGGCGACCGGTACCGTGGAGATCCCGAGGTGCGTGAGCCGGACCGGCGCCGGCAGAGCGAAGATGATGGTCGAGATCAGGCCCGGAACGACGCCCAGCCCGAACAGCACCAGCGTCGGAATCAGGTACACGAAAGTCGGCAGGGTCTGCATCAGATCGAGCACCGGCCGCAGCGCCGAGTGAAACCGCGGCCGGTGCGCCGCGAGGATGCCCAGCGGCAGGCCGATGGCGGTCGCGATCAGGGTTGAGAGGGCCACCAGCGACAGTGTCTCGAGCGTGGCCACCCAGTAGCCCTGATTCAGGATGAACAGCAGAGCCAGCGCGACGAACAGTGTGAGTGCCCAGGAGCGGCGCAGCAGCCAGGCCAGCACGGAGATGGCGGCGATCATGATCAGGGAGGGTATGAGCAGCAGCAGGTGCGTCAGCCCATCGATCGCGCCGCCCACCACGGTGGAAATTCCATTGAAGAAGCCGACGCCGTGCGCTTTCACGAAATCGACCGCGCGCGCCATGCGGTCGCCGAACGGAATCTTGTGGCCCGTGATCCAGGATTCGAACGCCATTCCACCGACCGCGCGCGCCACCGGATTGAGCGCCAGCGAAGCCGGCCGGCCATCGATCGTGTGCACCCCCGCGAACCACGCCGTCAGCTTGTCCGGGTGCAGCCGCAACCAGGCCCTCGCCGCTACTTCGGGCGCTTCCCGGCGATCGAGAATGCGGTCCATGATCTCGTTTTCTTCGTCAACGGTGAATCTGAGGTTCAGCAGCAGCCGTCCCAGGTTCGGGCAATCCCGGACGTAACCGGCGCGTGTATTGGTGTAGACCATCGCGCCGCCATAATTCGGTCCAAACGTGGTATCGCCACCCGTCAGGTAGCGCATCCTGAAGCGCATGTTCATCGGGTGCGGCTGCCAGCCGAGAAACACAATCGGCCGCTCAGCGCGCACCGCGCGCTCCACTTCCGCCAGCATGCCCTGCTCGCTCGATTCGATGAGCTTGAAGCTGCCAAGCCCGTACATGTTCTGCTTGATGATCTCGAGCAGATTCCGGTTGCCATCATTGCCAGGCTCAATGCCGTAGATCGAACTCTTCAGCTCGGTTGCAAAATTGTGAATATCAGAGAAGTCATGCAAGCCCTTGGCATAGGTGTACTCGGGCACGGCGAGCGTATAGCGCGCGCCGGTGAGGTTGGCGCCGAGCACATCGACCGAACCGTCCGCCACGAATGACTTGCGATCGCCTTCCATCGAAGGCATCCAGTTGCCGAGGAAGACATCGATGTCCTTGTTCTTCATCGACGCGTAGGTGACCGGTACGGACAACACGGTGATCTTCGGCACATAACCGATCTGCCTGAGCAGCTCGGCGAACACCGCGGTGGTGGAGGTGACGTCGGTCCAGCCGATGTCCGACAGGCGCACCGTGCTGCAGCTGTCCGGGTCGCGCGCCACCGCGGGGGCCTCAGCGCTGTGTGCTGCCGGCAAGCCCGCAAGCAGCAGCAAGCCGAGCGCACCCCAGCGCGTGCGGCGTGAAAGGCCAGTCGGAGTGATGATTATTTTGCGCGCACTGGCTGCATCAGGAGTCACGCGGCAATCATAAGCGGTATTGACCGCTCGCTCATCCTGCCCGCATGATCAAAGCCATAAGCGCTGTGGTATGGGTATTTCCGTGCGCGATCTAATACATTCATTATACGTTGTAACAAATTGATATATCACAATATTAAGACCGGAAAGTTGAGCTCGCCCGAGGCGGCTCCTTGAGCCAGCGCAACGCGCATCAGGAGCCGGCGGTGCTGCGCAGCTTCAATCCCGCGACGGGCGAGGAGATCGCCTGTCTTGCAGTCCATACCGTAGCTGATGTCGACGCTGCGGTACGCCGGGCGCAGGTGGCGCAACGCGAGTGGGCGGCACAGACCGGAACGCAACGCGGACGAATACTGCGACGCGTGGCGGACCTGCTGCGGGCACGGAACGATGAGCTCGCCAAGCTCGAGACCCGCGACACCGGCAAACCGATCCAGGAAACCTCCGTCGTGGACGTGGCCTCCGGTGCCGACTGCCTCGAGTATTTTGCTGGACTCGCCCCCGGCATCACGGGCGAACATGTCGATCTGGGCCCGAGCGCATTTGGCTATACGCGCCGCGAGCCCCTGGGCGTCGTGGCCGGCATCGGGGCCTGGAATTATCCGCTGCAGATTGCCTGCTGGAAATCTGCGCCGGCGCTCGCCTGCGGCAACGCCATGATCTTCAAGCCGGCCCACCTGACGCCCCTGACTGCGGCGGCCCTCGAGAAGATCATGCTCGAGGCCGGCGTTCCGCCCGGAGTGTTCCAGGTGGTGCAGGGCCACTCGGAGGTCGGGCGGGCACTGACACAGCATCCGGCGATACGCAAGGTTTCGCTCACCGGCTCGGTGGAGACGGGCAGGGCCGTGATGAGGGATGCCGCCGCCTCGCTCAAGCAGGTCACACTCGAGCTGGGCGGCAAGTCACCGATCATCGTCTTTGCGGATGCGGCGCTGGACAACGCCGTCGCGGGCGCGCTGCTCGGCAATTTCTACTCGGCCGGTGAAGTCTGCTCAAACGGCACGCGCGTCTTCGTCGAGCGGCGGGTCGCGGCTGATTTCATGGAGCGTCTCGTCGCGCGCACCCGCGCCCTGCGCATCGGCGATCCGCTGGATCCGGCTACGCAGGTCGGATCGCTGATCTCGCAGGCGCACATGGACACGGTGCTGAAGTACGTTGAATTGGGCCGCGCCGAAGGCGCGCGACTGGCCATCGGTGGGCGGCGGGTGACGAGCGGCGCCCTGGGCAAGGGTTTCTTTGTCGAGCCCGCCGTCTTTGATCTGTGCGGTGATGGGATGCGCATCGTGCGCGAGGAGATTTTCGGTCCCGTGATGTGCGTGCTGACTTTCGATGAGGAAGCCGAAGTGATCGGCCGCGCCAACGACACCGAGTTCGGCCTGTCGGCCGGCGTGTTCACCTCCGATCTGACGCGCGCGCACCGCGTCATTGCGCAGCTCCAGGCCGGAACCTGCTGGATCAATCACTACAACGTGACGCCGATCGAATTGCCCTTCGGCGGCTACAAATCCTCGGGTCTCGGGCGCGAGAACAGCCGGGCGGCCATCGAGCACTACACGCAGCTCAAGAGCGTCTACGTGGCCATGCAGGACGTGCAGTCGCCGTACTAGGGTCCTCGAAACGGCCGTGCTTCCCAACGCCAGTCCTGTCGCGGTACGCTGTGGCGGCGCGGCGCAGCGGCGCGAGGAGTTGTCCATTGAGCGCAGATCCCAGTCTTCCGGGCGAGGCGGCGGCCCGCCTCGTCGTGGGACATTTCATCCACGGGCAAAATAGCCTCGCCCCAGGCGCGCGCTGCGCCCCGGTGTTCAATCCGGCTCTCGGCCGAGCGGTGCGTGACGTCGCCATGGCGACCGTCGCGGACGTCGATGCGGCCGTGCGCAGCGCGAAATCCGCGCAACCGGCCTGGGCGCGCACGCCGGCACTGCAGCGCTCGCGGGTACTGTTTCGCTTCAAGGAACTGCTCGGTGAGCAGCGCTTGCTTTTGGCGCGCACGATCTCCGAGGAGCACGGCAAGACGATCGCGGACGCGGACGGCGAAATCACGCGCGGCATGGAAGTGGTGGAATTCGCCTGCGGTGCGCCGCAGCTCCTCAAGGGCGAATTCAGCGAAGGCGTGGGGACCGGTGTCGATACCTATGGCATCCGCCAGCCGCTGGGCATTGCCGCCGGCATCACGCCCTTCAATTTTCCGGTGATGGTACCGATGTGGATGTTTCCGCTGGCGCTGGCCTGCGGCAATGCCTTCATCCTCAAGCCATCGGAACGCGACCCCTCGGCCTCGCTGCTGCTGGCGCAGTTGCTGAAGCGCGCTGGGCTGGCGGATGGACTGTTCAACGTCGTCCAGGGCGACAAGGCGGCGGTGGACGCCATCCTGCAGCACGCCGGCATTGCCGCCGTGAGCTTCGTCGGCTCGACGCCGATCGCGCAGTACATCCAGTCCCAGGCCGTGCAGCACGGCAAGCGCGTGCAGGCACTCGGGGGCGCGAAGAATCATGCCGTGGTCATGCCCGATGCCGACCTCGATGCCGCGACGGAGGCCATCGTCGGGGCCGCCTATGGTTCGGCCGGCGAGCGCTGCATGGCGATCTCGGTCGTGGTGGCGGTGGGCCAGGCGACGGCGGATGGACTCATCGCACGATTGCAGCAGCGGGTCGCGGCGCTGAAGGTCGGCGCGCCGGATGCGGCTGGCACCGACATGGGACCCCTGGTGACCTCAGAGGCGCGCGCCCGGGTGCTCGGCTACGTGGAGTCCGGTCTCGCCGAGGGTGCGACGCTGTGCCTCGATGGACGGAGCCTGAAGGTGGCGGACCGCCAAAGCGGTTTCTTCATGGGCCCCTGCCTGTTTGATCACGTGCGCGCGGACATGAAGATCTATCGCGAGGAGATCTTCGGCCCGGTGCTGTCGGTCGTTCGCGTGGCCGACTATGCCGCGGCGCTCAGGCTTGTCAATACGCATGAGCTCGCGAATGGTACCGCGGTGTTTACCCGGAGCGGCGGGCTCGCGCGCGCCTTTGCACGCGAGGTCGAGGTGGGCATGGTCGGGATCAACGTGCCGATTCCGGTACCGATGGCCTTCCACAGCTTCGGCGGTTGGCGCCGCTCGATGTTCGGTGATCACCACATGTACGGCAACGAAGGCGTGCGCTTCTACACACGGCTCAAGACCGTGACCGAGCGCTGGCCGGAAAACACGGCGGTACGTGCCGACTTTTCGATTCCGACGATGAAATAGCGGTAGTTCCCCAGTGACGCGGCAGCACCGCTGGACGGGTGTGGTCGGCTCATTGCGGCCCAGTTGAGGGAGTGCAAGTTGAAAAGCAACATCGAGATCGCCCAACAGGCAAAAATGCGGCCCATCGTGCAGCTGGCCAAAGAGCGGCTTGGCATTCCCGAAGAGCACCTGGAGCCGTACGGCCGCTTCAAGGCGAAGATCGCCCTGGACTATCTCGCTGCAGTTCCCGAGCGCCCCGACGGCAAGCTGGTGCTGGTGACGGCGATCTCCCCGACACCGGCCGGCGAGGGCAAGACCACCACCACGGTAGGACTGGGCGATGCGCTTAACCGGATCGGCAAGCGGGCCATCATCTGCCTGCGCGAGCCCGCGCTGGGGCCGGTGTTCGGCATGAAGGGCGGTGCGGCCGGCGGCGGTTTTTCGCAGGTCGTGCCGATGGAAGACATCAACCTGCATTTCACCGGCGATTTCTCCGCGATCGGGCTGGCCAACAATCTGCTCGCGGCGCTCATCGACAACCATGTCTATCACGGCAATGCCCTGGGTTTCGATGTCCGGCGCATCACCTGGCGGCGTGTGGTGGATATCAATGATCGCGCCCTGCGTGCCATCACCGTCGGCCTCGGTGGCCCCGGCAACGGCTATCCACGCCAGGATGGCTTCGACATCGTCGTGGCCTCGGAGATCATGGCGATCTTTTGTCTAGCCACGAGCCTCGCCGATCTGCGGGAGCGCTTGGGAAAGATCGTGGTGGGCTACACGCGCGAACATAAGCCCATTCGCGCCGCCGAACTCAAGGCCAACGGCGCGCTGACCGTACTGCTCAAGGACGCGCTGGCGCCGAACCTGGTGCAGACGCTGGAGAACAATCCGGCCCTGATACACGGCGGGCCCTTCGCCAATATTGCGCACGGCTGCAATTCAGCCATCGCGACCCGCAGTGCGCTCAAGCTGGCCGAATACGTGGTGACCGAGGCCGGCTTTGGCGCCGATCTGGGTGCCGAGAAATTCATCGACATCAAGTGCCGCAAGTCCGGCCTGCGCCCCTCCGCGGTCGTCATCGTCGCGACGGTACGCGCCCTGAAGTACCACGGGGGGATCGAAGTAAAGGACCTGACGACCGAAAATCTTCCGGCACTGCGCAAGGGAACCGTCAATCTCGAGCGGCACATCGACAATATGCGCGAGCGCTTCGGGCTGCCCTGTGTCGTGTCGATCAATCATCGGGCGGAGGATACCGACGCAGAGCTGAAGGAACTGCAGGAACACGCGGCGCACAAGGGCGTGAAGCTGATCGTCGCCCGGCATTTCGCCGAAGGCAGTACCGGTGCCGTGGAAGTCGCCAACGAAGTGGTGCGCCTGTGCGGGGAGCCCAGCAAATTCCGCTTCCTCTACGAAGACTCACTTCCCCTGTGGGACAAGATGAAGGCGATCGCGACCCAGATCTACGGTGCCTCCGAGATCACGGCGGATGCGAGCATCAGGGCCCAGATCCGCGGACTGCAGGACGGCGGCTATGGCCACTATCCGGTGTGCGTGGCGAAGACCCAGTATTCCTTCTCCACCGATCCGAAGCTGCGCGGCGCACCGCATGGGCATGCGGTGAACATCCGGGAGGTGCGGCTCGCGGCCGGCGCGGAATTCATCGTCATGATCTGCGGAGACATCATGACGATGCCCGGGCTCCCATCGGCCCCGGCGGCCTGCGCGATCGACCTGGACGCGCAGGGCAACATCGTCGGCATGTTCTAGAGGACATGACACTCGTTGCACCCTTTGGGCCCGCTGCTGCGTATTAGTACTCAGAGCCCCCGCTCCTGGGGGTGTTAAGGCGAGTACACCCATGAAGACAGTGAGACAGATTCTGGCACTAGCGGCATTGACTTTGCCGGTGGCCGCGCTGGCCCAGGACGGGCGCCTCACAATGCCTGATTTCAGTGCGCTGGCCGCACGTTCCAGTGAGCACACCGACATATCACTGGGTGGCGGTCTGCTTAGCTTCGCCCGCCATTTCGTGAATGACAACAGTTCCGACGCCGCGGCCGCCGGCAGGTTCATGGCGGGTCTGCGTAGCATCGAAGTGCACACCTATGAATTCAGTTCGGACAATGTCTACTCGGCCAGCGACATCGACTCGGTGCGCCGTCAGCTGCAGGCACCGGGCTGGAAGCGACTGGTGCAGACCCACAGCGCCGCCGATCAGAAGGATGTCGATATCTACATATCGCTGGACGGGGAGCGGCCCACCGGCCTTGCAATCATTGCCGCGGAACCGCGGGAGTTCACGATAGTCAATCTGGTCGGTACCATCGATCTGAAGGATCTCGCCACTATGGATGGACAGATGGGCATACCCAAGCATGTCGTCACCGTGGCTGAAGCGAAGACTGCGGCCGATTGAATGCGGACAGCACAGAGGACTGTGCAGCGACCTGGGCCGATGTGCGTGCGGGCGACGCGGCGGCATTTGCCAGGTGGGTTCGCGACCACCAGCGCATGGTCTACAGTCTGGGTCTACGGATGCTGCGAAATCGGGAGGCGGCCGAAGACCTGACGCAGGAAGTGTTCATGCAGTTGCACGAGAGAATTGGAACGCTGGACACCGGCACTCATGCGCGGCACTGGCTGCGGCGTGTCGCGATGCATCGTGCCATTGATCAGCTGCGCCGCCGACCACCAGCGTCCACGGGCGACGATGTACTCTCGCTGGTTGATGAGCGCGATGCAGTCGATCACCTGCTTGCCAACCGGCTGCGTGTGTTGGTCGGTGAGTTGCCACCGCATCCACGCGCTGTTGTCGTGTTGCGATACCAGGAGGACTTGGACCCCGCAGAGATTTGCCAGCTTCTTGAGATGCCGCTGAATACGGTCAAGAGCCACCTGCGTCGCGCTCTGGAGGTATTGAGGGAACGCTTGTCATGACCCGCGACCTCGAACAGGAACTACGCCGGGCGCTGCGGCCGATTGACCCGTCGCCCGAGTTTGCAGCGCGACTGCTGACTGGATTGGCGGGCGCGCGCATTGGAGCGGCCGCCGTAAGTCGTCCCTGGTTGCGTCGCATGGCTTTGGCAGCCAGCGTACTGCTGGTCAGTGGTCTGGGCGTGCTGCTGTATCAGCATCAGCAGCGGGAGCGCGCGCACGCGCAACTGCTCGAGGCTCTGGCCGTCACGAGTCGCTCGCTCGATCGCGCCTACCAAGCTGTGCGTTGGCATGGCAGCGAAGCTGGGGAGCATGGCGGATGAGGCGGGTAACTCGAAGCGCAGGGTGGCGGATGTTGTGCGCCGCGTGCGCGGCGGCATGCCTTGCGGCCGTCGGTGTGGCCGCCGAGCTGCGTCTGCCGGCCTTCGACTCGCTCCGCGCCAATGCCAGCGATTCGGTTGTCGTGTCTCTCGATGAAGGCATGCTCAGGATGGCTGCACAGTTCCTCGACCCTTCCAATCCCGAGGATGCGAACGCCCAGGCGGCAATTCGCGGCCTGAAGAGCATTTATGTGCGCAGCTTCAGTTTCAAGAAGCCGTATCAGGTTCCAAGCGCTGAGATTGCCGCGCTTCGCAGTCAGCTGGCGGCACCGCGGTGGCAAAGGGTGGTGCAGACTCACAGCGAAACTGATCATTCAGACGTGGACATCTACCTGGCCGCCGACGACAAACAGGCCCAGGGCCTCGTGATCATTGTCACTGAGCCGCGCGAATTTACGGTAGCGAGCATCTCCGGCGCCATCGATCTCGCGCGTCTGCACGGCTTGGAGGGTCACTTAGGCGTGCCCAGATTGCCGGTCACCAAATAGGCAGCGCCGAGGCGAGCCCTACGGGGCAAACGGGAGGACCAGCCACCCTTGATTGCTGCGGTCGCCGGGGAAATCCCATCGTGACCTCAGGGCACGAGGACAATCTTGCCGATATGGCGCTTTTGCAGGAACGCCTGCTGCGCGGCGACGATGTCGCGCAAGGGGTAGGTCGCGCTGATGAGCGGCCGGATCTCACCGCGCTCGATGAGCCTTAGGAGTTGGGCAAACAGACCGTGGCCGGGAATGGTGCAGCCGTACAGGCTCAGGTCCTGCAGATAGACGGTCCGCAGATCCAGCTCCACGATGGCACCCCCGATGGCGCCCGCGACCGCATAGCGGCCGCCACGCCGCAGGATCTGCAGCAACTGCGGAAATTGCGCGCCGCCTACGCAGTCGATGACGACATCCACAGAAGCGCGTCCCAGGAGCGAGCTGAGATCGGCATCGCGGGCGAGGACGCGTTCCGCGCCCAGCTCGCGCAGCGGCGCCTCTTTGTCAGGACCCGAGACGGCGATCACCCGCGCCTTGCGGTGTCGTCCGAGCTGGACGGCGGCCGAGCCCACGCCGCCTGAGGCGCCGGTGACCACGATGGTGTCCGCCGGACCGACGGCGGCGCGCGACAGCATGTGCTCGGCGGCAAGATAGGAGCAGGGGAAACTGGCGAGTTCGATGTCCGAGAGGGTGCTTTGGACCGCGCAGGCGTTGGCCGCTGGCACGACGGTGAACTGGGCGAAGGCACCGTCCCGGTCGGCGCCCAGGTAGGCCGCGTCCGCACCATCTGCTCGGCCGCCGCGCAGGATCGGATCGATCAGGACCCGCTCCCCGACCCTGCTCGCCGCGACGCCGGGGCCCACCGCTGCAATATGGCCGCAGCCATCCGCACCCTGGATGCGCGGGAAGTGGAAGGCGGCTCCGGTCCAGTTGCTGTCGGCCAACGGAGTGGCAGTGCGCGAGTACCAGCCGATACGGGTGTTGATGTCGGTGTTGTTGACCGCGGCCGCCGCGATTCGCACCAGTACCTCGCCGTTCCGCGGCACCGGGACCGGTACGGTGCGCAACTCGAGCTGGTCGAAGTCGCCGTGACCCTTGAGCAGCACGGCCAGCATCGTTTCGGCCAGTGGCGGGCCTATCGCGGAGGCGCTCACGCGCGTTTCACTCCCACTGGGCTTTGCGATATCCCTCGTCCGGGATGTGGTAGTAATCGCCCTGATCAGCGCAGAAGATGTGTCCCTCGATCGTAAGGCCAGTCGGCCCGTCGAGCGTTCCGGCCGTGATCGAGATCTCCTCCCCGTCCTCTGCGCGCCAGAACAGCGTCGAGCCGCACTTGGCGCAGAAGCCCCGTTCGGCCTGCACGGAGGCGCGGTACCACCGCAACGGCGCGGCGCGGATCAGCTTGAAGTCCCGCCGCTGCGCGCTGGTCGCGGCCATGAAGTGGCCGGTCTGCTTGCGGCATTGGGTGCAATGGCAGGCGATGACGTCACGGAGCGGTCCGTGCACTTCATAGACGCACTCACCGCACAGGCAGCTGCCACGGTAGCGGGCCACGCTCACGATGCACCTCCGGCAAGCCGACGCGCGCCGCGCGATCGTACAGCGGGAGCGAGAGTGCCGGCAAACAGCCACGCCAGCTGCTCCATCATCGTGGCACCCAGCTGCTCGACGCTGGCGATCGTGACGGCGCGCCGGTAGAAGTCGCCGACCTCGTGACCGATGCCGATGGCGAGCAGTTCGACCTCCGAGCGCCGCTCGATCCATCTCACCACGTTGCGGAGATGCTGGTCGAGATAGCTGCCTGGATTGGCGGACAGAGTCGCCTCGTCCAGCGGCACGCCATCCGAAATGACCATCAGGATCCGCCGCGCCTCGGCGCGGCGCATGAGACGCTCGTGCGCCCACAGCAGCGCCTCGCCGTCGATGTTTTCCTTCAGCAGCTCCTCGCGCAGCATGAGTCCGAGACTTTCACGGGCGCGCCTCCAGGGGGCATCGGCAGACTTGTAAATGATGTGCCGCAGGTCACTCAAGCGCCCGGGATTTGCACTCGCGCCCGATCGCAGCCAGTCCGCGCGCGATTGGCCGCCCTGCCAGGCCCGGGTGGTGAAGCCCAGGATCTCGACCTTCACACCGCACCGCTCCAGCGTGCGGGCCAGCACATCCGCGCACACGGCCGCCAGCATGATGGGCCGGCCCCGCATCGATCCGGAGTTGTCGAGCAGCAGCGTAACCACGGTGTCCTTGAAGTCGGTCTCCTGCTCCTCCTTGAACGACAATGGGGCCAGCGGGTCGACGATGACGCGGGTCAGTCGCGCCGCATCGAGCACCCCCTCTTCGAGGTCGAAGTGCCAGCGCCGCAGCTGCTGGGCGCGCAGCAGCCGTTCGAGGCGGTGGGCGAGGCGTGCCACCGCGCCCTGCAGACTACGGGCCTCGAGGTTCAGCTGGGCGCGCAGCCGCTCCAGCTCGGCCCTGTCACACAGGCTTGCGGCGTCTACGACCTCGTCGTGTGCCCGGGTAAAGATGTGGTAGTGGCGATTCGGGTTGTCGGAGTCCTCATGCAGCGGCACGCGCGCCAGGCGCTGGCCGTCGTCCTTTTGCTCCGTGCCCTGCTGCGCCTCTTGGCCCTGGCTGCCCGGCAACTCGGTTGGCGGTTTGGGCGCAATGGAGGACTCGTCCTGCTCGAGCTCACCCTGCCGGCGCTTGACGCGCAGGCCACCGTCGCTGTCCGGTGCCGGCGCCGATGCGGTGTCCTTGGAGCGCTGCGGGGCCGCGGCGGCTTGCTGCTGACGCTGCGCATGCGCGCCAATCTCGGAGCCCAGGTCCAGATCACGCACCAGCGCGTGCAGCAGCAGCGCAAATCGGGTCTGGTCGTGGGCGGCGGAGGTCAGCTGGGCGAGGTGCGCTCCGGCACGCGCTTCGATCTCGGATTGCCAGCGCGACATCAGCGCTGCGGCCGCTGCGGGCGGCGCCATGCCGGTGAGTTGCTCCCGGAACAGCAGCGCCAGTGCGTGCACCTTGCCGGAAGAGCGCGCCAGATGGGCGCCCAGGGCGCCGTTGCGTTCGAGCTCATCGATGAGTGCCGCCTCGAGGTTGTGGGCAACGCCGGTCATCGCCAACGCGCCGAGAGACTGGCAGCGCATATCCTCCAATACATCGTAGAGTTCCCGCGCACGCGAACCGGCCGGGCGAAAGCGGGCGTGGACGGACTCGTCGAAATACGCCCGCCGCAGCGCCAGCCGGTCGGCACGGCCGCGCGCGCAGGCCGCGTTGCTTGCGGTAAGCGGCGCCGGAATCGGAGGCAGGAGGAGGGTGCCCGCGGGCGCGCTCGCTCCGGGAGCGGCGCATGAAACCTTCAACCCCCGCTCGCCCGCGAGGGCGCGCGTCGCCTGGATCAGCACGCTCTCGAAGCGCTGCTCGAGCGTGGCGCGCCGCTGGGGTGGCCTTTGGTTCACACGACCTTCAGGCTGGTCACTGCTTCCGGCAATTCCGTGCCGAAGGCGCGCTGGAAAAACTCGGCAACGGCGGGGCGCTCCAGTTCGTCGCACTTGTTGAGGAAGCTGACGCGGAAGGCGAGGCCGATGTCCGCGAAGATCGCGGCATTTTCCGCCCAGGTGATGACGGTGCGCGGACTCATCACCGTGGAGATGTCGCCGTTCATGAAGGCGTTGCGCGTCATATCGGCCACGCGCACCATCGCCATGATCGTGCGCCGGCCCTCCGCGTGGTCATAGTGCGGCGCCTTGCTGAGCACGATCGCCGCCTCCTTGTCGTGCTCCAGGTAGTTGAGCGTCGTGACGATCGACCAGCGATCCATCTGGCCCTGGTTGATCTGCTGGGTACCGTGATACAGCCCGCTGGCATCGCCCAGCCCGATGGTGTTGCTGGTGGCGAACAGCCGGAAGAACGGATGGGCGCTGATGACGCGGTTCTGGTCGAGGAGCGTGAGCTTGCCGCTCGCCTCCAGCACGCGCTGGATGACGAACATGACATCTGGCCGCCCCGCATCGTACTCATCAAAACTCAGGGCGATGGGTCGCTGGATGGCCCAGGGGAGCAGGCCCTCGCGGAACTCGGTGACCTGATGATCGTCCCGCACGACGATGGCGTCCCGGCCCACCAGATCGATGCGGCTGACGTGGCCGTCGAGGTTGATCCGCACCAGCGGCCAGTTCAGGCGCGCCGCGACCTGCTCGATGTGGGTGGATTTTCCGGTGCCGTGGTAGCCCTGCACCATGACGCGCCGGTTGAAGGCGAAGCCGGCGAGGATGGCGAGCGTCGTATCCGGGTCGAAACAGTAGCCCGGATCGATGTCGGGGACGTACTCGCTGCGCGTGCTGAAGGCCGGCACGCGCATGTCGTTCGGCACGCCAAAGTCGCGCGCGGACATCTGGGTGTCGGGCGCGGTGCCCGGCAGTTCATCGGCTGTGCTCATGAGTGCGTGGCCGCCGACCCCAGGTGTATCCAGGCTGATTTGGTCTGCGTGTAGCCCAGCAGGCTCTCCAGGCACTTGTCGCGCCCCTGCCCGGATTGCTTGTAGCCGCCGAAGGGCTGCGTCATGTCCCCGTGATCGAAGCAGTTCACCCAGATCACGCCGGCCTCGAGATCGCGAATGGCGGTGTGGGCCTGGCGCAGATCGCGCGTCCACACGGAGGCGGCCAGGCCATAGATCGAATCGTTGGCGATCGCCACCGCCTGGTCCAGTCCGTCGACCTCGATTGCCGCGGCCACCGGGCCGAAGATCTCCTCACGCGCGATCGTCATCTGGTTGTTCACGCCCGAAAAGAACGTGGGGTTCACGTAGCAACCGGGCAGGGCCGGCGCATCGCCCCCGAATTCCAGCCTGGCGCCTTCACTCTTTCCCTTGCCAATGTAGTCCAGGACCCGCGTGCGCTGCTTCGCCGTCACGAGCGGACCGAGATTCGTCTCCGGATCGAGCGGGTCGCCGGCGCGGTAGGCGCTGCGCCCCTGTTCGATGAAGCGGGCGATGAAATCGCCGGCGATGCGCTTGTCGATGAGCAGGCGCGAGCCCGCGTTGCAGACCTCGCCCATGTTGCCGAAGATGCCGTTGATGGCGTAGCTGACGGCGCGGTCGAGATCGTCCAGATCCGCCAGGAATATCTGCGGCGACTTGCCACCGCATTCAAGGCTGACGCGCTTCATGTTGGATTGGCCGGCGTAGACGAGCATCTGCCGCCCGATGACCGTCGAGCCGGTAAAGGCGATCTTGGCCACATCGTTGTGCAGGGCGAGGGCCGCGCCCGCCACGTTGCCGATGCCGTTCACGACATTGAACACACCGGGCGGCCCGCCCGCTTCGACGAACAGCTGCGCCAGGAGGAGCGCCGACAGTGGGGATTGCTCCGCGGGCTTCAGGACCACGGAATTGCCGGCGGCCAGGGCGGGGGCGACCTTCCACGCCGCCATCAGCAGCGGATAGTTCCAGGGCACGATGCAGCCGACCACACCGAGCGGTTCGCGCAGGATGTAATGGAAGGCCTCCGCAGCGGTCGCGGTCACCGCCCCGTCGATCTTGTCGCAGAGCTCGGCGAAGTAGCTGAAGGTCTGGACGGCTTGCGGAACATCGATGCTGAGCATGTCCCGGATCGGCTTGCCCATCGCCAGGCTGTCGAGGAGCGAGAGCGGCTCGCCATTCGCCTCGATGAGTCGGGCCAGGCGCGACAGGACCGCCAG